>Ga0326728_10001933_pt1 | contig 70857 bp, 51 predicted proteins | sample MB3enrmetagenome_FD_207602 | JGI IMG/M metagenome (GOLD analysis project Ga0326728, IMG submission 207602) | Lab enriched peat soil microbial communities from McLean, Ithaca, NY, United States - MB31MN | ecosystem: Environmental > Terrestrial > Soil > Wetlands > Peat | place: USA: New York... | reverse complement strand
AGCGAATGCGAATCTGCTCGGTCAGCGGGGACGGGGCAAAGTAATTGCGATTTCAGAGGGTTAAATCAGGAAGGAAAGCACGAACGCGGAATCGCTGGCGCCCGGGCATGGGGCTGGTGTAGCCGCCACATACCTGCCGCAACGCAGGGTTCAACCCTATGGGGATGGTGGACTTTCCTCGGACGGTCGTCCACTACATTGACAAACTACCGCCGCATGAAGTTCACTTCGAGGGCCGCGGGCGGACGAGCCTTAACGAGGGATTCGAGCTTCAGGTTTCGCCCCAAATCCCCGACCCCCGACCCCGAATCCCGGAATTCGGAGCGCATCATTCCGCCGTCGCGCGCCCAAAGGGAATAGGCGCGCGATATTCCCAATCCGCCGTAGCGCTGCTTTTGTACCGGTAGAGCTTGCAAACCTCGCAAAGCTGTGCCACGACATAAGGGCCTTCCTGGTTCTGCCACTGATGGTGGCAGTCACCGGCCAAGGGCTTCTTCTGCTCCGGCATGCTCGAATCATCTATGCTCATCGGGAATATAATCTAGTTAAATATTAACTCATCTCGGAAATACCGGCTGAGGCCGCCTCTGCCGCGGGGGCTGCCGGTGGCTTCGTATTGGGAAAGCGGCCTGCGGCAGTTCCGCGCGCTCCGGCGACACCAAATCCCAGATCACCGCCCCGAACGCCTGCATTCAGGCACGACTAACGCTGGTCTCCATCCCGCGGTTGCGCGGAACCTGCACCGCAATCCTACTCGCGCGATGAAGGCCGCGCGCAGTGTACTATCTCACGCCGCATTCGTCCAGTTCACTGTTCGCCGTCACTGTTCGCCGGGGTAGTGGGTCAGTTAGCGGTCGCGGCGCTTGAAGCCTGCCCTACCGCGGGAAGGGACCGCCGGAAGGTAACAAATCCGGAGCCGGGCGTGTAACCAGACCCCCATGCCGAAGCATCTATACTCTCATCATGTCTGGTACATCGCGCCGGCGCCAAGGGTTGAACCCGCATTACAATTTTATCGGCAAAGGCGCGCTTTTGCTCGCCCTTTTTCTAAGCCTGTTTGCGGTCCCGGGCGGAGTTGCGGGCGCCACGGGACCGCATGGAACCGTCGACCTTATCTCCGAACGGACTTCCGTGCAGCCGGCACAACCCTTCGCGGTGGGTTTGCACTTCCAGCTCGAAGAAGGCTGGCACATCTACTGGACCAATCCCGGAGATTCGGGCGAGCCTCCCCGGGTGAAGTGGGATCTACCGGCAGGATTTCAGGCCGGCCCGCTGCTTTGGCCGATCCCACGCCGGATTGAAGATCATTCGCTCATCGATTATGGCTATCAAAACGAGGTGCTGCTTCCCGTGGAGATCCGGCCAACGGCGAGCTTGGGGGTGGGGGCCGAGGTGCAGTTGCACGCCACGGTGAACTGGTTAGTCTGCCGCGAGATTTGCGTTCCGGCGCGCGCCGCTTTATCATTGACCCTTCGAATCCGAAAGGGAGCGCCCGGGCCGCCGTCCCCCACACATTCTCTTTTTGTCAAAGCACGGGCCGATTTGCCGCGTCGGGTGCCCCCATCCTGGAGAGTGACGGCAAACGTGGATCAGCATCTGTTGGTTCTCAATGTCGATACCGGAAAACGGGAGACGGAAGCCACCTTCTTTCCCCTCGAACCGAACCAGATTGAAAATGCTGCTCCGCAGAAGGCCAGCCCATTTTCTCGCGGAATACGGATCGAATTGCAAAAGTCGGATCAATTGCTCAAGTCGCCGCCGCGCCTTACAGGCGTGTTCGTCTTGGCAGCAAGGCAGGGCTATGTGATCGTGGCGCCCGTGACCACATCGAAATAGATAGCGGACTCATGGAATCCAACTTCAAGGAGGGTTAAATAATGAAGTACCGAATAGCTCGTTTCTTCTTGGCAAGTGTGGTTGGGCTCATGGCGGCAACGGCTTGGGCCGTCCAGCCGGGGAATCCCGCGCCGGACTTTACTGCTCAAGACACTCACGGCCAGACTCATGCGCTCGCCGCATACAAGGGGAAATATGTGGTTCTCGAGTGGCACAATCGGGAGTGCCCCTACACTCGCAAACATTACACCAGTGGCAACATGCAGCGCCTTCAGCGGGAGTGGACCGCCAAGGGAGTGATCTGGTTTACCGTGATATCCTCCGCGCCAGGGCAACAAGGTTATATGACCGCCGACCAGGAAAACGCCTATCTTCAAGAAGCCGGCGCCTCACCGACGGCAGTCTTGCTGGACGCCACGGGGCAGTTGGGACATCTGTACGGGGCGAAGACTACGCCGCACATGTTTGTCATCAGCCCGGAAGGGGTGGTCCTCTACGACGGGGCTATCGATGACAAGCCGACCACCGATGTGGGTGACATCGCCTCCGCCCATGAGTATGTGTCGGCGGCGCTGCAAGAAGCCATGGCGGGCAAGCCGGTCAGCGCCCCGGTCACCCGTCCTTATGGCTGTTCGGTGAAGTACGCGCGTTAGACGACAGGTGTCGGGTGCCAAGTGCCAGTGAACTGCCTACTGCTTTGCCTCTGACACTTGGCACCTAGTACTTACTTGCAATAATTAGCGTTATATGTCAAACTGCCGCCATGAGCAAACAAGCGGCAGTCATAAACCTGAGCCCGGAAGAAGAGAGCACTCTTCGCCAGTGGCTCCGGGCCGGAACGACGGAACAACGTATGAGCGAACGAGCGCAAATCGTTTTGCTGGCGAGCCAGGGACAGAGCACGGTCCAGATCGCGGCGGCGTTGCAGACGCGGCCCGCTCGCGTGTCGAAATGGCGGCAACGTTTTGCCCAACGCCGTCTGGAGGGATTGCACGATGGCTCGCGCTCGGGCAAGCCTCGACGCTACGACGCGAGCACCGAAAGGCGCGTGCTCAAGCAACTGGATCAAGCGTCTCCCATGGGCCATCCTACTTGGACGGGGCATCTGCTGGCCCAGGCGCTCGGCGATGTCAGCGAAGACCAAGTGTGGCGGGTGCTGCGCCGCCAAGGGATCTCGTTGCGTCGGCGGCGGAGTTGGTGCATTTCGACCGATCCGGCCTTTGCCCCCAAGGCCGCCGACATCATCGGCCTCTATCTGCAGCCGCCGGAAAACGCCTTGGTCTTGGCGGTGGATGAGAAGCCCTCGATCCAAGCCTTGGAACGGGCCCAGGGGTGGATCCGTCTGCCCAACGGCAAGGCGCTCACCGGCTTCAACCACTGTTACACTCGCCACGGGACGACCACCCTGTTTGCGGCTTTGGACGTGGCCTCCGGGCAGGTAAAAACCGGCCACTATTCCCGGCGCCGGCGCCGCGAGTTCTTGGACTTCATGAACGAGATCGTAGCGGAACATCCAGACGGCGAGTTGCAGGTGGTGTTGGACAACCTCAATATCCACAAGCCCAAAACCGATGGCTGGCTGCGCCGTCACCCCCGAGTCCATTTTCACTACACCCCCACCTATGCTTCCTGGCTGAATCAGGTGGAGTGTTGGTTCAGCATCCTGACTCGGCAGGCCTTGCAGGGGGCCAGCTTTACCTCGCCGCGGGAACTGCGCAGGGCCATCGATCAGTTCGTGACCGTCTACAATCAAACCGCGGCTCCCTTTGAATGGAGAAAGACGGTGGTGCACCCTGCCACCCCCAAGCGATATTACTCTAACTTACGCAACTAAGCACTAGGGGTCGACCGCCAATTTATTAGCGGGTGATTGGCCTAATTGCGCGCTGCAGGCAACAGCAAGCGCGGACCTGTTTTGTAGGTCCGCGGCTTTTCGCGCCCGCCAGGGCCCGCAGGCCCAGTCCTTTCCTCCCTTCGCTATAAAAATGTCCTATAAGACCGATAAGAATTTATTACTTGCAAAGTATACCTTACAGGTTTAGTATTTTTGCTGTGACCATTCCACCGTGAGAGGGAGAGAACTTGGACAAAACCACTGCTGAAAGGGAAGCGGGTAGAGAGTACATCACCGTCCGTGTAGACCGATCACTCAAGACTGAATTGATGGATGCCTGTAGTAGCGAGCATCGTCCGCTGTCGAACTTCTGCAGGCTTCTTCTTGAGTATGCATTCGATCAATACCGGAGAGCCGGTTCAGTGCGCGACCTGCTTTTGCCTCGTGAGAGTGAGTTTTCTAGGAAGGAGTAGAGATGTCTATCAGTGATGTGTATGTGACACAGAAGGAGCTCGAGGAAATCGCTGAACACGACCGTGAGATCTCATGGCGAACAAAGCGGGCCGAGGAACTGAAGTCTTCAGTTCGAATCCTCCTCCATGGAGGGGCTACAGTTGAGCCAGGTCGGTACGACGTAAGGTTAGAGAAGCGGTTTGGCCGAAGCATCCCATGGAAGCAATGCGTTATCGACAGGCTCGGCATGGCATTCGCCGAACTCTTCCGCAAGCAGTACCCCGTGCATGTCTTCTTTGAGGTCAAGGTCGTCGAGCACGCGGTTCCGCCACTGTGGAGAGGAATTGATGGAAGCATAGAGAACGGAAGCAGCTAGCGCAGCCTTGTTCTGAAAGCCGGCGGCATTTCACACGCCCGCCAGCGCTCGTCGGCTCGGTTCGCTATTGCCTCCGCACGGCATCGCGCGGAGATTGACCGCATGTCTTACGAGCAGTGGCGAGTGATGAGTGACGAGTGACCAGAAACCGAGGCCGTTGTCAGGCTGGCGCACCCGTTGAAAAGATGAAAAGTGGCAGCCCATTGGCGTACAATACCGCATGGAGAAGCGCATGATAAACGTTGCCCTGCCTGCCGACCTCGAAAAGCGCGTCAACGTTCGGTCTCCGAGGATGGAATTACTGTGAAATCCATAAATGTCGATTTGCCGGAAAAGATCGCCGAGGAACTGGCGCGACTGGTTGAAACGGGATGGTTCCGCGATGAAGGCGAGGCGGTTCGTGTTGCCCTTGTGGAATTCCTTGGCCACCGCACCACGGAACTCCAAGAACATTTTCAGCGCGAAGACATTGAATGGGCACTTCGAGAGAAGCAGAACGCCCAACAATGAAACGAATCGTGTGCGATACCGTAGCGCGGACCCCCGTTTTTGGGGTCCGCGGCTCTTCCTTTGTAAAAACCACAAATCTCCAATATGGACGCTTTATCTCAAGGGAGCAAGAACCGCAGACCTCAAAGGCGGAGGTCTGCGCTACGCCCCTAACTCGCAGTGACCGAAATTCACGCTTCCCCCCCTCAACGTCGTTCTTCCGAAAATTGTCAATCGGCAATCGAAAATCGGCAATTATTCATAACGCAGCGCTTCCATGGGATCCACCTTGGTCGCTCGCCGCGCTGGAAGGTAAGCGGCGAAGGCGGCCACCAAGGCCAGCAAGAGGGTGAACCCCACGAAAACCCGAGTATCTATTTGCAGAACTCCAAAGAGCACGCTGGAAAGCGCGCGCGTCAGCGCCAGCGCGGCAGGAACGCCGATGGCAAGGCCGATCAGGGCCAGGTTGAGCGCCTGACCCACCACCAGGCGGAGGATGTTCTGGTGCTGCGCTCCCAGGGCCATGCGCACACCGATTTCGTGCGTGCGTTGGGAAACCGAGTAAGCCATCAGACCAAAAATTCCGGAGGCGGAGAGGACCAGGGCGATCAGGCCGTAGACCACCATCATGTTGGCGGAAGCCCCGACGCCACTCAGGTCGTCATCGATGATTTTCTCGAGCGTGCGTACGTTGAAAACCGGTTGCTCCGGGTCCAGAACCTGCACCTGGGCGCGCGCGGCGGCCACCAGCGCCGTAGGGTCACCATGTGTACGCACGGCGATGGAAAGCGAGTTATAGGCCACCTGGGTGAGAGGAAAATAGGCCATTGTCGGAGCCTGGTCATCCCAAGGCGAGGGCTTGATGTCGCCCACGACCCCCACCACCGTGCACCACGGCGCGACGCTTTCAGTCGATCCAAAGTGCAGGCGTTTGCCTAGGGGATTCTCACCCGGCCAGAGCTGCCGGGCGAAGCTGGTATTCAACACCACCACCGGGGGTGAGTCCGGGCCATCCTGGGCGCTGAGGGCACGGCCGGCGACCAGCGGGATGCGCAGCGTGCGGAAGATTTCCGGCGTGACGGCTTCCACGAATGTCAAGCGCATCTCGCCGGGAGACGCCGGAGGCTGGTTTTCCGCGGCGTACTGGGTGCGGTTCCAATCCCATTGACCTGGCAGGCTCAATGCCGCGCCGGCCGCTTCCACACCGGGCAGCCCGCCCAGGCGTTCGACGAGCCGGTCGTAGAACTCGCGGACTTGGGCCGGGTCGCGGTACTTTGACTCCGGCAGCGCGATTTGGAACGTCAGCACTTTCTGCCGGTCGAAGCCTAGTTCGATTTTGGCGAGATGGCGAAAACCCTCCACCATCAAGCCGGCGCCGGTCAGGAGCACGAGCGCCAGAGCAATTTCCGTCACCACCAGCAGGCCGCGCAGCCGATGCGAGGACGAACTGGAGCCCGCGCCGCGCGAAGATTCCTTCAAGGTTTCGTTCAAATCGGTCCGGGAAGCGTGCCAGGCAAAGGCCAGGCCCGCCAGGATTCCAGCGGCCACCGCCACCGCCGCCGTGAACGCCAGAACATACCCATCGACACGCAGATGCGCGAATCCCGGGATGTGCTGCATGATGAACGCCGGAACACTCTGGCGCAACCAAGCCAACTCCCAACTCGCCAAGGCCAGCCCCGCCAGCCCACCCAGCATCGATTGCAGCACACTTTCGATCAGCAACTGCCGCGCGATCCCGCCGCGGCTGGCGCCCAGCGCCACGCGCACGGCAATCTCCTTCTCGCGAGCGCTGCCCCGCGCCAATTGGAGATTCGCGACGTTCGCGCAAGCCAGCAGCAAAACAAATCCCGCCGCACCCATCAGCACCAGGACGAACTGGCGCGACCCACTCAGAAGTTCATCCACCAAGTTCACCAACCGTACACCGTGGCCGGCATTGGTGGGCGGAAACTGCTGCGCCAGGCGGCCGGCAATAGCCTGTAAGTCCGCCTGCGCCTGCGCCATGGAAACCCCGGGCTGGAGCCGCCCGATCACCTGGAGGTAATGATTGGTACGGTCAGTCTGCTCAGCATCCCGCAAATCAAAGGGTCCCCAAACCTCGATGCCTGCGGGAAACTCAAAGCCCACGGGCATCACTCCAAGGATGGTGAATGCCTCATTGTTCAGGCGCACGCGGGAGCCGATTACGCCGGGGTTCGCCCCCAGTCGCCGCTGCCAAAAGCCGTATCCGACAACCACCACGGAGGTGCGCCCGGGCTCGAAATCCTGCGCGCCCAGCGTGCGCCCAAGCTGCGCCGGCATTCCCAACAGAGGGAAAAACCTCGGGGTCACCCGGTAGCCGTCCACGCGCTCGGCCGCGCCCGCACCCGTCAGGTTCACTTCCCAGCCTTGCCCAGCCGCTAAGTCTTGAAATGAATGGCTTTGCTCCCGCCAGTCGCGGAAGTTCGCCGGAGCCACCGCGGCGTGGCTTTCATTCTGCTTAGGAGCCGTTTCCCAGACGGCCACCAGCCGGTCAAGGCGCTCAAAGGGAAATGGGTGCAAGATCAAGGCGTTGACGGCGGTAAAGATCGAGGTGTTGGCCCCAATACCAAGCGCCAAGGTCAATACCGCCACGGCGGTAAAACCGGGGTTCTTCGCCAGCATCCGCAGTCCGTAGCGTAAGTCTTGGAGCAAAGTGCCCATCGCCTACCTTTTCCGGACATTGTGTCGCTCAGTCCAGGGTCATGGGGTGATTAGGTGGCCGACCCACCTTTTGGGATATGTTCGGCCTTATCGGGCAGTAGTGGATTATCCACAATCGCTCGGTCACCCCTTCACCGAATTCCAATCACAAAATCGCCAAATGGTCCGATGCCCCAATAACGCCAGGGCCCGATAACTTCATTCCAGCCGTATGCGGTTGAAGGCATCCCATTGCGACATGTCGGAGAGGATGACCTTGTCGCCGGGCTGCAAGCCGCTCAGAATTTCGACGGAGTTCACTGAAGCTCGGCCGAGCTTAACCTGCACGCGGCTAGCGATATTGTCGTTCTCGTCGAGCCGGAAGATGCCCACGGTGCTGTTGGGTTGGCCGAAAGCCGGACGGCCGACGTAGACAACGTCGGCGAGATTTTCAATTTCGATAGTGCCTTCTACGCTCAGGTCAGGGCGCGCGCCTTTGGGAAGCGGGGCATCCAGTTTCACATCCACGGTCACGCTGCCCTCCACCACGGAGGGGTCGACCCGCATCACGTGGCCGGGAATAATGCCATTGCGCGTGTCAATGGACGCCTGCTGGCCGATAAGCACGTCCTTGGCCTGCGTTTCGGGAATTTTCAATTGCGCCTTCAAATGCTCCGGCTGCACCACCTTGGCGAGAGGGGTTCCGGCGGGCACGCGCTGGCCGACCTCCACGTCAAGTTCCTGCAAAACCCCGTCCGCGCCCGCGCGCACGTTTAGAAGAGCAGCGAGTTGGGATTTCTTCAGTTCATAAAGGGCGCGCATCTGCTCCACCTTGGCTTGTTGCTCTTCCAGTTGCGCCTTGGCGGAAGCGGCGCTCACAGCGAGACGTTGCTGTTCAATCTCGCTTTTCGTGGCCAGGGATTTTTCCTCGGCGAGTGTGACCTTGGCGTTCAGCTCGGACCCCAAGCCACGCTTGGCCAGTTCCTCATCACGGTCGGCGTTAAGTTTGGCCACGGCATAGTCCGATTGCACGGTAGCCGCAGCGGCCTTCTGATCAAGCAGCGTGCTGTCAAGTTGTGCCTTGGTGGTGTTGTATTGCGCCTCGGCGGCTTTCAGTTGCCATTCGGCATCGAGAGTGGCTTGCTCCTGCTCCGGGTTGGTCAACTCCATTAAGACAGTGTCAGCATTAACCTGTGAGCCGGGAAGCAGAAGCCGCCGCGCCACGCGCCCGTCGATGGGGGCGGAAACCACGAGAATATCTTCGGGAACAAGGCTGCCCAGTCCACGAACCTCGATAAGCATGGGACCGCGCTTCACTGATTCAACATACACCGTGGCTTTATCCACACTCGGCGGGGCGGGCTTGAGGCGGGAAACACCCAGCGTCACCGAGCCGATGGCGACAAGTCCTATTAGTATGTATAGGATCCGGCGAATTCTTCGCCGCCGGATTGCGTCCTCCCGTGGGATATCCATTTTAGTTCTCCGAGATAAAACAAGCACGGTGCATACCATTGCCAGACTGCATCTAACGCTATGGAATCAAAGGTTTTAGGTAGAGAGCAAAGGGGTAGATCGGACGGTGGGGTGTTCGTTTTTGGGATTGGACTTGGCGATATCGAACAGAGCAAGGGGAATCGAGACATTGTGTCTATGGATCATTCATGCCTCAACGCCACCATGGGATCGACCTTTGTCGCCCTGCGTGCCGGGATGTAAATGGCGATTAAGGCTACGGCGCCAAGTACGATAGAAACGGCGGCAAAGGTGAGCGGGTCAAACGACTTCACGCCATAGAGCAAATTGGCGAGCAGGTGGGCGAGTCCCAACGATCCGACGATGCCAATGACCACGCCGACCAACACCAGAGACATGCCCTCTTTAACTACCAGGCCGAGCACTTGTCGCCTCGTCGCGCCCAGGGCCATGCGAATGCCAACCTCCTGCGTCCGTTGGGCAACCGAATACGAAAGGACACCATAAATGCCCACGGAGGCCAGGGCCAGGGCCAGCAAGCCGAACATGACGAGCAGTAGCGCCCCCATGCGCGGAGCCCAAAGCCCTTGGTCCAGCAACTTCTCGATGGTATTCACGCCGATCAGTGCCAGGTTGCGGTCGAGCGATTGTACCTGCTCACGCACCGCGGGAATGACGGCGTCAGGCTTCCCTGCCGTTCGCACGTGGAGAACCGCGAAGGGCGAATAATCCTGAGTGATAGCCAGATAGGCGACGGGCTGGGGAACCTCGCCCACGGCAAATTGCCACGAATCTCCCACTTCGCCCACCACTTCGAGCAACTGGGGATTACCAATGAAATGGAATCGTTTGCCAATCGGATCCAAGCCGGGCCAGAAGTGTCGCGCCATCGCCTGGTTCACGATGGCCACACGCTGAGTTTCCTTGCGGTCGAACTCGGTGAAGGCCCGGCCGTGCAGCAGGGGGATTCCCTCGGTTTGAAAATATCCCGGCGAAACATCGTTCAGAGTGGTCAGGGTGCCGCGCTGACCGCTCTTTTCGTCCTCGCCTTCCAGGAAGATGGTCCTCGCCAGGCCGCCGCCGAGGGGAAAATTCGAGGCGACCGCCGCCGATTGAACTCCCGAAATGGACATGGCCCGTTCCACGGCGTTACGGTAGAACTGCTCGCCCCGATCCTGGTCGTAGTGCTGCGACCCCAAATCAAAGCCGACTAGAAAAAGTTTTTTCGCTTCAAAACCCGGGTTGAGGCCTTCCGCATAATTCAGGCTGCGGAGGAACAAGCCGGCTCCCACCAGGGTAACGAGCGCGAGAGCCATCTCCGTAATCACCAGCGCATGGCGGAGTCGGCTCCGGCCCCATGCCATGGAGCCGCTGCGCCCGCCAGTGTTGAGGGTCTCGATTAAATTCGGCCGCGCGACCTTCCATGCCGGGACTAAGCCAAACAGGATTGCCGTCAGGACCGTAACGCCCAGAGTGAAGGCTAACACCCGCCCATCCAGTGACAAGGCGAGGTCCGACTGCTGCAAAAAGGCGGGACGGGACGACCACAGGACCATCCGTCCCCACTTTCCGATCAACAAACCGACGCCGCCGCCCAGCATCGAAATCAGAAAGCTTTCGGTCAGCGATTGACGCATGAGCCGCATGGAACCAGCGCCGAGCGCGGCGCGCAGGCACATTTCCTTTTCGCGTCGGGCCGTCTGCGCCAAGAGCAGATTGGCCAGGTTGACGCAGGCAATCAAAAGCACCAGCCCGACGATTCCCATCATCATGCCCGCCACCCTTACGAGCTGTTGGTGCTGATTAATGTCCACCGCCGCATTGGCGAGGGGCGCTAGCGCGGCGCTGCGTCCGGCGTTTTCCTTCGGGTACTGTGCGGCCAGCCGGGCGGCTATGGTCTCCACTGCCGATTGGGCTTGTCCTATCGTTACCCCCGGCTTCAGTCGCCCAAAACACAGGAAATCGAGGAATCGACGATTTTGAAAGTTCGCCTCAATGAACCCCGCAAGAACCTGGGTGTGCATGCTGACCGGAATCCAAATCTGGTCGTTGTTGGCGAATAGGAAAGTCCCCTTGAATTGCGGCGGCGTCACCCCAATGACGGTGTAGTCGTTTCCATTGAGGATCATTTGCCGGCCGATCACATCGGGTGCGGCCCCGAATTCGCGCGTCCAGATGCCGTAGCTGATGACGGCGACGGAGTCTCCCCCGGGATGCTTGTCTTCATCGGGGCGAAATGTTCGCCCCATAACGGCGCGGACGCCCAGCACATCGAAGTAGTTGGCGGTGACCAACGCTCCCTCAAATAGCTTGGGCTTTTCTCCTCCACTCAGGGTCAGTCCGGTCCCCTGAAAAGCCGCCAGGCCGGAAAAGACATCCGCTTGACGCTGATAGTCGTCGTAGTTGGGAAACGACACTCCTAACCGCGTGGCGTTACCCAAGGCGATCATCGTCTTCTTGTCAATCGTGTCCAACTGGACGAGATGGGCAGCGTCGGTGACGGGAAGAGGATTAAGCAATACGGCGTTCACAATCGTGAAGATTGCCGTGTTGACGCCGATCCCTAGCGCCAGCGTCAGGACAGCCAGCACAGTGAATCCGGGATTCTTCGCCAGCATGCGCAAGCCGTACTTCAGGTCTTGAATCAAGGTGCTCATTTGTATCCTCAGCGTCGAGCTGTCAGCCATCGGCCATCAGCTTTCAGCTTAGGCCTCAACCACCCCGCCCTCCGGGCACCCCTCCTTAGCCAAGGAGGGGAGTTTTGCGGTGGCACAGGCTGTCCTGCCTGTGCCCAATCCTTCTGCCTGACGCAATGGCAAGAGTGCCTGTGCCACTGACCACTAGCCACTAACCACTGCCTTACTCATACCTCAGCGCTTCCATGGGATCGACCTTAGTCGCCCGGCGCGCCGGGATATAACTTGCCAGGATGGCGACGGCGCCGAGCAACACCGTGGCTGCCGCATAGACCAGCGGGTTGGTGGCCTCGAGACCATAGAGCAGGCTGGAGACCAGACGCGTCGAGGCAAGCGCCAGCGCCGTCCCCAGCACCACCCCCAACAGGACCAACATCAGACTCTTGCGAAGTATCAGCCACAGCACCGCGGTGGGCGAAGCCCCCAGCGCCATGCGTAATCCGATCTCGCTGGTGCGCCGCGCGACCGTGTATGCGATCAACCCGTAAAGCCCAATAGCCGCGAGGCAGGCAGCCACCGCGCCGAACACCGAGGCCAGCCACGCCACCATCCGGTCGCCGTACACGGATTCGGCGATCTGAGTGGTCAGCGTGCTCACCTCGTTCAAAGACACATTGGAATCCATCTCGGCAACTGTCCGCCGAATATACCCGGTGAAGATAAGGGGGTTGCCCGCAGTCCTCACGTAGTAATGCATCGCCCCGCTCTGGCTGTCCTGGGGGTAAGGAATGTAGATAAAGCGGGCCACCTTCTCACGCAGATCCCCGTGGTAACTGTTGCGCACCAATCCGACAATCTCAATGTTCAGCTTCACATCGCCCGCGCCAAAAGCCAGATGACGGCCCACGAGGTTCCCGTCTGGGAAAAAGAAACGAGCGAACTGTTCGTTGACAATCGCCACCTTCGGCGCATCAGCGCCGTCCGCGGTTGTGAAATCGCGCCCCGCCAGCAAGGGAATTTTCAGGGTGGGGAAGAAACCCGGGCTGATGGCATCCACCGCGCATTCCAGATCTTCGTCGGGGCGGGCGCGGTACCCCTCGACCGTGACGTTGGCTCCCCGGTCAGACCCGGTAAAGGGCCCCCCGCCGGCTGCACCCACAGACACCGTTTCCGGCAACTCTGCCAGCCGCCGCTCGAGTTCCTGAAGGAACGCCAGGTTCCTTGGGCCGTGGTAGCCACTCAGTTGCGGGTCTAGCGAAAACGACAGCACGTTTTCGGATTTGAAGCCCGGATCTTTCTGGAGGAGGTTTTTCAGGCTCACTGCGAACAAACCCGCCGTTACGACCAGCACGATAGAGAGCGCCAATTGTCCCACCACCAGGGCGCTGCGCCAGCGGGCCAGTGAGCGGCGGCCGGCGAAGCCTGGTGAAGCATCCTTCAACATGGGAGCGGGATCCACGCGGCTTGCCTGGCCGGCGGGAAGCAATCCACAGGCCAGGCCGGCCAGCACGGCCACTCCCAGATTGAAGGCCAGAACTCTGCCGTCCAGTGCGGAAGAGAAACTCGCCGCCGTGTCTTGCGGCAAAAGATAGAGCAGGAGCCGGCAACACACGCTCCCCACCGCGAGACCACCTGCTCCACCGGCCAGACTGAGGAGCAAGCTTTCCACGACGAGTTGGCGAACCTCTTTCCATCGGCCTGCTCCTTTGGCAATCATCAGCCCGGAAACATTGGCGCAGGTGATCAAGAGCACCAATCCCACCAAGCCCGCGAGCACCAGGAGTGGCTTGGCCCACGTTTGCTTCAGAAGGTTGATTCCTTCGGCCGCGGGGTGGAGAGAAATGTGCTGCCGCAAGTACTTTTCGCGGAACGTCGCGCGGGGATTCTTCATGGATTGAATTTCGGCCTCCAGAATAGGCCGGTAAGGCGCCTGGAGAGCGGCTTCCGTTTGCTCGCGAGAAAAGCCTGGCTTCAATCGGGCGAAAATGTTCAACCACATGATGTCGCGCTCGACAAGGCCATTCCAGGCGGGTGTCAGCTCTCGCTTCATGGCAATCGGAACGAAAACGTCCACATTGTGGCCCTTCAGAAGGCCAGCAAATCCCCGGGCCGCAACCCCGACGACCGTGAACGGATAGGCGTTCAGGGAAATCTTTCGCCCCACGACGTCCCGATCACCGCCAAACCGCCTTTGCCAGTATCCGTAACTCAGGACGGCCACGGGGCTGGCTCCAGGGACGCCGTCGTCCTCCGGATCCAAAACGCGGCCGAGGGCAGGGCCGACACCCAATACCGGGAAGAAATTTCCGCTCACCACATCGCACTCGGCCCTTTCTGACCAGCCCGCAGAAGCAATACTTAAGGGGACATGGGCACGCGCTATGACTCCGTCAAACAGCGGAATCTGCTCCCGAACATCCTTGTAATGTGCGTAGGAGTAGACCATTTCGTCGGCGTCGGAGGTGGACCATCCGCTTCTGTATTCGGCATCGCTTATCACCACCAAGCGCCCAGGGTCTTTCACCGGTAGGGAACGGAGAATGGCCTGGTCCAGCAAGGAGAAAATGGCCGTGTTCGCGCCGATCCCCAGCGCCAAAACCAACACCGCAACAGCGGTGAACCCGGGGTTTTTCGCCAACATGCGCAGGCCGAACTTTAGGTCCTTGAGTAATGTGCTCATCGTTGTTCCCTCATCGGGTGATCGGGTGATCGGCTGAACAAGAAATCGGCACGGTGGCGTATTAGTGCGTCAAATGCTCGCCCGCCGGAATGGACGCTCTGTTTTTTGTTCACCAGATCACCTGATCATCAGATCACCCGATTCCTTCATTCATGCCTCAGCGCCACCAAGGGATCGACCTTGGTCGCGCGCCACGCCGGGATGGAGCAGGCAAGCAATGCGACAGCGAGCAAGACCAAGCCGGCCGAGAGAAACGTTATGGGATCGAAAGCACTGACCTCGAACAGTTGGCTGCGGAGATAGCGCACGAAAAAGGCAGCCGCCGTGGCTCCCGCCAGAACCCCCACCAAAGCCGGCCGCATTCCCTGAACGAGCACGAGCCGCCATACTTGCCGCCTCTCAGCGCCGAGCGCCATGCGAATGCCGATTTCGTGGGTGCGTTGCGCCACATGGTAGCTAATCACTCCGTAAAGGCCGAGCGAGGCGAGGAAGATCGCCAGCGACGAGAAGATGACAAGCAAAGACACGGCGATCCGCTGTGGCGCAAGCGAGCCCGCCACGTATTGCTCCATGGCCTCAAGGTTCGCCACCGGTTGGCCGGGATCAACCGACGCCACTGCCGCCCGCAGGGAGTTGCCCATTTGTGCCGCGTCCGTGTTGGTCTTGACGATGAGGAAGGTTTGCGAAATCGGCTGCTGAAAGAGAGGGTAATAGCAAACGCCTTTGCCTGAGTCTCCCACCAGCGCCGACTGCATCACATGACCCACGAGGCCCACGATGGTAACCCAAGGTGATTTATTGCCGCGGCGCAGGTGCTGGCCCACAGGATCCTGATGGGGCCAGTATTGGCGGGCGAGGTTCTCATCGATCACTACCACCGGTTGTGTTCCCAGCCGATCCTGATCGGTGAAATAACGCCCTCTCAACAAGGGAATGCGCATGGCCTGGAAGTAACCGGGGGTAATCCAGCTCAATTCGCTGTGCGGCCCAGGGTCGCCGGGGCCGAGCGGACGGCCCTCAATGTTGAAGGAAGAAGATGGCGTAAACCCGCTGAAGGGAAGAGCCACGGTCATAGCGGCGGAAGAAACTCCGGGAAGAGCAGCGAGCTTCTCATCTACGGCCTGGTAAAAGGCAGCTTGCTTCTCATCGGTATTGTATTGGCCCTCGGGAAGCTGAACGGAAGCAGTCATCACGCCGGTGGGATCGAATCCCGGATCCACCTGCGCCATGCGGGTGAGGCTCTTCAGGAGCAACCCCGCCCCTACCAGGAGGACGAGGGCCAAGGCCACCTGACCCACTACCAGCGACTCCCGAGGGCCTTGCCGGCTAAGGCCCGCGGTGACCGCTCGAGCTTCCTCCTTGAGGACGCGGGACTGCTCCTGGCTGAAGACGTGCCCGATCGGCACGACGCCCAGAAACATGGCGGTCAGGAAACTCAGAGCGACAGCGAACAGCAGAACGTGCCCATCAATTCCAATGAAAGGGCGAGAGGGAAGGCGATCCGGCCCAAGCCTGAGCAAGATTCCGAGGCCTTGGTAGGCCGCCGCGATACCGAGAAGGGCGCCGCCTGCCGTCAGCAGAAAACTTTCGGTGAGCGCCTGGCGAAACAGGTCCCGTTTTTGTGCGCCCAGAGCCACGCGAATGGCGAATTCCCGCGCACGGGCCGACGCCCTCGCCAGGATCAAACCACCGATATTCGAGCAGGCGATCAACAATACGAACCCCACGGCGCCCAGCAGGATGAGCATCGGCATCCGCAAGTCACCCGCGCCGTACTCCGTAAAGGGGATGGCGAACATTCCCCAGCCGGAATCCTTGGCATAAGTGTTTTCAGGGTGCGCCGCAATCAGCCGCTGGGTGAGCACCTGGACGAACGCCTCGGCCTGACTAGGTGAGACGTCCGGCCGGGTGCGGGCCACGACGAAATAGTTCTCGTTAAAGTAATTGTCCGGTGCAAATTCACTCGGCGCTAAACCCAGCGGAACCCAGATGTCGGCCCGGCGGGGCCAATCGAACTCCGGCCCCATGACGCCTACCACGCGGTAATCCTGGTGATTCAATTGGATGCTCTTGCCGACGATCGCAGGATCGCCGCCGAACAAGCGCTGCCAAGTGGCGTAAGCAAGCACCGCGACCTGATTGGCTTTGGGCTGGTCCTCTTCCGGCTGGAAGACGCGGCCCATCAGGGGCCGAACTCCGAAGACGTTGAACCATTCCCAGGTGACCTTGGCCGCCATCAACCGCTCGGGACCATTTGGCGCGAGGTAGTTGAAGCCCTCTTCGTCCGAGGCGGCGGTGAAAGAGAAGATCTGCCGGCTGTCACGCACGTCCGCAAAATCCGGGGCTGAAATGACAATGCTCGGGAGATTCAGCTTCTGATATTTGACCCGGATGGCAAATAGATGGGCCGGGTCGGCAATCCCGGCAGGATGGAGGAACAGCCCGTTGATTACGCTGAAAATCACGGCGTTCGCGCCGATGCCAAGCGCCAGCGTCAACACCGCGACAGCAGTGAAACCGGGATTCTTCGCGAACATGCGCAGGCCGTACTTCACGTCTTGGAGTAATGTGCCCATCGTTGTTCCTTCATCGGGTGATCGGATGATCCGGTGATCGGGTGAACAAGAAATCGGCCCGGCAGCACATTAGTGGCTCAAATGCCCGCTAGCCGGAATGGCCGCTCTGTTCTTTGTTCACCAGATCACCCGATCATCCGATCACCCGATAGGTTCACTCATACTTCAGCGCCACCATGGGATCGACCTTAGTTGCCCGCCGAGCGGGAAGGTAGCAGGCGAGCAGCGCCACCGCCATGAGGATGGCCGAGACGCCGATAAAGGTGAGCGGGTCGTGCGACGACACGCCCACCAGCAAGCTGGCCAGCAGCCGGCTCACGCCCAGCGCGGCCAGCACGCCCAGGGCGATACCGAGGCCTACCAGCAGAACCGCCTGACCGATAACCAGCCGGAAGATCGTGACGCGTTGCGCGCCCAGGGCCATGCGGATGCCGATTTCGTGCCCGCGCCGGCTGGCCGAGTAAGAAACCATGCCGTACACCCCCACCACCGCCAGGAGCAGTCCGAGGCCACCCAGCGCGCCGGCGAAGGATGCGCCCACCTTGAAGAGAAAATAACCATTGGCGCCGGCGACGGCCCGCTCCATGGTCATCACGTCATAAACCGGCAGATTCGGATCGAGTTCGCGCACCAGGGCCTCGGCCGGAACGATCAGCGATTGCGGCGGGACCAACGTCCGCAATTGCAGGACGTGGGTGGATTTGTAGTTTTGTGTCTGGGGCACATAGAAAAAATTTCCAGGTCGGTCAAGGAGGCCTTGTAGCTTGGCATCTCGCACCACGCCGACCACGGTCAGCCATGGAACGGAACCCCCTGGAGACTCCGACTTGAAGGGCCCCTCGGAGCCTCCCAGGCGAAAGCGCTGCCCAAGCGCGTCCTGGTGAGGCCAAAGCCGCTCGGCCATCGTCTCATTCACGATGGCAACGCGTGGCGAAGAGCTGGTATCAGCGTCAGTGAAGGCGCGCCCTCTCAGGATCTTCATTCGCAGGGTGGAGAAATAATCGGGACTCACGCAATTAAAGCCAGCGCCTGGGACTCGTTTGTCCTGCGGGATGGTCTGGCCTTCCGGGTAGAGGGAGGAGCCGTCGCCGTAGTAGCCCAAGGGAATCGAGAATGCCAAACTGGCAGACTCCACGCCGGGCAGTGCTTTCGCCCGCGTTAGCAACTCACGGAAAAAAGGCTCGGCGCGCTGCTGGTCATAACCCTGGAGTTTGGGATCGAGGCTCACGTTCAGGACGTTGTGCGGATCGTATCCGAGGTCGATGGATTCCGCCCTCGTGAGGCTGCGCGTGAACAGGCCGGCGGCGACGAGCACGATCAACGAGCCGGCCACCTGCGCCACCATCAGGGCGTCACGCACCCAATGGCGCCGGGCGTCGCCAATTAGACCGCGCCCACCTTCGCGTAAAGTGTCGTTGAGGTGGGTGCGCGAGGCGCGCAACGCCGGCGCTAGTCCGGCGGCAATTCCCGCCAGCAAAGCGGCACTCGCGACGTAAGTGAAGACGCGCCAGTCAAACGTGAAGTCAAGCCGGAGGGCGAGATCACCCAAGGGCCGCAACCTCTCCAGCCCCCGAATCACCCAGTTCCCCATCAGTGCGCCGCCTGCCGCGCCGGCCATCGCCAGTAGAATGCTCTCGGTCAGCATCTGCCGGATCAACCGCCCCCGGCTGGCGCCCATAGCTGCTCGAACAGCGATCTCCTTTTCCCGCGTCGCCGCTCGCGCCAGAAGCAGGTTGGCGACGTTAAAACATGCCACCAGTAAAACCAGGCCGACCATGATTAGAAAGATGGTGGTCACCAGCGGCATGGAACTCTCCACGGCGGGCTCGGGGCGGGCAAGACGTTCCGGAATCACCCGCGCGATTTCCCCCTGATTGGTTTCGGGATACTCTTTCGCCAGCCGCTGGGCGATGACGTTCAGAGCGGCTTCCGCCTGCTTGGGGGTCACGCCGGGCTTCAAAGTGGCCAAGACGCGCAACTCAGCATCACGCCGGTCGGTGAAGAAAGTGGTACTCACGTCGTGGATCCCAATGGGGGCGTAAGCGTCCAATTCAACAAGGGTGTATGGTCCCGTAAATTCCTGCGGCACCACGCCAATCACCGTCACCATTTGCCCGTCCAAAGTGACGCTGCACCCAATCACACTCGGGTCGGCGCTGAAACGCTTCACCCAATAACTGTGACCGAGCACCACCACCTGCCCCATCTTCGGTTCGTCGCCTTCGCCGGGGGCAATCATTCGGCCCACCGCCGCATGAAGCCCCAGCATGCTGAAAAAGTTGCTGGGCACATACGCCATGATGATGCGGTCGGCATGCCCTCGATAACTCAGTCCTGAAATGCTGAGGTCGTAAAACGTCATGTCCGTGAAAATGTCGGACTGCTTGCGGTAATCCTGGTAATCCGCATAGGAGACCTGTTGGGGATCAGTGTTCGTAGGGAATTGCACTGCCACCACCGTCAAGCGATCAGCGTCCTTCACGGGCAAGGGGCGGAACATGAAGACGTTGCCCAGGCTGAAAATCGCGGTGTTGGCCCCAATGCCCAGCGCCAGGGTCATTACCGCGACGGCCGTGAAGCCGGGATTCTTGGCCAGCATGCGCAGGCCGTACTTTAGGTCTTGCATCAAGGTGCTCATCGTTGCTCCTTCATCGGGTGATCGGGTGATCCGGTGATCGGGTGAATAAAAAAAACCGACCCGCTGGCGCATTAGTCAGTCGAATCCTTGCCAGCCGGAATGGCCGGCCGGTTTCTTGTTCACCCGATCATCCGATCACCCGATACCTTCATTCATACCTCAGCGCTACCAAGGGATCGACTTTCGCCGCACGCCGCGCGGGCACAAAGCCCGCCACCACGGTGCAGGCAATAAGCACGACCGCGGCCAGGGCGAAAACCGCCGGGTCATAGCTCTTCACTCCGTACAGTTGGCTCGCCACGAGCCTTCCCCCGGCGAGGGCCAGGGGAATCCCCAACACCAACCCAAACGCCACTTGCGCCAGAACCCCGCGCATCACCAGGGCCAGCACGTTCTTGCCGTCCGCGCCCAGTGCCCTGCGGATGCCGATTTCGTTCGTACGCCGCGCCACGGTGAACGCTGTGACGCCATAAAGCGCCACGCACGCGAGAACCAGCGCCACCACTCCGAACAGGCTGGACAGCCGCGAGATCAATCTTTCCTGATTGAAGTTGCGGCTGAGCTGCTCGTCCAGGCTCATCATGTCAAGAACCGTGAGATCGGAATTGATGTCCGCCAGGGTGCGGCGCACGGCCGCCTGAAGGTTTGCGGGCTTCCCCGCAACCCGTAATTCGATGGCGCCAGCGTATTGGGAACGAACCATGTAGGAGGGCTCGCCCTTGGGGTTCTGCAAAAACGGCAGAAAGAAAAAGGGATGAGCGAGCGAGCGCTCCTTGCCATACTTGGCGTCCTCTACCACGCCCACGATTTCATAGTTTCCCACGTTACTCGCCTTTTCCAGGCCAAAGTGCCTGCCGATGGGGTCTTCCTTGGGGAAATACTTCTTGACGAAGGCCTCACTCACCACAGCGACCGCTCGCGACGTGGGAATGTCCTGGTCACCGATCACCCGCCCGCGCAACAAGCGAGTGCCGATGGTTTCAAAATAGCGCGGGCTGACGCGGAGGAAGGAAGCGTAGATTTCCTCGTCGGGCGCATGGCCTTCAACATGGATCCTGTCCTCCCAGTTCGTGCCCTGCATGGGGCTGTATTGCGAGTAAGCTGCGCTCAGGACTCCGGGAATTAGCCGGAGGCGCTGCTCAAGCTGCTGATAGAGTCCGTCGAGCTCCTCCGGCGTGTAGCCAGCCAAGGCGGGATCAATCCTCACGATCAGTCGCCCCTGGGGCTCGAAGCCGAATTCCTGCTTTTCAAGATTGAGCAGGCTACGGGTTAGGAGTCCCCCCCCGATCAGGAGAATTGCGGAAAGGGCGACTTGCAACACCACCAGCGATCGGCGGGCGAACGACCAACCCTCGGCCATTCCCCGTCCCACGCCCCGCAAGGCTTCAGCCGGTTCTACCCGGGAATTAAACCAGGCGGGAGCAGCGGCAAAGACAATCCCTGTAACGAGCGAGAGCAGAAGGGCGAATCCCAGCACGGGCGTCGACGGTTCGGCGCTAATGGGAACATATTGCGCGCCCTGGAAAGCCAGACGCAAGATAGCGCGCGCTGCGCCATAGGCCACATAGACCCCAGCCGCACCGCCTAGCACGGCCAGCAGGACACTTTCCGTAATCATTTGACGGACCATCCGCCACCGCGGCGCCCCCAGCGCCACCCGAATAGCCGTCTCGGCGTGGCGAGCCGCCGCCCGCGCCAGCAACAAATTGGCAATGTTGGCGCAAGCGATCAGAAGCACCAAACCGGAAAGAATGACCAGCAGGCGCAGCCCATCCTTCGCCTCGCCCTGAAGCAATTGGACACCGCCTCCTCCGGACACAAGGATGATGTGCTGCTTGGGGATATTGGGGACGTTGCGCACCTCCAGGTCTGGCTGGGCGCCAATCCATCGCTGCAATTCGGTCGTCACCTCGGCTTGCACACTGGCAGCCTTTGCCCCCGGCTTCAGGCGCCCGATGACGTAAAGCCAGTGCTCGTCAGCCTGATTCAGAATCGAATTCTGCCCGAGCAGTGCCGGCTCGGTGTTGAGGGGAATCCAAAAGTCAGGCGGATCGGATTGCAGCCGGTCCCCGTAGAATCCCGGGGGAGCAACCCCGCAGATGACGTACGGCCTGGTATTGATAATAAACGTGGCGCCAAGCACCGAGGAATCGCCCCCAAAGTTCTGCTGCCACGCGCGGTAACTCATCACGGCCAAAGGGGGCGCGCCCGCGTGGTCGTCAGTCGGCGTAAGGACGCGTCCCTGAAATGCCCCGAGGCCGAACGTCTGGAAATAGTTTCCGGAAACGAATTCACCCACAAAGGGCTGCGCTGCACTGGAAGAGCCGGCGCGGCGCACGCTCAAACTTTCCCGACCTCCTTGAAATGCCGCCAGCTCGCTGAACTCCGGCGTGTGGTCGCGAAACTGCTGGTACAGCGGATAGGAATAGATCCCCCAGTTGTCCTGAAATCCGCCAATCACGCAGCAGTTGTCGTCATTTCCGACACGAAAAAGCTGGTTGGGGTTTGCCACGGGCAGGGATTTGAGCATCACGGCATGGACGAGTGTGAAAATCGCCGTGTTCGCGCCAATACCCAGCGCCAGCGTGAACACCGCAATGGCTGTAAAGCCGGGATTCTTCGCCAACATGCGCAGGCCGAACTTTAAGTCTTGAATCAAGGTGATCATCCTCAACCTCAAATCGGATCATCGGGCCATCGAGTCATTGAGCCATCTGGCCATCGGGTCATTTGATCATCGGGTCATTGAAGATCAAAATTCGAAACTGGAAACTCGAAACTGGAAATTGGTGGTTGGCTTGCGAGTTTCAAGTTTCGAGTTTTGAATTTCGACTTTCGAGTTTCGTCTGCAAGCATCCATCACTCAGTCGCAAAATCGCTAAATCACCAAATGGCTCGATGACCCGATGGCCAGATGGCTCAATGACTCGATGACTCGATAACCCCACCGACTGGATCGGGTTATCAGCGGCAACTCGTGTGCCATCGGCCTGGCAAATCATCGCCAGCGGATTGAATCACTTACGACGCCCGCAAGAAACCTCGAGCGCTTGATACTGTTCGATTATGGGATTGGGGTGTGCGGTTTTGCCATGAACCGCATGCATCCTCCGGCGCACACATTCCATGAAAATAACCCGCAGGACCGTCGCCCGGAAAACCTTGGCCGAACGCGGTTTGACCTTTTATCGGCCTTGGCGAAGGCGGTACGAAGCCTGCATCTTTAAGTACGCATTAGCGGATGCGACTGTTCGATTCCGGCCACCACAATCCCACGACCGAACGCATTGAGTGCGCGGCCTGATTCCGCCAGGAGTTCGCATTGATCTGATTGTAAAGGAGATAACTAATATTCTGCTGATGGCAGCAAGAGTGCCACTGAAAACTTGGGACTAGGAGCTAAAGGCTCGGGACGCGGAAACCCAAACTCCAAGACCGAGTATGTAGAACCTAGCGCCCAGAACCTGACCCTGACCCTGATCCCAAACGGAGAAGTGAGCATGGTGATAAGAACGGCATCTTGGCGGTTGTTAGCGATAGTTCCCTTCCTGCATTTCCTATTCGCCGGGCCCGCGGCCTGCCAGCAGGCTCGAGGAACAACGGCGGATCACAATGTGACCCAAATCGACTACTCGAACAACTACGGCAGCTTTCCCGACATTTTTTCTCCGTACCTCCCCCGCTATGTCCCCGACCCGCATCTGGACAACTCGCGGCGGCTTCAAAATCTGATCGCCGACGGCAAATTGGTGCTGGCGCTCGATGACGCCATTGCGCTGGCCCTGGAAAACAATCTGGACATCGCTGTGGCGCGATACAACCTTCCGATCGCCCAAACGGACCTCTTGCGCGCCAAGGGGGGTGGCGCGACACGCGGTGTGGCGGGCGCCTATCAGTCCACTACCTTGTTTTCCGGCAGTCTGGGCGGAGGTGTAAGCAACGGCGGGAACGGTGGTGGAAGTGGCGCTGGAGGCACACTAGGAGGCACCAGTATCAACAGCGTGGGTTCAGCGGGATGCTGCGACCCGAGCGTGTTCGCCTTCTATGGCGGGACCAATGCCACTACCCCACTCGATTACACCGTAGTCAGCGGCGTGGCGAATGAGACAAGTCACTTTGCTTATTTTCAAGCTGGGTACAGCCAGGGCTTCGTAACCGGTACGAGCGTTGGCGTGTCCGAGTATAGCTATCGTCTGTCCGATAACACCACGACCAGCATATTCAATCCAGAGTTTGTTTCAGGCCTTTCCATCGGTTTCAGCCAGAACTTGTTGAACGGCTTTGGCGCCCGCGCCAACGCCAGGTTTATCCGCATCGGCCGCAATAACCTGAAATACTCGATGAGTGTCTTCCGGCAGAGCGTGATCACCCAGGTGGCGGCGGTGATGACCACCTACTACGACCTTCTGGCCGACCAGGAAAGCATTCGCGTGGCACAAGAAGGACTGGGGTATGCCCAGAAGCTCTTGGAAAGCAACCAGACCGAATTGAAAATGGGGGCCGTGGCCCAGTACGACGTGCTGCGGAGCCAGGAGGAAGTCGCTGACCAGCAGCAAGCCTTGCTGGTAGCGCAAAACACTTTCTCTCAAGACGCCCAATCCATGAAGGCCAAAATCTCCAAGAGCTTCAATGAGGAGCTGGCAACAGTGGAGATTGCCCCCTCTGACCGGCTGCCGGAGCCGCATCCCGACGATGTGCCCCCCTTGGCTGAGGCTTTGCGGGAAGCCACCACTCATCGCCCGGAGATCGAGCAGGCTGATTTGAACTTGCGCAACCAGGAGTTCACCATCCAGGGAACACGCAATGCACTGCTGCCCTCGGTCCAGGTTTTTGCCACCTATAGCTTCGCGGGGTTGGGTGGCGCACTGCGGCCAACCTTCGCGAATGTGTTCGACACCGACTACCCCAACCTCTCCTACGGGGTGCAAGTCGGTATCCCCTTTCGCAACCGTACTGCCCAGGCCGACGCCGCTCGGGCGGTGCTGGAACAACGGCAGTTGCAGATGAAGCTACAGGATGCGAAGAACCAGGCCGTCTGGGACGTGAGCAAGGCCGTGAGCGCCGTGCAGCAAGCCCAGAGCCAGCTTGACGCCACGTTGAAGCTTTCGGCGGTCTCGCGCCAGGTGCTCGACATGGAGCAGCAGAAGTTCACCCTGGCTTCGGCCACGGTGGAAGACGTCATCACCGCCCAACGGAATCTGGCCACTGCCGAAGGCAATGTCGTGAAAGCGCGCGCCACCTACGCCAAGGCATTGATTCAGTACGAGCAGGCGACGGGAACGCTGCTGGAGAGAAACAAGATCTCGTTGTCCGAGGCCGTCGATGGAGAAGTTCACCGTGCGCCGAATATTCCGGGGGCGCACGACACAGCTCCATAGGCACAAGCCTTGTCCCTTCTCGGGTAATTAACTTGCGCACGTCGCCAAAACCGGCTAATTTGCCATCCATGGGGGTTAATGGACTTATGGACTATTTCCGCGGATGCAGGCCGGCGATTCGACTTCTCATGTGGCTGCTCGTGTGCACCTTGGCCGCCGCACTTTTGTACGCGCAGCCGCCGGTGGAGCAGCCTCGCATTCTGGGGATCTCGCACATGGCTTTTGACGTAAGCGATCTTTTTAAAGCTCGTGCGTTTTATGAGGATTTCCTCGGCTTTGCGGAGTATGGCGTACTCCCGGGGAAAGATGGTTCTGTCCGAATGGTTTTCATAAAGATCAACGATGACCAGCATATCGAACTTTTCACGGACCAGCCGCCTGCGGGCGCTGGCCGCCTGAACCACGTCGCCTTCTACACGGATAACGCCCCCCAGATGCGAGATTACCTTGCCTCGCGTGGCGTGAAAGTGCCCGAGCGGGTTGGCAAAGGGAAGACGGGCGACCTGAACTTTGAGTTCAAGGATCCGGACGACCATACCGTCGAGATCGTCCAGTACGAGCCGACGGGTTGGGTCATGCGGGACCGCGGCAAGCTCATGCCCCCCTCGCGCATTTCTCCCCGCATCGGGCATGCAGGCCTTTCCGTGGGAGCGCTCCAGGATTCCATGAATTTCTACGGCGGCATTCTGGGCTTCCGGGAATTTTGGCGTGGTAACGCCAAGGAAAGCGAGACTTTGAGCTGGGTCAACATGCGCGTGCCGGATGGCCAGGATTACGTCGAGTTCATGCTCTACGCGGTTCGGCCTTCACCTGACAGGCTTAGCGTGATGCACCATTTCTCCCTGGAGGTTCCGGACGTTCACCAAGCGGTCGCGGAGCTCGAATCCCGCCCGGCGTTCAAAACTTACGGACGAAACATCTCGGCGAAGGTGGGCGTCAACCACAGATGGCAGGCTAACTTGTTTGACCCCGACGGCACGCGCATTGAGCTGATGGAACCAGGGACGTTCGACGGGAAACCCGTGCCCCCTTCAACCGCTCCCCCGCCCCACCCGGCTGGAGCCCCCGTCCATCAGTGACGAGGGTTCCTCGCGGAATTGAAAACCCTGGTTTCGATGCTAATTAACCTTCCGATGAGTCGAGCATTCGGTTACTTCATGACCCGAGGACTCAAGTCTTGGTCATCCTCGCCGATGGGTTGTCCGGGCGGCGGCTCGACAGGTGAGGGAATCTTGACGGACTTGGGGTCTTTCTCAAAAAGCTCGATCTCCGCTGCGGCGTAAGCGAACTGGGCGCGGCGGTTCTCGTCGGGACCCTGCCTGAGGCTCGCGGAGAGCCAATCCTTCAACTCGCTCAGTTTCAACGACGCCAGCGCTCGCACCTGCGGCGCGGACTGCTCGTTCACCGCCAGCCGCATCAGATCATCGAGCACAACATCGTCGACGGTGCGCTGGATCTCCCCCGGGTAGCCGGTGGCCTGCGGAGCCTTCCAGGTGGCCGTCAGCAACTGGTCCATCACCTCCGTAAGTGAGGGAGCCTGAGGATCGCGTGCGCGGTTCTCCACCAAGCGCGTATCACGCTGCGGGTCAAGAATGAGACCGATCGTCAGACTTGCCGCGGCTTCGGGCGGCCCCAAGGCGTCAAAGACCCGCCCGGTGTGGCCACTGAAATCTTCGCGAGATCGCTCGTACCCCATCGCCGGAGGCGGGATCAGGCGCAGAACGGGCTCCGGCAATTCCAGCGCCTGCGGGCTGATGGTTTTGAGCAGCGCCGCGAGCGCCCGGCGTTGCTCGGCAGGCGGCACCATTTCCGGCGCCTTTTGGCCATCACCACGCAAAGAGTAACGATAATCGAGCCCACCCAAGACCTTGGCCGTGGCCTCCGTTTGGTAGCGGTGAAACAGATAGATGGGCACCAGCACGTTTTCGAGAGTGCTCATCGGCGTCCCGACAGGAATGTTGTTGGCTCCGAATTGGCGGAGAGCGCGGGCGCGGAGCTGCATCACGCGATCGAGCTCGGCCACGGCATCGGGGCCATTGTCCCAGAGGTGGGCGGCAGGATGCGCTCCCCCCACTGGACGCGCGTCGGCGTCCGAAATGAAATACAGGCCCCGCTCGATCGACTGCCGCAGGATTGCGTCGAGCCCCTGCTTTTCATCCGTGCCCGGGGCAAAATCCTGGTAACCGTATGCGATGGCCACCTTGTCCCATTCACCGATGCCGGCCGCATAGGCGTCGGACACGTCCAGCCCCCCATCCGCGCGGAGCTTCACCAGCGGCCCCGGATAGTCCATCACCGAGGCGCGGTCGTGCGCGCTGGCCGCGAAATTGTGGGCGAGGCCGAGCGTGTGTCCTGTCTCGTGCGCGGCAAGCTGGCGAACGCGGGCGAGAACCATCTCCAGCGCGGGCTTCGCGCCCGCTCCTCCCTCCCCGTAAGGCGCCAGCAAGCCTTCGGCAATCATGAAGTCCTGGCGCGCCCGCAGCGCATCCAGCGTCACTTGGCCTTTGAGGATTTCTCCCGTGCGCGGATCGATGATGGCGCTGCCGTAAGCCCAGCCGCGCGTCGAGCGGTCCACCCACTGGATGACATTGTAACGCACATCCATGGGATCAACGCCATCGGGAAGCACTTTCACCTGAAAGGCATCCATGTACCCGGCGGCCTCAAATGCCTGGTTCCACCAGCTTGCGCCTTCCACGAGCGCAGAGCGAATGGGTTCGGGCGCGCCGCGATCCACGTAATAAATCAGGGGCTGCACGGGCGCGCTCATCGCCGCCGCGGGGTCCTGCTTCTTCAGGCGATGGCGCACGATGAAGCGCTTCACGATGGGCTGGTCGAGGGGCGTGGCGAAGTCCATGTAGGGAAGGCCGAAATATCCGGCGCGAGGATCGTAAGCGCGCGGCGTGTAGCCTTCCTCGGGCAATTGCACAAACGAGTAGTGCTCCCGCACCGTAATGGCCTGCGGCGAGGGCACAACCTCGCGCACGTAGCCGCCCGCGGGTTGGCCCGTGAAGGTCAGCGTGGACTCCACCTCGGTATTGCGCGGGAAGCTCTTGGTGCGCGGTAGGTACACCGCCGAACGCGAGGCGTCCACGCTGTAATTGCCCTGGTGAGCCTCCCTCAGCACCTCCGCCACATTGTGGGCGTCGTTCAGGAAGAAGGCGGTGGCGTCCACCAGGACGTGGTCACTGCTTTCCGCCGCTACCGTAAAACCCCAGAGCGTCGATTGGGCAAAGGCCTCCTCGGCCGTTTGCCGTTCGTCAGGGTTGCTGGAGACGGCGCGAAAGGAATAGTTGAGCTGAATCAGCAACACCTTCGGGCCCACGCGCTCGAACTTAACCACCCGTGGTCGGCCTGGCTGCCCGCGGTCAAGGCCCAGGTCATTAGAGCCCACGCCCTGGGGAAGCGAATCGAGGTAAAGAAATTCGGTGTTCCATTGCCCGATCTCCAGCCAGAGCTTGCCCTCGCGGTCGTCCCAGTAGAGGTTGAAGAAACCGGCCAGCTTCTTGAAGCCATCCGTCTTCTGCGCAATGGCCGGCAGCGGCTTGGGCACCGCCGGCGCCGCCTGCTCCTGCGCTTGAGCGTTGCGTGGCCCGGCAGCCGTCAAGGCCATTCCGCATGCGTGTACACGCCCCCAACTGGCGCCAGCGACGCTGAAGAGCAGCAGTGCGGCGCAGCCTATGGATCGATGCATGATAGTCTCCTGAGGTTTAGTAAGTGATGCCCGCAACATCCTATGATAGGCAACAGCGGCACTCGTTCTATCCTCGCCAACAGACCAGTTTTAACTCAGTCATCTCTTCCACGGCGAAGTGCGGCCCCTCGCGCCCGATTCCACTTTTCTTTACCCCACCGTAAGGCATATGGTCGGCGCGATAGGAAGGGACATCGTTCACCATTACTCCTCCCACGCGCAACTGACGGGCCGTTTGAAAGGCCCTGCCAATGTCGCGCGTGCAGATGCCGGCCTGCAAACCATACTCGCTGGCATTGACGGCATCGACGGCTTCTTGCAGAGACCGGTAGGAATGCAAGACCACCACCGGCCCAAAGACCTCGCGGCAGCAGACCTCCAGGTCGGGTGCAACATCGGTGAGAATCGTGGGCTCAAGCCTGGCGTTTTGCCGCTTCCCGCCGGTAAGCACCCGCGCTCCACGGGAACGAGCGCGCTCGATCCACTCTTCCACACGCTTCGCTTCGCCCACGGTAATCAGGGAAGAAACATCGGTGCTGTGGTCGAGGGGGTGCCCGAGCTTGAGTTTTTGGGTGGCAGCGACGAAACGCTCGGTGAATACCTTTTCAATGGATTCATGGACGTAAATATTCTGCACCGAGATACAGACTTGCCCGGAATGGGTAAAGCTCCCCGTCACGCAGCGCGGAATCATCGTGTCCAGGTCGCAGTCGGGTTCGAGGATGACGGAGGAATTGGAGCCCAATTCCAGGGCGACGCGGCGCAGGCCGGTTTGCGCGCGGATTTGTTCTCCCACCGGAACGCTGCCGGTAAAGGTGATCATCGCCACCCGCGGATCAGTGATCAATGGCGGCCCTAGCTTTCCTCCTGAGCCGGTGACGACGTTATAGGCGCCCACGGGCGCGCCCGCCTCCTGGATCAATCGGGCCAGACGCAGCGCGCTGAGCGGTGTGTTCCCGGAAGGTTTGTGCACCACGCTGTTGCCGGCCGCCAAGGCGGGACCAATCTTGTGCAAGGCAAGGTTCAAGGGGTAGTTGAAAGGCGTAATGGCGCCGATAACTCCCAACGGCTCGCGCACAGTCATCGCCCAACGCCCTTTGCCGATGGGAGCCGCCTCCATGGGAATGACTTCTCCGCGCAGGTGCCGGGCCGCGTCGGCGGAAGCGAGCAAGGTTTGTTGGCCGCGCTCGACCTCCAGCCGCGCCTCCCGAACGGGCTTGCCGGTTTCATAGCAGACAAGCAGGGCAAACTCCCCGGCATCGCGCTCCAGCAAGCGGCGCATGCGTTCGAGGAGTTCGGCGCGTTCGCCCTGGGTGAGCCGCGCCATCGCCGCCGCTCCGGCATCCGCCGCCAACACCGCGCGCGCCACCGTCGCGGCATCCGCATCGTAAACTTCTCCCGCTGGCGTGCCATCGTAAGGGAGATGAATCGTGCGCAACGCACCCGAACGCACCCACTCACCGCCGATGAACATGGGGAATTCCTTTTTTTCGATGGTCGCTGTAACCATGGGTCATACTCCTTGAGATGGCTTCCTGGTGCTGAACCCTTTGGAAGGTATGGTCGGGGCGCCCAGATTTGAACTGGGGACCTCTTGGTCCCGAACCAAGCGCGCTACCAGGCTACGCTACGCCCCGAAATTCAGTGACGAGTGAAGAGTGATGAGTGACGAGCAAGAAAAGAAGTGCTTCGCTCTTCACTCGTCACTCGTTACTCATCACTGCCTTATTGGTCGGGACGGCCAGATTTGAACTGGCGACCCCTTGCACCCCAAGCAAGTGCGCTACCAGGCTGCGCTACGTCCCGATAAATGCAGTGGTTAGTGGCTAGTGCTTAGTGGCTAGTATGAAAACCAGGCAGGGGTCCCGAAAAACTAGCCACTGAGCACTGGCCACTAGCCACTGCCTTTAGCACGCTAGCACTTCCGCGAAAGTATTGTCAATATCGTCTGCAACTCCTGCCGGATAGCTCTTATCTTTGCCTCATCCGGGGGAGTTTGAAAAAGGTGCGCCTGCTCCGCGGGATTCTTACCGTTGCTCGCTAAATACCGGCGCGCCCCTTCGATGGTGAACCCCTTTTCGTAGAGGAGCTTGCGGATTTGGAAGATCAGTTCCACATCCTTGCGGCGGTAAAGCCGGTGTCCCGACTTGCCCTTCACCGGGCGCAGCGAAGGGAATTCCGTCTCCCAAAAGCGCAGAACAAAGGCCTTGGTGCGAGTCAACTCACTCACTTCGCCGATGCGGAAATACAGCTTGTCCGGGATCGCCACGTCGGCGGGGGAGATCTGGATCAAGCGTGCAGCGCGCCCTCGAGACATAACCCACAGATTACGCAGGTTTCACTGATTAGGCAAGGGCAGAAGGTGTCAGGTGTCAGGTGTCAGGTGTCAGGTGCCAGTAAAACCCAAAGACAAGGTGTCAGGTGTCAGGAAAACCCAAAGACAAGGTGTCAGGTGTCAGGAAAACCCAAAGACAAGGTGTAAGGTGTTAGGGTTTTACTGACACCTGGCACCTTTTACCTTGCACCTGACACCTTCCTTTCCCCCTTGTCTAATCTGAGTAATCTGCGTAATCTGTGAATCGCAAAGGGGGAACGCAGCTTATGGGGAAGCTGATTATCGGCGTCGATGTTGGTGGCACAAAAGTGGCAGGAGGGCTGGTCACTCAAAAGGGGCGGCTGGTGGAATCGCGGATCGTCCCCACGCAGGCGGACAAGGGGTTTAGCAGGAGTTATGCCCAGATCGTCCGCCTGATCGGGCGCTTGCTGCGCGCGGCAGGAGGGAAGGACAACGTGGGCGGCATCGGCATCTGCGCGCCCGGCCCGCTCAATCCCAAGGCCGGGATAGTGCTCAATCCGCCCAATCTGCCCGGCTGGCGGAACGTCGAGCTGGCCAAGCTGGTGACGAAGGAGTTCGGCCTGCCCGCCCGCGTGGAAAATGACGCTAACGCCGCCGCATTGGCGGAGGTTCTGTTCGGCGCCGCCGTGGGTTACAAAGATGTTTTCTACGTAACCGTGAGCACCGGCGTGGGAACCGGCATCATTATCAACGGGAAAATCTATCACGGCAAAAACGGAATCGCCGGTGAAGGCGGCCATGTTTCGATCGACTATCGCAGCCCTTATCGCTGCGGCTGCGGAACCTATGGCGATATAGAAGCGCTGGCGGCCGGCCCGGCCATGGCCCGGCGAGCGCGCGTGATGCTGGAGCAGGAGCATAGCCTTCCGAGCGTCCTGCGCGAGATGTCGCACGGCCATGCCGAGCGGATTTCGCCGCTGATGATTCAGCACGCGGCCCGCCAGGGCGACCGCGTGGCGAAGTTCATCCTCGATGAGACCGGCTTCTTCCTGGGCGTTTGGCTGGCCGGCATGATTACCCTTTTTGATCCCGAGGCCATCGTGATCGGAGGCGGTGTTTCACATATTGGCAAACCCTTGTTTAAGAAGATCAGAGAAACCATACCCCACCACACGATCAACCGCTTCGCGGCCGAGACGCCGGTGCTGCCCGCCAAACTCCGTACCAACGTCGGCATTTACGGCGCGGCCGCGGTTTTTTTGCCCGCCGGTGAAAGAGCGGAGCGCTGATCCACAGATTACGCAGATTACACAGATTAGAGAAAGAGAGACAGAGAGAAAAGAACATTAAAGGACAACTAGCGGAAGGGCGCGAAGGGACCTCCGACCTCTTTTTCAGGTAATGCCGGCTGGCGTTTGAGCCTTTTTAAAGCGGCCCTTCCGTTTGCCGCTGTCTCATCGCCCTTTTCCTCCTGCCTTTGCCTGCCTTTGCCTGTCTTTTCTGTCTGAATTTTTCTGCCTGTCTTTCTTCGTCTTTTCTTGTCTTGTTTAATCTGTGAAATCTGCGTAATCTGTGGACGCAAAGGAGTGAAGGCAAAAGGGACGAGCGGACGTATGTGATTATTGGCGCGGGCGATGGAGGTCCACCGCCAACTGGGCTGCGGGTTCTTGGAAGCCGTCTGTCAGGAAGCCATGGAGCTGGAACTCGCCGCGCGCGGTATACCTTCCCGGCGTCAGGTGGACTTGCCGATCTCTTACAAGGGCCAGAAACTCAACACCATTTACCGGGCTGACTTCGTCTGCTACGATTCGGTGATCGTCGAACTCAAGGCACTCGCGAAGCTCAGTGGCACGGAAGAAGCGCAGATCATCAATTACCTCAAGGCATCGGGGTTTGAGATCGGCCTCCTGCTAAACTTCGGCTCCCGCTCACTTGAGTACAAACGTTTCGTTTGGCGTCCATAGATTACACAGATTACGCAGATATAGCAGGGAGAAAAAACCTGAAGCGGCAGGGTGGGCAGTGGCGCAAGAGAGTCGTCCACGGCTTTCTGGCGCCGCCCCTTAAGGAGCAGATCTTGCCTCGGCCTCTCCGTCTGTCTTTGTCTTTTCTAATCTGCGAAATCTGCGTTATCTGTGGACCGTGCGGGAAATCAATTGGAGCCGGATTTGAGACGCAACATTAGTTCGGTGTTTGCGCGGGTGTATCCGCCGAAGACGTCTGCCCCACCTCTTTGGGTTTTCCCACCTTTTGTGTGGCCCCGACATTGAATAGTTTGAAATCCGAGTATTCATGCTTGTTACGGAGAGCCTTGCCATTCCAATCCACTCTCACCGTCACTTCCCGTGGCAGCCAGAATCCTTGGGCAATGGATTTAAAATGGTTTTCGCCGAAATCGATCTCGGTGGTTTCTTTCTCCAGCCGCACTTCCGGCAACGGCTTCAGCAAATCGGTACGCAGACGGAGGATTTCGTAACTCTCGGAATCAACCCAGGCCAGACCTTGGGAAAAGGTCGGCATCGAGGTTTCGCCCATTTTAAACACGCCGTTCAACCGCGATTTTTCAGGCCGCTGGGCGAAAGCGAGCACAAAGGTGTCCCGGCCATCAATCTTTTGGCGCCCGAGATACCGAAACGTGGACTCGGCTTGATAGTCGGGATGGAAGACGAGAGAAGCGGAGGCGAATCCCGAAGTCAGCATGAAGCCCTCCTTCAGCCCTTGCGGCTGACCTCCTTCTCCCGAGAGATTGGCGCGATATTCCGTAAATCCCTGTCCTGTCTCCTCCGTGGGCCCTAAACACAGGTAGTGAAACTTCTGATCCATGGTCCCGCCGACCTTGCCTTTGTGCGACAGCTTTTCTTGATGGATCTCCTCCACCGAAACCGTGTTGGGGAAGTTCCGGAAATATGCCTCCACGTTCTTGCCCACGGCGCTGAGGACGTCATTGAGGGGCGCCTGGTCCGTCGCGGGAACAATGTCCTTGAGCTCCGGTACGGCGTGATGGAGATAATCGATGGGTTGATTGACCGGCGTCTTCGCTTTGACGTACGAGGCCTCGATCTTTTTCTTCTCCGCCACCCGCGCCCAGAGCTGGCGAACCGGCAGGGGCATGGTCTTCACGTCGCGCCCGTCCAGGTAACGGGTCATTTCCTGGTTGGCTCCGTCAAAATCACTTGCGCCCAGCAAGGCCTGGACGCGCATGAGCCGCACCTCAGGCCCGGCCCCGGCCGCGGTGGCCCTGGCCAGGTAATCGCTGGCCGACCCCCAGTTTTCCATCAGCAACTGCGAGCGGCCAAGCTCTTGCAGGGCCAGCGAATCCTGGGGAGCGAACTTGAGCGCCTCGAAAAGGAAACCTGCCGCCCTCTTGGGCTCATGCCGCCAGCTCTCCATCACTCCGTAAACCAGCAGGGGCTCCGGGCGTCCGTGCGTTCGATCCGCCAGGACCTTTCTTGTAGCCTCCACCACATCGCGGTTGGCGCCGTCCCAATCTCCCGCCTCGAGCTCCGCGAGCCCCTGCATGACCAGGCACTCCGCGCAGGAAGCATCGCGACGGGTAGTAACCTTGAGGAAGGACGGCAAGGCCCGCTCCGGCCGCTTCCGGTCCAGAAACTCCTCCACCCCGCGCGCGTAGTCCTTCGCTCCCGCGGCCGACAGCCCGTCGGAAGCTCCCAGGTTCTTCATCCGAGGCGCCAGGTTTGAGATCAGCTCGGCCTGCGAGAGAAGCGCCGGGTCCTCCGCCACGTCTCGAAGCGTGACGGGAAAAACCCAGGCCGCGGTGTCGGAATTGCGGATATCCGCGAGCACATCGGCCCGGCGGTAGCCTTTCTTGGTGACTATAACTTCCACATTGAGTTCTGTGACCAGCTCGGAGTTGATAAAGTAGTCGGTGCGGAATTCTCCCTGGAAGTTGGTATCCAGAGACCGGAATTCAGCCCCGACGTTGATGGGTCTCACCGAGACTCTGGCATTGCTAATGGGATCGCCCTGGAGGGTCAACACCTTGCCGGCAACCACCCAGTCTTTCTGGGCGATAGCAACAATATTGACGGCACCGGCGCCTTCATTAAATGCCCCTTGGGGCGTGTCCTGGGCCCTCAGTGCTGCCAGCAAGAAACCCAGCGCCGCAAATATCATGAGAATGCGGAAGTAACTTTTCATGATGACATCCTCTTAAAATGACTCGTCCGGAAGGCTCGGCGAGCAGCTCCACCCTTCGCGCACGCCCAGTATACCACAAGAGCCCGGGAGAAAATTCCTCGTGCGGCGGGCGTGCCGGCCTGAGTTGCGAAGAAGCCCCAACGGGGCGGCCTAGCAAAGCCCAGGCCAACGGCCCATAAGCGTTAACCTAAGGACCGGAGACACCCAAAAGCCCGCGAAGCGGGTGCGGTCATTTGGCCCACCGCGAGCCAGCCGTGGGAACGCCGGCGGGACAGGTAACAGATTGAGCCCCATCGGGGCGACATCAGGCTCCAGTTTGACCTGACGTCGCCCCTCCGGGGCTGGAGATGCATTTTTCGGAGCGCGTTGACCCACGGCTGGCTCGCCGTGGGCCACAGGACGTCGCCGCTACGCGGCTTTCGAATAGGACCGATGCCTTTAGGTAACGCCTATGGGCCAACGGCCTGGGTTAACGGATTGTTTCTCGGCCCAAGCCCTGAAAGGGCGATCTAAGGCACCCACCGTTCCGTCCCATGATCGAGGTGAACATGCCGTTGGTTGAGACGATTGGTAGGACGCCCTTTCAGGGCTTGCGGATGGAAGTAGGTTGGGTTTCCGTGACCCAGGCCGTTGGCCCATAAGCGCTAAGTTAAGCTCCTCGATCCCGCCATTTTTGCAAATTGAACCGCTCAAGAGGGGCCGGATTTTGTCCTTATCTTAGCGCTTATGGGCCGTTGGCCTGGGCTTTGTTAGATCGCCCCTTCGGGGCTAAGAAGTCCTGCCCTCAATTTCGAAATCACTCCATCAAATTAGGTGTTAATGCTCCTGCCTTTCTCTGCCGCGCTGTGGAAGAACTGTTCAAAGGTCAGCATGAGACGAACTGCCTGCGCAATCCGGCTACCTTAACATAACGATATCAAGCGATCCAATCTTTAGGCTAATCTTGAGGCAGTGGGTCAACCGGTGATGACCTTGCGCCCCAGCATTAAGTTTCTCCTTGAAGCGCCGACAAAATGGACATATAAAGGTTATATACAATGAGCGGCTGGGCGGAATTCATCGGGTTTGACTGGGATGATGGGAACCGGGATAAGAACTGGGAAAAGCACGGGATTTCTGACTCCGAATGTGAACAGGTTTTCTTCAACCAGCCCCTCGTTGTGCGCCGCGATCCTAGCCATTCGTGTGAAGAAGAGCGTTTCTGCACCTTCGGGCAGACAGACGCGGGACGGAAGCTGTTTGTCGTTTTCACGATGCGAGATAAGCTGCTCCGAGTTATTTCGGCTCGCGAGATGACGCGGAGAGAAAGAAGATTCTATTCCAGCTATGAAAAATGCGAAGAAAAGACTTAAGCCCCTTCCAGTCTTAAAGACGGAAGACGAAGAGCGGCAATTTTGGTCCACTCATGATTCGATGGATTACGTCGTCTGGGACCACGCGGAGCGCGTAACCTTTCCGAATCTAAAGCCCTCGCTGCGAACGATCTCGATTCGGTTACCCGTTTCGATGATCGCCAGCCTCAAGACCCTAGCCAACAAGCGTGACATCCCCTATCAGTCTTTGCTCAAGGTATTTCTTGCCGAGCGTCTGAAGCAGGAACAGCGTCTCTAATCGCTTACGGGCAGGAAGGTTTTCCTTTGCCCGTCGCCAAATTAACTGTCCCGAAGGCACCTCGGACTGCCGGATTGCGCAGAGCGAAGCTCTGCGGTCCATTCGGATCACCCCCAATCGGGTTGCGCAGTCCGGCGCTCTGCGTAATCCGGCAACCCGGAGCGCGGCAAAAAAAAGAGAGGGCCAGCAATGCTGGCCCTCCCGAGATTCATGGAATATTGAAAGGTCTTAGAAGGATACGCGCAGGCCGACCTGGATCAGCCGCGTGTAACTGTTGTTCAGCACGCCGTACTGGCCTTCGTCGAGCGCCCCGAAATCACCGGGATCTTGCAAGGAATTGAAAGGATCAGCAAATTTCATGTGGTTGAGGGCGTTGAACATCTGGCAGTAAATCTGCGTGTGGATGCGCTCCGTGATGGCCGTGTCCTTGGTGAAACCGAGATCCAGGTTCCAGCGCGTCTGCCCCCGGATCTGGCCTCCTATCTCGCTCCGCCCGTTGATGCCCGGCAGCGGCGGTGTGAACGAGTTATACACCTGCGCCGCATTACTGCCAAACATGTTATTTCCGGTATAGCCGTCAGAGCCCGAACCTACGCCGCTCGGGCCGCTGGTGATCCCAAAGTGGCTAGAGTTGCTGAGTGTGGCGGTGTTAATCCCTACGGGTACGGCCGAGTTGCCCACGCCGTCATAAGCTTGCCCGTACGCCTGGTCCGCTTCGGTATATGAATCGTTGTAAATTTCATCCGGCAGACCACTCCCGTAAGAGAAGATGGGCGAAACGCTCCAGCCCCCCACGATTCTCTTCAGGATTCCGTTGCTGCCGCCAAAGCGGTGGCCCGCGCCGAAGGGCAGTTGGTACGTTCCCAGCAGGTTGAAGACAATCTTTCGATCGTAGAACTGGTCCCCGTAGTCGGTCCTGAGGTTCTGCACGTCCGTCGGGTTGGCTTCGGTATAGGTCTGTGCTAGCGAAGCATTACCCAGGGCGTGCGAGTAAGTCAGGTTGGCATTCACGGTCAGGCCCTTGGCGGTCCGCTTCTGGAGGGTCACGACGCCCGCGTTATAGTTAGCGAACCCGAGAGAGGTGTCCGTGTAACAGACGTCGCACTGGAGGTCCGACACCAAGCCAGGCCCCCCGTAAGCATAACTGAGATTGCCGTCCAACTGGCTAAACAAATTCGTCACGCCTTGGACAGGGAGGTTGGAGGCCACATTATTAGCGACCACGGCGGCGGTGCAGCTTGCATATTTGGCGCAATAGTTCGTGCCATTCAGGTTGTTGGTGCCCGCCAAGGCCGTCTCAAACCAGGGCTGGGGGGCAGGATTCTTACCCGCCAAGTAGGCCTGCTCAACGGCGTCATAGGCCTGTTGGAAGGTCTGCCCTCCCACCTTCATTCGCAAGGGCACGTTGCCAAAGTCCAGGCCCTGAAAAAGGTGGTTGGACCACACGCCGACGTAAGCCACTTCCAGGATCATATCGTGCTTCAACTGTCGCTGGATGGTGAAGTTATATTGGTTGGAAACCCCGTTCCGGAACTTGGGATCCATCCCTTCGGCCAATTCTGCATAAGGCGCGTTGAGGGCGGCGCCGGTAGCCGAACTGCCAGGCTGGACGGGGACAGGAAGGGTTGGCGTGATGCTCAAAGGTACCGTGTTGCCATCTATGCCAATCCGGAACGCCGACGTGGGATCCACCTTGCCCGGTCCCGCGCACGATGCCAATTCCGATGTCAGGCTGGAGGGGTTTGTGCATGACACGGACTGCAAGAAGCCGTCGCCGAGCACCGTCCCGGATATGAAGTTGATGGGCAGAGTCCGGTCGAAAATGCGTGCGTAACCGCCGCGCAGAACGGTGGTTTTATGTCCAAACAAAGTGCCCAAGAATCCGCTCTCCGCGTTCGGGCTCCATGCCGCAGAAATCCGCGGGCCAAAAGCACCGTACCAGGGCGTGTACCCATACTTTACCCCGGCATTGCTGAGATTCGCGATCGGCATAAACCCTAGCGTGGGGTTATACACCTGCCCGGCGTTCTGGGCATTCAGGGAGTTGGCTAGATAGCTCTCGGCAGTAATAGGGTTACCAGCGGTATCCACCTCGATGACCTGCTCACGGTTTTTCTCATAGGGAGGCATGTTTACCCCCCAGTTCAGACCGTAAGTAAGGGTCAAGTTGGGCTTAATCTTCCAGGCATCGCTGAAGTACATGTTGTAATTATCCACGATGTCATAGCTGTGCAAGGGTGTGCCAAGAGGATTCAGGTTCAGGTTGGCGCCGGAGCGGGTGGCCACAACCGAGGCGGCGTCCACCATGCCCGACAGCATCGAGTAATAATTGGCCCATTTACCAGCAAAATTGCTGGGCAGGCAGTTGGTGGCGGTGGTGGATCCGGCTGGGCAGGGGACGGGCTCGTAAGCGGCCGGCATCGTTACACCTTTATTATAGATTTCATAGCCGAGTTGAGTGAGGCCGCCCACCACGTTGTCATAGCGGTCAAAATGCAACCACTGATGCATGATTTCACCGCCGAACTGGACGTAGTGGTTGCCCTTCAGCCAACTCAAGGTCTCGCGGAAGTCTGAGTCGTGCCCGTCCCAGAGGCGTGAGCGAGCGTCTTGCGTATCCACGTTCATGGGGATCAGAGCAGCGGTGGATTCACCACCAACCTCCAGCGCGGGGAGACCGCTGAGCTGGGGCAGGGCCCCGGCTCGAAACCATGCCCAGTCGTTCCGCACGATATTGTAATGGAACTCGTTGGTCAGGGTGGGGCTGATGGTGGTGGTAAGCCCCGTCACAAAGTAGCGTGGCGCCAAAGCGTTGTTGGAAGCCGAGGCCGGCGTGCCCAAGGTATCGCCCGGCAGCAGGCCGCCCCAATCCACCTGACTGGTGTTCGGATTGCTCTCCCGGAACCAGCGATAACTGGCCATCCAGCGCCACTTGGACCCGAAGTCATGGTCCATACGCGCCACCCAATAGTTGTCACTGAGCGGGTACGTTATGTTACCGCGATAGTCGCAGGTATTGAGCTTATCACCGGTGCCCGTCGCCGCATTCGAGCAAGCGCCGCTAGCGGTGAGCTCGTTGGGGAGCGGCATGTATTTGCTCCACAACTGGCTCACGTCCGGGGCGATCCCCGTGGGCATGGCGCCGACACGGGGGTCGCAAGGTGCGCCCCCCTCCCCCTCCGCGCCCGCGCACTGATTGGCGTTCAGTTTATATTGGATGACTTTGCCGGTGGCGTCGGGAAATTGCATGGTGCCCTGACGGAAAAGCGCGGTCGGCACCAGCTTTTCGAGAGGGCTCGAGCGGGGATAACGATTGCCCTCATACATGACATAGAAAAAGGTCTTGCCCCCCGCCATAGTCGGGAGCATCGGCCCGCCCAAGCTGCCGCCGAAGCGGTTGGAGTGGGTACTTGGCTTCGAGCACCCCGACTTCGGGCTCGGGCAGCTCGTGGTGCCGAAGAAGTTGTTGCTCCAATCGTTGGAGTCCAGGTCACTGGACTGATAGTATTCATAGCCCGAGCCGTGGAACTTCTCGGTGCCGCGCTTGGTGGTCAGCAGGATCTGAGCGCCCGAGGAGGTGCTGAAGTCGGAGGTGGTGTTGTTGGTGTTAACCTTGAACTCCTCGATGCTCTCGATGGGCGTCGGCACGGCGCCGGTCACGGTTCCGTTTTGACCGTTGACGTAACCGTTGTTCCCGGCCAGATCGTCGGTGTTGTTTCCGCCGTCCAGCATGTAAGTGTTTTCATCACTGGTTTGGCCACCCACGCCGCCGCCCGTTTCGTTGCTCTCCGCCCCGTTGAAAGTAACTTGGGCCGTGGGAGAATAGGTCAGCAACGACGCCACGTCACGGTTGATGCTGGGCAGGTTGGCCATCGATTCACTCATAATGGTCGTGCCCATGGTGGAGTTCAGGGTTTGCAGCTCCGCGCCCGGAACCGCACTCACTTCCACGGTTTGCGTACTGAGGCCCAATTCCAAGGCGACGTTTACAGTAAGCGCCTGGCCCACCGTGACTACCTGTCCGGTAACTTGAGCCTTTCGGAAGCCCTTCATCGTCACGCCTATGTCGTAGGTGCCGGGCGGAAGGTTCGGAAAGACATAGCGGCCGGTGCCATTGGTGGGCACGGTCCAGGAAGTCCCGGTGGACGTGTCCGTGATCTTCACTTCCGCGCCCGCCACCACGGCACCGCTCGGATCAGTGATCTGTCCGACGATCGTTCCGGTGGCATTGGCCTGCCCCCACATCAGCCTTGGGGCGGCTGCAAACAGAAAAAGTAAAGAAATCGCAATACGCGATGCGTGCCTCATGGGTGCCTCCCGATCTAAGGAATTAAGCTGGATTCGGAACTACCTGCCTTGCGCCGGCAAGTGCGATGATGCGAACTCGGAATCACCGGTCAACTTTCTTCTGGTGGCTTTCACGGAAAATTTATGACGCTATCGTTAAAACTAGAAGAAACAACGGGAAAATATAAGATTAAAAATGTCTTGTCAAGCAAAATGTGGGCCATTGCTCCTGCCAAATGTGCGAGCTTCTTTTGTTGTAAACAAAAGGGAAACAAGATAATAGGGCTAAAACTGCTCAGCTTCTACAAAATGTCATATACAAAAATTCGTAACCGAGAGGGCTGAACAATTTGCTGCGTTAAACTTCGCGAGATTTGACCCAGGGCATGAACGGCTATTCATAAATGTCAAATTGCATCCCGATGTCGCCTCTACGGGGCTCAAAATGCCACTTATCCTGCCGGCGTTCCCACGGCTGGCTCGCCGTGGGCCGAATGACAACGCCCGCTACGCGGGCTTTCGCGCGAGTCATGCCGTTAGGTTGACGTGTGGGGGCTGTTGGCCTGGGCTTTGCTCATGTAGTGCCACGCGATTCATGGTGCATTTGATTCGCGAGAATCCCGTTGTAGCGCCGGGCTTTAGCCCGGCATGTGCCGCCCTAAAGGGCGGCGCTACGTACTCTACTCCCGGAGGTCTGGCGTCTCCTCATCGGCAAGAATGCAACAAAAAAGGGGCGTCACGCCTGAGCGAAACGCCCCGAAGACCTTCGAAATCAAGAAACGCTAAAAATCAATTCGCAGGGCCAAATTAATTTGTCTGTTTCCGCCGGAGAACAGGCTCGGAATACCAAAGCCGGTAGTTTCAGAAAGAGCGCCGGCATCGTCAAGGAACGGGTCGACCGAGGTAAAGTTGACGTGGTTGAACACGTTGAGGGCCGAGACGTCGAAGCGCACCTTCACGCGCTCGGTGACTTTGATGTTTTTGTAAATGGCAAAGTCGGCTCTATTTATTTCGTAGTCACGCACGGGATTGCGGGGAACGTTGCCAAAGGGAGTGCCATAGACCGTTTCCGCCTCTTTCCCGTTAACAATGAAGCGCACCGCCGAGGTTGCAGTCCCTGCCGCAGTGCCCACCGTATTCCACTGATTGAAGTTGAGCAGGGCATTCGCCGCGAAGGCGCAGGAGGGGTCCTTTGGCCCGCCATAAGCGCAGGCGTCCCCGGCGTAGATTCCCACATTCGAAACCGGCGCCGTGGCGCTGCCGTAGAACGGGCGAACACTGATGGAGGGGTAGGAGAAGAACCCGCTGTTCACCGTGCTGTCAAACCAATTGGCCCCAGTATCCCCGGCCAGGAAAGCCTGCGCGGGCGTGTAGGGTTGGCCACTCTGAATGCGGTAATCCCCGGAGAGGGCCCAACCCCCCAAGATGTGTCCGACCAAACCATGCTGGTGGCGGAGCCACGGAAGATCCTCGTAAAAGCTAAGGGTCCAACTGCCGGGAAGATCTTGCCCGGAGATCGCGTGCTCGGCGTGGACATAGTCCAGGGGGTCCTGCGCGATGGTGACCGTATTGCCCCCGGCCAGCGAACTGAAAATCTCGCTGGTATTATCGGTGGTCTTGCTCCAGGTGAAAGAAGTGCTCATGGTCAACTGGTTCCATAGGTTGGTGGAGCGAAGTTCCGTCTGCCAGCCCTGGTAGTCCGACACACCGGTGTTGGCCCGCGTGCGCAGCACCCCCAGATTGCAATTGACCCGGCCGACCGCGGTGGTGACGACGGCGTTGGCGGCGGCGCAAGGGGTAACGCCGGAAATGGCCGTGGGGAACGCCGCCAGGAGGTTGTCGACGCGCGGATTGCCGTTGATCGATTGGAACAGGCCGCCGCCGTGGTTGCCTACATAGCGAGACTCTAGCACGGCATGCTGGCTGAGCTGCCGTTGGATTCCGAAGGACCACATCTGCACATGGTCGGAGGCGAAGTTAGGCGTCACATTGGTCTGATTGAACGATCGCGGGTCCGCCACCCCCGTGGTGAGGTAAGGCGCCGCCAGGGCGCGAATGGCGTTTCCCGAGGGGAGTGCCGGGAGGGGAACGTTCGCGGTAGCAGCCCCGCTTAAGGTCTGGGCGAGCACCTGCGGGGAGGCGGTAGCAATGTTCAGGTAAATGTTATAGTACGGCGGGTCGTAAGCCAGCCGGTAGCCGCCGCGAAGCACGTTCTTGCCCGCACCCCCCCACCACGTCGGGTTGTAAGCAAACCCCACACTGGGACCGAATTCGGTCTTGGGAGCGGGAATCACCGGGAAGGTGCGCACGGATAGGGGCAGAGCGGGATTGTACAAGGGTTTGGAGCTGCTTTCGTTGGCCGTGTCCAGCCGGTTAAACAAATTGGCCGGTTGCCCGAAGTAGGTGTAAGTGAGCCCAAGATTCAGGGTGAGGTTCGAGCGCACCTTGTAGTCATCGCCGACATACCAGAACGAATCGTGCTCGCGGAAGTCCAGGTTGGCATCGCCCAGGCTGATACTGAGCGAGCTCGGGATGTTAGCGATAAAATTGCCGAAGGTGCTGAATGCGTAACTCCCGTTGAAATTGGCCGGGAAGACGTTAGGCGACCGCAGGTAGGTGAGGTTCGTGCCGGCCTTGATCTGGTGCCGGCCGCGGACGTAGCTCCAATTGTCCTGCAACTGGTAAGTGTTGACAATGCGCCCCTGGGGAAGGTTATTAGCCGGCCCGAAGCCCAAATACCCTGACGGCATGGTGATCGAGGCCAAGGCCTGAGCCCAATTGTTCATGGTCGGAACAGTGCCCTGAGGGTTTCCACCGAATTGCACGCCCAGCCGACCGTAGTTAATTTGGAGCTGATTAAACATGCTGGAGGAGAGAGTCCGGGTCCAGCTCACCCCCCATTGTTGACCTACGGACGGAACGTTGACAATGTATCCGGTAGACCCCGTGCCCGACGCGTTGAGGGGCGTCATCTTCTGATACATCATGCGCCCGTAAACGCGGTCCTTGGTGCCATTCACATCCAAGCGCTCGAAAAGGTCGTACTGGTGGCTGGCGGTGTTCAGTGTTCGCTTAATACCAGAGAATTGCACTCCCGTACAGGCGGCAAGCCCCGTCGGCGACACGGTCAGGGTCTGGGGCGTACCCGAGATCTGGGGGTTGCCCCCCGTAACCGCAAAGGGACCATAACTTGCCAAGGCTTGGAGAGAAGTGCTGTTGGGGTAGCAGGTCTTCAACGTCGATAGCCCGGCGAGAGTCGGGGTCAAGCTGCCCGACGAAAAGACTGTACTGCCAGGAATGATCTCGTCGTCGAAGCCACTGAACATGAAGACCTTGTCCTTTATGACGGGACCCTCGACGGAGCCCCCGGAGTATTCGTCATTTCTGACCGGGAGAGTGTGTAGACCCTCAAAGGCCTTCTGGGCGCTGTTGAGGGTGTTCAGCTTGTTGTTGCCCTCGGTCACGAAGAGGTCACCGTGCCAATTGTTGGTCCCCGACTTGGTGATGACATTGACCACCGAACCGGCATTGCGGCCGTATTCGGGGCCAAAGTTGTTGGTCGTCACCTGATACTCCTGCACAAAGTCCGGGTTTCCGACGAACATGCCGGGGCCGGTCACCGAGTTGTCATTATTGTTGGCGCCGTCGATCTGTTCGTCGTCGGCGCGTCCGCGAAGCCCATTGACGGAAAATGCCGCGCCGTCAGTGTTCGCCCGGTTGTTATCGCGGGTGCCCGCCACGCCCGAAAGGAAATACACCATCCTATCCAGTCCGACGTTGAAATCCATCGCCGGAAACGTCGTGAGCTCGGTGGTGGTGACCGAAGTGGTGATCTGGGACTGCGTGGTCTGTATCAGCGCCGGCGCCGCACTAATCTCCACCAGCGTGGTGACTTGGCCTACTTCCAGGCTGATGATTCCCAGGCCGTGGTCCGCATTGACGGTGACTTCGACATTGGCGAAAACAGACCGCCTGAATCCTTCCTTGCTGACCTCCACGGAATAGAAACCGACCCGAAGGAAGGGGATCTTGAACAAGCCTGTCGCGTCTGTTTGGGTGGAAACCACGTCTCCAGTCGCCACCGCGGTCGCCTTGACGCTCGCGCCGGGTACCGCACCCCCGGTGGGGTCTTGCACCGTGCCTGAGATTGATCCCGCTACCACTTGGGCGCGAAGATCTCGAGGAGTCGCCCCAAAGAGCAGAATCATACCGAGAACTAGAATCAGCCATCGCGAAATACCCAGGAGTCGAGTGCTAGTCATGCTGCCTCCTAATCCAAGAATTTAAACCGCCGATTTCGCGGGGAAAGGGGAACCCACCTCCCCCTGCGATTCGAAGGTGACGACTTTCCTTAGGAATTGATCAAGTGCATAGGCGTGATTGGCAAGAACGGCCCCCTCTCACACCTGAAGGCGTGCTACCTATTTTGTAACGTCAAACTATGAGCAAAACCGCGGCTAAACTCCTGCCAATTGTAAGCGACTGAATTCAATTGAGAAGTCTAAAGGTAGAGGGTCGGTAATGTTATCTTCCTACAAAAACTAATATGAATTATGATTTTTTGTCGTGGGTAGTAACATAGACATTATGGCCGAATTTGGGTTGGACCCTACCTGCCTAGAACGGTTAGCACCTATTCAGCATCCTGAGACCTACTTTGACGCTGGCTTTAGTGTCCAGGCTTGCAGCTTGGCGAGCGACATCAATTTTGGCGCGTGAAAACCGTGAGGGAAGATCACCCAATCCCAGAGGTCAGGGGAGTCCTCAGCGACGTAATCGGCAGCGGCCAAGCGGGCTGGACCAAACGTCACTGTGTCGGGCAGCTCGGCCTTCTGCATAAGGATCTGAGTAGCTTGGGCAATTCCTACGAGGTAGCTCTCCGGTGGGACATTTTGACCGGCGAGCCATATCGCGGTCGGGATGCGTCCAGTCCTATCTACTTCGTCCTGAACATCCAAAATCGTCCGCGCCACTTGCCCCCAAGGCACCACCAGTTTCGCTGTGAGTGGCGCCAAGGGCGCTGGCGGACCGTATAAGACGCGCTGTAGCACAATGGGTTCAGAAGCATTGCGCTGGACGATTCCCGCCAAATATTTGTTGATGACATAGAAGACTTCGCTGGCGCTCAGGTTCAAACTTTCACCCGCTTGAAATGTCACCTCGGAATCCACTTGGCCGGCGATGGCGCCGACTTCCTGGGTTGAGAAGACGTGCATTGTCGCGTGGTCACGAAACCTTTCGGTGGCGCCGGAAGCCGTGAGAAACTGGACGCGCGGAAATGACTTCATAAAGTGCACCAGATCTTCAAAATACTGGAAAGCCTTCTCCGTCTCCTCCGGCGTCTTCAGCGCCGGCAACTTCCATTGGTCCGGCGGCGGATTCGCGCCATCGCGGAAATTCACGGCGTCCCAAAACTCCTTTTCCACAAATTCGCAGGGATGGAAGTATAAGCTGATGACGCCGCCGGCTTTCTGCGACGTCAGGGTGAGGTAAGTATCCTGGAATCGGGCCTTGGCCATGTCCAGGTTGGACCAATTCGCGTCGGGGCGAAGTTGCTCTCCCTCCCGCGTGTTGAAGATGTTGAGTAAGCCCCCATACCAGAAGGGCCGGCCTCGCAATCCCACCTGCTTGCCTTCGCCCAGATAGACGCGCACGCCCCATTTTTCGAGCGCCGGAAAAGCCTGCGGCGCCCAGGAAGCCCCCGGCTGTCCGTAGGCCACAGGAGCCTTTCTGAAGACGTGAGCAACGTCGTCAAAGCCCGGACGCTCGCGGCGCGAGAATTCCTCCACGCCCGAGTCCCAGTCCAGGTTGGACTCGTATTCGGCCACGGTGGGGTGTTGGCTGTGGGTATTCGAGTGATAGCCAATTTCGTGCTGAGCTAGAGCGGAGATGACATCCTGCCGCTGGCGCTGCTGGAGCGTGCGAGCCGTTTCGCCCACTACCTCAAAAGTGGCGGGGATTCCCTGCTGCGTCAGGAACACCGCAAGGCGTTTGGCGGCGTCGTCGCTTTGCGGCAGGATGTAGTCATCCGTATCAAACCAGAGCAGGATGTAGACCTGCCCCTCCGTCGGAGTCTCCGGCTGGGGCCGCTCCTGCCGGGAACCGCCGATGTGGGGGATGTGGAACGAAGGCGGAGGCGGATTCTGCCCCGGCCCTCCCCCCGGCGCTTGCGCGAATACCGGCGCGCCCCCGCCGAGCAAAATTGCCGCCGCCCATATAGCCGCCAGCATCGTCAATTTTCTACTGATGCTTATCACGTCGAAGATTATATCCGCAGATTTCGCAGATTTCACAGATTCGGCAAGATGAAGACAATCAGAAAGGGTGGCCAAAAAAGGCTCCAAGGACAGGGGCAATACTCCAAAGATTCTGAGGGGCATGAAACACGGCTTTCCAGCGTGCCGCTTTATTCCCTCTCCCTGCTTATTCTACGGATCAAGCCGCAAAAGATTTGGGGAATTCGCTTTCCGGGCTGGAGACCGCTTGTTGCAGTACTTTCTCAATGCGGCTGCGCCAGCCGTGCAGGACTTTTTGCGCCGCAGTGTGGTCCCCTCGCAACTCCCAATATTGCAGAGCCAGGGAGAGACGCGACCCCGGGACTTTGATCACAAAGTTGTCGCGATCAATGTGCCAGTCGGCTTGAGGATAAATCGAGGATAGTTGAAGGTAGGCATTTGCGTAGAGCTGGAGGCGCTTCAGGATTTCGGGGGCCAACTGGTCCGTGGTGTCGGCCAGGGAACGGCCTTCCGCCACCATGGCCACCACGGCTTCGTAAATGTTGGCGTAATCGGTCAAGGCCCCCCGCCGGAAGAATGCCAGCGGCGAGCCGAACTCCACCAGCACTTCATGGTCCCAGAGGCGGGCCAGCAGCGCGGCTTCCAGGAAGGCAAGATCCACAAAGGCGGTGACCAGGGTTTCACCCGCGGCAATGTCCTTGCCCCTCGCGCCTAGCCAACCGTGATAGTCCGCCGGCAGGGTCAAGGCGAACTCGCCAAGGCGCTCGAGCGATAAACGCACGCCCCGCGCCATACCGGGAACGTGGCTCGAGGCCACGCGGACTTCCACCTCGACCAAATCTTGATTCGTTTCCTTCCGGCAGGCTGCCGGAACGACGACGGCATATACACCAGGTTCGATTTCTTCTTGGGTCACTCGTCGTGTGGTGTAACTCAAATCGAGTAGGTCCAACCAGCGCTGGCGAACCGTTTGGCTCGAAGTGTTGGGCAGGCGTGTTGGTTTGGTCGGGTTTATGGTTTCTGTCATTTCGCCCTCGTTCTTGCATGACAACTGCCATATAGGTTGCCAGCTCTCGCAACTAACCCTTTTAATACCAAAATGTTAGATTTAGGCCCGAAACTCAGGCAAAGCGAAGTCAACAAAATTGTGGGGCAAACTACGCAGAACAGGGATAGGTTCCCGCAAAAGGACCAGCTCAAACCCAGCGTGCGCCATCCAATTCTCGAGGGATCATCCCGTTGAACCTTGACGTACGTCAAATCCGCGAGTACTCTCCTCAGCTCACCTAGACCACGTACCCCTCAAGCTTCAACGAGGCCAATTGATGCTCTGTAACATCTTATCAAAGGTCGGAGCATAGGATTCAAAGGCGCCGCTAGGAGCGATAAAGATGAAAGCCAACACGGAGTCGCCCCGGCGGACCGTCACCAAATGGTCCGTTTCCCTCTGTACCTCCACCGGAGAATCATTTTCGAGCAGGGTGCTAACCGCTGGGTTGCCGCGCAGGTTCATGCCGGTTTGCTGCACAACACGCATTTGAGGATTGGCCTGCCGCATTGACTCGAGGAGTTCCTGAGTGGCATCCACAAGCCCCCAACTCGCCTGCTGAGGCGCGTAAAGGCTGATGGCCGCGCCATAAGCCTGGGCTGTTTCCCCTTCGGCGCCCGTCACCATGCCACCGGGAGGAAACAGCGCCACGTTATCCTCGCCGCGCTCCACTTGCCAGTTGTCAGGGTAGTCGAGGGTAAACATTTTCCCATCGTAACGAATCAGGTTCGCGGAGGGCGGGGGCGGGGGTTGCTTTTTGGCGTCGATTTTTGGCGTGCCTATCTGCCGGGGTGATGGAGCGAGTGCGGCTAAGGACTGCTTGACCCCCGCGAATTCTGCGCTGTCTGTCCTCGCCTTCCGGGATGGACCCAATTGCGCAATCTCGGCGTCCACGTCCCTAATGCGGTTTTCGGGATTGGGATGGTCTGAGAAGAATTGCAGGGTGCGCTGCGGATATTTCTTGGCGATGATCTGAAAGAACTGCACCATGGCGTGGGGATCGTATCCGGCCTGGTAAAGAATATAAGTGCCTACCTCATCCGCCTGGGTTTCCGCGGTGCGCGAGTTCTTCAGCAGCAGCGAATTTACCCCCAGGCCCAGCCCCAGTTGCGCCAGTTGGCTGGTCAGGCTGCCGCTCTGGCCAAGAACGCCGGTCAGGATGGCCAGGCCTCCCTGCGCCAGGACGGCTTGCGAGGCAATGTGGGTACCGTGGCGCATCACCACGTGGCCGGATTCGTGGGCAATCACCCCGGCGAGTTGCGCTTCATTTTCAGCGGCCTCAAACACCCCGCGGTTCACATAGATGTACCCGCCCGGCAAAGCAAACGCGTTAATCTCCGCGCTGTTGACGATGCGGAACTGCCACGCGTACTCCGAATGGTTGTTTGGCGCAAAAGCCACCAACCTTTTCCCCAGGCTGCTGAGGTAACTCAGGGCCTCCGTGTCGCTCAACAAGGGCAATTGCTTGTCCACCTGAGCAGAGGATTCCCTCCCCAACTGCACGTCCTCCGCAGGTGAGTAGAAATTGTAACCGAGTTTGAAATCCGGCTTGCCAACCCCGCGGGCAATGAGGGGCGACAGCGCATACCACGCAAGAAATAATGCGAACGCGAGTTTCCTTGACTGCCGCGCCACTTGCGAGATCATGAACTACTCTTCCTTTGCTCCTTACCTGACGGTCGAGCAGTGCCCTAAGTTTGGAAACTGGATTCGAGATTGGGGGCCAGACCTTTACCGAATTAAAGCACCTCCAGGAATTCCTCCACGGTCATGCCCGCTGCACGGATGAGGGCACGAAGCGTTCCGACGGAGAGTTCTTTATGCTGAGGGATGGAAAGATTTGCTCTGGCGCCAGGCTTGATTAGCACCAGATGGCTCCCGACCTGCCCCACAGGTTGCCACCCGGCTTTCTGAAAGGCTTTTGCAGCTTCTTTGCCGGAAATGTTCGCAAGTTTGCCCACGTGCTTATTAACCTCTTCATGTTACCGCCAGGAACCGGCGGGAAGCCGGCAATGTGCTGCTCTCTAAAGAGCAGCCGGGTAGTTCAAAAATCATAGCTCATTGCCTTTTCCGCACAGGGTAATACTGGAAATGCTCGGCTTATATGGCGACCACAATCGGCTGGCTCTTTTGCTGGTCTTTGAATGCGGAAACCGCCTTTTGATCCTCGGCCCAAAGCCAGGCGGTAATGGCTTCCTTGATGTTGTCCAGCGCTTCCTTTTCGTCTTTGCCCTGCGAAACACACCCGGGCAGCGCCGGGCACTCAGCCACGTACCATCCGTCCTCCGCCTTCTCCAACGTGACGTGAAAGATCATCTGTTCAACCTCTCAACTCATAGTGCCTCATTTGACGGGCGTTTATCAAGCATATATCCCGATGATCTGTCCGTATGACTCCATCAAGCAAATCCCAGCGCACGCTCTTTCCCGCTATCGGCAAGGCACGGTTACATTTTCAAGCCCCCTAAACACTTCCGCCCCGCGATACACGGCGCGATCGCCCAGCCGCTCTTCGATCCTTAGTAAACGATTGTATTTCGCCAATCGTTCCGAGCGGGTGATGGCGCCAACTTTCAATTGACCCGCGCGGGCACCTACCGCCAGGTCGCTCATGGAATCATCTTCGGTCTCGCCGGAGCGCGCGCTAACCACCGTGCGATAGCCGGCTCGCTGCGCCAGCCTTATGACTTCCAGTGTTTCGCTCAAGGTGCCGATCTGATTCATTTTCACCAGCACGGCGTTGGCAATGCCATCGCGAATTCCCTCCGCCAGCCGCCGGGGATTGGTAACGAAAAGGTCATCACCAATCAATTGACAGCGCTTGCTCAGCCGCTCGGTGAGCAGTTTCCAACCTGTGACATCATCTTCCGCCACGCCGTCCTCTATCGAGAGGATGGGGTAGCGCGCAGCCCAGACTTCCAGACGGTCCACCAGATCACTGGAGCTCCACTCCTCGCGCTCGGTAGAAAGTTGATAGCGGCCATTTTTGTAGAAATGGCTTGCCGCGACATCCACGGCGATGGCAGCGTCCTTGCCCGACGTGAATCCGGCGCGCTCGAAGGCTTCCACCATCACTTCGAATCCCACCTCATTAGATGCCAGCCGGGGGGCGTAGCCACCTTCATCAGCAACGCCCGGCGAGTAAACGCCGCGCGCTTTCAGTACGTCCTTCATGGCCCGATAAATCATCACCACATCGTGCAGCGCTTCCGAGTAGCGCTCCGCGCGCAGGGGGATTACTTGGAAATCCTGGAAGTCGATATTGCCGCCACCGTGCAAACCTCCGCTGGCGATGTTGACCATGGGTACCGGCAACTCCACCGCCGCCTGCCCCCCCAGGTATTGATAGAGCGGCGTTCCCGTCGACGCCGCAGCCGCGCGCGCCACCGCCAGCGAGACTCCCAAGAGGGCGTTTGCCCCCAGCCGGCTCTTGTTTTCTGTGCCATCCAGCTCACCAAGGCGAGTGTCAAGCGCCTCCTGGTTGCCCGCCTCCATGCCTTTGACGGCGGGACCGATGACCTGCACAACATTTTCAATGGCCTTCAAAACCCCGCGGCCGTGAAAGCGCTTCGGATCACCGTCGCGCAACTCGAGTGCCTCCGCCTTCCCCGTCGAAGCTCCTGAAGGCACCATGGCGCGCCCCCGCGCCCCGTCGTCAAGAAAGACGTCCACTTCTACGGTGGGATTTCCACGTGAATCCAGAATTTCACGCGCGCGAATAATGTTTATCTTGGGCATTTGGTTTCCCGACGTTAAAGCCCCAAAACAAAATGTAAATGATAAATGGTAAAGGGTAAAAGCAAGAACCTTAAATCTGCGTCTAATTCTTGGATTTCCGCTTGGCGCTCACGATGATTGCCGTCAGCACTGCGTAGATTTCTTCCGTCTCCTGTCGAATGGCGGCCAGGCGCTGGGAGGAAACAACTGTGGAGTCAGCCATTATTCGCAACCAATGCGAGCATTCCCGGGCTTCTTTTTGCGCAATGCCGAGTTTGTGAATGAAATCCGCGCGACTTTCGCCGGAGTGAGCTTCTTCAACGTTAGCCCCAATAGAAGTGGCCGCCCGCATGTACTGTTTGGCAATAATTCGGCCGGCTCCATCTTTCCCTCTCTGCACGAACCGATAAAGCTCAATGGCGCGAACCGCGTACTTGACCGTCCGCTCCCGAATATCGGGAGCATCGCGATTTGTTTTCGAGTAGGAACTCTCGACCATAGTCAATCTGCACCCATGCTCTTCGCGTTCGCAATTTACATATTATCATTTACCATTTACATTTTATCTTCACCCTACACATTTTAGCCTTTACACCTTATCACTTATGTTTTGCCCCTAAATGCAGGCTCCCCCGACCACAGTTCGCGCTTACCTTTTACACTTTACCCTTTACACTTTATCCTTTTATTTCATCCTTCATCTTTCAGACTTCCGTAATTGATCTCCCTCTTCACGATTTCCACCGCATCATATAGAATGCGCGGCCCTTCCACCAGAATCCGCGTTGCCGCTTTTCTCACCCGCTCTTTCGTCCCCTCGTCCTGAATATATTCCACCGGCGATTTGCCGTCGATGCGGGCGAGCATTAAACCGCCCAGGTGGCGAAGGGTCATGACCTCAAACCCCGGGGCACTTTCCGGTCCCAGGGCCGCAAGCAGGGTTTTCCAGAAATCGAACACCAGAGCAATGTACTGCCGGCTGGCAGGTGGCTGGTGGAAAGCCTTCAGGAAGAGATGATTCATCAGAAACGCCGCATCAAATGACGGGTCACCCCAATGCACCACTTCAAAATCGATGAGGAAGATATTTTCGCCGCGCACCAGCATGTTCTTAGGGCTGTAATCGCCGTGGACGAGCGAGGTTCGGATTTCGAGCGACGTGCCGATGAGGTCATCAAACTCCCGGCGCAATTCGGGGTGGCGGGAAGCCGTGGTGCGATAGTAAGGATCGAGGCGGAGCTGATCGAAAACCGTGCGATCCCAGAATTCCGACTTTAGAGATGCATCGTCCCGCGAGGCGTTGATCATCTTCGCCAGCAGCAAACCGGCGTTCCGTGCTACTTGCGAATCGGCGCGGCGGGCGAGCAACAAATCCTTCCACGCCTGCGAGCCCACCGGCGCGGCAGTCATGATGTAAAGATACCTGTTGAAGTCAGTATGAATCACTTCCGGCAAAGCCGCCGGGCCCAAGGTGGCGCGCAGCGTCCGAAGGGATAGCGCCTCGCGGTAAATGCGCGAACGTTCACTCCGCCAGTCGTCCTTGACGCGCAATTTGTCGAGGGATTGCTTGATCACCCAGCGTTGTTCGGGGGGTTCACGCCACTCCGCCAGCAGCACGATATTCGAAACACCCCCGCCCAGGGCCCGGACGGAGACCTCCTCTTCGGCGCCCATGAAGCCCTGCTCGACGAGGTAATCGCGGGCATTTTCGGGACTCAGCAGAAACCCTTCGTCGACCATGGTTTTTTCGTTGTTCCGGACTTTAGCCCGGCGCTACATCAAGAACTTTCGCACCGCTTCGTTGAATTCCGCGGGCTTGCCCACCATGGGGATGTGCCCTGTGCCCTCGATCACGATCATCTGGGAGCCCGCAATGCCCTGGTGGAGTTGCTCGCCCATGGGCAGGGGAATCAGCACATCATCGCGCCCCCAGATGATTAACGTGGGAATGTGCACCTTATCCAGCTTCTTGTCTTCAAACTCGCGGCCCGTGATCATTTCCGCCACGCTGCTGGCTACCGTGTAGCTGTCGCCGTTCTGCACGTGGCGCTCAAAGGCGTTGGGCCCCAGATCGATGGTGGCCCATTCTTGATTCGCCTCCATCAAATCGAAAAACCAGTGCGTGTTCAGGAGCGAGAGCGTCTCCGGCCCGCCATCCGGCATCTTCAAGGCGACCGTCGGGCGCAGTCCCGCGGCATCCACCAGCACGAGCTTTTCTACCATCTGCGGATGACGAATGGCGAAGTCCAGCGCCACCCAGCCTCCCAGCGAGTTTCCCACCAAGCTTGTCTTGGGGATCTTTAACGCCTGCAGAAAGCCGTGCAGGTAGTCACAAAAGTTCTCCACCGTGTAGCGCATCAGCGGCTTGTCAGATTGGCCGTAGCCGATCTGGTCCAGCGCAATGACCCGGAAGTTTTGGGAAAGCGCCTCGATGTTGGCGGTCCAGTGGTGTGAGTCCGCGCCCAGGCCGTGGATGAGAATCACGGCGCTTCCCTTCCCTGCCTCGTAATAAGCGAGCTTGTGGCCGTGTACCATCACCGTCTGCGGCGGCGGCAAGGGCTGCGCCACTTGGCACCACGCCGCGGAGCTGAGACTCAACAGGACGATTATCCAACCTACACTAATGCGCCCTGCCTTCTGGAGAGACAAGGGTTGTGCGGATTTCATGGAAATATCCCCTTAGGGTATGTTATGAAAACAGTAATCAGTTTTCAGTATTCAGTTGTCAGTCATCAGTTACTGCCTAGCCCACCGCCGGAAAGATCCTTTACTGATAACTGACGACTGACTACTGATGACTACTGAAAACGGCAAGGCGCGACCGGGGTGCTCCACTATTTGCTCAGATACTTTTCCGGGGATTGATCGAACTTGGCCTTGCAGCCCTTGGAGCAGAAGTAGATGGTTTGGCCTTTGTATTCGCTGGTGGCGGCGGCCTTCTCCGAATCGATCGTCATCTTGCAAACCGGATCAACGACTTTCATAAATCCTCCCGCGTGGACACATGCAGGTAAGATTTTATCATTAGATACAGCGTGGGCGGGGAGTGGAGTCAGGGATAAGGGACTCTGCGGTGATAGTGATCGCGCGGAAGCCTGAAGGCGCCCCCTGGGCAAGGCGAGCTGAGCAGGCGGGGTTACATGCGGGCGGCCAGCGAGCGCGCAGGGATTTCCAACTCCTGGGGCTTGAGCTGGCATCGCGGGCAAATCAGGATGATGCTGGCGACGCGTTCGCCCGCGACACGCTGCACGTCCCAACCCGTGCGCACGGCTTCCTCGGCGCGCGGCAGGCGCCGGTCGCAGTACCAGCAACGGCCTTTGCCGGTCGTGCCGATGGCGCGCAACGCGGCGTCCACGTCGAGCATTGTCCGCCTGCGGGTTTTAACCGCGCTCAATCTCACCTCCCGCCTTCTCAATGAATTCTTCCGCCATGCCCACGAAACGTGTAGCCTTCAAGAATACCGACTCAGCCACATCACGTGAGATGCGGTCTTCCTCTTTGTAGCCATAAACGGCCACCCTGCGCAGCCGGTAAGCCTCACGGAGGTCTTCGAAGAAGCTCGGATCAATCCGGCCCGTTTGTACAAAGACCTCGCCGAAAGCATCAAGCCACTTCGAGCACGCCGGGTATTCCTTGGCTTCCGCAATACCCATGGCCTTCGCCGCATCGAACATGGCGAAGTAGGCACGGTCCACGGTCCCACCCGCAGTGCCGTCCTTGCGCAGGATGTCTGCCGATTCGAGATTGTACTTTGATTTCCGAAGCCAAGCTTGTGCCACGTCGTTCATTCCGTCGGCATCTCCCGGATTTGCGTCGAATTTCCCCACCATATCCTAATCTCAGCCCCGAAGGGGCGCAATTTAGTAGCCGGGGGCATGAGCCGTTCTGGACTAAGTCGCGGTCATCTACTCGGCCCATTCAACACGCCAAAAGTGGACAGACCAGTCTTCAAAGTCTCGAAGAACAACTTATCGAAATCTTCCACCTCGATCCCGAGCCGCGTACCCAACTTAGCAGGAACTCCAGGAGAGCTGTTGAACGAGCCGATCACGCCCTTGGCGAACCCGAACAACTCGGCCTTGAGCGCCTCGACCATACGGTCCCTTGCTTCGACAGCGATGAAGTTTCCCCTTGCGGGCTGACCCAATGTGTCACACTGATAGAGTCCGCGAGTCTTTCTTCCAAGGATTTCGGGGGAAATGAATTTCTCCTTTAGGCCAGAAATTGCGAAGTTGAGCTCGATATTTCGCGTGCCCCTCAAACCAGACGCTATGTTCACGACGTTGAGGCCGAATTTGACAAGCGCCTTTAGGAAATCATCTGCGTCGAAGATGGAGGAGGTCGAACGGCTGAGACTGACCTTTCTCTCCAGGACGAATTTCCCAGAGAAAAGGAATTGCCACCTTTGAGCGAGACGGTTCGAAAAGTCGCGGCGTGCCGGCTCCTCATAAATGATACCCGCCGGTTCTCTTCTCTTATTTCCGAGTGAAAGCAGGTCGGGATAGACCTGCATTAGTGGGGCATTGATTCTGTTCCACAGTGCAGAGTCAAAGCGGATTCCACAGTCGGGCGAGACCTCGAAGTGTTGGAGGTTTTCAGTAGCCCCGATCATTTCAAACGAATCGCGAACTAAAACGTTGACGGAAGTCATCTAATCCACTCCTACGAGCACCCGCGGGTACTGCCGCAATTCAGGCACTTATAGCAACTGAGGACTGGCACCCTCGGGGGGCCGTTCGCGTAAGGAGCCCACAGTGCCATAAAGAATCTTCGCATTCCCCTCGCCAACGGATCACCTGGAGTGAGTGATCGCACGAGCATTCAGAAGGGGCTCGACCGGCTCAGAGATTTGCTTGCCCCTTGTCACCCGACCGACTCCGTATTGCGAGCAAGCCGATTGCCAGGAATTCCCCACTCCGCTTCCCCGGCAATTAATGAATCCCGTGGGCGGATTTGCGGGAGTCGTGACGGGCGCGATGAATACGCCCACCCTTGGCTAAACCGGGAGCCGACGTCATAGCGCTCGACTAGCGATAGAATATCCCTGACCAGCCTTTTCGCCTCTGCGACAGAGTACTCCTTAAGTTCGGATGCCTCCATCCCAGGCTCTCTCGAAGTCGGTAGGGTGCGGCACGGAAAGGTCATTCGGAAAGGGATATTTTCGGTGCGGCATTTACATTCCGGGCTGCCCAATGGAGACCATCCCATAATCCCGGAAATCCTTCCCGACAATTCAAGATGGTGCAAAACCACTAGAAGACCGCCCCAGGCTTCGGCATATGCATCTAAGGCAGCTGCGAAGAATTTTACGCCCCTTCGCTTCCATCCCTTGGGATCGAAGATTCGCGCCTCAGATCTCACGGACCTGCGAAGGGTAATTTCCCCTTTCTCTCCGACTTCTATGATCTCTCGATCGGGATCTGGCTCTTGGCAGATGGGCTTCCCCCCCTCGAAGGTCCATCCGAATGGGGAGTTACACTTAGCCGGATCTTCCAAATGACGAAGCAATCTTCGCCTCCAATCCTCTGGCACTACCACAGGATGGAAAGTGAACATCTCTTCATGCCAATACGAGTCTGCCTCCGACCTCGGCAGCCTTTCGGGGCTCTCCATATGAGTGACCTCCTCTCCGTTTGCGAGCGCCCGCCGGCGCCTCGCTGCCTTCTGCTTTCCGCCTTCTGCCAACTGTCCTCCTACGAGCACCCGCTGGTGGATCCGCAATTGAGGCACTTATAGCAGACGCCATTGCGGACCATGATGGCGCCGCAATCGGCGCAACTGGGGGCGTCGTCGCTTTGGTTGACGCCCACCAAGCCCCCCTGGCTCATGGAAGAGTTGAATCCGCTTTGGGGCGGGGCCTCGGTGGTGGCGCGCGTGAACTTAGTGGCCAATTCCGTGGCCTTTTCCGCCTCCGTGCCATTCAGCGATTGAAGGCTGGCATCCTCGCGGGGCTGCGCGTCGCGAGGCAGAAACTTGAGCGCCAGCCAGCGGAAGATGTAGTCCATGACGGACTTGGCGTAGCGGATTTCCGGATTGGGAGTCCAGCCGCTGGGCTCGAAGCGTGTATGGCTGAACTTATCGCACAGCACTTTAAGCGGCACGCCATACTGCAAGGCCAGGGAAACAGCGGTCGCGAAGGAATCCATCAGGCCGGAAACCGTCGAGCCCTCCTTGGCCATGGTGATAAAGATTTCGCCGGGTTGGCCATTTTCGTAGAGGCCCACGGTCAGGTAGCCCTCGTGCTGCCCCACGGCGAACTTATGGGTGATCGCGCTACGCTCGTCGGGCAGCTTGTGGCGGTAAGCTTGCCCCGCGGATTCCACCTTCACGTCCTTGCTATTTTCTGACATCGAGTTCCTGGCCTCCGCCTCGTGCTTCGGCTTCGCGTCGGAAGTATTAAGCGGTTGCGAGCGCTTGGAGCCGTCGCGGTAGATGGCGATGGCCTTCAATCCCAGCCGCCAGCCCTCGGTATAGACGCTGGCAATCTCCTCCGCCGTCGCCTCTTCCGGCATATTCACGGTTTTGGAAATGGCGCCGGAAAGGAAGGGCTGCACGGCGGCCATCATGCGCACGTGGCCCATGTAATGGATGGAGCGCTTGCCGTTGGCAGGTTTCAGCGAGCAGTCAAACACCGGAAGGTGCTCCGCCTTCAGGTGCGGGGCGCCCTCGATGGTGCCATGCTGGTCGATGTAATTGACGATATCGGAGGCTTCCTGCTCATTGTAGCCGAGCTTGAGGAGCGCCGTGGGCACCATGTTGTTGACGATTTTGATCAACCCGCCGCCCACCAGCTTCTTGTATTTCACCAGGGCCAAGTCCGGCTCAATGCCCGTGGTGTCGCAATCCATCATGAAGCCGATCGTCCCGGTGGGCGCCAGCACCGTGACCTGCGCGTTGCGATAGCCGTACTTCATACCGCTGGCCAGGCACTCATCCCAGGTTTTCTTCGACGCTTCCCACAGGTTCTCCGGAACATTGCGGGGGTTGATGTGCTGGAGCGACTGGCGGTGCATGGATATGACTCCCAAGAAGGAGTCGCGATTCACCGGGAAGCCCGGGAAAGGCTCCAGTTCCCCCGCGATGCGTGATGACTGGAGGTAAGCCTCGCCGTGCATAAGAGCCGTGATGGCCGCTGCGTAGTCGCGCCCGCCGTCGGAATCGTAGGGCAGGCCGTTGGCCATGAGCAGCGCCCCCAGGTTCGCGTAGCCGAGTCCCAGCGGACGGAAATCGTGGGAATTCTTGGCGATCCGATCCGTCGGGTAGCTGGCGTTGTCCACCAGAATTTCCTGCGCCGTAATCATGATGTCCACGGCATGCTTGAAAGACTCCACCTCAAATTTGCCGTCGGGGGTGAGGAACTTCATCAGGTTCAGCGACGCCAGGTTGCAGGCTGAGTCGTCCAGGAACATGTACTCGCTGCAAGGGTTAGAGGCATGGATGGGCGCCGTGGCCTTGCAGGTGTGCCACTTGTTGATGGTGGTATCAAACTGCATGCCGGGATCGCCGCACTGCCACGCGGCCTCGGTGATCATCTTCATCAGTTCGCGGGCGCGATAGGTTTTGGCCACTTCGCCGGTGCTGATGTGGCGCGTCTCCCAGTCCTTATCCTCCACCACCGCCTTCATGAAATCGTCGGTGACGCGCACGCTGTTGTTGGCATTCTGAAAGAAGATGGAGCTGTACGCCTCGCCGTCGATGGCCGGATCGTAACCGGCATTCACCAAAGCCCAGGCCTTGCGCTCCTCCTTGGCCTTGCAGGCAATGAATTCTTCGATGTCGGGGTGGTCGATATTCAGGATCACCATCTTGGCGGCGCGGCGTGTCTTGCCGCCGGATTTGATGACCCCGGCAAAGGCGTCATAGCCTTTCATAAAGGATAGGGGACCCGAGGCCACACCGCCGCCCGACAGCGCCTCCACTGAAGACCGGAGAGGCGAGAGGTTCGTACCCGTTCCCGAACCCCACTTGAAGAGCATCCCTTCCACTTTGGCCAGATTCAGGATGCTTTCGAGGTTATCCTGAACGGAATTAATGAAGCAGGCTGAGCACTGCGGGTGCCGGTAGGCCTCGGTTTCCTTTTTGATGCCGCCCGTGGCCGGATCCCAGTACCAGCCGGTCGCTTGGGAGCTGCGGTGGTACTTGTGCCAGAGGCCGCAATTAAACCAAACCGGTGAATTGAACACCGCCTTTTGCCGGACCAGGGTGTGCGTCAACTCATCGTGAAAGTTCTTGGCGTCATCCTCACTGCGGAAGTATCCGCCCTCCACGCCCCACTGCGCGATGGTGTCGGCCACGCGGCTAATCAGTTGCCGCACGCTTGTCTCACGCTCCGGCGTCCCCAGCTTGCCGTGAAAGTACTTCGACGCCACAATGTTGGTGGCGGTCTGCGTCCAGTCCTTAGGCACTTCCACATTGCGCTGCTCAAAGATAACTTTGCCCTTCTCATTCTGGATGGAGGCAGTCCGGACTTCCCACTCGACCTCTTCCAAGGGGTGTACGCCTGCCTTGGTGAAAAGCCGCTTGACGGTGATACCACGCTTGGTCGCAGTTTCCGCCCCGGAGGCCCAGGCCTGGGTTTCAGTCGACACAGCATCCCTCTCTGACATAGCAGTCCTCCAAAAAGTAGGTTCACACCCTCATTTGATTTGTCGCTGGTGCGGCCTGGTTACAGCGGATAGACCTTTTGGCTCATGTGCCCCGCTGCCGGTTATGCCCCCTCCGGGCGGAATCCGGCTCCGCAACGGCTGCGGAGGAATCTATCTCCGCCCGTGGGCTTTGTCAAGAAGAAAAGCACAACATATAGTGGTTTAGCAGGCGGTATCAACAAAATCTTGTGGAAATCTTGTGGACATCTTAGGGGTTTCTTGGAACCGACCTCCCCCGCCACCCGGCTTCCGCCGCTAACTGCTTTCCCTCTTGTAAGATGCTTCGAGGTAGGCTGCCGGCAGCCTGGGGTACGGGACTCGGGACACGGGAGGCAGGATTTCGAATTTCCGCCTGGCTGGAAAAACTGTTATGGCTTTGAGCTACGGAGGGTAAACACCGAACCCCATGAATGAGGACGGCCTAGTACTTGCTTGATTTAATTAGCGTCCGTAACTGGTTGTAGATCGCCCTTTGATTTCAACGACTTAAAAATGCGCGAATTAATCCAAGCAAGTACTAGTTGGAAATTCCCGGAGTGCGAGGTTTGCAGCTAACCCCTTAATCCTAATCGCCAATTCTGATTCGCGCGTCCCGTGTCCCGTGTCCCGAATCCCGTGTCCCGTTTTTCTAGCTGGGAAGGGGTGCTTTCAGATTGACCTTGGACAGGGACTTCACCAGCGCTGCTTCAACTTCCTCTTTCGCCTGTCCGCGCGCCACCGCAACCTCATCAACCAGAAGTTGCCAGGAGCGGTCCAGCATCTTCTTCTCGCGGAAGGAGAGGGGCTTGGCTTGGTTTAGAATAATGAGGGTTTTCAGAACCTCAGCGACCTGCATGAGAGAGCCACACCGCATCTTTTCGGAGTTTTCCTTGAATCTCCCTTTCCAGTCGCCCGCGGATTTGCATTGGCCCTTCTGCAAGTATTCTAAAATATTGCCGATCTGGCTGGTCTTGGTGACCTTGCGCAGACCCACGCTGGCTACGCTGCTCAACGGTACCATCACTCGCATACTCGTGGAGCTGAGCTTCAACAAATAGAACATTTCCGTCTGACCGGTAAGATTGCGAGTAGAAATCTGTTCAACGATGCCGACACCTTGATTGGGATAGACAACTTTGTCGCCTATCTGAAATTGCGCAAATTGCATGGGACTCCTCGGAGGTTATGGATAGCGGTCACAGAACTAATCATCCTAACCTCAAAATTGCCGGAAGTCAATTAGAAGACTTAGCGCCGCCGTTTAGGGCGGCACATGCCGGGCTTCCGATTTCATCGGGACAAGTTCCGCCCGGCGCTACGACACAAATTTGGACAGCAATCGAACCGCAGACAGCAGACAAACTGGGCCAGGCATCGTATAATAGGGTTGGATCATTTCCGGCGGGGCTTGGTGAAATTGTGTTTAGACACTTGTTTTTGATTTTGGCCATCGTGTTGTTTGTTCCCAGCCAGCTATTCTGGTTAGGGCAGGTGCGCGCGCTGGGGAGGAAGTTCGTGCGCAGCCAGTCCGTGCGGCGCTGGCTGGGCGGGTTGGGCCTTGGTATCTATTTGGCGTTGTTGGCTTTCAATCTCTTTTGGCCAAGAACTGCTCCCGAGCCTGCCCACCTGACGTTGCGCGCCGCGCTGCTCGAAGCACCCTATCGCTGGTGGCTGCTCTCTTCCCTGCTGGGGTTCGTGGCAATTGCCGCCTTCTATCTCTGCCATCGCCTGGGAAGGGCGGTTTTGGGGGTGTACCGGAAGTTAACTCCCGCCTCGAATTCCGGGCGCGAGCCATTGCTCTCGCCGGCGCGCCGCCACTTTCTTGCCCGGACAGCCGTGGCCGTAAGCGCCACGCCCTTCGCGGCCTGCGCCTATGGGCTGCTTTATGAGCGCACGGAGATTGAAACCACACACCAACGCATCAAGCTGCGACGGCTGCCGAAAGCCTTCGACGGCTTTCGCCTCGCCCAGCTTTCCGATATTCATATCGGCCCCTTCATGACGGTTGGCGACATCCGCAAATACGTAGCGATGGTGAATCAGTTGAAGCCGGACTTGGTGGCGCTGACCGGCGACTTCATCACCTGGGAGGCCTCGCCGGCGGGCGAAGTGGTGGAAGCTTTGTCCCGACTGAAGGCGCCGTTTGGCATTTACGGTTGCTTGGGCAATCATGAGCGCTGGGCCGGCGTGGAAGACCTCATCACTCGCCTCTTCGCGGAGCGCGGAATCAAAATCCTCCGCCTGGAAAACGCCACGATTGCCTCCGCCGGCGAGCGCTTGAATTTGATCGGCATTGATTACCAAACCGAGACGCACTTCGGCCCGCCCGGCGATGGAATCGTGACCCAGTATTTGCAGGGCGTTGAGCCTCTCATGCTGCCCGGCGAGGTCAACATCCTTCTCAGCCACAATCCCAATACCTTTGACCGCGCCGCCGAACTCGGCATCGACCTGAGCCTGGCCGGCCATACCCACGGCGGCCAAGTGACCCTGGAATATATCTCGCCTGACATTTCCCCCGCCCGCCTGGTCACTGCCTATGTGCGCGGCTGGTTCCAAAAAGCGGGGTCGCAACTCTACGTCAACCGCGGCATCGGCACCATCTTTTCCCCCGTGCGCTTCGGCGCCCCACCGGAAATCACTTTGTATGAATTGAAATGCGGGTAGGCTTGAGCCTCATAGGGGCTCAAGTTCAGCGTAGCGCCGGCGGCGCCCGTCTGCCAATCCGTAAGAGGAGTCGCTCAACCCTCAAAACTTGCATAGGTTTTATCGAATTCCGCTTTCAGAATGGGATTGGGCGAGCTGAGGGCGTACACGACCTTGTGGGCCCACGCAAAATATTCGCGCTTGCGCTCCGGGCTCCAGGTGGCAGGGGGGCTGGCCAGGATGGATCGCAGGTTCGAAATCTTGTCCGCCAGTTTGATGACCTGAGCGCGGACCGTCTTATGCGCAGCGTGCTCTATTTGCAATTCTTTCCGGACTTCTTTGGGTAGCGATTTATCGTCCGTGACCTCGAGAACGAGCCCGGTGATGTCGCTTCCAAACACCCGTTCGAGTTCTTCCGCCGTCGTGCCCGTGTCCTCGATCGTGTCGTGAAGCAAGCCCGCCATGACCAGGTTGGTATCGAGCCGCTCGCTGCTGCCGGCGACCAACTGGGCCACCTCGATCAGGTGGTTGACGTAAGGTTCTGCGGCAGCACCTTTCCGTTTTTGGGCTGCATGTTTTTCGGCGGCAAACATCGCCGCCGCCAGAATCCTTTGCACAGGTGCAGCCGGCATCGATTCGTCAGGGCATACGTTCATGAGGTTCCTTTCCCGGTGAGATATCGGTCATAAAAATTATCTCAGGAATCGTCCTGCCCTGCAACCGACCCCGCGGCACGCGCACCGATTGTGCGCGCCAGGATAAAGTCATTTCACCGTGACCAGGTCATTGATCTGCGGATTCACTTCAATGCTGACGTCTTTAAATTCGTCAAACAGCCCGCTGTTGTGCATCTGCCAGGCGATGGGACCTACCTTGCCGGCAGCGGGATTCTTGAAATCAAGGATCTCCTGGGCCTTGCTGCCCACGGGTTGGGCGACCGCCATGCGCGCAATTCCCGTGGAAGCATCCGCCAGGATTTCGACCCTGCTCCATTCGTGAGGATCGTATGGGGGTTTTAGCACATTCGTGAATTCTTCCCCGCCCGCATTGTTCTGACCCGGCCGGTAATCCCAGTGTCCGCCTTTGGGCCCTTGGAACTGGATGCCGCCCAGCGCGTCCAGCGGGATCTCATCCGGTAGCGGGCGGGTGCAAAAGATGAGAACGCAGGCCTGATGATCCGGGTTTCCCGAAACGTGCCGCATCGTGAACATGAGGCGGAAGCGGCTGTAGTCGTTGGCGGTGTAAATGACTCCGCGGCCGGCGCCCGTGCTGGCCATAGCCCCGTCCTTGACGATCCACCCGGCCGGAACGCTCTTCGCCAATTCCGTCGGGTAAGCATCCTCAAGAAGCATTCTGTTGAGCCGAACCAAGTCTCGGCCGTGAGGATTCTGCTTGCGCAGTTCCTGCGTTTCCGCCCGCAATGAGACGTTCTGAAAACGGGTTTTTTCATACAGGGATCCACCGGAGATGATTTTGTTCAGGTTTTTCCCCAGGGCCGACCTCACGGCCTTGAAATTCGCACTTCCGGGCGAATATGCGGCCAAGTCGGATTTAAGCGCGTCTGCCAATTGATCGCTTAGAAATGCCGACACCGCGTCTGACTTGTCGGTAAGCTTTTTCGCAATGGCGGCTAGATCGGCTATGTCCTCGCTTCCAAACGCCGTGGCGCTATTCTGGACTTGGATCCATCCGTCGAGTGTCTTGCCGTCGAAGAGGGTGGTCGTCGCACTTGCTGGGTTTTCCGCGTGGCCGGCGCTGGTAATGGTGCAACCCGCAGCCGCAACAGCCAGCTTAAGGAATGTTCTTCTGTTGCGGTAATCGGTTTTTCTCTGCATGGTCATAGGGTACCCTCGGGCTGCCTGCAACGACACACATCTTTTCGGTTCTATTTGCACAAACGTTAAGTGATGTTCCGTTTCTAAGGTTGTCGGGCGGGGCGTTTCGCAGATTTTGCCAATTCGTCTCTTTCCTGGCGAATCAAAATCACATTGGAAAAATGCGGATCGATGCACACGTCTTTGCAAATGCCTTCGTGGTTGCGGCGGCGCCAGGCTCCCGGCGTTTCCCCGGAGATTTCCAAAAACAGGTGGTTGAAGTGATGAATACTCTTGAAACCCGTCTCCTCGGCAACAACCTTCAGCGCGTCCTCCGAATCATTGATCCGCTCCTTGGCTCTCTGCACGCGGTACTGCGCCAGATAGTGCATGAGGGGTATTCCCAGCGACTCGCGGAACCGATGCCGCAGATGGCCGTCCGAAACGCCGAGCGCGTGGGCGACGCGCTGCGTGTCTAAATGCTCCGCGTAATGCTGCTTGATAAAATCCAGGGTGCTCCGGGCGACGCTGCTCGTCTCGGCTTCATAGGCCGCCACCTCGGCCTGGCCCAACTCGCCCCCGGCCTTTCCCTTGTTCTCCCGCAGATAGGCAACGAGCAGTTGGAGCAAGTGTGCTGCGCACATTTCGCGGAAAAACCGCCGGCAGCGCTCGCCCTCCCACCGAATGTGCTCGACCAGGGCCGAAATCGCGGCCTTTTCCTCCACCAGAAAATTCCCAGGGGCCAACAAGACTCCTTTCACCGAAGCGTCGTGAACCTTAAACTTGATGTCCAGGCGCCCGCGGTGAGCGCTGGCAGGCAAAAACGTCCGGGTTCCCCCGAGCGACGGAACACGGACAAAAAAACCCGTATAACTTCCCGTCTGTCCCCATCCCCCCCGCCTTTAACTCCCGCATTACGCCAAGACTGCTTCTCTTATTTTTGTAAAATTGTCTAAGAACGACAATATGTCTATTGACATTAATGAAGCAGCGGTTTATTCTTCTTATAGTACGACCACCCGCGCTTATTGTTCTGATCGTGACCTCATATTTAGTGTAGGAGGCCCGCCCATGCCGAACCAGTCCAAGTTTCCCAGCCATTTGAGTCTTTCTCTCTGCTCTGCTCTCCATCCCTTACTTCCCTGTGCAGCGTTGCCGCAAATGGGTGACAGGAATGGCGATCAATCCTCGCCTACACGGACCGTGGGGCACGATCACATCGGCATGGTCAACCCAGGCTTGAACCCGGCCAACGGGCCGGTGGGTTTCCGCCTGGGCATGCGAGGGGTCGTCTGACCGCCATGGACGCCAGGATACAAATCGCGCTAGCCATCATCAAGGCCGAATTCGCAAATGCGCTTTCGGAGAGGGACATTGCCAGCCGCGTGCGCCTAAGCCGTTCCCGATTTGGGCGCCGCTTCAAGCGGCAAACCGGGCAAACCTTCAAGGCCTTCCTCCTGGCGTTAAGAATGCGGAAAGCGCGGGACATGCTGCTCTTCGATCCCACTCTGCAAATTAAGGAAGTGGCTGACGCCGTCGGGTACAGGGACCCGTTCGACGCTCTGGATCGTCTGGTGGAGGGGAACAACAATGGGAGTTATACTCAATACGTGTATGGACTGGCGGGCAACGAGCTGGCGCTCATGAACGGGCAAACGCTCCTCAAGACTCGGATACCCTACCCGGGAGGCGGGGCGGCCGTGTATCTCCCCGGTTCCTCCGGCCCTACCCTGGTCCGCTATTGGCATCGGGACTGGCGGGGCAGTGTGGTTTTCGTCTACAACGTTTCCGGGAGCGTCTTCACCGACGCGGCGTACGCGCCCTATGGCGAACCGACGCACCCAGGGCAACAGCCTTTCGCCTGGTTGCCCAGCGAAACGTACAGCGATTTGGGGGACGCGCTCTACCGGGAGTATAGCATCCCGCAGGGCCGCTGGCTAAGCCCGGACCGGGCGGGCTTGGCCGCGGTTGACCCCAGCGATCCCCAGACCTGGAATATGTATGCGTACGTGCGCAATAACCCCACATCGCTGACTGACCCGTCCGGGCTGGATTTCAATCTCGAGTGTACGAGCGAGAGCGACACCTGCCACAACAAACAGGTTGGCACTTGGGCCACGGACGAGAACAATAATCGCACGTTTACGGCATCTGTTGTGACGAGCGCGTCGCTCCAAGACGCAAACAGCGGCAATACCGCCGTTGTGAACGCCAGCGGAGTCCAGATCACGACTGCTCAGGGTACCTATGCGGGAGTCTTCATTAACGGCACGCCCTCTGCAACCATTCAGGGCGATCCCAAAGCCGCAGGTTGGTCGGATTTTACTTTCAACATATTCGGGAGCGACGTGCAGCACGGCAACCTGGACTACGGATCAGCGACGTACAAGGGATCCAGCAATCAGTCTGACGTCATGAACGCATTGAGTAAGATGAGCGGTGAATTCACGTATCCGGGTGAAGGCACGCTCTACAACAACCATCCTGGCAACTTCAACTTTCGATTCAGCACGGGGGCTGATCCGAGCCTGTTCAACTACGGCCCGTCACCCCACTTCACGGTTCCCCAGGAGCCAAGGCCAACCGTGCCTGTTGGGCCCGGCTACGCGATGGGCTTCCACGTCGACAGCATGACGGGCTCAATTCCCCACGTTCTGTGTGCGAAGCTGGGGTGGTGCCAATGAAGTCGTCAATCTCGTCCTGGATTGAACTCGGTTTAGTGCTTCTGGGACTGTTTGTGTCCTTGGGGATAGCATGGCGGCGGTCGTCCAACGCAGATCGAGCCAACCTTCCGGCATGGAGAAGCCGGACGCTCCGCGTGGGTTTAATAGGGAGCACCGTCTCTCTAGGATTCTGTGTGGCGGACCTCGCCCGCCTCCAGTTAATCATGCGGGGAATCGCAGGTTATAAGCCCGGCGGCTGGCCCGACACATGGGGGCTTACGGCGCTGCTTTTGCTCATCCTGGCCAGCACTGTCTGCGCCGCTTTTGGGCGTGGAGCCACTCGGCTGTTGACCGTCATCAGTGGCGCTTTGCTGGGGATTATCTGGTTCCTCTTATCCCTTAGCACCATCCCGTGATGCTTCGGAGGTGGTAGGCGGGGTAGCGCGGAGGTAGCCGCAATTTGGGAGGAAAAGGTGTCAGAGGACGCTACAAGTTCTGGCCTAAGTGGTGTGGGGCTGCTTTTTCTTGGTGGCGAGGGGGGCGGGGTGTTCACAACTCTGAGCAGAGTGCCGCAGGTTGGGCCTTATGTCGGCACCGTAATTCCGGGCACCAAGCTGGGTGCGGGTGTGGGCGTTTATGGCACGCTAACAAGCGAAGGGGGCTGCCCCCAGTGATATACATTAGTGCATTTTTCTTTGGGCCTTCCCCTCAAAACGCTGTAACTCGTATCATGACGGGGGTCGCATTTCTAGCGGTGGGAGCGGGGTAGCGCGGAGGTAGCGTCTTTCAGCTTCCTCCGCGGCTCTTCTCGAAATTACATGACGCTTTCGGGCATGTCCTATGTTAGAAATTGACAAATCTGTGATGACACGCTGGATTACGAGCCGCAGAGGAGGACTCAACGGCGTCTACCTCTGCGCTACCCAGCTATGAGTCAATGTACGCTACCTGCTGCGGTAACAAACCGAGGTGCAATCCCGCGCCCGGGACGCAGTAGGCCGGGCCGCGCCGTGGCTATTTGGTGGTGACACCGAGCAAAAGAGCCAGGAGGACCGTCCGAACAAGCCCAGCGGTTGCACATGCTTTAGTCAATAACAAACGAGGTGGAACTTGAAAATCCGTCACGACGCCGCGACTGTCTCAAGCATGCTTTTCACGGTCGCACTCCTTATTCACGCGCCCGCAACGTGGAGGATTGTTATGACCGGATGGGAAACGGGCCCCTGGGACTCGGTTGAAGAATATCGGTTCCAGGACTGTCTCGCCCCAGCGGGTTTTGCTTGCCTTGCAATTACTGCAATCGGACTCATTGTCGCGTGGACGGGGTACCTCAAAGGAGTCCGCTGGACGTGGTTTGTAATGTTTGTGATCGTGTGGGGATGGGAATTCCCGCTCCGGGTGTTACCCCTCCATCTTTGGAGGCACAGGGCCCTTATCGCACCAACCATTGCAAGCGCATTAGGGGATAGGTTTGCACGAATTGGTGCGGAAACTATGCTGTCTTTCTTGCTTATGGTTATCGCTCTGATCCTTCCGGCCAAAACGTTTCTTACGGGTTGGCGGGGCGGCCCAGGCGCAGCGCGGCCGGGCGGCCCCAATGGCAGGTAGGGGCACCTCGAGTGGGCGCCCGCGGATCGGCCCTGCCGATCGAAGAGAGCAGGCAGGACGTCTGCTCCTGCGTCGCCTTAGGACTGGATATGTTCCAGGGAGCGAGAAGGAGGTAGGACATGAGAACCCGTTGCGACATGGTGGCTACCGCGAGCGTCTTCTTCACATTAGCATTCCTAGTGCTCACGCCGGCAATGTGGAGGGCTGCCGCGACAATACGTCAAAGCAGCGTCTGGGCACACACTTCTTCTCCATATTGCTTCCAGGACTACTTCGCCCCCGCGGGTATTGCTTCCCTCGCAATTATTGTGATCGGTCTGATTGTTACGTGGGCTGGGTACATCAGAAGAGTCCGCTGGACGTGGTTTGTAATGCTTGTGATCGTATGGGTGTGGGCATTCCCGGTCCTGATGTTACCGTATCTCCGCCCCCGGAGGGGCGTCGAAACGATAGCGCAATCGTTCGCAGGCGCGATAAGCGAGAGCGGGACCGAACGAAGCTATGCGGAAGCTGTCCTGGCATTCCTGCTCATGGTGCTCGCCCTCGCCCTTCCGGTCAAAACCTTTATTCTGGGCCGGCGGGATGGCCCCGGTGAGTCGGGTCGCGGGAATTCGGGTGCCCAGGACAAGCGGGTTGTTCAGAAGTAGGCGTAGTTCCCTATCTGTGCGATTCTTAAAATGATAAAGGGCCACCTGCTTAGCAATACACAACAAGGAAAGCTTGCAGCGGGTTTCTCCCTTCTGGAGATGATGCCGGAGGTCAGTTAAGTGCAGTGGCGAGCGCCGAGTGATGAGTGACGAGCGGAAGTACAACTCGCGTGGCTTCTCGCTTTTGGAGATGATGGCGGTGATGGAAGAACAGTGACGAGTGACGAGTGATGAGTGACGAGCGGAAAGACAACTCGCGTGGCTTCTCGCTTCTCGAGATGATGACAGTGATCAATCTTATCCTCATCATGGCGACGTTCGCTATGCCCATCTACCACTTCATTGTGGTACACGCGCGCGAGGCCACGCTGCGCGACGACCTCTTCACGCTGCGCTCCCAGATCGACCGCTTCACCTACGACAACGAACGCGGCCCCGAGTCACTCGAAGAATTGATCGATAAGGAATACATGGGGGCCGTCCCCATCGATCCTTTTACCGGCTCGGACCAAACCTGGGAAGTCGAAACCGAAACCGCCTCACTCTCCCCCGATGGCTCCGCCCCGCTGGGAATCGCGGACGTCCACAGCGGCTCCCAGGACGTTTCGCTCGACGGCACGCCGTATAGCAGTTGGTGACAAGGGCAGTGGTTAGTGGCTGGTGGCTAGTGGCGAGAAAATGCGCGCAGCGCTTTGGAGTGCGGTAGCAGCAGCTACCGCCTTCCGCCCGTGGTTTATACGCGAATGGTCCGAGAGCCAGAACAAGAAAGGCG
>Ga0326728_10001931_pt1 | contig 70935 bp, 68 predicted proteins | sample MB3enrmetagenome_FD_207602 | JGI IMG/M metagenome (GOLD analysis project Ga0326728, IMG submission 207602) | Lab enriched peat soil microbial communities from McLean, Ithaca, NY, United States - MB31MN | ecosystem: Environmental > Terrestrial > Soil > Wetlands > Peat | place: USA: New York... | reverse complement strand
CACGCTTCAAGTGCGGCCTCACGACCGCCCTCGCAGGGCTGGGGGCCAGGGTGGTTCGCTACTCCTTCCCTGTATGACTCTTTCATTCACGACTCCATGCCGGTTTAGCCCGGCGCTATCCAGAGCGTTGCTCTGCGCCCGCCCGCCTCATCAGATATAATGAGGGCCATTTCAAATCCTCGAGGTAATGGCCATGGCCGAATGCGCAAGCTCAAACTCAAAGTTGGCAGCCACGGCTTGCTGGACCGCCGCGGTACGCGCCCGGGAGAGCCGGCGCGAGGATCGTTTATTCCACGATCCCTGGGCGGAAGCGCTGGCGGGCGAGCAGGGGGCGTCGTGGATAGCGCAGCGTCCCGAAGACAGCACCATCACCATGGCACTGCGCACCCGCTACTTTGATGATTTCCTGGAACAAATCTCTCGCCTTGATAAAATCCGCCAGGTTGTATTCCTCGCTGCCGGATTCGACACACGCGCGCTCCGGCTCAAATGGCCGGCGGGGGTTTGCGTTTTCGAGATGGATCAGCCTGCGGTTATGGATTACAAAGAGGCTGTCCTGCATTCGCTGGGCGCCACGGCCGGCTGCGAACGCCGGATCATTCGCCAGGACCTCACGGGATGCTGGAAAGAAGCCCTGGTGGAAACCGGGTTCGACCCCGCCCGGCCTTCGTGCTTTCTGCTGGAAGGCTTTCTGTTCTACCTCTCCAGCGAAACGGTGACGGAGATTATCGATTCGGTCACGCTGCTATCCGCGCCCGGGACCCGGTTGGGCTTCGACGTCATGAACAGCGCCATGCTGACTTCGCCCTACACAAAAGCGTGGGTGGAAATGCAGGCGCAATCGGGAGCTCCCTGGATCGGGACCATGGACGACCCCGAGTCTTTTCTGTCTGGGCGCGGCTGGATAGCCGCACTGACGCAGGCCGGTCAGCCTGAAGCCAACCACGGACGCTGGACACTCCCTGTATTTCCGACTAAGACTCCCAACTTTCCTCACAACTGGTGGGTGACTGCCGTGAAGCAAGTCTGACCCTTGGAATACTCCCATCAAACTGATCAAGATTCCACGAAGATCCAACCTTGCTGCGATGTGGTGGCAGCAGCACCTCGCCCAGGCCAACGATGATGTGAAAAAATGAGAAGCCGCGAATAACGCGGAGAAGCTCGAAAATCGAAATTTGAAACTGGAAATACGGCGCAGTGCAGACGAGTTTCGAATTTCGAATTTCTAGTTTCGTCCTTTACTGGCACCTGACACCTGATACCTGGCACCTAGAGCTCTTTCCAGCGATCGTGAAACGTCTGTGGGGCCAGCGCAGGGAAGTCACGCTCCTTGGTCCATTGGGAAGCAGGGTACGCCGGAATCTTGCGAATCCAACCCTGGCGCGCCAGCAGGATTTGCCCCCAGCGAGCAAATCGGCTGCCCAGCGCATACAGGGACGGGTGGCGCATCCCCCAAGCCCACAATCGGAACATGAGCCGCTCCGAGAGCAGCGACTTGGTATGTTGGGGCGCACGTTCCTGAGCTTCGCCGCGCAAGTGCAGGAGGAGGTCGGGAATATTGATTCTCACCGGGCAAACTTCCCGGCAGGCTCCGCACAGGGAGGAGGCGAAGGGCAATTCCCGGGCTGGGCCGATGCCGACGAATTCCGGCGTCACCAGCGCGCCGATGGGGCCGCTATAAACCCATCCGTAAGCGTGCCCGCCGATCTTGCGATAAACCGGACAGGTATTCAGGCACGCGCCGCAGCGAATGCAGTACAGCATCTCGCGCATCTTCAGGTCGGCCAGCGACTTGGTGCGGCCATTGTCCACCATCACCACGTGCATTTCCTCGGGACCGTCCTCGCCCTCGCGGCGGGAGCCGGTGAGGAGCGAAGTGTAACTGGTGAGCTTTTGGCCCGTCCCCGAGCGGCCGAGCAATCGCAGAAAAATCCCCAGGTCGGCGAGCCGGGGAATGAGCTTTTCGATACCGATGAGCGCGATGTGCACGCGCGGAACGGTGGTGCACATGCGGATGTTTCCTTCGTTCTCAATCACGACGACGGTTCCCGTCTCCGCCACGGCGAAGTTGGCGCCGCTCACTCCCACGCCCGCTTTCTGGAACATCTCGCGTAATGCCCGCCGGGCGATGGCAGTGAGTTCCTCGGGAACCACCGTGCGCTCAGCTTGAATGTGCTTCACAAACAGCTCGGACACGTCCTCGCGGGTCAAATGGAGGGCGGGGGCCACGATGTGCGAGGGCCGCTCACCCGACAACTGAATGATGAACTCGCCCAAATCGCTCTCGATGGCGCGAATTCCCGCTGCTTCCAGCGCGTGGTTCAACTCCACTTCTTCACCGAGCATGCTCTTGGCTTTCACCACATCGCGCGCCGCCGATTGCTGCACGATGTCCACGACAATCCGGCAAACCTCACCCGCTGTGGAAGCCCAGTGCATCTTGCCACCGTTGCGTTCCACATTGCCGGCGAATTGTGTGAGGTAGTAATCGAGGTTCTCGATGGTGTGGCGCTTCACCTCGCGTCCGGCGTCGCGCAGGCGCTCGAAGCCCGGAATCTCGGCAATCGCCTGCAAGCGGTGATTGTACAAACGCACGGTGGAAGAGCGGTAAGCCTCGGCCAAGCGCGCATTACCGATGGTTTCGGCGCCAGTTTGGTGAATCGAGTCGCTGTGAACGTCCTGGAATTGATTCATCGAGTCATTGATTCATCGGATCACTGAAAAGCTGTCCGTGGTCCGTTGTCAGTTGTCCGTTGCAAAAGATACGCGGGCATCGAGGGCCTTAAGCCACTGACCACGGACAACGGACCACGGACAGCTCCCTTACTTTTCTTGCGTCGCCAAAAGCTCCGCCAAATGCATCGTCTTGAGCGGCAGCCCCTGCCGGTGGATCAGGCCGGACAGATGCATCAAACAGCCACCGTCAGCAGCCACCAGGTATTCGGCGCGGGTCTCGGTGGCCGCGCGAATCTTGTCCTGCCCCATGGGCACGGAGACCTCCGGAAACTTCACCGAGAACGTGCCCCCAAAGCCGCAGCACAGCTTGTAATCGTTCATCTCCACCAAATCAATACCTTGCACTTTGCGCAGCAGTCGGCGCGGCGCTTCACCAACTCCGAGTTCGCGCAACAGGTGGCAGGAATCGTGATAGGTCACCCGGTGGGCAAAGCGCGCGCCCAGATCTTCCACCTTCAATACCTTCACCAGGAATTCCGAGAATTCAAAAAAGCGCTTGGCCAAATCCTGGGACTTGCGCAGGAGCGCCGGGTCGTCAGCGAAAAGCTCAGGATAAAACACCCGCACCATCGAAGTGCAGGAACCCGAGGGCGCCACCACATAGTCGGCATCATCAAAAAGGTCCAGAACTTTCCGGGCCACGCTGCGTGCCTCGTCCCGATAGCCGGTGTTGAACGCCGGCTGGCCACAACACGTCTGCCTTGGGTTGAACGTGACTTCCACATCCAACCGCCGGAGGATTTTCACCACGCACTCGCCGACTTGGGGGAAAAACTGGTCAGCAAGGCAGGTGATAAAAAGAGCTACACGTGGTTTCGCCATGATCTCACAAGCCAGCAACGCTATCGGAAGTCAGCTTTCAGGTCAAGTGGACGAGCAGGTCTGGATCGAGCCTGTTATCGGGGGCCGCAGACCAATAAGGCAGGTCCGCTCTTTCACTCCGTGTCGCGGAGCCGCTCCATCATGATTTCCCTCACCCGTTCCGGATGGATGCCATTGTGGTATTCCTGGGAGAGAGGATGGCCGGTCAGCTCCAATTCAAAACGCGGACACAAACCAGACTTTTGTATATGCGCGTACATCTTCAGGTTTAACGTATCTGGGTAACCCGAGATTTGATTGCTCAACCACGAAAACATAGGTTGTAGTTTGAATCGGTTTGGGTCCTCATGTTCGCCCAACAGAGTTCTAAAATTATCGCGGCTCACCGACCCCCACACGCCCCAGCGCAAGGATTCTGCAGAACCGATTATGGGCAGGGGGATGATACCCCGGACGAAGAAATCGCGGTCGTCGATGGCACAATAGCTTTCGTCCATGAAGGTCTTGCGGTGAATCTCGGACCAGTTTGGCAGCAGCATGGCGCGACGATTCGCCTCCTCATGCTCTTTGGTCCAGTAGTGGGGCGAATCGTAGCCGAAATCAAGGCAAGGACCGGTGTGCCATTCCTCACAGCTACTACACTTCCACCTAAGATGGGCCAAATCGTCCAGCGTGGTCGATGCGCGAGTATTGCGTATGCGGGCTCGTTCGTAGCATTGGGAACAGAGTAGTGAGATCTTTAATAGCTTTTCGGATTCTTCATTCCAACCGCCGTGAGCTCCGCGTATAAGTTCACAATTGTCACACCACGCATCGGGGAAGGGGTTGTCCTCGGTTGGGTCGTCGCGATTGAACCCGAGCCCTACAGTCTCTCCCACCAGGTGCGCGCAAACATACGCTTCCTGACTTTCACCGTGAACTGCGCACTGGATTTTGTCGGTCATGGCGCATATATCCTCGCCGGAAAGTAAAAGCCTGTCAACGAACTAAGCAGGCGTAGTGCGGACCTCTTCTGTAGGTCGCCGGCTATAGCTTGGTCAACGAAGCATCACAGTAGCGCGTCCCCCGTGCACGCGACCCTTGGAGGAGACGCTTCGGCGAGTCATTCGCGAGGAGATGGTCAACGTCACATGATACGCGGCGGGATTTCCGCACACAGCAGAGTGTCAAGCCTCCGGTCCGAAGTAGCGGTAATGTCCGGTGATTTTCCAGTCGAACAAAACATCTTCCATCCGGGGACCTTGCCCGATGTTGTGGACAATCAAGTACCGCCCACTGGCCGCCGATTTCTGGTCCACCACAATTCCAATGTGCGGCACATTCCCTCCCAGGTCCCACGTGACCATATCGCCAGGAGCGTAATCTTCCGCCCGGTTCGTAATCTTCAGCTCCTCTCCCTGGCGCGAGAAAAACACCATGAGGATCGGTACGCGCCGGTGATCGATGTTCGCATCGGGACGCCGGGCGCCACCGAGGTGGGGGTAGGCCGAGAAGTTCTGCTTCATATCTTCGTGAACTTCCTTCTGCAGATCCACTCCGACCGCGCGGTAGGCGCGAATCACCTCGTCCGTACATACCCCCGTATCGGCAGGCACGTCTCCGCTCGGATAGGGAATCCCAACGTACGAGGAATCGTACCGCACGGAGTGGCGCGTCCGCTCGATCGCCGCCGCCACCAACCGTTTCAAAAACTCCTGGCGGGTATTCGATGGAACGGTGTTCGCCTGACCGGCGGCAAAGACCGCCGAGACGATGGCGGCCATGGCAAGCACAGTGGTCACCGGTCGATGGAGAGGCATAAGTGGCAAGATAACACGTCTCAGGCGGTCTGAAAACACTTGGTCAGAGCACGGGCGGAACGATGCTCTCAGCCCGTCGAAGGTGCCTTGATTTCTACTCAAATATGTTGCATATTTGAGTAGAAAAAGAGGAGGCCACGAAATGGCCAGAATCCAGCCGGTACTCACCCAGACCGAATCCGAGTTAGTGGACCAGGTCGCACGGCTTACGCAGTCGAAGCGAACTGACGTGTTCAAGAATGCGCTGGTAATCTACCATTGGTTTGTCCGTCAGGCCGTGACGGGGGCAAGGGTGATCGCTCGCAAGCCCACAGGAGAAGAAGTCGAGCTGGAGACCCCGGAGCTCATTTCACTGGAAGCAAAAGGCCATCGTCAGAGCCCGGAAGAGCTCGGGCTGTTGGCGAAAAGGCTTGCGAACGCCAAGAACCCAGCCGAGGCTGCGCGCCTGCGTGAATCGATCACCCGGGGCTTTTATGGAATCTGACCCGAAGAAGCTGCAAGCCCTGGAGCGGTGTTGAACCATGCCTAAGATACGCCGCCACCATCTTCCTCCCGCGCTGTTTCAGCACCTTCTCGACCGCATCCAAGCGCGTAAAATCCCCGCCTCCCAACTCGCACTTTTCGCTCGCTGGCTCGACGCGGAACCGGAGGTCCCGGAAGGCGCATGGTACAAGCCCTTTTCCGGAATGACCGTATGCGGCGATGGCGACTCGATCAAAACTCTTCTTCTTCCCGGCCAGATTCCGCATGGCAAGCGGATCGTGTAGTAGCTCACTGCGGAGCCGCAAACTTCAACTTCGCGCTGATGGCCTGGACCTGATCGAGCGCGACGGCTTTTTCCAGGGCGGCAATCTGCACGGCGATGTTCCCTGCCGCCGCGGATTCGCTTGGACCGCGCACCACCTCGATCCCCGTTACCAGTTCCGTCAATCGGTTCAGCGCTTCATTCTTCACGCCACCACCCACAATGCAGATGCGCTTGATGGACTTGCCGGAGAGCCTTCCCATTTCCCTCACCGCGTGCGCGTAACGGCGCGCCAGACTGCGGAAAATGATGGCGGCCAATTCCGGTGGGCCTTTCTCCTCGGGAAAGCCCGCGGCGCGCAACCCGGCGTTGATGCGTTCCACCATGTCGCCGGGAGCAAGATAGGTGGTCTCATCGGCCTCGAAGTACGGCCCCTCGGGGGGAGTCTGCAAACACTGCGCGGCCAAATCTGCCGCAGTAAGATGCAGACCCTGGCCGTTCCATTCGCGCAGGCATTCCTGCAGCAGCCACAGGCCGATGACGTTCTGGAGGAACCGAATGCTGCCCGCCACGCCACCTTCATTGGTGAAAGCATTTCCCGTCCCGCCGCCGCTCACCACCGGACCGGGGAGAACGGTGCCCACCAGCGACCACGTCCCCGAGCTGATAAAGGCCAGGCCCTCGTGCGGAAAAGGAATGCCCGCCACCGCCGAACCCGTATCGTGGCACGCCGGGGCAATCACCTGCGTGTGTGTCAACCCCACTTCTTCGCTGACTTCCGGGCGCAGATTTCCCAAAACCGTGCCGGCCTGCACGATGGGAGGGAATTTCTCCAGGCTCAGCTCGAGCGCAGAGGTAATTTCCTGGGACCATGATTTACTTCGCACGTCCAGCAACTGCGAGGTGCTGGCTTCCGTATACTCTGCCGCAGCCACGCCCGCAAGGCGGAAGTGGAAATACTCCGGAAGGGTCAACCAGCAGGCCGCCCGTTCCCACTCTTCGGGGAATTCCCCCACATGCGCCACGAGCTGATAAATGGTATTGAAAGAAAGGAACTGAATTCCGGTGATTTCGTACAACCGCTCCCGGGAAATCCTGGTATACGTCTTGTCCATGGCGGGGACATTGCGGGCATCGCGATAACAAAAGGAATGGCCAAGGCGATTGCCCTCGGCATCGAGCAAGGTGTAGTCCACACCCCATCCATCCACTCCCACGCTGTCAACGTGGCCCCCGGCTTTGGCGGCGGCTTTCGCCAGGCCCCGTTGGATTTCCCCCCACAAGCGGTCAACATCCCATATCAGGTGATTGCCCACTTGCTGAGGGCCATTGGGAAAGCGATGAATCTCCTCCAGGGTTCCTTCACCGCCGTTCCAACCGCAAAGCACCAGGCGGCCGCTTTCCGCGCCCAGATCGACCGCCACCACTTTTCGAGCCGGGGTCATCGCAGAAATGCCTCCACCAGGCCGCCATCGACGGGAATCAGGTGGCCTGTGGTTTTCGCCGCACGGTCACTCGCCAGCCAGCATATGGCTTCTGCACAATCTTGCGGGGTTACGCTCAGTTTAGTGAGCGTGCGCTGCGCGTAAAAGTTCGCCAGCTTGTTGCGCAACTCTTCTGTGGACTCTCCTTCGCTATAAGCAATTCGATATTTATGCAAAGAAATGATGACGCGATCGCGCGGGAACATGCTGGAACCCTCTACGACCGTCGCCGGTGAAATTCCATTCACCCGCACCAAAGGAGCCAAGCCCACCGCCAGCTCGCGCACCAAATGGCTGACGGCGCTCTTGCTGATGTCGTATGCCTCGCTCCCCCCCTTCGGCACCACCGCGTTGGCGGAGCTGGTGAGCACCACGACGGCGGGCAGGCCCTGCGCCAGGAGGTGGCCGCGCACTTGGTCCACCAACATGTAATTTCCGGAAATATTGATGTCAAAGGTCCGCCGCCAGTTTTCATCCGTCATGCGGCCCTGCGCGTCGGACGGAATGAACACGGCCGCGGTATTGATGATTCCGTCCAGACCGCCAAAACGCATTAGGGTTTCGCGGATGGCGGCCGTGATGCTGGCCCGATCCGCTAAATCCATCGGGCACGAGGCCACGGATTCCTTCGCGCCCTGCGCCGAGTGCGCAGCAGCTTCCGCCGCCTGCGCGTCGCGGTCGGCCACCATAACGTGCGCGCCGCCTGCACACAGGCGCAGAACCGTGGTCCGCCCAATGCCGCTCCCGCCGCCCACAACCAGGAAAATCTTCCGGCTGTATTCTTTTTCCGGCGGTTGGCGGCGGAGCTTGGCATCCTCCAGCGCCCAATATTCAATGCCGAAAGCCTCTGCCAACGGCAGGGCAACGTAATTGTCGTGGCTCGAGAATTTCGCGGAGTCCTCCGGTCTGGGCGCCTGCGGCAGCGGCGTAGGAGGCGCGGCGCCCTCACCAAGGGCGGTAGCTCCGGCCATCACATGAATGGCATTCACGTAAAACTCCCCCGTGATGCGGGCTTCCGTCTTGTTCCTGCCAAAGGTGAACATACCGACGCCCGGCACCAGCACCACGCTGGGATTGGCATCGCGTAACGCCGGTGAATCCTTCGAAGCGAAGCTATGATAGTAAGCCGTATACTCCTGGCGGTATTTCTCCGCTCCCTCGGCGATGTATTCCTTGAGCTTTGCCAAGCTCTCGCTCTCCGGATTCCAGGGGATGTAGAGGGGCCGGATGCGTGTGCGCACGAAATGGTCGGGACAACTGGTGCCCAGATACGCCAGGGCTTCGGCATCACGAGCGTTTATGAATTGCAAGACTTCCTCGGCGTCGTTGAAGTGGCCAATCGCCCGGCGCTGGGTGGCCAACTTGCCGCGCAGATAGGGGAGGAGTTCGATAGCGATCTCGCCAGAGTCTTTCCGCCGATGGAATCGTGCGCCGCCAAAAAGGGCATTGCCGCGCCTCGCCTGGTGCTCGCCCACAAACACGCCGAGAGCATCGATCATCGCCACGCTATTCAAATAACATTGGCGAGCGGTCTCGCCCCAGGTGAAGATGCCGTGGCCGCCCATGATGATGCCGTCGCAACCGGGAGCTGAGTCCACCGCTTCGCGCAGTCGCAGGGCCAAATCAAAACCCGGCCGTTGCCAGGGCAGCCAAACCAAGTGGTGATGAAACCGCAGGTTGAATTCCTCCATCTTCTGCTTGCCATTGGCCGCCGCCGCCAACGCCGTGCCCCAATCGGGATGAAGATGGTCCACGTGCGCGAAAGGCAGGAGCGCGTGCAATGGCGTGTCTATGGATGCTGCCACCGAAGCCTGGCCAAATGCTGCCTGGGGATAATAGGCCACCATTTCGTCTTCGTGGTCGCGGCCCCGATAGAGGCGCCGCAAGTCATCGAAACGGTCGAGGTAAAGCAGCGCAAACCCTTCCTTCTTCGCCGTGCCGAGGTCTCCGCCACTGCCCTTGACGCCCAAAACACGAACGGGTTTGCCGGTGAACGGATCAGGAAGCTCAAACTTCGCGCTGGTGTTCCCTCCGCCAAAATTGGTGATGCGCAAATCCGTGCCGAGAAGGTTCGAGCGGTAACGCAACAACTCGTGCTGATCGTTCGCCCACGTTTGGGCTTTGCCTTCGTCCCAAAGGTCCTGCAAATAATTCATGATTAATCCTTTCTTGCGTGGAGATGAATCCAAAAGAAATCATGCGGCCGGTAAAAGAAAATGGTTCCGGACAATAGGCTTGCGCTCATAGGTGTCGATCCGCGCCGATCTGTGGCAAGTAATGGCCACAGATTCTCACGCGTAACTCGCCACAGCCCCTTTATTCTTCGCCCCGCGCTCGCGTTCGGCCCGCTCCGTGTAACCGGACGCGCGAAAGGCCGGGAGGGGTTCTTCCACCAATCCCTTGGTCTTTCGCCATTCCCGAATAGCCGGCCGCACATCGGCGCCAAAGGCCTGCTTCAAGCACTCCTCGGCATCGATCAAATCACCTTTCATCTGGTGATGGGCCAGCTTCTCGTGATCCACCAGCACGGCTTTGGAGTAAAGTTCCTGCGCCGTGACCGCCGTTTGGATCATTTCCTCGATTTTATTCTTCAGGTTGTGGCTCTGGTCAATCATGTAGGCGATGTCGGCGCCCTTGCCGGTCTCCCATTCAAAGCAAATAATCTCGCTGAAAATGCGAAACACCTGATAAGGGTCAATGGAACCGAGGGTCAGATCGTCGTCCGCGTAACGGCGGTCGTTGAAGTGGAAACCGCCCAGCATATCCTCACTGAGCAGCCAGGCCACAATCTGTTCGATATTCTGCGCCTGGTAATGGTGCCCCGTATCCACCAGCACTCGCGCCTGCGGCCCGGCTTGGCGCGAAAGAATCAGCGCCATGCCCCAATCGCCCAGGTCCGTGTGGTAGAAATACGGCTCGAAGGGCTTGTATTCCACCAGCATGCGCTGCTGGGGGGATAGGTGCGCGTGCGTCGCTCGTAATCCCTCGGCAAACCATTTCTTCCGTTGGCGAATGGAAGCTGCGCCGGGATAGCTGGAACCGTCGGCGAACCAGAGGGAGACATCGCGGCTGCCCGTCTGCTTGCCAATCTCGACGCAATCCAGAATGTGATTGAGCGCTGCCTGACGGATTTCCGGTTCGGGATTGCCCAGTGACCCGTTCTTATAAATCTGGTCCTGAAAGACATTGGGATTGATCGCGCCGAGACGAACCCCTGCCTTCTTCGCCGCGGCCATCACTGCCGGCGTGCTCTTGAGGCCATCGGGAAAATCCCAAAGGACGTGCGTCGCCACACTGGGACAGCAACCCGTGTATTGATGCACCTGCCCCGCATCGTTCAACTTTTCTTCCGTGGTCGTTGCCGCGGAAGCCTGAATGAATTTCCCAAAACGCGTGCCGGTGTTGGCAAAGCCCCACGACGGGAGTTCGATGGCAAAAATGTCGAGGGCCTTATGAATCCGCTCCGTTTGCGCTGAGGTGGTCACGATATGCCTCCCAAATTTAGAGAGATTATGGCCTGGCGCACGCGTCGTCAAGCCCAGGTCGCAACACCACAATTATCACTCCATTGGCCGCCTTCGCACCTTCTATTTCGCCAGCGTCACCACCGCCAGCGTCACCACCGCCACCGCCAAGCCACCCAGTGTTACCTCATCGCTCGGGAGTTGGCTGCCAACGGGCGGTTGAGAACCCGTCTGCTGGTCTACCACATCCGAATAGCCGGCGGCGGCGCCGGGGACGGACACCACAAAGGTACGGTCGCGCTTGTTCACCAGCAATACCTTATGCCGGCCGTCGCGAGTGACCATTCCCCTCGCGTATACGTACGAATTGTTGATGTGGGTATCCACGAGCTTGTCGCCCGGGCCGAAGTTGTCGTGGAGCAGTTTGAGCACCCAGTAGCGCGCGTTGGGCTGCCCCGTTGTCCAGTCCACCATGGACACCGACGGAAACTGCGTGGGATACCCGACAAGCTGCGATTCGCCCGCGTACTCGATGCCCAAGGCGGCCAGCTCGGCGTACACGTACGCGTACAGTGCGCCGGAAAGGGTCCAATAGGAATTCGGAATCACCCGCGGGCCGCTGCGGTTGTCATCCGCGGCAATCGAGCCCAGCTCGTTGATATCCGTCTGCGTCTGGGGAGAAAGGCGCTGGCGGATGGACTCCACGTAGCGCACTGTGTCCAGAAAATGATCCGCCTGATCGAAGAAGGTGTACGGTTGGATTTCCGCTGTCTGGTCGGCGGAAGGAGTCGCATAGAAATGATATGTGATCATGTCCAGCGGGATTCCAGGCTTGTGATGAGCGTGATTGAGGAAGTATTCAAAGTAGTCGGGCTCCCGCGAAGGAGCCGCCAAGGCCAAGCCTGCGAATTTCATCTGGGGGGCCACCCGCTGCAAAGCTTCCACCACGGCGTCATAGCGATCCGTGTATTGCTGGGGGGCCATCGAGTGCTCGAAATCGACCTCGTTGAAGACCTCCCAGTAATCAATCTTGTAGTGATGGCCCGACTGGTGCTCCACGCCGTATTCATCCTCGAAGCCGCCCCGCGTGTACCAGCTTACGAGGCGCGCGTAATAGTCGGCCAGTTCTTTCATGCTGGGATCACGCAGCTCCGTCCCTTGGGTGTAGTTCCACACCGGCTGGTCGGGATTGTCCGGGTAAGGGACGGGTTTGGGGGTCTTGAACATCCACTGGGGGATGGTGCTGAAATTCAACATCACCGGATGTCCGGCGGCCGCTTCCAGAAAGTCCACGGTCAAGGGGTCAATCAAGGAAAAATCCCAGGAGGTCTTGCCGTCATTCGGCGGCTCCAGTTCAGCGACGGCCAGCCGGGGATAAGGCAGCCAGGGAACATAACGGACGAGGTCGCAGCCCAGGTCGTGCGCGGCGCGGAAGGCAGGATCGTGAAGCGTTGACCCTCGACGCAGCGGCGGGTTTACCACCACCTGGAACGTGGGTGTCATCCTGGATACGCGGATAACTTTGGTCCAATCCACCGTGACCGGAGTGGGATTCTCGGCCGCCGGAAGGGCCCCGCAAAACATCAGGGATAACAGTAGGAGAGATATTAGCGTGAAAATGGGTTGTCGCTTTGCCATGGAATCACCTTCCGACTTGCGAACTGGGAACAAGTTCTCCAAGATGGCGCAACCCCTTGGCCACCCGTATCGTACATCAGGGGCGGCCAGGTTTGCCGGGAAACTTCCGGCCTGACTTCGGGCTTGCAGGTGATGAAGGAGCCTTGTGATCTCTGGCGCGCCGGCGTTTGCCGGTGTCGTGCCGGGCAGGCGTATCGGGCGCCGGGGGGACGCCGTCGGCCCGGCGGTCACCCACCCGGCGGTCCATACGCTTCCGGCCTTCCCGGCGCCGGGGTTTCTTTCGTCTGTCGCTCAAACTCCCTCCTTAAAGTCAATGCATAACTCCACCTTATAGGGTGGCCATTCCTGCGCTCATGGCACACGACGCCCTTATATCACAGAATTCAGGCACCGATAAGCCGGGTTATTCCATGCCGCATCAAGCAGCGGACATGGTCAGAACCACGCGATACTCCGCCTTGCCGCTCATCATCCTCTCGTAAGCTTCCGGGGCGCGATCGAGGGGGAACTTTTCGATCATGGGCCGTACGCCGCAGAGAACGGCGAAGTTGAGCGTATCTTCGGAATCCGCTGACGTGCCGGAAGGCCATCCCTGAAGGCTCCTGCGCCCCATGATCAACTGGATCGGCGTCACCTGAATGGGCTCCATGCTCGCACCCACCACCACCATCTTGCCATTCGTGCCCAGGCCATCGAAGAGCGCGGTCATGGCTGGGCCGCTGGGGGCGGTGGCCAGAATCACCTGCGCGCCCCCCAGCTTTTTCAACTCTTCTGCGGGGTTGGAGGCTTGGCTATCGATGTAATGATGCGCGCCGAGCTTGCGCGCCAAGGCGGCATTGTCGGCCCCGCGGCTGACGGCGGCCACCTTATATCCAAACTTGTTGGCAAATTGAATTCCCAGGTGTCCCAACCCACCCACCCCCTGTATCGCCACCAGGTCACCGGGCCGTGCGCCGCTGTGCCGCAATGCGTTGTACGTGGTGATGCCCGCGCAGAGCAAGGGGGCGGCTTCTTCCGCGGAAATGCCATCGGGCATCAGCGTCAACGCATCCGCGGGGGCCACCATGTATTCCTCGTATCCGCCGTCGTAAGTAATCCCGGGAATGGGAAGATACTCACAGTTAATGAATTCCCCACGGCGGCAGGCGCGGCAATGGCCGCAATGGCCGCCATACCATCCCACGCCCACGCGCTGGCCCTCCGCCCAGCCGGTTACCCCCCCGCCAACTTCGTCAACCACACCGGCGATTTCATGGCCCGGCACCCGCGGATATTGGATGCCCGGCCAATGGCCTTCCTTTGTGAACATGTCGCTGTGGCAGATGCCACACGCCTGCACGCGAACCAGGACTTCCCCGAAGCCTGGTTGTGGCACCTCGCGTTCAACCAGGTCAATCGGCCCTCCCGGCCGGGTCACTTGCGCCGCCCTCATTTTGGCCATGAGAATTCTCCTTAAAGGGGATTTGTGAGACCGAACCCTTGCCTGTGACCACTCGATTTGGATAAAGAATAATTCTACATCCCCAGCGAGTAATTGTTGCATACTTTGGGAGCTGGGCGCAGGGCGCCAAGAGGGGGACAAGATGAGCGAGGGTAAGGGCAAGCTGCCGCAAAGGCGGGATCGGCGAGCCTTTTTAAAGGCTGGCGTGGTGGCGACCGGTGCGTTGCTGGCGAAAACGTCCATGGCGGATACGGCGAAGCCGCTTCCGGGGCTGCCGGTAAATCCGAAGACGCCGGATGCAATGCCGACGCGCAACCTGGGAAAGACAGGCTACAAGGTTGGCATCTTCAGCCTCGGCGGCCAGGCTGCCCTTGAGCGCGGGAACAACGCTGACGTGGCTGTCCCCATCATCGAGCGCGCACTCGATCTGGGCGTGAACTACATCGACACGTCGTCGATCTACGGCGGCCCCGATCGCTGGAGCGAGCAATACATTGGGCAGGTGATGCAGCGGCGGCGGTCAGAGGCCTTTCTGGCGTCAAAAACCAAGGAGCGCACGCGTGATGGCTCGCTACGCATGATCGAGCAGTCCCTGAAGTTGCTCCAGACCGATCATCTGGATTTGTGGCAGTTGCACGACATTGGTTTAGTGGCGAATGTCGACGCGGTGTTCGCTAAGGGCGGCGCCATGGAAGCTCTGCTGGAAATGAAGGAGCAGAAGACGGTGCGCTTTCTGGGGCTGACGGGACACTATCGGCCCGACGCGCTGATGGAGGGCATCCGGCGGTATCCTTTTGACACCGTCCTGCTGGCGATGAACGCCGCCGATCCGCATCACTACAGCTTCGCTGAGGGGCTGCTGCCCCTCGCCCTGGAACGGCAAATGGGCATCATCGGCATGAAGGTGCCGGCGCGCGGCCGCATTCTGTCCACCTGGACCCCGCCCCCGCTGGAGAAGCAGCAGCACTCCTGGGAAGGCATGGTACTGGCGCCGACTCCGGGCACCTTGCAAATGCGCGAGGCGATGTACTACACGTTGTCGCTTCCGGTGAGCACGGTGATCATTGGCTGCGATTCGATTGCTCAGCTCGAGGAGAATGTGCAACTCGCGCGGGAGTTCACTCCCCTGAGCGATAAGCAACGCGCGGAACTCAGCGAGCGGGCGGCGCCGGTGTCGAAGCAATCTCTGTTCTTCCGTTTTGAGCACAACCGCGTATAGACGGCTGGCATAAACAACTGGTGGTGAATAGAAAGGGAAATCCTCTGGCGCGAGGTGACGGAGTTGTTTGGTGGACCTGGGGAGGATCGGACTCCCGACCCCAGGGTTGCAAATCCCGCGCAGGAAGTCTGTCGGATTGATTTTGCGGCACGGCTGGCAACCGAAAACTTCGCAAAAACGCCATCGGAACTTGATGTCGTGATCAGGGATCGAGATGGGGTTCAACCCGTCACCGCGGTTTCCAGCCGACGATGCAATCCTCACACCCATCTTCAAGCGTCACGGGCAAGCCGTACTCAAGGTTACGTGTCAAATCGCGTTCCAAGGCGAGTATTCTTGCTCTCCCCGGCTAACGCCGCGGGCGTACGGGGCAGGCTTATTCTCAAGGAAAGCGCCCGGTTCGACTTGGCGCTGCGCTTTCGGCGCGACGGTTTGCCCTTGGGGGAATTATTCAGCTTTATCAGCGGGCTGAATTTCCGCGGCAAATTGGCCTATGCGCGAGCCTTCGCGCCAGCGCCGCCGGGCATGCCCGGCGCATTCGTCATTACGCCGAGCCGGGGCCTGGTTCCCCCCCGATCAGATTGTATCGATTGCCGAACTGCGGGAAGTTCTGACGGCTCCCATCGAACCCTCGGATCCCCGCTACCGCAGTCCTCTCGAGCGTGAGGCTCGCATTCTCGCCGACTTCTGCACCACGTAAAACAAATCGGGCTCGTAACCCTATGTGCTGCGAAGCAGGGCAAGACAACACGGCAAGAATGAGTTATGTTGAGACGAAACTGAAAGAGGAACGTCTAAAGGTTTTTAATCTGCCTAGGAGGTAGTGGTTGATGAATTCATTCTCGCGTGCCACCGTTGTTATTTTGTGCCTATCATTCGTTCTGGCGGGGATGGCGTGTGCTCAACAGCCGTCCGGGACAAATCCCCGGGCCCTTCCCAGGGTCACCATTGCCGGCTCGGTTTTGAGGTCGATGAAATCAGCCTCAACCGGGCGCGACTACGACCTTTACATCCACTTCCCGTCTGATTACGGGCAAAACACGGCCAAGAAGTATCCTGTGCTCTACATCCTCGACGGGCAATGGGACTTCAAGTTGATGGATTCCGTGCTGGGGGGCTTGGTTTATGACAAGTTCGGGCCGGAAATCATCCTGGTGGGAATTACCTACTCGGGTGATAATCCGAATTACAACAGCCTCCGGGCCATGGATTTAACGCCGACGGCGGCCCCGCAGGTGGAAGGATCGGGGGATGCTCCAAGATTTCTCAAATTCTTGAAGACGGAAGTGGTGCCTTTTATCGAAACGGGTTTCCAGGCCGATCCTTCGCGCCGCATGTTGCAGGGGAGCTCGTACGCGGGTCTGTTCACGCTGTATGCTCTGTTCAGTGAGCCGGAGTTCTTCGCGGGATACATTTCAGCCAGTCCGGCGGTTCCCTACGGTGACCGTTATGCTTTCAAACAGGAAGCCGAATATGCGCGCACCCACAAAGCGCTTCCCGCGAAACTGTTTTTGGCAGTGGGAGAGCGGGAAGGATTGGCGGCGCCCGTGCAGGAGTTCATGCAAACCCTCGAATCTCGCAAATACCAGGGCCTGAAACTCGAAACGCGCGTGATCGCGGGCGAAGGCCACGCCAGCAGCAAGCCTGAACTCTTCAATCGCGGACTCAAGTTCTTGTTCAAAGACTAGCGCCGGTTATTAGCAAGGCGTGAGTTGCCTGACAAGATTTGTGGGCATGAGCATGGCGGGCCCGCGCAAACGCGAACGGCCGGCCCCGAATGCTCCTGCGTCCGCACTTTCGCGTGGTGGCCAATGAGGCCTGGAGTGATTCGCAAGAGCGATCGCCTGATTGCAACCACGGGGGCAACGCCGTCCATGAAAGGGTGGGCATCGTGATTGAGGTCTGGCGAGATTAATGGGGTGGATGGTGGACCTGGGGAGGATCGAACTCCCGACCCCATGGTTGCAAACCATGTGCTCTCCCAGCTGAGCTACAGGCCCACATGCGCTGCATAAATATAGTGACGGGGATTTCCTCAATCGTCAAGCGCGCCGGTAGTAACGCATTCTGAGACGGTCAGGCCTTGGAGTTGTTCCCCGCGGCAAGAGTCGAGGGGTACCTTTTAATCGCTCAATGACCCGATGGCCCGATCACCGGATGGCTCGGTAGCCGATGACCCGATGGCCAGATGTCCCGATTACTTCACTGGGCCGCACTCCCCGGTCCACCCACGGCAAATCGCTTGGGAATTCGTTCGTCAACCGGTGGCAACGCGGGGAAGGGGGCGTGCGGCTCCGTTTGGTACCAATAGGCAACCGAGAAATAGCTATCCGAGCGGTGATTGGCGTGCCCATGCTCGATCGTGGCTCGAATCGACTTGGTGAAGGGAATCGGCGAATCCAGATGGAAACGATAAACCGACGAATGACTCCCCGCCACTTCACTGCCCACGACGGGTGCGCCGAATAGTCCATAGGAGAACGGCTTGCCGCCAAAATCCCATGCCCCCAGGAAATAATCCTCCGAACCCGTGCCCTCGATGGTGGGAAGCTTGTCGCCGTCGATGAAAAACATGTCGTCGCCCTCGCCCCACCAACCATCCTGATTCTGTAGCACCGACATGGTTACACCTACGAAATGCCCGCGCCCCGTGGCCTCCAGCCAAACATAGTTGCCGTCCCCGGTTAGGTTGGATTTATTGTTGACGATGGGGTCGCCGTTGTTTTTCCACTCGTTTGTCCAACCACGATTGGGAGTGGATTGCCGGTACTGCGCGTGAAAATAAACTGTGTCGGCAGGCAGGGGATGGGGATAAACGCGATAATCAATATTGAAGTAGCACGCGTCCACCCGCTGCGCGCCTTCGTTGGTTACCGTAATCCTGGCTTTCTTCTGAAAGGGCATGGGGAAAAACGAGTTCAGGGCTTTCACGGAACCGACGGCCAGGGGAAGAGATTGATAAGTGAAATACTCCCCCAGGCCCAAGCCAAAGAAGTCGCCAATGGGCGCCTCCACGCTCGGCGAGGCCTCATTGTCCCAGTACATCCGCAGTACCAATTCTTTCAGGTGATTCTCTTCCCCGCTGGCGATGGTAAACCACACGTGGGTGATGACGCCGGGACCGGAATCATCGAGCACGGTGAGCGTTTCCCCGGCGGCGATTGGGCGCGCGTCGGCGTTTCCCCCGGTGCGGTCCCAACTCCCGGAGCGCTTCAAAACATAGTCGTGGGGTTTCGTCAGATCCGCCAGCACCCCACTTAGTTCCTGGGCGCGCGCAACCGGTACTACGCAGAACACGATCAGAAACAATCCTAATCTTCGCATGGAGACCTCCCAAGACTTCCTTACGGCATAGGTGAAGACGCCAGAATTCTACTACAAACTGACGTCCGCCATGCCTCCACGCACTTCACGAAAAACGTCTCCCCTCGACTTCGCCGCGCCACAGGGTTAAGCTGTCATCTCAGCCATTGATAAGGGCAAGGTCATCCCATGCGTACTACCAACTCGCGAGAAGTCACCAGTCCCACCAATTCCTTGATCAAGGTCTTCCGGCGCGCCCTCGCTGATGGCGCTACCAAGCAGGGTTGGCTGGCGGTGGAAGGCCCATTCCTTGTCGAGGAAGCGCTGAACGCAGCCCCCGGGGTCAAGACTCACAGCGTGTTAGTGGCCAGCGGCGCAGTAGAAAAATTCCCTGCCCTGATCGAGCGTCTGCCCGCCGATGCGGAGATGACGCAAGTCCCGGACCGATTGTTCGCGAGTGTTGCGCAAACCCAGTCCCCGCAGGGAATCGCCGCCTTGGTGGAACTTCCGGCCTATACATTGGAGCAAGTGGTGGCCGCCCGCAACCCCCTGTTGGTCGTGGCGTGCCGACTTCAGGACCCCGGCAACCTAGGCACAATGGTGCGCACCGCTCTGGCGTTTTCCGCTTCGGCATTCCTGACTTTGCAGGAGACGGTGAGCCCGTTCAATCCCAAAGCGGTACGTTCCTCGGCGGGCGCCATCTTCCGCCTGCCGCTGGTTTGCGGCCTCAATCCGCATGAGGCCTTGCCGTTTCTAAGCGTACACGTTCGCATTGTGGCGGCGGAGCGCAACAGCCCGGCATCGCTCGCGCAAGCGGATCTGAGGGGGCCGATTGCAATCTTAGTCGGGCGCGAAGCCAGCGGCTTGCCCGATGACATCGCCCGCTACGCCAACCAACTTCTGAGCATCCCCATTCGGAAGGAAGTGGATTCCCTGAACGCGGCGACCGCGGCAAGCATCTTTCTTTACGAGGCCGCGCGACAGCGGGCATTTAAGTACTGAGCAACTGGAGAAATCCAATGGGACGAGTTCGATCGGCACTTTTAATCTTGGTTCTGCTTCCTCCGCTCATTTTCGCCAAGGATCGCATCCGGGACACGACGATCTGCGAACTTAACTCCCATGAAAGCGCATTTGCTGGCAAGATGGTGCGAGTGCGCGGGCGAGTGGATCGTGGAGTTGAGTGGTTTGGCATAGAGGCGAACAAATGCGCTGTCAATGTGGAGTATCCAACTGAGCCGAGTGACGCAGCCCGCGTGGCAGATTCCAATGTCTACCTTGGGCCAAAGGTGCCAGCGAACCTCAAATTACTGCGGGACGAAAACTTCGCGAGATTCACGAAGCTCACAGATGAGCAGCTTCCCCAAGGGCCGAGATGCACATGCTTTGAATGTTTTCGCTACGAAGTCACGGTTACCATGACCGGCTTGTTTCAGATCGCAAAATCAGGAAAACCCGGCTTCGGTCACATGAACATGGCCCGCTCGAGGCTTGTGCTGCAATCCGTCGCCGATGTCGAAGCAACTGACCGTTGGGCCGGGCACAAAGACTCGGATTGCGCGCTCCCTCGCGATCCCTACCCCGGCTGGAATCAACCCTTGAGTGTGCCGCCGTTTCCAGGTGCGAGGCCAAATCCCAAATGAGCTTGTTCGAACCCACTCCTCCCAGCGTGGTCGAAGGCGATATCAAGGGCGCCGCCACCCCCTCACCTTTAGCCGACCGCATGAGGCCCGAGACGATCGAAGACTTCGTGGGTCAGCTTCACATCCTGGGGCCGAGAAAGGCGCTGCGGCGCCAAATCGAGCGCGATGAGCTGGGCTCGATGATTCTCTGGGGCCCGCCGGGCTCGGGCAAGACTACGCTGGCCACCATTGTTGCTCGAAAGACCCGCAGTGACTTCGTACGTTTCAGCGCGGTCCTTTCCGGCATCAAGGAAATCAAAGAAGTGATGGCGGCGTCGGAAAAGTCGCGCCATTACGGCCGGCGCACGGTGCTTTTCATCGACGAAATTCATCGCTTCAACAAAGCCCAGCAGGATGCGTTTTTGCCCTACGTTGAACGCGGCGACATTGTGTTGATTGGCGCCACCACGGAAAATCCCTCGTTTGAAGTCAATGCCGCGCTGCTTTCTCGCGCCAAGGTTTACATGCTCTCCGCGCTCTCGACCGACGAGGTACAGACCCTTCTCCGCCGCGCCCTCGCGGACGATAAGCGCGGCCTCGGCTCGCGACCCATCGAGATTTCCGATGAGCTTTTGCGGCAGATTGCGGTATTCTCCAACGGCGACGCTCGCGCTGCCTACAACACTCTTGAAACCGCCGTAGCGGCTGCCCCGCGCAACACGGAAGGGCGAGCCATCATCACCGAAACCCTGGTTGAGGACGCCATCCAGCGCAAAGTTCTGCTTTACGACAAGTCCGGGGAGGAACATTACAATCTGATTTCCGCGCTGCACAAATCCGTCCGCAACTCTGACCCCAGCGCGGCGCTTTACTGGTTGGGACGCATGTTGGAAGCGGGAGAAGATCCCCTCTACATCGCGCGCCGGCTGATTCGCGAGGCCTCGGAGGACATCGGCATGGCTGACCCCCATGCTTTAGGCGTGACGGTGGCGGCGATGCAGGCGGTGCATTTCTTGGGCATGCCGGAAGGAAACCTGGCGCTGGCGGAAGCGGCGGTCTACCTGGCCCTCGCGCCCAAGTCCAACGCGCTTTACGTCGGCTACGGCGAGGTGGCGCGCGACGCGCAGGAGACTATGGCGGAGCCGGTCCCCTTCCACCTGCGCAACGCCGTGACCGGACTTATGGCGAACTTTGGATATGGCAAAGGATATCAATACGCGCACAAGGCCGAAGACAAGCTCACCGACATGCAGTGCCTGCCCGACAATCTCAAAGACCGCCAGTACTATCGCCCCACCGACCAGGGCTGGGAAAAAAGGTGGAAGGAGAGAATGCAGGCCATCGAGGAGTGGAAGAAACAACGGACGGGGGAGAAGTGATGGGCGGGGTTAAATTCTGAATTATGAATTATGAATTACGATCTTGAATCTCAAATCCTGAATCTTGAATTCGGAACTCTGAATTCCGAGTTCGAGGCCACCAACTGGGCGGCGCGAGCATTGATTCTCCATTTCTTCAGCTTGAAATACTTCAACAAATCCTTGGGCGCTTCGCGGCAAGCGCAATGTTCTTGATGTTGTTTGTGCCAGTTAATCCTCTGCTCCAGCGTTGCCTTTGCCGGCATTTTATTCTTATCGTGCCAGAGTTTGTTCATAGGCCTATATTGTCAAACTTCCTTGCCGCGGCGCAACTCCGGACCGCAGACATGAAAAGCAATGTTTGCGCCACACACGACCGCCTTGCCGGGCAGACATTGGCCCAGGTTTAATGTTGTCCTCATGGCTGTTTCCTTTGGCCCCAGCTCAAGTTTTCACGTGCCGAGCATCGTTCCAGAGTCGAATCACCGGCTGAGAGCGATTCTCCTCATACCCCAGAGCACTCAGGCTGGCCGTGCTCAGCAGAAAGAACCTCGCGGCGCCCGGTTCGAGGCCGAGCCAGCGGGCAGCCAGCACCCGCAGGAAATGCCCGCTTGAGAACAGCAGTATGTTCCCCTCGATGGCCCGCACCCGGCTTACTACCCGGTCTGCCCGGGCACCGACCTGTTCCGGCGATTCGCCGCCAGGGCAGCCGTCGCGGAACATCTGCCAGCTTGGCCGCTCCTCGATGATCTCCTCCGTCGTCTTGCCCTCGCAGGCGCCGAAGTTCCACTCGATCAGGTCGGGATCCACCACGGCGGCGGTCTTGAAACCGGCCAGCTCACACGTCCGAGACACCCGCTGCAGCGGGCTGGTGAAGACCTTAACGAAGCTCAGACCACGTAACCGCTCCCCCAGCCGGCGAGCGTTGCGCTCGCCCCGCTCGGTCAGCGGCTTATCGATTACTCCCATGTGCCGGCCGGTAAGGTTCCAGGCCGTTTCCCCGTGTCGCGCCAGGTAAACAACAGGCAGCGTCTCGCTCATGACTTTCCTCCCGGCATACCGGCCGCGGCCAGAGCCATCCCGGCAGCCAGCAAGAGCGGCAGAAGCACGTGGAGCGTTTGCATAGGGAAGCACAGTCAGGAAACAACCTGGACGCCCCGCCGCTCCCTCCAGAGTTTGTACAGGCCCCAGGCGGCGAGGGTGCAGCCGTCGCTGATGGTTCCGTTGAGAATCATCTCTTCGAACTGGGCAATCGAGGCGGCTCGCAGAACCAGGTCATGTTCTTCCGGGTCAGGTTCGGCGCTGGCGCGCGATAGGCCCGTGGCGAGGTAAACGTGCTCCTTCTGATGGACGAAGCCGTAAGCAATCCATAGCGCCCCGAGGTGGGTCATGCAGGCAGCGATAAGGCCCGTTTCCTCGCGCAGTTCTCCGCGCGCCAATTCCTCGGGATCGACGCCGGGGGTTTCCCATCCACCCTGGGGCAGCTCCAGGCAGCGCTGCTGCACGGTATAGCGGAACTGTTCGATGAGATAGATTGTGTCGCCTTCGATGGGCAGTATGATGGCGCAGTCGTCCTTGTCCACCACGCCATAGATGCCGTGGACGCCGTTGCTGCGCTCGACCTTGTCTTCGCGCACGCGGAGCCAGGGATTGCGATATACTTCGCGGCTACTCAGGGTCCTGATGCTCATGCTTACCAGTGTATAGCAGCACGTGTTTTTGAAGTTAGTGAATCATAACTCGTCAATCGGCAGCCCCTGTTTCTGAACCCTGCTTGCTTCGGGCGACTAGGCCGGGGTGGGACGCCTGGACACAGATGTTGCGCAGGCTGCCAGACTGCCCCGATGCATCGGAGCGCCACCTGCGATTTGTTATGCCGTAATACCTCTTCTAACGCGACGGACAATAGTTGCGATAATAAAAACAGCCGCTGAGGGAAGCCACAGCCACATCGCTTCGCTCTGAATAACCGCAAACCCTTTGGCGGACAAAAACCGGCCCACTCCGATGGGTGACACCTTGATGGGGCGAAAAGGGAAAAAGTAACGCACATTTGAGAACGGGGAGAAAAACGCTACGCCCAAGCCGCCATTGGTCATCGCATCAAGGATACCGTGGGATGCGGCGGCCAAGAACAAGAACAGAAAGAGACGCCAACAAGAAATGTGACTCTGAGCGGCAAATGCAAGGGTTACGAGACCTGCCAAAAGGGCAGCAAACAAGAGGGAATGAGTGAATCCTCGGTGGCCCATGATGTCCCCGTAATGTACTCCGAAATGGAAACCAATGACGTCGACATCAGGCACGGCAGACACGGCCGCGCCCAGGGCCCAATACCACCAAGGAGCTTGTTTCGGCTCGACGACTTTACCAATCGCAGTTGCCACGATGGCGTGCGAAAAGACAGATGGCATGAAAGATCACCTCGCGGCAGGGGCATGCGAGCGCACAGTTGTCTTGCGCCAAGAGGGATTACTCTGCGGAGTTTCCTCCTCGGATGTTAGTAAATACGTTGAGATTATCATGTCAACGACTGCAAAGTGCGGGAAACGGCGCCTAACTCGGCCCACTTGTTAGCCATCTGATTGGCGTTGCGTTCCCTTTCCGATGTTGCACTCTGAGCAAAGCGTTTGCAGGTTCTCAAGGACCGTCTCGCCTCCCTTAGACCAAGGGATGATGTGGTCAATATGGAGTGTAACGCCCGCGTTAATGGCCGGACTCTTCCCGCAATGCCGACACCGAAATCCGTCCCGATTTGCCACACGCCACCGCAATGCCGAGTTCGGGTCGCGAGAGGTTCGGCGTCTGCCATGGGATTTGTCAAGAGGCTGAAAATCCTTATCACTTGCAATCTCGGCCCACTGGACGAACGCCTCTAATGCTTGACGCCAAGCGCCAAATCGTCTGGTGTATGGGCGCTCGGAATAGTGGGACATGGGGGGTAACAATTCACGCTTCCGAGGCTGCCTGCCGAGGCGAACCCATAGCTGTTCAATGTTTCCGAAGAGATCATCGTCGCTTACATTCATTTCGTTCAGCACTTGCAGGCCAGCCGCCGTCAGCGCTGCATTCCATGAACCGTATCGCTTGCTTGCGGTCGTATGCGAGTACTTCCCATAGGATTGGTACAAGCGGGCGGGTAGCCTGCTGGCTCCGAATTCAGAGGCGACACGGCGCATGTCCGCTAGGATCTCGTCGTTCGAAACCGCCACCCCTGCGGTATGCTCCAACTTGAATCCCCGGGCATCTTGTTGCTTATTCGTCATTGCCAACTCACAGGATATGACTGACAATGTGCTTCACGAGCGCCCGGCTTCGGGCCGGTGGTGAACTTTCCTCTAAGTCGTTCCCTCTAGATTCTTTCGGCCACGAAGCGCTTGGCGTGTTCCTTCAGGATGCATCGGTTCATGACGACCTTGAGGCCGGCGGCGCGGGCGCGCTCGGCGGCCTGCTCGTGAATAACGCCTTCCTGCATCCATACTACCTTCGCGCCCTTGCCAATCGCGGCTTCCACAACTTCCGGCACAAATTCCGGGCGGCGGAAAATCACCACGACGTCGAAAAGCTCAGGCACGGCATCGAGAGTCGCATAGCCCTTCTCACCCAACACCGATTCCTCGTTGGGGTTCACGGGAATAATTCGATACCCACGGCGCTGCATGTAAGCAGCCACGCCGTGGCTGGGGCGCGCCGCCTTGGAGGACAAGCCCACCACCGCCAGCGTCTTGCTTTGCTCGAGTATCTCTCTGATTGGATCAGGCATAAAGAATGAGAAGTTAGAAGCTAGAAGTTAGAATTCACAAGTCCGCAGCCCGTCCCCTATGGGCATGGAAAAGCCGCGTACCTACAGAACAGGTCCGCGCTGCCCTTCCCCATTCTAACTTCTAGCTCCTAAATTCTAGTTTCTGCTCTTGCCAGCACTCGTCTCAGCGCTTCGAGGAACTGCTCGTTTTCCTCGTGCCTTCCCACCGTCACGCGCAGGCAGGTGGGGAAGCCGTAAAGCTTCATGGGCCGCACGATGATGCCTTCGTGCAGCAAGCGAATGAAATCCTCTTCACAATCCCGGCCGGTATCGATCAGCAGAAAGTTCCCCGCAGAAGGCGTGTAGCGCACTCCCGCCAGCGTCAATTCGCCGGTCAGAAATTTCATCTCGCGGCGGTTGTTCTCCACCGACTTGGCCACGTGTTCGGTATCATCGAGCGCCGCCATGCCCGCCACCTGCGCCAGGCTGGAGGCGTTGAATGGCGAGCGAATGCGTTGCAGGCATTCGATAAGTTCCTGATGCCCCATGCCGTACCCCAGGCGTATTCCCGCCAGTCCATGCACCTTGGAGAAGGTTCGCAGCACCAGAAGGTTTTTCCCTGCCCGCACCGCGTCAAGCGAGCGGGAATAATCCGGCCGTTGCACATACTCGAAATAGGCTTCGTCCAGCACCACCAGGACGCGCGGTGGAATGGCGGCAAGAAAGCGGTCGAGTTCCTCGGCCGTGAATGCGGTGCCCGTGGGATTGTTGGGGTTGCCGAGGTAGACCAACTTGGTGCGCGCGGTGATGGCGTGGGCAATCGCCGCCAGGTCGAAGGTCTGATCGCGCATCGGGGTCTGGATCAGCGCCGCGCCCATGTCTTCAATGGCCAGCCGGTACATGTAGAAAGCCGATTCGGATGTGATGGCTTCGTCCGAGCTGCCGGAAAGAAAAGTCTTGGCCGCGAGCTCGATCAGCTCAGTGGAGCCCGCGCCCAGGATAATCTGGTCCGGGGGAAGGCCGTGAGTTTCCGCCAGCTTCTTCCGCAGGTAAAATCCGCTTCCATCCGGGTAGAAATGAATATGACTGAGATGGTTCCGAATGGCTTCCTGCGCCTGGGGAGATGGTCCCAGAGGGTTTTCGTTGGACGCCAGCTTGATGGCCGTGTGTCCCAGTTCGCGCTCAACTTCTTCAATCGGCTTGCCGGGAGGGTAGGGCCGAATGCGGCTGGACCATGGGGGAAGAATTTCGTAAATCGAGGAATGCGGCATGGCTAAAGGGTAAAGGATAATGGGCGAAGGGTAAAGGCTAAAGGTTAAAGGGTAAAGGCTAAAGGGTAAAGGGTAAAGGGTAAAGGGTAAAGGTAACTTGCCAGTCACTTCTTAATTGGAGCTCATATATAATGCTCCAGATTATTCAGGGCTCGGCCCGTGTTGGGCTCAGCGGGATCTCGCCAATCCCGACATCGCACGCTAAGCAGGGTGATCTGCCGGGCTTTTACCCTTTATACTTTACCCCTTCCTTCTCCCCCTTCCATGCTTTCAGTTGTTCAACTTCCGCGCGCTTCAAGTGGCGCACCTGGCCGGGGGCCAGGCCCTTGTCCGTCAGGAACGCTATGCGCACGCGCTTTAACTTTACCACTCCCTTGCCGATGCGCTCAAACATCCGCCTCACCTGATGGTATCGGCCCTCGACCAGGGTGATTTCATACCAAGGTTTAGGGTCTTGTCCTAGGGCGCGGATCTGGCAGGGTTCGGTTCGCCGGCCGTCGAGGGCGATGCCGCTTTCGAGCTTATCAATGTCCGCTGGATCCGGCTTCCCCTCCAACTTCACCTGGTAAGATCTGGGGAAAGCCGACGCTCGCGACATCAGGAAATTCGCCAGCTCGCCATCGTTGGTTAAAATCATCAAGCCGGAGGAGTGATAGTCCAGCCTGCCCACCGGATAGACGCGCTGCTTGATCCCGCGCACCAACGAGATCACCGTGGGGCGGCCTTGCGGGTCGCTGACCGTGGAAACATAACCCACCGGCTTATTCACCAGCAGATAGACATAATCGGTCGTGCGGGCGAGCAACCGGCCGTCCACCCGAATGTGATCGTGGTCCGGGTCAGCCTTCGATCCGAGCTTGGAGACGGGTTTTCCGTTAACGCTGACGCGGCCTTCCAGAATAATCTGCTCAGCCTTACGGCGTGAGGTAATACCAGCGTCAGCGATGATCTTTTGCAGGCGTTGTTCCATAATTATGATTCGAGGTCCGAAGTCAGCACGTGTAACGCGGACCTGTATTGTAGGTCCGCGGCTTTTCCTTGTCTGTGTGGAACGAGCTCCGGACCTACAAAACAGGTCCGCGCGACGCTTCTCGCCCCGTTCGGGGAGAGGGAAATAATTCAACCTCCTCCGCCATCGCCGGGTTCACGCTCTGCCGACCCGGCGGGCGTGGAAATATCCGCGCTCGTCGCCGGCAACTCCGAGTCCGGGGAATCGCTGGGAGGGGGAGCCGCTACATTCTCTTCCTGGGATGTCGTCTCTTCCGCCGCGGGCGGCACAGATTCTTGTGGCAAAACGGCAGGCGCTTCGGTACTCACCTCGCCGGTTTCCTCCGTTGCCGCCGGTGCTGATTCGGTAGTGACTGGTTTCGTTGGAGGAGCCGCCTCGTCAGCAGCAGGACGTGATGCTTCCAGTGGAGTTTCTTGCGCCGCTTCGACCGCCGCAAGTACCGGTTCGCTTGCAACCGAGTTCTCAGGAGAAGCGGCCTCCTCGGCAACCGGAGGAGGTTCTTCCGGTGGAGTCTCCGGCGCTGACTCGGCTGCGGCAGCGCCGGCCTCCACACTGGGAGCGGCGGTGGCCTGAGTTGTCGCCGCCGGTGTTTCCCCCGCGGCCCACTCTGCGCCCATGGCGCGCTTCGCCAACTCCTCAAATTCTTTCAGACTGGGTAACTCTCCCACATCCTTCAGCCCGAAATGCACCAGAAAATCCTTCGAGGTGCGGTAGAGAATCGGCCGGCCCACAACGGTCTTGCGGCCCGCCGTCACCACCAGTTTCTTCTCCAGCAGCGTGTGGATGACGCCCCCTGAATCCACACCGCGAATTTCCTCGATTTCCGGCACCGTCACCGGCTGGCGGTAGGCAATCACCGCCAGGGTTTCCAGCGCCGGTTTGGAAAGACGGACCGGCGGCTTCAGGCTCCTCACATATTTCCGCAGGATTTCGTGATGCTCGGCCTTGGTGGAGAATTTATAACCATTCGCCACGTGCCGGATTTGTATCCCGTGGGAGTTCTGGTCGTATTCGGCCACCAGCTCTTCCAGCTTGGCCTTGACCCGCTCGCGCTCTTCGCTTTCCAGAACCTTAACGATGCCGTCGAGAGTGACGGGTTCCGGCGCAACATAGATAATACCCTCGATGAGGGCCTTTAGGATTTCGTCATTAAGCATAAAAGAAGTCGTCCGTTGTCCCTGGTCCGTGGCAGTCAGACAAGGGTAAAGGGTAAAGGATGAGGGGTAAAAGGTGATGTGGACCCAACGATCCCGCGACTTAACCTCTTTCCTTTTGCCTTCACCCTTCACCCTTTACCCTTTCTTCGTCCAGTCCTGCGGCAAGTTCCTCGGCGGTTTTGGCCGCCAGAACCTCTTCAAATCGCTTGCTTCGGGCGATCGTGATGGAGGCGAACAAATCCTTTTGCCGGAGCAGTACCGCCCGCAAGCGTACCATCTCCAGCAATGCCAGAAACAACGAGATCAGCGCCTGCCGCCAGAGGAAGTCGCCGACCAAATCCTCGAGGGGAACCGGCCCGGACCTTGTGCGCAGCACCTGCTTGACGTGCTCGACCATCTGCGCCACGGTAACTTCTTCCCGCCGGATCTGGAGCTGCGGCCGCTTCTTGGCGCGTTCCAGGATCTCTCGGAACACGGAAATTAGGTCAAAAACCGACACCACCAGCCCGGGCTCGTCTTCCGCCTCGGTGAATTCACCGATGCCCGGCTGCGACCACATGGCATCTTCCAAGAGGCGTTTCGAGTTGAGCATTTCCGCGGCGTTCTTGAATTGCTCGTGCTCCAGGAGCCGGTGCACCAGCTCCTCGCGTGGATCTCCTTGTTCCTCAGGCGGCGCCGTCGGGTCAGGCGGCAGAAGTGTGCGCGATTTGATGTAAATCAGCGTGGCCGCCATGAAGATGAACTCCCCGGCCACGTCGATATTCAATTCCTCCAGCATATGCAGATAGTCAAGATATTGCTGGGTAATCTTGGCAATGGGAATGTCATAGATATTGATCTGCTGCTTGCGAATCAAATCGAGCAGCAGATCGAGTGGGCCCTCGTAAACTCCGAGCTTGACCGGCGGCGGCTCCGTCAAATGCGACACCCGCTTGGCCGCCGGCGCCGGGACTTCGCCGGGCACAGAAAGAGCTTCCAGGGGCTCTTTCGCTTCCGGCGTCTGCGGGTCGGGCTCGCGAGGTTCGTCGATCATAAGAAAAAGCTTTCAGCTCTCAGCGTTCAGCTATCAGCAATCAGCTTTCGAAACCCCTCACCCAGCCGCCTTCGTCCGCCACCCTCTACCCAGGAGAGAGGGGCTGGGAGTGAGGGGGGGCAAGCTGACGGCTGAAAGCTGAGATCTGATTGCTTCCTTTCACGGCGCGAGATTTACGGCCTGGCGAACTTCCGCCATCGTCTTCTGTGCGACTTGGCGAGCTCGCTCCGTTCCCTCCGCAAGGATGTCCCACACGCGTTGCGGATTCCGCTCGTAGGGTTGGCGGCGTTCCTGAATGGGCGCTAGGAACGCATTCAGATGCCCTGCCGCAAGCTTTTTGCAATCCAAGCAGCCGATTTCCGCCGTGCGGCACTCGCGATTCACACGGTCGAGGGTCCCCTGAGCGGAGAAAATCTTGTGCAAGTCGAATACCGGGCAAACGTCGGGATCGCCGGGGTCGCTGCGCCGCTTGCGCGCCGGATCGGTCACCATGGTGGCGAGCTTTTTCGAAACCAGCTCCGGCGCGTCGGTCAGGAAAATCGCGTTGCCGTAACTCTTCGACATCTTGCGGCCATCGGTCCCCGGCAAGCGCGGCGCGGAAGTCAGCAGCGCGTCGGGCTCCGGAAAAATGGGATCAAGTATCCCCACATCGCGATTCAGGTACTCCGCCCGAGTATCCAACGAGGACCGCTGGTAGTTTTCCAGAATAAACTGCTCTGCTTTACCCTCGGGGGGTCGGGTAAGATTGCGGACGCCTGTGGCCCAGGCAATCCATTCCTGGTCGGACCGCTTTTTCAACTGCAGCTTGCCGAAGACTTGATTGAACCGCCGCGCCACTTCGCGCGTCAGCTCCACGTGCGGGACCTGATCTTCACCCACGGGAACGGCGTTGGCCTTGTACATCAGGATGTCCGCGGCCTGCAACAACGGATAGCCGAGGAATCCATAGGTGTTGATGTCGTGGTCTTTGATGTTCTCCAGTTGTTCTTTGTATGTCGGCACGCGTTCCAGCCAACCGAGCGGCGTGACCATGGAGAAGAGCAGGTGCAGTTCCGCGTGTTCGGGCAGGCGCGACTGGACAAAAAACGTGGCCTTGGCGGGGTCGAGCCCGCAGGCCAGCCAGTCCGTAACCATCTCCCACGTGTCCTGGCGCAAGTCGAGCGTGTTCTCGTACCCCGTCGTCAGCATGTGCCAATCGGCAACGAAGTGAAAGCTGTCATATTCATCTTGCAGCTTCACCCAATTCTGGAGGGCGCCCACCAAATTGCCCAAATGGAGTCTGCCCGTGGGCCGCATGCCGCTAAGAATGCGCGGGCGTGGAGAAGTATTGTGGTTCACTGTTAACCTTTATAAGTGTCTTTAAGCTTCTGTCAAGCCTCGCAGGGTCCTGACAATTTGCATATCGCCGAAATCTCGCTAATCAGGCATCGTAACATAGCCGCCCCGAATCGTGAAGGTGCCGTCCAAATGCCGGAGTGCGTGGGAGGCAGCTAGCGCGAGTTTTTCACCAAGGGTTTGGAAGCGCGGCGCATTAGGAGTAAGATGAGCCATCATCGACACTCTGGGGGATGCGCCTATGGCCTGGATCAAAGTTGTCGAACCTGAAGAAGCAACAGGTGCCTTGAAGCAGGAGTACGGCGCCGCGTTGGAACGCGCGGGAAAAATCTTCAACATCCTCAAGGTGCAGAGCCTGAATCCACCCGCCCTAATGGCCTCCATGCAAATGTATCGCGCCACAATGTTTGGCCCCTCGGGCCTCTCACGGGCCGAGCGCGAGATGCTGGCCACCGTGGTCTCCTGGGCCAACCACTGCTTCTATTGAATCGAAGCTCACGGAGAGGATCTCCGTGCCGAATCGAACGATGAGAAGCTGGCGGAACACGTGAAACATGACTACCGCCGCGCGAACCTAACCCCGCGCCAGAAGGCGTTGTGCCAGTTCGCCGAGATGGTTACGCGCGCCCCCGGGGCACTGGAGGCTCGGCACCTCGATCCGCTGCGCCGGCACGGCCTGAGTGACCGCGACATTCTCGACGCCGTCGAAGTCATCGCCTACTTTAACTACATCAACCGCATCGCCGACGCCCTCGGCATCGACCCCGAGCCCGAAATGCAGCAGGCCTACGAAAAATGGCAGGCGGGCTCGGAAGAGGGATGACGCGCGACGGGAATGGGCGTGTGTTTACCTTTGCCGCCCGAAGATCACCTTCCCGGACTCGGTAACCAGTGTTCTTACATGACAGGTCCGGCTTGATTGAGATTTTGCTCCCCCGCCCGCCGCTGGAAGATTTCGATAAAGCAATTGACCAGCGAGACGGCGGCGGGAGTGATGCCGGGGATTCGGGACGCCTGCCCCAGCGTCAGCGGGCGCACTTTGGTGAGCTTCTCCACGACCTCGCGCGAGAGGCCGGACACCCTGCGGTAGTCAAACCATTCCGGAATGTGCCGCGACTCGGCGCGCTTCATCCTCTCCATCTGCCGTTCCTGCTGCTGCAAGTAGCCTTCGTATTTGAAATCCGTCTCCACTCGCCGAGCTTCCTCGCGGGAAAGCGCAGGCGATTCATGAATTGCCCCTTGCAAGGAATCTGTACCTACCGTAGGGGCGGTTCTCGAACCGGCCGAGCCGTTCAGTCCTTCGCTGACCCATTCCATCAGGTCATCGATGGTCAATTCCGTGCGCTTCAAGAGCTGCGCGCCGGTCAAAGGCGAGGGCGCGGTCAGATGCCCGCCTTCCATTAGTCCCAGCCGGGTGTAGATTTCCTGGCCAACTTGGGAGCGAGGGTCCAGACGTGTCTCCAGCAGGAATTTTGTGGCCGCACTGATGCGCAGCTTCTTCTCCAGAAACGCCTCGTAGTCCTTTTGCTTGATCGTGCCCACCTGGTATCCCAGCGGAGTCAAGCGCTCGTCGGCGTTATCAATGCGCAAGTGCAAACGGAACTCGGCGCGCGAGGTGAACATGCGGTAGGGCTCATCCACGCCCTTGCTCACCAAGTCGTCGATCAGGATTCCTGCATACCCCTGTGAGCGGTCGATGGTAATGGGCGGCTTCCCTTGCGCGCGCAGTCCGGCGTTGATGCCGGCCATCATCCCCTGGCAACCCGCTTCTTCATAACCGGTGGTCCCGTTGATCTGCCCGGCGAGGAACAGGTCCCGGACCTTCTTTGTCTCGAGCCACGGATAAAGTTCCGTGGGCTGCACCATGTCGTACTCAATCGCATAGCCGGGGCGAATCATGTCCGCGCTCTCGAGGCCCGGAATCGATTTCACCATGGCCATCTGCACATCAATGGGCATGGAGGTTGACATGCCGTTGACGTAAATCTCGTTAGTGTCCAGACCTTCCGGCTCGAGGAAGAGTTGGTGCTGCGCCTTGTCCGGAAACTTCACGATCTTGTCTTCAATCGAGGGGCAATAGCGCGGTCCGATGCCCTTGATCTGCCCGGAATAGAGCGGGGCGCGGTGAACGTTCTCGCGAATCACGCGATGGGTTTCGGCAGTGGTGTAGGTAATCCAGCAGACCGTCTGCGGCTGGGTAATGGCCCGGGTGCGAAAGCTGAAGGGCGTGGGAATGGGATCGCCCACCTGCACTTGAAACTTGGAGAAATCAATGGTGCGCGCATCGAGCCGCGGCGGCGTGCCGGTCTTTAGCCTGCCAATTTCAAAGCCCAGGCGGCGAAGCGCCTCGCCCAATAACACGGAGGGCGGCTCGCCCGAGCGTCCGGCCGGATATTGGTTCTCGCCGCAATGAATCAAGCCGTTGAGAAAAGTCCCGGTGGTGATGATCACCGTGCCCGCCTCCACCGTCCGCCCGTCGCGCAGGCGCACGCCGCGCACGCGTAACGCCGGCATCCTGCCGGCACTTTCAGGCTGGGCGGGTGCCGCCCCTGAGTGTGCCGGCAGGAGGCCGGCGTTACGGTCCTCAATCACCAAGTCGATAACTTCCGCTTGCTTGATGCGCAGGTGGGGCTCCGACTCGAGCACTTGCCGCATCTTCGCCCGGTAAAGCTTCTTGTCGGCCTGGGCCCGAGGCGACCAGACCGCCGGGCCGCGGCTGGTGTTGAGCAGGCGAAACTGGATTCCTACAGCGTCGATGACCTCGCCCATCACCCCGCCCAGCGCATCGATTTCGCGCACCAAATGGCCCTTGGCGATTCCACCCACAGCCGGATTGCAGGACATCTGCGCGATGAGGTCGAGGTTGATGGTGTAAAGGGCGGTGCGCAGACCCATGCGCGCCGCGGCCATGGCCGCTTCGCAGCCCGCGTGCCCCGCGCCCACCACCACCACATCGTATTCTTCCGAAAAGCCCATCGACATTGTGCGTTTGCCCGCCTGAAAAGGCCTTCATCATTCTATCAAGGGCCTTCGCAGTAGACCAGCGCCGTCGCTTTGATCTGGCGGCGTCTCGCAAATGACACCACTACCCGTTCTAAACTTGACGCACGTGGGAGGCAGGCGTATGGTTCTTGCCGGGGGATAAAGTTGAAATCGGAGATTCCGGGTCATCGCGAGCACTCGAGGACTTTGAGAAGTCTCTGAAACCCAATTCCTGCAGGCAAAAGGCAAGGGAGGTAAATCTCTGATGGACCTGAGCCTCAGCGGGTCGCGAAGGTACTGCACAGTTCTTTTCTTATGCCTCATCATAGGTTTCGCCCCGGCTGCGCCAGCGCAGCATAGATCTTCGAAACTGGCCGGGACAATAGCTTCCGACGCCAACAGTTTCACCCAGCCGCAGCTTCTTAATGCTGACTCGAACCCAACCCTGCGTTACCCCATTGGGAGCTGGGTCGGATCGCTGTACGCCAGCATGGCTTACGGGTGGCTTGATATCTCGCGTGGAGGCATCCACTTTAAGGTGGCCCAACCGCTCAAGCGGCTGAACGACGGATTCGACATCCGCACGGGGGAAATCAGTGACATCAGATTTTGGCAGCAGGCCATCAGGTTCCGCAGTGGGTCAAAGAAATACACGATCTACTACGCCCCCGAAAACCTGTGGGAGAGCATTCACACCGCCCCTGACTTTTGGTCGGTTACAAGCTTGGGGGAGCGGGGAACAGGATCGATTCATGACGCCTTGCTAAACTTTGATAGTGTGCTGGCGCAAGTGAAGGCGGCCACGGCTCCGCCCACGCCGGTCGTGGCTCCACCGGTGGTGACTCCCGCTGTCGCTGTCCCAGAACCCAAGCCGGCCCCGTCCACTCCGCCCGCCGTGGTTCTGTTAGCGCCCTCGGGAGTTAGCTCGGGCCAGTTCGTGGACGCGAATGACTCACCTTTGAACATTCGCGGCTTCGCCATGGACACCACGGGGATTCCCGTGGTCAAGATTAATGGCGCACCCGCCAACATGCGGCCGCAGAGCAACCAGGCTGCCGAGTTCTGGTCCGAACCGCTGCCCCTTCAGCCGGGTGAAAATCCGATGGAGATCGTCGCCACCAACGCCGCTCATTTGGAAACGAAACTGGTGTTCCAGGTTCGTTACACCCCCAAGCCCGCTCCTGTGGCCCCCACGGGTCTCAGCAAGGATGATATTATTTCGCTACTCCACGGCGGAGTTTCTAGCGCGCGCGTCGCCGACCTCGTTCGGGATCGCGGCATCAAGTTCTCCCCCGAGGAAGCAGACTTGAATCAAATTCGCGCCGAGGGTGGCACCGACGAACTGGTTCAGGCCATCCAGCAGGCTGCCGCGCACCCCTAAATCTTATGTCTGAACCTGGGTACAATGAGATGGAACAACTTGCTGAGTTGCGCCGCGGCCTTGCATTGAAGCCGCAGGAAGTTGATCTAACTCAGCTTATCCCGCTGTTAGTCCCGTCGAGCTTCTTCGACAGCCAGGGATGGCCCGGCCCTTACTCCTTACTACGTGCCGGAGGCTTGGGTCTCACTTGGGCGGTAATGATGCCGCGACAGACGATGAGGTATGTCGATCATGAATTGGCGGATTACTGGGAAAGTCAAAACCTAGACTGGAGGCACGTTGCAGGAGAGAATTTGGCCCGCATGACAGGGGACCCTGTTGCCACCGGCCAGCTTTTGCGCGATGACGGAAGTGTGTATGCCTTGGTGATGATGCACGAGGATGGATGTGGCCCGTCACGCCTTCTGTTCGACAAGTATCTATTCCAGATGTTTCCCGAGGGTTATCGTGTGGCTATTCCTGAAATGAGTGTCGGGTTGGCAATCTCCGTTAACCTGTCTGAGACTCAAGAGAAGAAGATAGAAAGTATTGTTTCCACCTGTTTCGAGCGAGGAACGAGACCGGTTTCGCCTCTGATTTACGGATCGAAAGATTTGGTTGCCGCTTAAAGAACTTGGCCGGAGCATCTGTGGATGAAACCTTCAGTTTTCCTGGAAACTGCACATTTCCTCTTGAGGTGCGGATATGGCTTAATAATCTGGACCAATTGCCGCGCACCTCACAGTTCGCAGAGCAGGTAGAGGGAAGCCAAAAGCACAAACGGGGATGAATAAAATCCCGACATCGGCCGGGGAAAACGAATGGACGCCACCGTGCGGCCCCGCATCGTTCCCGCGATGTGAACCAAGCCATTCGTCAGCATGATGACGGCGAAGATGTAGCCGGCGGGCCGCATCCAGCGAGCGCCGCGCAATATAAAAACGGATAGGCATAAGAGCACGACGGTGGCCGCCACTAACCCCGCCAGCCAAACACCGAACGTGAAAACCGGGAGTGGAAGCCAAGGCCGTTTTTTGCGCAGGGCCAGCACCGTGGGGTTGTAGATAGAAAGGAATCCGGTGGTGGCCTCGTCGGCGACGTGCAGAGCCAGCGCCAGGCAGAGCGCAATCCAGGCCCAGAAGAGTTGGGCGTGCGGGATCGCGGTTAATCTGATGGTCATCAGAACATGCTGCGGATTAATCATGGGCGTTTCCTTTCGTTTTCATTTGGACTTACGGGGGCGCCGATTCCTCGCAGGTTGAAATCGGCGATGGCAGCGGCCAGATGTTCCGCCGGAGGACGCTCTTCGGGAGCCCGAGCCAGCCAACCGTAGACGGCTTCGTAGACGGCGCCGACCCAGCAACTGGCCACTACGGCGGCATCCAGCGGAGGCAACTGATCTGCCAGCGCGCGCAACGCCTGTTCCACACCCCGCGTATGGCGCGCGATAACCTGCCGCCGCACCGCTTCCAGGCGCTTGCCCAGGCCGGAAGACTCCACTATCAAAATCCGCGCCTCTTCCGGGTTCTCCGCCAGAAACTGCACCAGTGCTGTCACCGCCGCGCGCATCCGCGCGAGCACGTCAGGGCCGGCGGCGGGAATCGCTTGGTTAAGCGCGGAAGCGATTTGCTCGCCCAAAGCTTCCAGCGCCGCCGCGAAGACATCTTCCTTGTTGCGGAAATAGAAATAGAAGCTGCCTACGGAACTGTTGGCCGCGCGCACAATCATCGGCACCGTCGCGGCGTGATATCCCTTGCGCCCGAAGATGCCGATGGCCGCCGTCAGCAACTTCTTGCGCCGCGCTTCTTTTCGCTCCGCCATTTTCTGCGTGGTGCGGTACACCATCCGGGACCTCCCAGGAGTCCTCGCTGGGGAAGCATTGAACGCCTTGCCTCCCTGAATTAAAAATAGACTGACACGTCATTCTATACTTGTCAAGCAAAATCTTGCACGCCCAAGGGGGACTGGGCAACCGTCCGTGCAGCGCCGACCGGCGCCTGTCCCGACCACGTCGGGAGGTCGGCACATGCGGACGTAGCGCCGACCTTCAGGTCGGCACGTGCTGAACTGAAGTTCAGCGCTACTGCGGGGCACGTCGCCGTCAATGAAAATGCGCGCAGCGGGCACTCCTGACGGTGCGGAGAAGGCGGGGAGAGCCGCAGACCTGCAAAACAGGTCGGCACATGCGGACGTAGCGCCGACCTTCAGGTCGGCACGTGCTGAACTAAAGCTCAGCGCTACTGCGGGGCACGCCACCGACCATGAAAACACGCGCAGCGTCTTGGAGTGCGTGCGGCTCGACGCCGCCTTGGAATCCGCGCACAAAGATGCAGGGCGGGCAAGAAATGCGAGCGGCTTGATGGTCTCGGATACCGAGGGAGAAGAGGGAGGGCGAAGGCGGCGTCGAGCCGCACGCACTCCAAGGCGCGTCGCGCAGCGCTGAAGCAGGCGACCCGCACGAGGGGAAAGGCGACGTCCAGCGGCCGCCTGCCAGACGCCGTTTGCCCATACATCAATAAACTCCTTGACACCTCCCATCCCCGGGCCTTAATCTGGTCTGGAGGCTATTGCCCTTGTTCGGGAAGGCGTGCAACGAGGCTACGCCTTGGGACCGCGGGCGCCTTATTCCCACCCGCGGGGAGGTTCGCATGTCGCTGACGAGAGAAATCAAGATGACCCGGAAGAAAATTGCCGCCCCTAAGGCCAACGGCAAGCTGTCTCACAGCCCCGCTACTCCCGAGGGCCGCGCGCGGATTCGCACCGTCCGTGATGAGCCATCCGTGGAAACGATGCCGGGAACCCATGATGTTTATGAAAAGAGAGCCACTTAGCGAGAAATCGAGGGAATCCCCATGGCCAACACAAAAAATCAAATCATTGAAAACAAGGCAGTTAACAAAACGAGTTGTAGGCTATTGAAGGGAAGGGAAAAACCATGCCAAAATGAAGGAATATCCCAGGATGTTGATGATAACAAACCTGCTAGAAAACTGACTTGTGGCAAATTTCCCTCTCGGCTTGGATCTTCAAGATAACACAGCCACTTATCTTCTCGGACATGGGATGTTGTTGAAACGAATGGAGTTGGCTGAAATCATGAATTATGAATTAGGGATTCCCCGCGTGACGCACTCCAAAAGCAGTGACGAGTGATGAGTGGCGAGAAAAAGGCAAGGTCGGAAGGGGGAAAGGTGGGCCACGACCGGCGGGCCCACCACGCAGCGCTTCCCTGCATCGGTATCGGCGGGATGGTGGCTCACAACAACTCCTTCGCGCGGCGCCCCATCACAAGAGCAGCAACCGGCGACGAGTGACCCGTAGCGATACACAGATTCCGAATTCCGGAGTCGAGGGTTGAGGGGGAAATGGCGGGCTGCGCTGCATGTTCACCCTCACCCGCGCGGCCCACACTCCCCCGCTTGGTTATCGGCAGAGTTCGGCAAGAATGTGAACCCATATGCTAAGTTCGGGGATCGAAAAGGGCATGGCGAAAATTGAAACTCGAAAATCGAAATTTGAAAATCGAAACTTGAAAATCGAAACTCGAAAATCGAAACTGGCGATTTGAAAATGACCCGATAACCCGATGGCCCTGGCCCGATGACCCGATCAGTCGAAGGCTCGATCGCCCATCGCTAAACCACCCCATGAGCGAGGGGGAAGACAAGCATTCAACAGGGCAGCGGCTTTTATGAGGCAAATTATCGACTTCGCCACAGCGATTCACAAAGTAAAACCAAGCGCTTCGCGGCGGCATCTAAAAAATCGCATCTAACCGATTGACAAAAGCAGGCAATGCGAATAGTGTACGCCCTCGTATGAAGATACTCGTACTCGGATCCGGTGGCCGTGAACACGCTCTCGCCTGGAAACTGCATGAAAGCCAGCAGATGGAGGAGTTGTATTGCGCCCCCGGAAATGCCGGCATCGCGCAGGAAGCGGAGTGCCTTCCGGTGGACCTTTCGGAGACCAAGGCCATCGTGGAACTGGCCAAACGTCTGCACGCGGACCTTACCGTGGTCGGTCCGGAAGCGCCGCTGGTAGCCGGCGTTGTGGATGAGTTCGAAAAGGAGGGGTTAGCCATCATCGGTCCCAGCAAGGCGGCGGCGCGCCTGGAGGGAAGCAAGATTTTTGCCAAGGAATTCATGCGGCGCAACGGCATTCCCACGGCGCGCTTCGAAGTGGCTGGGACCTGCGAGGAGGCCCTTAATATCCTGGCGCGATTCCCGCTCCCGGTGGTGGTGAAGGCGGATGGGCTGGCAGCGGGCAAAGGCGTTGTGGTCGCGCACAACCACGTGGAGGCGGAGCAGGCCGTGGAAGACTTTATGCTCCGGAAGACTCTGGGTAGCGCGGGCGACCGGGTGGTGATCGAGGAGTGCCTCATGGGTGAAGAAGCGTCCTTCATCGTTCTCACCGATGGCCGCGGTATTCTTCCCCTCGTGCCCACCCAGGATCACAAGGCGCTCCTGGATGGGGACCAGGGCCCCAACACGGGTGGCATGGGCGCCTATAGCGATGACTCGATTCTCAGCGAATCGCTGCACGACGAAATTCTGCGCTCCATCGTCGCTCCCACGTTGGCCGGCATGGAAATGGAAGGGTCTCCCTACCACGGCTTCCTGTATTGCGGGCTGATGATGACCTCCGCCGGCCCCATGCTGCTAGAGTACAACGTCCGCCTGGGCGATCCCGAAGCCCAGCCCATCTTGATGCGATTGCGTTCCGACCTCGTGGACCTGCTGGCGGCGTCACGCCAGGGCCGGCTGGCCACGGTGGACGTTCATTGGACTCCCAATCCCGCCGTGTGTGTGGTGCTAACCTCGCGAGGATATCCGGCCAAGCCCGAAGTCGGCAAGACGATCACCGGTTATGAAGCGGTGGAAGCATTGGGAGGCGTCAAGATTTTCCATGCCGCGACGCGCGTCGAAGACCATCAACTGCTAACCGCCGGGGGACGCGTGATGGGAGTGACGGCCATTGCCCAGGATTTGCCCTCCGCCATTCAGAACGCCTACGCGGGGGTTAGCAAGCTCCAGTTTGAAGGAATGCACTACCGGAAAGACATCGGGGCGAAGGCGTTGCGGCGGGTTCCGAAAGTCCCGGCGCCCAAACGAGCGCGCACTTCCAAAGCCGAGCGCCCGTCTTCGCGCAAGTAGCGGCGAGTTCATAAGGGCTTCATCTCAATCCACAAGGAGGACAGCAACGATGTCTGAGAAGCCATTGGTTGGCATCGTCATGGGCAGCGACACAGACCTGCCCGTCATGGCCGAGGCCGCCGGAACCTTGAAGAAGTTCCAAATACCCTTTGAAATTGAAATCACCTCCGCCCATCGATCGCCGGTGCGCACCTCCGAGTATGCGCGCACGGCGGTGCAACGGGGCCTGAAAGCGATCATCGTGGGGGCGGGAGGGGCGTCGCACCTGGCCGGAGTCATCGCGGCGGAAACCATCCTACCGGTCATTGGTGTCCCCATGGCCACCACCACGCTCGCCGGGCTGGATGCGTTGTTGTCCACAGTACAGATGCCGGGCGGCGTACCGGTGGCCTGCACGGCAATCGGCAAGCCCGGCGCGATTAACGCCGCCATCTTCGCCGCGCAAATCATCGCCACCTCGGACCCGGCCACGGCGCAAAAACTGGTGGACCACAAGGAACAATTGGCGCGTACGGTGATGGAGAAATCGGAGAAGCTCAAGCGCGAGTTCAAGTGCAGAGATGAGTGACGAGGGCAGTGACAGGGGCAGTGACGAGTGACAAGTGACGAGCAAAAACGAGACTACAGTGAAGAGTGAAGAGTAACCAGCAAAGTCAATTGGCTTGGCTTGTTTTTGCTCGTCACTCTCCACTCTTCACTCGTCACTGACTTTCGGAGTTTCTAGTGTTCATTGGGCACTTCGGAGTTGCTCTGGCGGCGAAGAAGATTGCGCCGCGCACCTCCCTGGGAACCCTGGTGATGGCGGCGCAGTTCCCGGACCTGCTCTGGCCGCTCTTCCTTCTTCTGGGCATTGAGCGGGTGGTCGTTGCGCCGGGCAACACGGCGGTCACGCCGTTGGATTTCGTCTCCTATCCCCTATCCCACAGCCTCCTCGCCGATGTCGGCTGGGCTTGCCTTTTCGCGGGTATTTATAAAATAGTTAAACGTGACTCGCGGGGAGCGGTCTGCCTGTGGTTCGTCCTGATCAGCCACTGGCTGCTCGACGCGCTCAGCCACCGGCCCGACCTCCCGCTTTACCCCGGCAGCTCGACGTATGTCGGCCTGGGCATCTGGAATTCCCGAGTGGGGACGATCCTTATAGAAAGCGCGATCTTTGGACTCGGCGCCATGCTTTATGCGAAGGCCACGCGTCCTCGTGACCGCATCGGTTCCTACGCCTTCCGATCGTTTATCGCCGTGCTGATCCTGTTTTACCTCATCGACCTTTTCGGCCCACCGCCACCCAGCGAGGAGGCCGTGGCCATTGGCAGTCTTGGTGTTTGGCTGTTTGTCGCCTGGGCCTACTGGATGGACCGCCACCGGCAGGTGCGTCCCCTTCCTCCTCGGGCGGCGCTTGTGACCCTGGACCCTCTCTCCCCGCGGCCGCCGGCACTATGAGCCGGTTTATCAATTCCCTGCCCAGAGAAGAGGGCGCGGACTTAGACGTCTTCCTCGTCCAAGAATCCAGCGCCAGGCAGGGTCGAGGGACAGGGACAGGAGGTGAGGGGCTTCCAGGCTCGGCTAGGGAACAGTTTCCTTCACCAGGTATATATGTTCCCTGCTTGACTTTCGCAGACCGCTTGACGCGAAGCTTGTAAATCGTTATCTTCTCCGGCAACAAACCTATGGATGCCCTCTGAAGGTGATAAAGAGAGCCCGGAAAGCAGGTCACAATGTCGAATCCATTATCCGCCGTCGATTGTATCGGCCCGGCATTTACGCAGACAAAACGCCAACTCTTCGAGCCCTTTCGACTGCGACGCTGGGCGCGATTGGCAGTTGTTTGCCTGATCCTCTGTGATTTCGCGGGTGGAGGCGGCGGGCCTGTGGGAAACTTCAATATCCCCCAATCGCGAACGAGGGGCGGCCGCGGCTTGCTCGCACTCGGAGATTTCGATTGGCGTACACTCCTCCCCTGGCTGCCCTGGATTCTTGCCGCTATCCTCCTGCTCTTTCTACTCATATTCCTGTGGATTTACGTCGCCTCGGTGTATCGTTTCGTGCTTTTTGATTCCGTGCTCTACGATCGCTGCGAGCTGAAAGGGTGCTGGCAGCGGTGGGAGCCCTGCGGCCGAAGCTATTTCTATTGGAATATCGCCTTCGCGGTTATTACCTGGATCGGGTTATGCGTATTGATCGGCGTACCGCTGCTCCTCGCCTGGCGCGCCGGGTTGTTCCGCCATCCGGACCAGCACCTCGCCCCGCTGATTCTGGGCGGTGTGGCGCTTTTCTTCCTCCTGCTGGCTTTTTTCGTGGTGGTTGCGATTGTCGGTCTCTTCGCCAAGGATTTCTGCGTGCCCATCATGGCGATGGAGAATGTTGGAGTGCTCGACGCCTGGCGGCGTCTGCTCCCCATTCTGGCGACGGAAAAGTTGGCGTTCACCGGCTACGTGCTTATGAAGATTGTTCTGGCTATCGGCAGCGCCGTCATTTTCGGCATCATCACATTCGTAGCCTTGATGATCCTCCTCATTCCTCTGGGAATCCTGGGGGCCATTCTTTTCTTTGGCGGTAAAGCGATAGGTCTCACCTTCAGTGTCGCCACGCTCAGCATCCTGGTGGTGATGGGCGGCATCGTTCTGACCGGCATTTTCTATCTGATTGCGCTGATCAGCACGCCGGCGATGGTCTTCTTCCAATCTTACGTGCTCCACTTTATGGGCTCCCGTTACCCGCCACTGGGCACAGTAGTCTTCCCAGCACCGCAGGAACCTCCGCCGCCTCCACCCCTCGATGCACCGCCCATGATCGAGCCGGCAATCTGATGATCGGGGGATCGGGGGATCGGGTGAACAGATGATCGGGTGAGCGGGTGAGCAAATAATCCCATCAAAGTGCCGTTGAGGAACCTGCTCCAAGGCCAGCCGTTGAATCGACGGAAAAGACGCTCCCGCCGCAGGTTTAGAAGTTCGATTTCGACGATGCAGTAATCTGGGGCACGGCCCTTTACTCAACCGATCACCCGATCGGCGGCTCACCCGATCATCTGTTCACCCGGTCATCGGATCACCCGGTCATTTCTTTGTCCGGCTCCCGGGTTTTACGGCGGGAATTCCTGCCTGGCAGAGTGGGCACTCCGCGGGATTGTAATTCTGAATTCTCAGGGTGATGAGCGCGGCCTTGGGCAGACCCAAATCCGCTGTGCCACCGCTGCGGTCGATGAGCGCGCCCGCGCCGACCACTTTGCCGCCCGCCTGTTCCACGGCTTGAATCGTTTCGCGAGTGGAAAGTCCCGTGGTGATGACGTCCTCCACCACCAGCGTAGGTTCGCCGGGATTCAAGCTGAAGCCGCGGCGTAAGGTCATGGCGCCTTCCTGCCGCTCGGTGAATAGCGCCCGCACACCAAGGGCGCGAGCCACTTCGTGCGCCACCAGAACTCCCCCCAGCGCCGGTGCGGCCACCACGGCTGCCCCTAAATGGCGCAGTTTTTCCGCCAACAATGGACACAATTGCTCCGCCACGCGCGGATGTTGCAGCACCAGCGCGCACTGCACGTAGCGATCGCTGTGCAGGCCGGAAGAAAGAATGAAGTGCCCCTCCAGAAGGGCGGAATGCTTGCGAAAGATATCGAGAATTTCGTTTTCGGTCATGGTTTTTGCGCCTGGGCCATATGGGATGTGAATGCCTTTTCCATCTCTGCGGCGATGGCGTCAGCCGCGGCGGCGGGGTCTGCCGCGCCGGTAATGGGCCGTCCGATCACCAGATAGTCCGCTCCGGCGAGGATGGCGCTCGCGGGAGTAGCAGTGCGCGCCTGGTCATCGCTCGCGCCCGTTGCCGGTCGAATGCCAGGGGTGACAATCAGGAAGTCGGGGCCACAAGCTTGGCGGATGACGGCAATTTCGCGCGGCGAGGCCACCACGCCATCCGCCCCCGCGGCCTGTGCCAGCCGCGCCAGCCTCAGCACAACTTCTTCCGGCAAGCCTTGAAATCCCACTTCCGCCAAATCATCCGCCCCGAGGCTGGTGAGGGCCGTGACCCCCAGCACCCGCGTGGGCCGTTCCACGCCTCGAGCTTTTGCGGCGGCGCGAACACCTTCCATGGCAGCTTCCATCATTTTGCGCCCGCCGGAAGCGTGTACCGTCAGTAGGCTTACTCCCATCATCCCCGCTTGGTGCGCGGCGCCCCGGACGGTATTGGGAATATCGTGGAACTTGAGGTCAAGAAAGACTTGTTCACCCGAGGCCACCAGATAGCGGGCCGCCACCGGGCCCTCGGCGGTGAAAAGCTCTTTTCCCACCTTGAACATTCCCACGTGGCCGTGGAGCTTCTCCGCAATGTGCAAGGCGGCATCGGCGCTGGGGACATCCAGCGCCACAATGATTTTTTCTTTTGCAGGCATGGCTGCCATTTTAGTGGAACCAGGCGGAAAGTTGAAAGGGAAAGTTTCGGGTCTGTTCATCGCCACCCAATCCCGTCCGGAAGACGCAAATTCCTGTAAATTGTCCATCAAAAGCCGGAAAATCCTTCAAAATCCATGTCACATTGCCGAAAATGTCCGATACTTAGCATGACATTTTGTCCATGTTTCGTTTGTTTTCATATACTTGGTGGCTTCGCTCGTCATAAATTAACATCTTTTTTTCAGGCCACCGCCCAAAAGCGACATTCTGTTTGTTTGGAGGGTGACAAGACCGCTACGATGGGCACAGGTCGGATTCTTTCGCATTCGGCATTCGGCGTGCCTTTTCATCTCTAGGCAAGGACTCTCTTTCAGTATAGATACAAGTCTAGCCTTTGTCAAGAACAAAGTGCGAGGGCAGCCCCCGGGCTTCTGGGGCGAACCGCGAACCTCAGGAGGCATCTGCTGGAGGAGGCGCCGATCTCGGAAGACAAACAGGGACCCCAGCCCATGGCCTTCTATCGCCGGCAAAAGGAGTCCTTAGGGAGCAGAGCGGCTGTCCTCCAGTTGGAGGCGGCCAGGGAACCACGGCAGATTCTTCGCCCGTCGGCTTGGTGAAAAAGTCGAGACGCAGTCTCCGGGCGGTTCAGCGCGACGGATGAAGCGGATTACTTCCGGACGGCGATAGCGTGCTCGGAACCAGCCCACACCCCATCCGCGGAAACGGCGTTTAAGGGCAAAGTGGATTGTTCAGGCCGTCGGCCCTGGTCTGCAAACCTATCGCTCATGGGGGTGACTCCCGGCTTGCCAACCCTCGGCCCGCCCTCACAGCTTCGGGTTTTGCAGCAGCTTGAGATTCTGATGCGCCACGTGCAGCTTCTGAAGCATTTGTACGAGTTCCGTGCAACCGGATTTGTCCATGAGGAAAGCCGTGTTGCAGACCGGGCATCGCACCTCGGTGGTACTGAGGAACTGCTGCAAAGATAGTTGGATCCGGACTGATTTGCAGGCCGGACAGAGGAATCCGGGCGCCGCGTTCAAGGTTTTTTCCTTGATGTTCATATTCTTCCTCTTAAGAGTCCAAAGCCAACGGTGCAACTTGCCGTCACGCTGGTTTTGTCCAGGTTGGCGGTGAATACGATGGCAACAGGGGGCGGTGGCTCGGGTATGGGTTCCCGGCGGACGACCCGCAACTTGACTTGGCCAGTGTGATCCGCCCGGGTGATGGCGCCGCTTGGCATCACCTGGTCATCGCGCTCCAAAACAAGTCCCTGGCCGGTAGGGTAGAAGACGCGGATTTCGGCTTCCATAGCTGGCACCGTTTGCAGGCCCAGGTCTGCGCTCACTTGGCCGGGCGCCAGGGAGATTACGTCGGGATTCACCAGAATCGTGCGGGTGGAGACTAAGGCATTCACCCCGATCAGCCCGAGGAGGTTGCTGATGCCGGCCGGGATCCCCGCCTGGCCCACCGCGATCTGGGCGCGGATATTGGCCTCCAAGTGCGGTGACACATCCTCCTTGGTTTCCTCCCCGGCGACCGTAGATCCCCGTGCCAGCACCGCCGGCCAGTGAAACTTCGGCTCTTCGCCCGGCGGCACGGTGTCCTCGCCGGCAAGACGGATCGGGCCCCCGGTGGGATATTTCCGTTCGGCTGCCAGCACGCGTACGCCGAAATCAAATGTCGCCGTCTTGACCTCCAACAGCGGCAGGGGGATGAGAGAGAGCACGGGAATCTGGAGGAGCCGTTTTTCCATGACCCCATTCGCTCCTGGCTGCTGGTAGCAGAACGAGACCATGCGCAATTCGCCGAAATCGGGCGTGGCGCCGCCGGGGCGGTCACCCGGCTTTCTCACAAACCCATACTCCTCAATGAACTCCACAAACGCGCGCGCGGCCATCACGTCGGCCTCGATGACCGCGGCAATGGGCGCGTTGAAGATGTACGGCAAATCCACCACGGGGCCAAAGAATTCGGGCATGGGTTACTCCGTCACCAGCAGCTCGTCGTGCCGATCATCGCCGTCTCCCACCAGCACCCACTTATAGTTGCGGAGCTTGGCGCGCAGTCGAAGAGTGTGGACCAACTCAATGGGTATGCCTTGTAAGCTGGAAGCATCGAGGGTGACCGGCAGAGAGGAAAACTGGGCCGTTTCCGCCTGCACGTGGCGCTGGCGCTCCGCGACCTCGCGGAGGGCCTGATGGATCTGCGGCAGGCCCGCGCGGACCGCCTCCTCAAGCTGGTCCTTCACTCCGGGTATGTTGTCCCCAAGGGCATCGGCCAGCCGGCGGACCAGCTCTGCGGAGAGCTCGGCTTCGGCTGCGTCGCCGCCATTCATCGCTTGCCGGAGCCAGCGGTCGGCCAGGGGGTGCAACCTTCGGGCAAGTTCCTGAGCCACGCGGTCCGCCTGGACAGCGTTGGCCAACTCGCTGCTTCCGCTGCGCTCCAGCAATTGGGCAACCTGCTGCAACGCGAGGCGGCTGACTTGGCCAGCCAAGTCCGTCACCGCCACCATCGAGGGCCGGCCGGCGCCGACCTGTGGGGGGTCCTGGGGGGACGCAGGGCCTTCCTGCGGGACCACGAAGTGCAAGGTGATTTCCGCTTCGTAGGCCAGCCCGTTGGGTACGGGGAAGAACCTGAGAAGCGGGTCGACCCGATACTTCTCCGCCAGCCCTTTCGAGTAGAGATTGGCTTCCTGCTGCGCACCCGTCAGGCTGTCCAGGAAGGCAGCAACGATGTCCTTTAGCGTATTCATGGCACGGGCTGCAGCGGGACCGGCCGGTGCACACGCGCCGGTCCCGCCGGGTTGGGGCCGCTAAGTCGCCACGGTGACTTTGACCGTCGTCGTGAGCTGCGTACCTTCGATGGTGGCAGCCATTTCCACGGTGGCGGTCTTGCCAACGGCGGAGCCCGACTTCACATGGTAGTTCAAGGGAAGCGAACCGTCGGTTCCGGTCGGGATCTTGCTAGTATTCGTTACCGTGGTAGTTCCGGACTTCAACTCCAGAATACTGTCGCTATCCGTAATCTTAAAGGTCACTTCTGTGTTGGCCGCCGGGGTTCCGTCGGATTTTAAGGCAGTCAGGTTATCATCAGCACTGGTATTGGCTTGGAGTGACAATGCGGTCTTGGCGGGCGTCAATGAGGCCCCTGCTCCCAGTTGCCGGATGACGTTGATCGGGACGACGAACTCCTTCTTATCCACGTTACTTCCACCCGGCACGGGGATGTCTGTGGAAATCGTCAACTCCGGTACAACCTCCGCCTGGACCTTGCCGCTCATCCACAACACCACTCCCAGCGAACCGTCATCGCCCGTCTGCAAGGAAGAGATCTTGCCATCCGTGCCAAAGTCTAAGGTAGTGCCTATGGGGGCCCGCATCATCTTGAAGCTCGGCGCATAGGTCGGGCTCATGCTGAAAATGACGGGATTCTTCTTGGCGGCCAACCCATTGGAATTCAGCACTTTGATCTGCAAAACCTGCTTTTGCATCGGATCCCCATTCAAGGTCGTGGCCACCGCCGGGCTCACCTGGAGCTCCCCGTCGCGGCTGGCCCCGGTGGCCGCATTGGAAAGAATATTCAGTACGGTTGCCAAGCCGGCTGGCACGCCGGCCTGGGACGCATGCACCATGACGTCTTGCGTGTATTCTACCGAGTATCGGGAATCCTGCGTGGCCTTGGAGTCCTTCTTGCTTGAATAACTTGCTTTGAACCTAGCCTGCAGGCTAAATGGGCCCCAGCCGATCTTACCGCTTGCCTCCAATTCACCGGCGATATTTTCGGAGGAGGAATCTTCCGTCGTGGAGGACGCGGAAGCATTGATATTTGCCTTGAACTGAATGCTCACCTCGTCGACCAGAATCAAAGGGATCGGCACGATGGTCAGCAAAGGAACGATCAGCTTCACCAACTGGCCATCCTTCTGATACAGAAAGGTGACGTTGATCGCTTGTTTGACGCCCTCTTTGTCCGTCGTCAATCCCACTCGTTCAATAAACTCGTACGTCGATTGCGCAGCCATTGCCTGGGCCTTGATCGCCGCCTGCAAGGGGCCGCCGATTAGAGCGCTGTAATCGATTCCATTGAGCAGATTTTGCGCTGACTGAGCTGCTGAGGTATCTACGGGCATGTGGCCTCCTTTTATTTTGATTCTCGCCGAGCGCTAAAGACTATTTGCCCCGTTTTTCCGACCCCTAAGGGTTGGGACCTGTCCCTGGAGTAATGGGTTAGCTCTTCTTCAAGTCGAATTGCATCGTTCCCTTAGCGGTTTTCTTTCCGGAAACGGTATAGCCTTTCTGGATTGCATACGCCAGCACGAGGGCGAGTATCAGGATAATGATGATCTTGACGGCGGCATCGATGATCGCCAGCGTCACGGGGTCTCCTAACTCGCCAGAACCGGCAATTTTCGACTTCAGGAGTTTCTCCCAGTTCAACACCTCGTCCGGATTTGAGACTTCCACACTGAGACTGGAGATGCCGCTGGCGATATCGGCAGTAACCGCCACAGCAACTCCCTTATCCTCTTTCCAGGGAATAATGGACCCCATTGATCCCTCCTTTCTACCTAACTGTTGTAGAAATCAAAAGTAACCCTTGCTCAACTGCAATGTTTGTTTAGAGCGAAATGATACATATCGTTTGCTGCGCTGTCAAGACTTTTATCGACGCTGCGGTTACAAATCACCGTCCACCCCCGACGTGGGCAACTCAGGAAGATTCCTGGTAATCAAGATATGGAACTTACGGGATAACCTGTTTGAATTCAGGAGGTTTCATGAGATTTCAAACCGCAGAGGCAAACGCAGTTTGCTTTCCTCTGCGGCTCGTAATTTCAGAACCTCGACCCGTTCATAGCTCGGCAGCGAGAAAGGGCCACGAAGGAATTCGGCTCGGAGCCAAATACTTCCGCGCTTTATTTCTCCGCTTTCGCCACAACCTCAGCGACGGCCTTTGCCACCAATGACGTGATGAAGTTCTGAAAGTTAAGTTCGTGCGGGAGAAATGGGGTCAGACAACTTCCTTTTCCCAGTCAGGGAAAGAGTACCTCACACCGTTTGCCCACCTGGTTTATAGAGGCAACATATTTCATCCATCTAATGTCACCACACCACCGTCGCCGTCCACCGTGATGTGCTGCCCGCCGCGGATGCGACGGGTGGCCACACCGGTTCCCAGCACCGCGGGCACGCCGTATTCACGCGCCACAATCGAGCTGTGGCTCAGGGGACCGCCCACATCCGTAACGATGCCTGACGCCATCGCGAACAGCGGCGTCCACGCCGGCGTGGTGATGTTGGCGACCAGAATATCGCCCGGGTTCATGAGGTCGAACTCCTCCGGACCGTGAATCACACAGGCGGGGCCGGTCACCTTCCCCGGGCTGGCGCCAATTCCTCGAATGGTGCTGCCTGCCGCCTGGCTGGTGCGCACGGGCATCCAGCGGCTGAGGTCCAGGCCGAGGAAGCGGGCGCCCCCCTTAACCGGCAACACGACAGGTGGCGTCACACCGCGCTCCCGCTGCCAGGTTTCGCGCCGCTCCGCTACCGCACCACGATGATCCGGCGCGGGCTGGACAGCATCGAGCAAGCGGGCTGCCTCCTCCACCTCTTCCCACTTCAGCCAGAACACCTCGTCGCGTTCCGCCATGGCGCCCGCCGCAACCATCCGGCGGCCTGCTTCAAGCAAGATGCGGCGCAGCACCGGCCATCCCAGGCCAACGTCGGCGAGCGCGTCCTCGCGCCGCGGCGCCCAACATTGCGCCCAGCGGAGCACGCGCTGGAACCATCGCCGGCGCAGCCCCCTCAGGCGCGCCAGCAACGACTCGGCAGCCTGTTCCCGCGCCGCCGTAGCCGCCGCCTGCCGCTCATACGGGTTGCGGCCTTGTCCCGCCAAGAAGTATTTGAGCGTTTCCAGCAGCGACCCCGGGGCCTCGGCGGGAACGCTCTTCGAGAAATCCAGGTCGTACACGGCGTGGCCAAACTGATTCAGATGTTCCGTGAGGCGTGCGGCGAATTCGCGCCAGCTTTTTACGCCGGCTAGTGGCGCCGACGGCGATTCGTATGCCGCCGCAATGTCCTTGCCGCTCGTCCGCGCCAGATATCCGGCGAGCTCGTCTTCACCGCGCGCCCACATCGCCAGGTCGTAGAGCGACTTCTCCGCGCGGATCGGAGCGCTATCAAAACCGAGCAGGAAAGTAAGTGCGGGCGGGTCGTTCGGGCGCTTGATGAGGCGGTTGTACACCTCGGTAAAGATGGCCTCGCTCAAATTTGCGACTGCCAGGACGAGCTGGACGCTCACATAGTAGCTTGCCGCCGCCTCCACGATCTGGTGCGCGCCGGCGAGCAATTCCCGCGCGGGGGTCGCGGCCAGGTCGCGCCCGGTCCACTCGCTGACCACGTTCGCATAACGCGGGCGTGCTTCATCGGCCCAGCGCGTCCGCGCAGTGCGCAGCATCCTGACCATCCTGCGCCCCCGCACGGTCACGGTGAAAAGCAACCGCGCCGCTTGCCGCGCCGTCAACGCCAATTCGTAATAGGCATAATCATGGATCGTCAGGAGCGCGAACGAGTCGCGCTGGAGCCCCATCGCCTCCGCCATTATTTTCAGCGTCGCCTCGGTCCACAGCGGCAAGGCCAGTGTCGCGAACAAGGGTGAGACCGGCTCGGGCAGCAATTCGGCCACGCTGGTGCGGAAATATCGTCCACCCTTTCGCAGGACCTTCCATTCCAGCGCCACGCGCGATTCGGGCATCGCGGTCACCGGGCGCGCCTGCACAATGAAGATCCGCCCATCGCACAGGGCCCATTCAATGTCCATCGGCCGGCCGTAGAGCTGCTCGATCTTCACGCCCAGCCGGGCCAGTTCCGCGGCTTGCGCCGGCGCCAGCGCGGCACGTTGGCGTTTGTCGGGCGGGACAGGCTCTTCGCGCGTGCCATCCTGCAAGCGCATCGTCATGACTTCTTTGCTGGCGATTTCCTCTGATACCATCGCTCCCGTTTGCTTGTTGATAACCATCGTGTCGGGCGTAACGCGGCCACTGACGATCGCCTCGCCCAAACCCCATGCCGCGTTGATCATCAGTTCGCCGCGCTCGCCCGTCAGCGGATTCGCCGTAAAGACCACGCCGGCGACTTCGGCGGCCACAAGCTGCTGCACGACGACGGCCATGCTGACGTCTTCCGGCCGGATCCCCTGCCGCTGGCGGTAACCGATGGCGCGCCCCGTCCACAGTGACGCCCAGCACCGCTTGACTGCCTCAATCACTTCATCGCCGCCGCGCACATTGAGGTACGATTCCAGTTGGCCCGCGAACGACATGCCCGGCAAATCTTCCGCCGTTGCCGACGAACGCACCGCCACGGGAATATCGGCGCCCAACTCGCCGTACCACCGCCTTATCATCTCGGTGATGTCGCCTGGTATCGTGCCTTGTGCGAAGAGCGATTGGATTTGCTCCGACGCGCGGTCGAGCGTGGCCGGGTCGTTGACTCGTGCCTGTGCCGCGACAGACTGAATCCTCTCGCCAAGATGGTTCTCATCCACATAGCGCCGATAGGCGTCGGTGGTGATGTGGAAACCCGGGGGAACGGGCAAGCCGGCCGCCACCATGCGCGCCAGCGATGCGCCCTTGCCGCCCACCCGTTCGAGTGTCGCCTGGGGGCTATCCAGATTGAGAATGATGGGAGGGGCTTGAGGTGAAGTCATCTTGGGTTTCGATCCTCTCTAAAGCCGCCTCCCGCGCTCGGTTCCGCCATAGTACACCAGAGCCTAACCTCGGTGCCGTTGAAGCTCGAGGGAAAGCGGGTGGTTCCTTGGCATGCCACTGGCGCGGGTTCATCCGGCCGGCCAGATCGGGGGAAGGAATCGCCCCTACTTAGTTCTGCATAATACGGTGACGGATGAACCCCCTCACCCCCACCCCTCTCCCCCAAGGGGGCGAGGGGGGAGTTGATTGATTTAATTGTACGACCAACTCCCCTCGCCCCCTTGGGGGAGAGGGGTGGGGGTGAGGGGGTCTTGTCATTCTAATTTGCAGTACTGACTGGAAGCGTGTGAGCGCCCGCTCCCGACAGACAGCGGCTTCCGTTACGCATTCCTTCCGCCACCTCCTACCTGGACCGGAAATACTGGTTGGGCGCACCCGGTGTGGGAAGGCTCCTGGCCACCTGCGCCCCGCTGGCATGCGCCTTGGTCAGCGCCGCGGTCAGGGTGATGCCGGTGCCGGAGACCTGTGCCCCCGCCCCGTGCGCAAAAGCCAGCGGCGCGGTGACGGTGATGGTGGAGCCACCTCTGCCGCCGGTGACGGAAACGACCACCGCCGTCTCAAGGTTTGCGCCATTGTCAATGGTGATGGTCTGGCCGGCGCTGAAGCCTACCACGTTGGCGACCGGGATAACGGTCGCGCCCACGCCGGTGGCGGCTCCCACCGTGGTGGCGCCTGCCGTCCCCACCGTGGCGATGACGGCGGTCTCGAAGTCAGCGCCCGTATCAATCAGAATCGTCTGGCCAGCGCCGAAGTCTGCCACGCTGGCGACTTTGATATTGGTCGCTCCGGCGGCCGACCCGGCCCGCAGGGTGGTGGCGGGCTGCAACAGGAAATCGGTGCAGTTGCTGTCGGTGTCCAGGCCGTCCGGGAAGCGGCCCGCGCTCCTATTCACCGCGCCGGCGGCCGCAGCGGCGGGCCCGAAGCCACCGGCCGAGCCGGGCGTGGGAGCGTAGCAGCCGCTCTTATCGAGTCCGGAGCTGGCTTGGTAGCCCTGTGCGGCCCATGGGTCGACAAGGCTGCCATAGTTGAGGCTGTCGACAACCAGGCCCGAAGCGTCCCGCAGCACCATGCTGCCTTCTCTGATGGAGATGTTGAATCTGCCGAAGAGGACGGCGCTGGTGGTCAGCTCAGGGCCACCGAACCACTGGTTGGGTTCCGGCGTTCCCTGATAGCCCGCGGTCGTAACCGTGGCATCACGCACAACCGCGTCGATCGCGTGGTTGTTGGTCAGGGGTTTGTCGAGGGTGATGCCAGTACCAAGCGGCTGGACGGGCTCGTTGCTCGAATGAGCGAAGGCCGTCGCGGGCTGGAAGCTGATCCCCGTTCCCCGATCGCTGAAGGGGAGGTTGGCTGCATGGTTGAAGCTGAGCGGTGCGGCCAGGTCGAGTCCCGTGCCCGGAGCGGCCACCCGCTCGTCGCTAATGTGGGCCTGGGTAAGGGCTGGCGTAAAGTCGATTCCGCCGCCGTTGGGACCCGCGGCGGTGACGGTAACGGATTCCTTGTTCGCAGGGGTGCCCACCGTGATCTTATCCCCCACGCCGAAACCTTCCACTCTTCGGACTTTGATATGGGTCGCGCCGGGGCTCGCATCGGCCGCGAGATTTGTCTGGTTCGCCTTTGTGCCGACGCGCGTGACCGTGACAGTCTCGATCCCGTGGCCGGTGCTGTCAATGTCCAGCCTGATCTTATCGCCGGCCGAGATGTCGGAAACCGACGTGACCTTGATGTTGGTTGCGCCGGCGGGCGCGTCCGCCGCCAGGTAGGCTTGCGCGCCCGGCTTGCCGACCGCAGTGACTGTCGCCACCTCATACTGCTCAATCCCCCTTGCGACGGCCGGGTAGGTGGCGCCATAGCCGAGGGCAATTTTCTCGCCGACCACAAAGCCGGATACGCTGGCGACAGGCACGTTGGTTGAACCGGCGGGGATTGTGATCACCGGACCTTCGGGGAGGGGTTGCCACAGTGTCGTGTGGTTGCCAGCGGCCGTTCCGATGCTCGCGATCTTGCGGGTCTCTGAACCGGAGCCGGTGCCGATGCTGATCGTATCGCCAACGTTCATGCCTGCTATGCTTCTGACGCTGATGGTGGTGTCACCCTGGCGCGCCGGGGCCGCCAGCCCGGAGTTGGAGAGGCCCAGCAGGTAGAAGCCATGAGCCGCAAGCTTTGTCCCGGCCGGGATATTCACCGTCGAGAAGATTGCTTGCTGAGCCGGGTGTTCGGTCAGGGTCCAGTTGGAGATGTCGACGTCCTTGGAGGCGGCGTTGTAAAGTTCGATAAACGAGTTCGTCGGGTTGCTCGCAGCTCCGGAACTAATGCGGAATTCGTTGATCTTTACCGGGCTCACGTTGCGCACTTTCTCGGCCGCTGTCTCCGAGTGCTTCCTGCCGCTCGCCGGGTTCGTCCACGAGGCGTTGCCGATCAGGTCACCGTTGAATGCCGCCGGCCCGGAGGTAACCTGGAAGGTCGCACTCACGCTCGCACCCGGCGCCACCGGGCCCGCGAATGTCTTCGAGGTCTCCTTGGTGCCCGGAACGAAGGATGCCCACTGCTTGTCGGGTGCGGAAATGCTCAACTGGACGTCCACCGCGGGCGCGCCCGTGGTATTCGTGAAGGTCACGGTGGTCTCCTGCAAGGAGCCCGGTGTGAATGTCTGGAGTCCTGGCGGCGTGGCGGTTGCCGACGCCGGCGCCAGGCTCAGCCGCGCCACGTCGTACTGGGCAGCCACCACGTTTGCCTGCACCAACTGGTCGGTCGAGTCCGTGGGGAAGGTGCCCGCGGCCGTCATCGCGCCTTCATAGAAGGTGCCTTGCGAGCCGTTGCTGTTGTCGCCGCCGTTTCCCAGCAGGATGGCCCCCTGCTTGCGCATCGGGTCATAGGTAGCGTTGACGCGCGGTCCGTCGAACATGATCGACAACGCGCCCCGCTGTGCGTCGCCGCCCATGGAGGTCCAATGGTGCGGTTCACCCTTGGCGATCGCGGTCACGAACCGCCAGGTGATGTTCGGCAGGCCGGCGCAGAGTTTGGACCCATCCGCGTTCACGCAACCTACCAGGTTGTTTTCCTGGTCGGTCATGACCCACGGCCCCGGCGGATTCCCGTGATACCACCAGGGGGCGTTGCCGTAGTAGGCGGTTTCCATGGTGCCGTTGTCATCGTCGCGGCTGTCGATCTCGGCGTTGCCGTAATCGAAGCAGCAGCCCGAGTTGAAGTGTTGGCCGTTGACGACCCAGTACTGTCCCTCCGCCTGATCGTCGACCGCGGTGCCCTTCGGGTCGTCCTGGCGCAGGCCCATGCCCGGGGCGATGAAGACGCCGTAGGCCTTGTGGCCCATGATCGTAATCGGCGCCATGTCGGCGAGCGGAACGTTGTTGAACCCGCCCATGGCCGGGCCGCTGAATCCCCCACGGGGCGCCTGGGTCAGGTCGTTGTGCTTGGGGGATTGGTCGTAGATGGTGGTGATCCAGCAGTAGGTGTTGGCGCAGAACGCGTCCTGCGCGGCCGCGTCGGCGTATCCGCCCGCATCCGGCGCCGGCGAGGCAACGGGCTGGACGACGCCGATGTCCAGGGTCTTGCCGTCCGACTGGCGCAGGACCTGGTAGAGCGGACCGTTATAGGAGGCGTACAGCGCGCGCGTGGTGCTGTGGGCCGCCACGCAGGGAGCGCCGGCGGCGGCGTAGATGTCACACGGGCCTTGCGGTCTGGGTGGAGGAACATTGGCTCCCGCCCCGGTCTGTGGGGCCGTCATCAAAGTGGGGGCGATCAAGGTGAGCGCCAGTGTGAGCATTAGCACAATATTGATTTTCGTTTTCATGTTTATCCTCTTTGCCTTGCCAGCATCGCCTTGGCGCCACACAGCAGTACGCGCGCCACATCCAGGTAATGCGCGTCGTGGGCGTATCCTGAATGCGCTTCTCGATAGCCGGGGGCGATGCCGGCGTGGTGGCTTCCTCCTGCGTAGGATCGTTGCGGGGAAAGCGACGGCAGCGTTGCTTTGCGCCGCAGCCCCCCGGAACAATATCACGACTCAATCCGAAATGCATATGGGACGAGTTCGACAAACGCTCGGCGAAAATGGAACACGGCCGCAGTCCGCTAGCCACGGTACGAAGGGCCTTAGGAAGTGACGCGGACGTGCTTCCGGGGGTCAACGGCTAATCACCGCAGGCGTCCCCACCTCCGAAGAGTCCTTGGAATTCTTCCGAGGACTTTCTTAGCGCCAGCCAGTCGGCGAGAAGGTCCGGAGTCTCCAGCCACACCTGAAACCAGCGCGCGATTTCCTGCTTTTCCTGGCGCTTCCGGGCTTGCACGCGTGGGTTGGCGGCGAGGCTCCGGGCGCGCAGCTTGCCTTTTTTCGCGAGCGCGCAGACCAACGCGGCGCCAGTGCGGTCCGCCGCGCCCGAGTACTCGCGAAAAATCGCATCGAGCCGCAGCAAGGACTGTTCCGCGCTGGCCAAATCGTGGAATTCCAGCACGCCTTTCAGTCGGGTCGCATAAGGCTCCGGCATAACGGGGTCGGAGTATCGGTCCTCATAACGGACCTCGTACCCCGCCTCGCGCAGGATCGAGGCAATGTATCCGAGCGAAGTTCTGTCATTAGGACCGAGTTGGCGGCGAAGTTCATTTCGGGCGGCGTGCAGATCGCCCACCTCAAGGCGCTTCCCTTCCCGCGCCGCGAAGAAATCAAGAAGGATTTGCTTTTTGTTGGACATAAATCAGGAGTCAGGAGCCAGGAGTCAGGAGTCAGAATATAGTAGACGGTAGACAGTGAATGGTAAGCGGTAGACGTTATACAGGGTAGCGGCGTTGAAGGCCGTCCCCTGTCTACTGTCTGCCGTGTGCCGTTGACTGTTTTTTGCCTCCTGACTTCTGGCTCCTGACTCCTGACTCCTTCCTATACCGCGCCACGTTGCGCTGGTGTTCAGCAAGCGTCTTGGAAAACACGTGGCCGCCGTGATTATTGCTCACGAAATAGAGTGCATCGCCGCCTTGCGGGTGGAAGGCGGCACGCAGCGAGATTTCTCCCGGATTGGCAATCGGCCCAGGCGGCAATCCCGCGTGGAGGTAAGTATTAAAAGGCGAAGCGAATTTGAGATCGCTCACCCGGATGATTCCGATGGGACGGTCGGCAAGGCGCGCGGCATAAACCACGGTGGGATCGCACTGTAGCAACATGCCTTTCTTGAGGCGACGCGTGAAGACCTCGGCCACTACGGGACGCTCCGCGGGATCAGGCGTCTCCTTCTCCACCAGCGAGGCCAAGGTCACCACCGCGTGCAGGTCCACTGCGCCGGGAGCGGCCTCGTCATGAAACCTCGTTTGCAGCACATGCCGGAAGCGGGTAGTCATGGTAGCAATCACTGTGTCTGCCGTTACTCCGCGGGGGAATCGATAGGTATCGGGGAAGAGGTAACCCTCAAGCGATGGAGCCTGAGGGTCCAAGTCGTGGATGAGCGCTGTTTGCTCCGTGCGGCGGAGGAAATCGGCGGAATCTATGGCCATGCGCTCGGCGAAAATGCGCGCGACATCGAACCGGTCCGAGCCCTCGGGAATGACCACGGAATACAGATACACATCCCCCGCCACCAGTTTCCGGTAAACATCGATGGGGCGCAAGGGCCGGTCGAAAAGGTATTCACCCGCCTTCAGCCGGTGGCGCTTGCGTCCCATCCAGTAACAGGCGAGGAAAGGCCAGCGATGGGAGAGCACACCGTGGGACACCAGAAGGTCGGCGATGGCGGGGGCGCCCATGCCGGGAGGAATCTCCAGCATCTCCCGGCCGGTGAAACCGCGGTACGGGCGGTAAAAGTCCCGTACCCCCCACCAAGCCGCGCCCGCCAGGCACAGCGCCACCACCACCGCTGCGAGTATGCGCTTCATGCCTCGGGCCCACTCCTGCGGCTGCGCTCGTTTTCAAGGTAATCCAGGTAGCTTTGCAGGAGCAGCACCGCCGCCATGCGGTCCACCGCGCGCTGCCGCTTGCCGATGCTCAATCCGGCATCACGCAGGGTTCTGTTCGCCTCGACGCTGGTCAGCCGCTCGTCGCGCAATTCCACCGGGCAAGGCAAGCGCCGGCGAAGTTTCTCCACAAATTCCGCTACCAGTTGGGACATGGCCGTTTCGCCGCCGCTGTGACCGATGGGGTTTCCCACCAGCACGCGTTCCACGGAATATTCCTCGACGAGTGAACGCAGCCGCTCCATGTCGTCGGCGATGCGCGTCCGTTCGAGCGTGGGCAGGCCCTGGGCCGTCATCCCCAGCGCGTCGGACACCGCCAAACCCATGCGCTTGGTGCCAAAATCAATCGCCAAGATGCGTGGAACCAGCATGGTGTGCCCGTCCGTCAATCTCAGCCGCTAGTTTGGTATCGATTCCACCCAACCACGGGAAGACCGCCCGCATGTGATGATACACCCAACGAGCAAAATCGCGTGAGGGTGGACACAACGCCGTACGGCAGAGCCGCAAAAGAAAGTCAAAAGTCAAAACGCAAAAGTCAAAGCCGGGCACAACCCCTCACCCCCACCCGCAAAACGTGGGTGAAGGGTACCCGTATTCTCCGGGCTCACGCTCGGGGGAATATGATGCCACCCCTCCAGGGCTGTACCCGGCTGACTTTCTTGTTTTTCCCGTGTCTTCTCGCTCAGTCCAAAGGGGTTGGCAAGGGGATTTCGATGTGGTTGTATTCCCACGCGGTGCGCAGTGCCTCGAGAGTGACGCGTTTCTGCTCCGGGTCTATCCCCGATGCTGAAAAATCGTGTTGTGCCCAAAAGGATGAATTCAAGTACATGGCCTTGCGGTTGGCTGACACTTCGCAAACAAAATCCATGCGATTGTAATCCCATGTTTTTGCCATAACAATGAACTGCTGGACAGCGTCTTTGCCCCTGAGCCCGTATTTGTCAGGAACATGACCCTGGAATTCCGTCCCGAAAAACGCGCTCTCGACTGCAATGAGCCCTTCAATGGCCTGGTTAAACTGCGGCAGTTGTTCAGCCGGAATCCAATATTCAACATGCTCGCTCGCGCCGACCACGTGCGGCTCAAAACCAGATAGGTACCCATCCGCCACACTGAATCTGGTCACGAAACCAGAGAAACCTGAGGCAGCGTCGTGGGCGTCCCAATTGGCCGCAATTTGCCGCGCATAATCGACATTGGCAACAGGATAGAAAACGGGCTGGTGCGCTAGGCGTGGTGGGAACTCTCGCATTCCTGAGTCCCAAACCAGCGCGAGTTCGTGCAACCCGAGAGGGCGGAACAACGTCCCCATGAGGGAAACCCCAGCGTTCATCGCGTTTTGTGCAACGCGGCCATCCAGGTTATCTGAATGTGCAGTCAATGAAAAGTCATAAGGCAGGGTGGGTTCAGCCTGAGACTTCCGCCGCCTCGGTTGCAGGCTCCCCCGCCGGCACGTGCCGGTCGGCAAGTTCAATGCTCAACGCCGTCTCGTCACAGCAGTTGTAGCGCTCACAGCGCAGGCAATCACGCCAGACCTTGGTGGGAAACCGCAAGCGGTGGGCTTCGTGAAATCCCATCTTCTCAAAAAATGGGGTGGAGATAGTGAGGGCGAAGACGGTCTTCAGGCCCAGGGCTTCGGCGTGGTCAAGGAGCCCTTCCACCAACCCAGCTCCGATGCCTTGGGACTTCAGCGTTTTGTCGACGCACAGGGAGCGGATTTCCGCGAGTTCCTGGCTGTAGAGTTTCAGCGCCCCACAACCCACCACTCTACCCTCGTCTTCGGCCACCATAAACTCCCACACGTTTTCGTAGAGGTCGATCAGCGTGCGCGGCAGCAGGATGCTCTTGCGGGCATAGTGACTGATCAGCCGGTGGATTTCCGGCACATCGTTCAGCATGGCTTTGCGGATCGTCACCTGCGTTTCCTCATTCTTGCAAATAGCCACTGAGTACTTGAGGCGAAATTCGAAAATCGAAATTCGAAAATCGAAGTTCGATAATTGCAATTTCTAACTCATGTTTCCTAACTCGATTTGTAGATCGCGAATTTCGAATTTCGAGTTTCGAATTTCGACTTTCGCCTCTGACCCCGCGCCTCTACGCCTTCGCATCCTGCATCAGCAGAATCATGAGCGCCTTCTGCGCGTGCAACCGGTTTTCCGCCTGGTCGTACACCACGGATTGGGGCGAATCGATGACCTCGTCGGTAACCTCCTGCCCGCGGTGAGCCGGAAGGCAGTGCATGAACACGGCCTTGGGGCCGGCAGCCGCCATGAGGTCCTTGGTCACCCGGTAAGGCGCAAAGACCTGGTTGCGCAAATGGGCGGCGAATTCCTGGCCCATGCTGGTCCAAACATCCGTATAAATGGCGTTTGCCCCCTCGACAGCTTGAGCCGGATCATGGACAACTTCGACGCTCGAACCGGTTTCGGCGGCAATGGCGCGCGCGGTTTCCACCACGTCCGGCTTGGGCTCGTAACCGGGCGGCGTCGCCACGCGAACCGACACTCCCAGCTTGGCTCCCAGAACCATCAGGGAGTGGCAAACGTTGTTGCCGTCACCCACGAAGGCCAGCTTCAATCCCTTCAGGTCACCAAACTTTTCGTGCAGGGTAAAGTAATCCGCCAGCGCCTGGCAGGGATGAAAGAGGTCGGTCAGCGCATTGATCACGGGGATGGCGGCGTTGGCGGCTAACTCCAGAACCGATTCATGCGCGAAGGTGCGGGCCACGATGCCATCCACCCAGCGATCGAGGTTCCGGGCGATGTCCTTGACGGCTTCCCGGTCGCCCAGGCGGGGCTTGGTATGTTCCAAATAGACGGCAAAGCCTCCCATGCTGGTCATGCCCACTTCAAAGGTAGTGCGCGTGCGCAGCGAGGCCTTCTCAAAAATCATCGCCAGTTGTTTGCCGCGTAACGCCTGGGCGTACTCCGCGGGCGTCGCCTTGACCCGACGCGAGAGATCAAAAAGGAGTTGCAAGTCACCGCGGGTCAAATCCTGGTCTGCCAGGAGATCCCCGACGCTCAAAGTCTGCGGTTTATTCACCGCTTTCATTATTACCGCCATTAGGTGTTTACTCCCTTCGTCACGCCCGCCGGCTCCAGCGCTGCCAGGATCGGCCTTAAAATCCCTATCGCTTCGCGCACGTGCTCCTTTTCGATAATCAAAGGCGGCAGGAAGCGCAGCACTTTCTCCTGCGTGCAATTCATCAGCAGTCCCGCCTCCAGCGCCTGTTGCACCACGGACTTGCCCGGGACGTGCAGTTCCACGCCCAGCATCAGCCCCTCGCCGCGCACTTCCTGAATCACCGGAAGGTCCGCGCGCAACTTTTCCAGCTCTTGGCGGAAGAAAGCTCCCACCTCGTTCACGTGGGCAAGAAAGCCGGGGCGTTCGAGAATCTCCAGAACCTTCAGCGCCAGGCGGCATTGCAGCGGTCCGCCACCGAAGGTGGTTCCGTGCATGCCGGGGGAGAAAGCCTGCGCCACTTCTTCGCGCGCCAGGATGGCGGCCAGCGGCAGGCCCGCCGCCAGCGGCTTGGCCACGACGACGACGTCAGGCTGCAAACCGAATTTGGAGTAAGCAAAAAATCGCCCCGTGCGCCCCAACCCGCACTGGATCTCATCGCAGATCAACAACGCGCCCCGGGTGTGGCAAAGCTCGGCGGCGACATGCAGGAAATCTTCATGCATCTCACCAATGCCGCCCTCGCCCTGAATCACCTCCAGCAGCACCGCCGCTACCTGGGGAGTGAAGCTTTCACGCAAGTGGGCCGTATCATTCGGGCGGACGAACCGGATGCCCGGCGGCAGGGGCTCAAAAGGCTCGCGATACTTCTTCGTCCAGGTGGCCGCCAGCGCCCCGAACGTGCGCCCATGGAAAGAGTTTTCCATCGCCAGAATTTCATAGCGCTGGAAGGGACCCGGGGCGGCGTGCTTTCGCGCGTAGGCGCGCGCCAGCTTCATCGCGCCTTCAATGGCTTCCGTGCCGGAGTTGGCGAAGAAGGCGCGATCCATGCCGGAAAGCCGCGTCAACTTCTCCGCCAGCGGCGCTTGAAACGGGTGATAAATAAGATTAGAGACGTGCAGAAGGTTTTCCGCCCCGTCGCGCAGCGTCGCCATGATTTCCGGGTGGTTATAACCCAAGGAGTTGACCGCCAGGCCGCCGAGAAAATCCAGATACTTCTTCCCCGTCTCGTCATGGATGTAACACCCCTCACCGCGCACGGCGAGGATGGGCAGCCGGTCGTAAGTGGGAATTAATACGTGCTTTTCGAGTTCAGCAATCTGGTCGCGGTTCATGAGCCCTTCACAATCCGAGTTCCGACGGTTTTCCCTTGCTTTATCGCACTCAGCAACGCGTTGGGAACCGTGGTCGAAAGGATGTCAACCTCGCCGACGTTTCGGCGCAACGTTCGCGCGCAAGAGAGCAGCTTGGGAATCATGCCGTCACGGACAACTCCCTGGTTAATCATGCGGCGGATGTCCCCGAGCTTCACCACGGGCAACAGGCGTTTCTCCGCGTCCCACACGCCGCCGGATTCGGTGAGGTAAATCAGGCGGTCAGCGTTGAGTGCCACGGCCAGAGCTGCCGCCAGGTCGTCGGCATTAATATTCAAATACTCGCCGCGCGCGTTCACCCCCAGGCTGGCCACTACGGGGATCATACCGGCGCCGAGAGCGAGATCGAGCACCGCGGTCTTGATTTTGTGCGGCCTGCCCACGAAGCCCAGGTCCCGCTTGCTGCCGTTCGCGCCCACCGTCAGTTTGCGCGCGCGCACCAGGCTGCCGTCACCACCGCAAAGTCCCAAAGCGGGCTGCCGCAGGGATTCCAGTTCCACCACCCACTGCTTGTTCACCAGCCCCGCCAGCACCATCATGGCCACGTCGCGGGTGGCGGCGTCAGTTACCCGCAAGCCCTGGTGAAACTCCGTGGCCATGCCCATGCGTTCGAGAGTGCGCGTCAACACCTTGCCGCCGCCGTGCACGACCACCACGGAATGGCCCGCCCGGCGAATCGCCACGATTTGCCGCGCCAAATCTTTGCGGCCTTTGGGGTCTTCCGCACCCTGCCCGCCGATTTTGATGACTAACTTCATTCTCCAAATCGCAAAACTCGATTTCAACTATCAACTATCGACCACTAACTATCGACTCTTACAGCAACCCCGTCTCCTGCGGAAAGCCGAACATCACGTTCATGTTCTGAACCGCCTGCCCTGCCGCACCCTTCCCCAGGTTATCGATGGCGGAGACCAAAATGAGCCGCCCCGTGGGCGCGTCCAGACCAAAGCCGATGTCGGCACAATGGGTGGTGGCTACGCCCTGAATCTCCGGCAACGTTCCCGCCGGAACAATGCGCACCATGGGCTGGCCCGCGTAGAAATTCCTGAATAGCGTTTCGATCTCGCTCAGCTCGCGCCGCTGCGAGAGGCACAAATAGATGGTGGTCAGGATGCCCCGCGTGATGGGCAAAAGGTGGGGCGTAAAGATGAAATCCTTGGACGAAAGCGCCAGCTCCTGGAGCATCTCCGGCACGTGGCGGTGACGGAAAAGGCTGTAGGCGCGCAGGTTCTCATTGACCTCGGGAAAATGCAACTTCTCGCTGGGCGTGCGGCCGGCTCCCGTGGCGCCGGATTTCGAATCGGCAATAATACCCGCCGCCACGTTCACCCAGCCCGCCTTAAGGAGCGGAGCGAGCGCCAGAATCACGGAGGTGGGGTAGCAGCCGGGATTTGCCACCAGCCGCGCCTTGGCAATGGCGGGGGCGGCAAATTCCGGAATTCCGTAGACCGCCTCGGCCAAGGCTTCCGGGGCCTGGTGATCAAAATCGTACCACTGCGCGTAGGCGGCGGGATCTTTCAGCCGAAAGGCTCCGCTCAAGTCCACCACGCGCATGCCGCTCTCGAGGAGCCGGGGCACGATTTGATGCGAGCCTTCGTGCGGTGTGGCGAGAAAAACCACGTCCGGCTTGGAACCCACGACCTTTTCCACATCCAGGGGTTCGCAAAGGAGAGAGAAACGTCCGCGCAGCTTGGGATGGAAGTCCTCGATCGCCAACGCCTTCTTGCCGGCCCACATCAGGCAGGTCACGGTGGCGGCGGGATGGCGGGCAAGGATGGTCAGCAGTTCGCACCCCGCATAGCCCGTGGCGCCGATCACCGCGGCGCGAACCACAGGATGCGAGGGCAAATCAGCCCCGGCCCCCTTTGAATCTGCTGTCTCAATCACTGTGCTCAATGTTTCCGTCTACCCCCCATCTGCTTGAAGTATATTTATACAGTCGGTGTATAAATATACCTTTTTATAGCGGAAGGATCGCTCTCCTGTCAAGAGAATTCTCGCTCCCGGAAGGATTAGGGCACTGATGTTTCAACGCGGTTGTAGCGCTGAGCTTCAGCTCGGCACCTGCCGACCTGAAGGTCGGCGCTACTTCGCGGGCCGGCATAGGCAATAGTGGCGGGCAGCGTGGGCGGGGAAATCCCGCCAAGCACGGCGGCGCCTCAAGTATAATATCGCCGTCAGGCCTCGCGGATGGACGATATCCTCACGGAGGGCGATGAATGCGGCGTATTACTGTACTGGCGGGCTGGTATTCTCTTGTCATCGCGGCTTGCGCTCTGGCGGCGCCCGCCAAGACCCAGGATGTTACCTTTCCCAGCGGTTCCGAGACGATTGCGGGATATCTGGCGGCGCCGGAATCACCCGGCAAACACCCGGCCGTCTTGGTCCTTCATGAGGATTGGGGATTGACGGAGTGGGTCAAGGAACAGTCGCGCAAGCTGGCGGGACAAGGATATGTAGCTCTGGCCGTGGATCTCTACCGGGGGCAGGTGGCGCATGATCCCGCCTTGGCCTACGAGTTGATGGTGAGCACGCCGCCCGCGCGCGCGCTCCGGGATATGGAGGCCGCGATTCACTTCCTCGCCGCGCGTGCGGACGTGAACCAGGAGAAGATGGGTTCCCTCGGCTGGTCGGCGGGAGGAAAGTGGTCGCTGCTGCTGGCGGTGAACGATCCTTTCCTTGCCGCCTGCGTGCTGAATTATGGCGAGATGCCCACTGACCCGGCTGACATTCAGAAGATTCATGCGCCGGTATTGGCAATTTTCGCCGCGGATGACCGGTATATTTCGGTCAGTGACGTGCGGGACTTTGAAACCGCCATGGAAAACGCCCACAAACCCATTGAGGTGAAGATTTACCCGAACGCCGGCCCCGGGTTCGAAAACGCCGCCAACAAATTGGCTTACCGCGAAGCCGCCGCCGAGGACGCGTGGCAACGCACTGTGACGTTTCTGGATAGGCACCTCAAGTAGGGGACAGGTTACGGGTAATAGGGATCAGCGGGTAGCGCGCTGCCCCGTCGCTGGAGGCCGCGATTCTTTCTTCGCTAAAACCTCAAATCTCAAGGACGAGGTCAATGATTGCTCACACCATAGGGTGTGCGACAGCGAGAGGAGATAGAAATGATTCGCCGATTGACGCTCTTGCTGGCACTCGTGCTGGCGCCCAGTCTCGCGATCCCGGGATATGCAAAGTGCGCGTGCCTATCAGTTACCTTCCAAGTTGAGGTTCGTGGACAAATCAATGCCGAGCAAAGTGTAACGGCGGATGTTGATCCGTACAGATCTTGGCAGCTTCTATTGGCCGGCAGCAGCCCAAATCATCTTGTCATCCAAGTCCCCTTTGACCAATTCTCTGGTCGAAGTTTTTTCACCGGGGACCGCTGCAACCGGAAACCCCGGACCATTACGGTGATGGTCCGCCATTGGTTGCACATAGAGGATCACACCAGCTAAAGTTTCCGGACGACTTTATGGCCGACCGCGAAGGATACTACCGTGCACGCGAAAAGGTAGTCCTCGACGCGGGCCATGCCAGCGCCCCGTAAATCCACTGGAGTGAAAAGCCAGCCTCGGAGCCGCCACCCTTGCCACTCGGAGAATAATGACGGTTCGATTGTTTGGTTATGGGACCGATGTGCGGTGCTGCCCGCTTTTCCCCGTACCCTCTAGACTTTCCGATACAGAAGCGCTTTCTTCACCTCGCCGATGGCGCGGGTCACATTGATACCGCGCGGGCAGGCTTCCACGCAATTGAAAATGGTGCGGCACCGCCAAACGCCTTCGAGGGTATTCAAAACCTGCATGCGCTCCTCGCCCCCCTCATCGCGGGAGTCGAAGAGGAAGCGATGCGCGTTGACGATGGCCGCCGGTCCGACGTAATCGCTGTCTCCCCAAAAGGAAGGGCACCCCGACGTGCACGCGCCGCACAAAATGCACTTGGTGGTGTCATCGAATTTCTCGTGGTCCTCCGGCGACTGCAAGCGCTCCTTTTCCGGGTCGGGCCCCTGAGTAATGAGGTAGGGCTTCACGCTGCGATACTTCGCGAGGAAGGTGTCCATATCCACGAGCAGGTCTTTGATGACGCGATACCCACGCAGCGGTTCAACCGTGATCGTGTGGCCCAGGCCCTTGAGCAGGAGTTTACACGCCAGCGCATTCGATCCGTTGATTTGCATCGCGTCCGAGCCGCAAACACCGTGGGCGCACGAGCGGCGATAGGTGAGGGTGCCGTCCCTGTACCACTTCACATAATTCAACGCATCGAGCAAACGGTCCGTGGGATCAGCATCAATCTTGTATTCACCCCACCAAGCATCTTTATCCTTTTCGGGGTTGAAGCGCTTAATCTTTAGGGTAACCTGCATCGTGAACTCCGTTCTATTGATTCATCGGTTCATCGGGTCATTTAAAGGTCGTCCGTTGTCCGTGGTCAGTTGTCAGTTGCCGATCCTCTATGGCCTTGTTTTCTCTCCATGGAAAATAACTTGCAAATGACGACGGACGACTGACCACGGACAGCCTTCCAATGACCCGAGGACCCGATGATCCAATGACCCGATCCCTCAATATTTCCTCTCCATGGGCTGAAACTTGGTGATGACGACGGGCTTATACTTGAGCTCGATTCCCTTGGGCGATTGGTACGCCAGCGTGTGTTTCAGCCAGTTCCTGTCATCCCGTTTGGGAAAATCCTCACGGCTGTGGCCGCCGCGGCTCTCCTGGCGTGCCAGAGCGCTTTCCACCAGAACATCGGCGAGATCCAACAGGCAACCGAGTTCGATCACCTCCAGCAACTCGGTGTTGTAGCGTGCGCCGCGATCCTCCGACTTCACCTGGCGGTAGCGCTCGCGCAGTTCGCGCAGCTTCCCGCGCATGGCGGTAAGGCCCGGAGCGTCGCGGAACACCGAGGCCTTGTCCATCATTTCATCCTGGAGGACGTCGCGGATGTCCGCCGCGCGTTCCTTGCCCGTGGAGTTGAGCACATGGCTCACCAGGGCGCGGGCAGGCTCATCGGGCTTGGCAGGCAAGGGAACCCAGTCGTTTTCCTGGATGAATTTCAGCGCGTGGCGCCCGCCGCGGCGGCCGAAGACCAGAATATCGACGAGGGAATTAGTCCCCAGGCGGTTCGCGCCGTGCACGGAGACGCAGGCCACTTCGCCCGCCGCGTAAAGTCCCGGCAGCGGCGTGTTCTTCTCGTCGATCACCACGCGGCCATCAATATCCGTGGGAATTCCGCCCATGGCGTAATGCGCGGTGGGTTGGATGGGAACCGGCTGGGTGAGTGGCTCGACGCCCAGATAGGTTCTGGCGAATTCGGTGATGTCGGGGAGCTTCTTGTCCAAGACCTCTTTCCCCAGATGGGTCATGTCGAGGTAAACATAATTCTTGCCATCGATGCCGCGCCCTTCGCGAATCTCCCGGTAAATCGCGCGCGAAACCATATCGCGCGGAGCAAGGTCCAGCAGCGTGGGCGCATAGCGCTCCATAAAACGCTCGCCCAGGTTGTTGCGCAGAATGGCTCCCTCGCCGCGCGCCGCTTCGCTCAACAGGATTCCCATCTTGTAAATGCCCGTGGGGTGGAACTGGAAGAATTCCATATCCTCGAGCGGAATGCCGCGGCGATAGACCACGGCCATACCGTCGCCGGTCAGCGAGTGCGCATTCGAGCTGACGCGAAACATCTTGCCGCAACCACCCGTGGCGAACAGGACTGCCTTGGATTGAAAGGTGTGAATCTCCCCCGTAGCCAGGCACAGCGCCACCACTCCGGCGCAGCGTCCCTGCTCAACCAGCAGGTCGAGGACGTGATACTCGTTGTAAAAGTGGACGTCGTGCTTGATGCACTGCTGGTAGCAGGTCTGAAGAATCATGTGCCCGGTGCGGTCGGCGGCGTAGCAGGAGCGCCGCACCGGCGCCTTGCCAAACTCCTTGGTGTGCCCGCCGAAGGGCCGCTGGGCGATCTTCCCTTCCGGCGTGCGGCTGAAGGGCAACCCCCAGTGTTCGAGGTCGTAAACGGTCTCGACCGCCTCCCGGCAGAGGATCTCCACGGCGTCCTGATCAGCCAGGTAGTCGCTGCCCTTAACGGTGTCAAACATGTGCCATTCCCAATGGTCTTCTTCCATATTGCCGAGTGCGGCGCCAATACCGCCCTGCGCCGTTCCCGTGTGCGAGCGCGTGGGATAGAGTTTGCTCAGCACCGCGACGTTCCCGTGTCCGGCCAGTTGCAGCGCGGCCATCAGGCCGGCGCCGCCTGCTCCCACTACCACCGCGTCATACTTCTGGACCATGTGATTAAGCCTCGGAAAAGCTGTCAGTTGTCAGTCGTCAGTTGTCAGTCAGAACCGTTCCTTAGAATTAACGGCAAATGGATTGTTCATCAGTTCGTAACTTCACCCCACGCCCGCTCACGGCGCCATCGGCGGCTGGAAGGTCAAAATAGCAACCGATCCCAGCGTCAGGAGAATAAACCCTAACAGGAAAAGCGAAGCCAGGGAGACTGTCCGCCAACCGCGGGGGGTGATGTAATCCACCAGCACCGTGCGCACGCCATTCACACCGTGGATCATGGCGAGCCACAGCAGCAGCAGGTCATAAGTCCGCCAGAAGGGCGTGGCGTACCGCGCTGCCACAAATTGGAAGTCAATATTATCCACGTTATGGATAATGTGCATGATCAACAGATGGCCGAGCGCCAGGAAAAGCAAGGTAAGGCCTGAAATGCGCATGAAGATCCAGGCGTAGAGTTCCAGCCCGCTATCCGGTCTCGGATTTGCCGCTCCCCGCATCGCTACCCCCCCCCTACTTCACAATGAAGCTCAACATGTAGATGGCCGTGGGAATAAAAACAATGATGAAGATGATCCCCACCGCGTAGCTGAGCTTGCGGTGGAGGGCCATGGTCTCCGGCCAAAAGTCGATAATGCAGATGCGAACCCCGTTGATGGCGTGGTACAGCACCGCCGCCACCAACGCCACCTCACCCACGCGAAACGCGGGGTAGCGATAGAGAAACAAAAGCCGGTTGAAGACTTTTGCACCCCATCCAATCAAGGAAATATCCACGATGTGGATTAACAAGAATAGAAACACACCAAGTCCTGACAACCGGTGCAAGACCCACGACCATTGCCCGGGCCCGCCACGATAGGTCAGGTATTCAAGAGGTTTGACCATGCTCGTTCCATTCTCCTGGTTGCGCGCCAAGATTGAAATGGATGTGAATGCCCAGCGCAGAACGACGCCCCGCGTAAGCCGTCCCCATGAAGCCCCCCCAACATAAGCCCAAGTCGCCATCCTACTCCAACCTTTCCCTCCAATGCAATTGCGCAGATGAGTTAAACCTACGTTGACAGGTTTTGGGAACTGCGATAGGTTGGGTAAGGTCTTCCATGTTCTGGCGCAGGCCCGTAGCTCAGCCCGGTTAGAGCGGGCCGACTCGTCGGCCAGGTCTGGGGTGCCAGGACGAGAGTATTTACGAAGTTTCTTGTAGGCCCGTAGCTCAGCCCGGTTAGAGCGCTACCTTGACACGGTAGAGGTCTGGGGTTCGAGTCCCCACGGGCCTACCATTTGCCCATCTGATGGCCTTCCTGTACATCCTCGAAAGTCTAACCACGGGCCACTTCTACATCGGCTCAACCAGCGATTTCGACCGCCGCATGGAGGAACACCAGCGAGGGCACACCCTGATGTTATGAAAGCAGCGATGCCTCCTCGGGTGCCGCTAAACTGGAGGTGGTCCAGTTTAGCGGGCCCTCGGGCCAAGGCCGAGAGTTTTGCATCGAGGAGACAAAGCGATGAAGAAGAGTATAA
>Ga0326728_10001928_pt1 | contig 71047 bp, 69 predicted proteins | sample MB3enrmetagenome_FD_207602 | JGI IMG/M metagenome (GOLD analysis project Ga0326728, IMG submission 207602) | Lab enriched peat soil microbial communities from McLean, Ithaca, NY, United States - MB31MN | ecosystem: Environmental > Terrestrial > Soil > Wetlands > Peat | place: USA: New York... | reverse complement strand
GGACTCCAGCCCATCTCCAACTGCGTCTGCAACAAGGCCCGCTCTTCCAACAACAGATGCTTGTAGTTCTTCCCCATGCAACATTTTCCCTTTCAGAAATGTTGCACTTGGAGTTTGAGCGCAAGCTTCTCTTTCGCCTAGCGCGGTTGACGCAGTTGCCCGGGCGGCTGTCTGAAAGACCGCAGCATAACGGGTTCTCCAGTCGGCTCTTCGCTTGTCAAGAGGCTCGAGGCCCCCATAATGGAACGGCCATGCATTTCTCATAGAGGGGTCCCCCTCGTGAATCTCATCGAGCATTTCCTGTAATGGAAGCCATTCCAAATCAGACGCGACCTTTGTCCTCAGATCCAGATCGATTCCAGACACTAACAGATATCCGCCCGGGCTTACCAGCCGAGCGATGTTACGTAAACATCGCTCCGCCTCGGTTGCTTCCATGTCGCACAAAAAATTGCTCGCCACCACGAGGTCTTGAGGACCTATTGCGTCCAGAATATCGGGAGCCTTGACGTCTCCAACCCGCCACTCGATCCCGTCCTTAATCCAACTCTTTACAAATGCTTCGTCCCCGTCGAGGTCAAAAAACTCATTCATTTCGGCCGGCTTCATCCGCTCGAATATCTCAGCGCCGACCAGTTCTGAGCCGGGCCGGCTAAGCCGCCACACGCCTCGTGCTAGGTGATTGTGAATCTCCTGGGCACCCGCCTCCGCCTTGAGAGAGTACACGCCGCGCCGTGCAAAATCTACGGCCTTCTTCGAGATGTCGACCGCCCGCATAACCAGCTTTAGGTCGGGCCGCGCCGTCCTTATCGCCCAAGCAATCGAATACGCCTCCGGACCAGTGCTGCAGCCGAGCACCGCGACCCGTACCGTATCAGAAACACTCCTTTCTCCCACCAGGTTCCGGATCAAGTCCAGCTCGGGCCGATTCCGGAGAAACAATGTTTCATACGTCTGCGCCCGGACACCTTGTATCCGGGCCAACGCATGCAGAAAGCGACCAAACCAATTGACCAGCCGAAGCGATAAGAACCCCGACGGAAGCATCTTCCAAACCCGTTGATGCACACGAAGAAAAGCGTTAATTGGCGACTTGCCGAAGATCCTAACCCTAATCAGTTTTGTCAACCACGAACCGGCAACGAGGGGCCATGGATCTTCTATACCCACCACATCCTGGTTCCATCTCGTCCATCTATCTCTTCTGTGAAACCGGCGTTGCCTGCAAAAGACCAGCATCGTCATGCGGCCAGAATAGGAATACTCGACCTCCGGAGAAACATCAATCAGCACTCCGGGCTGAACACCATACTCACGGTCGTCGATAGTAAAGAAGCCAGTCCCAGCGAGAACATAATAGACGCGATAGACCCCCCTGCAGACCATAAAGGTGTCATGGCCTTTTTCGGATTCAACGTATAGTACCTCCAGATCTTTTCGTTTCATGGGGCCAAAGGAATATCCGAACAATCCTTCACCCTGAAACGAAACCGACTCTGGTAACGTGTACACGTAAGGCATACTCACAACTCCGCGATAGTGAGATTGAGTCGAACCTAGGTGGGAAAGCTATCAATATTCCCGCCCGCGAGGGCTCATTTGGGGGAGTGATTTATTAATCTTGTTCCCCTTGAAGATAGCATCGTATTGTTCGTCTAAAGCCATGCGATGGACCTCTGTCTTTCGATCAAGGTCACAACTGATACTTTCGATGTGTTCTTCTAGGAACATTAGCTGCTCAATCAGTGCGTCTACGTCTATACGTTCAATATCGTGACAATAGCGCGTCAATCCCATCGCACGCATCAAAGAGTCAACCTTTTCATGGAAGGATATCGCGATAACCGGCTTCTTGAGCATTAGCGCCAGGAGTACATTGTGAAACCGGCTCGCGACGACAATATCCGTCCGTATCAATTGGGACAGCAGCTCGCCAGCGGACTGGGAGGGTTCATCGATAATGTCCGGGCCCATTAGGCCACTGCGTTCCAAAGATGACCTCAGATCCTGCCTTGCGCGACTGTCGTACTCCACGTCCCCAATCAGCAGCCGCACAACGTACTTATGGGCGACCAACCAACCGACGAAAACAGAAATGTTAATAATGTAATCTCGATAGATAGCATCATCCTTTTCCAACGTGTCGCGCCTTAGCTCGTTTGTGATCAAACCGACTCCAATCACAGGTCGACGGCTATCAGAAGGACGGTCATGAGTGGCAAGATCCTTCGGTAGGCTAAATGCCAAATCAGGGTATACCTTATTCCTTGTTGAGATTCCAAGCCCTTCTACATAGGTCCGCGAAAAGCTGTCCCGAAAGGAGCGGTAGTTCGCCATTCCGAGGGCTACCTTGACGAAGAATCTGCTCAGCGGATGGCGTATCGGCCCTGCTCCGACGCTCACGAACATCAGCTTGCATCGACAAAGCTTTGCAACAATGGACCATCTGAGTATGTCATAATGCAAGCCTAGAGGATGGATGCCGAGATCTGACAGCATCCCCGTTCCCGTCATGACGAGCATGTCGGCGCTCTTTAGCCTCCTGGCAACCATCAGCCACCGACACAACTCCAGCGGAATTGAAAGAAAGATCTTCCTTAGCAACCGTAGTTTCTGACTATTCAGCGGTGAGAGCGGGAACTCTCGAATCAGGTGAGCTGGAATGCTGTAGTTCTGGGCTACAGCTTCAGGGCCGGCGCAAATGCAACAAACTCCGGCGTTCGGCAGGAGCCTTCGAACGTTATGCAACATCGCTTGCAGTGTGGCCTCATTGCCTAGGTTCCCCACGCCAAACATGCCGAAAAGGGAGATCTTTCCTGGCGGACGATCAGTCGTCATTTCTGCGAGCCTCAAAACTAGGAACGGCCAGCCCCGAAGGCGGCGTTCCACAGGCGGCTTTCGGCCCGACCGACCTTGCGACTTCTGCTGCCAATGCTTTGAGTTGGCACTTACGCGACGCCATGCCGGTGGAGGGTTCGAGGCCCGCGACCTTCAGAATCTCCTCCCAGCGATAAACCCAATCGTGGTGCAACAGCGCACCCGCGGCGTTTCTTTGGGCAGCTGCGGAGACCCTTGCGGGATCCGAAGCCAGTTCGGCAAGAACCTCCAGCATGTCAGACCCATCGGGCTGGACCGGTATTACCGCGTCGGGCCAAGGAAACATCTGCCGGAATGTTTGGCCGCTCGGAGCTTGCCCAATCATTACCGCGCCTGCGGCAGCCCCTTCGTAATAGCGATGTCCAATTTCAGATTGGCCTTGCGTCTCCGCAATCGAGCTCACCTTCCCGGGCGCCACCATGAAATATCGGCTTCGCCTTGCGACATTCGCGAAATGGTCACGATGCTGCCGGTGGTCGTACACTTCCGACATCGAGCCCGGGGATGTGTCGTAGATATAGAAGATCTTTGTGAGCTCGGCCGCCTGAAGCAGCCTTTGGTGAATTTCTTCTCGTCGCCGTCCAATGCTGTAAACGTCGATCACACGCGTGGGTGGGACCGGATACGGAGTAAAGCGAAGGGCATCGACCCCGCCAGGAAGCCAGTGGATTGGGCGATCGATGGCCTTGGACAGTGGGCTGACAGTTCCGTGGCACCCTACGAAAATGTGATCGAACTGCCTGAACACATGCAGCCAGTTCTTGTTTTGCGGGATTTGAGCAGCCCACAGTTCATCGATCCAGCAAACGCTGGTCTTGCAGTGATCCTTCCAACCCTCGATAGCGTTGATATCGGGCAGGTCTTTTTCGGTCTGGCACCTGACAAGGAATACATCATACTCGCGGGTAAGCATGACCTTATGGAGACCGGGATTCATAAAGATCACTCTTCCTGTGAGGTCCCGAAACATCAGTTTCCTTTGCCATTTGTCCTTGAATTCGTAGCTAGGGCTCGGTTCGAGGCAGATCAAGTCAACATCGTCAACCTCTGTAAGGACATCTTGAGCTTCGTAATGACCACAAAGGAAAGTCTCTTTCTTAAAGTTTCTCCCACTGGGCATACAAATCCGAGGCTTCCGCGATGGCTTCGGAGGAGCTTCAAGAGTCTGCCGCATTGCGCCAGTTCCGTTTAAGGATTTCTTTGTAGCCGACGGATTGTTAGGCGAAATCGCGGGCCATCCTACCGTCGATTCCCACAGCGAAATGTCCCGCGCAGTTATTGCTGATTTCACAGTGGGTTCTTCATCCCTCGATGGCGTTGATGAAAGGAAGATCCAGGTAGCCTTGACAGACGGCAACGAATAAGTCGTAATCTTCCGTCAGCCGCACCCTTTGGGGCCCGGGATTTACGAACGTCGGGTTCCTTGATGTGTAATGGTACAGTGACAATCTCGGCCGACTTTGGTTGACCCACTTCCCCATCCCTGCTCGAGGCAAACCAAGCCTAAGGCGCCGAGGTCGACAAGGGCATCCTGCGCTTCGTAATGGCCGTAGCGGAAAGCCTCTCTGCTGAAGTAGTTCCTCCATGTGCCATTAAGATGCGCGGTTCTTGCGTGCCTGCGAGGGCGTGGAGGGCCTCGTATTGTGCTATTCTCGTCACTCGTTGTGCTATTCTCGTCACTCGGCCCATCGACTCCCCAAGGGGCAGTTGGAGCCCCTGCGACAAGGAAGCGCAATGCTCCTCCTCTCAAGACCCCCTCGCGTCCTTTACTCGATTGTGATGGTCGCGGGAGATCATCGATCAGCTTCCAACAAGTTGCCCAGGAACGCTTCCAGGGCGTGCCGCACGACTGTGTTGCTCTGGAAGAGCTTCCATTCGCCAGCCAGTCTTTGATGGAGGCATTTCTACACGCCTTTATTGTCCCCTTCCCGCAGGCACTAGCGCACTTTCCGACCGGTCTACGGCCGTGGCCGCCGCGGGAACTATACGAAACGCCGCCGCGTAGCGGACTCTCCAATCCCGCCGCCTCTTGTTCAAAGGTTCCAGGCCTGCATAATGGCAAGGCCAGTAGTTTCTACAGCTAGGGTCACCGTCGTGAATTTCCTCAAGCAACTCTTGCATCGGATTCCATCCAGAATCAAGCGCAACCTTCGTTCGAACGTCCAAGTCAATTCCTGAGACGAAGAGGTACCCCCCTGGGCTCAATAAACAAGCAATGTTGCGTAGAGATCTTTCCGCGTCCCAAGGATCCATATGGCAAAGAAAGTTGTTCGCCACCACCATATCCTGGAGTCCCACGACATCAAGAATCTCCGGTTCCCCGGCATCGGCTACGAACCACTTCATACCTTCTTTGATCCACGGTTTAACTGCAGCCACCTCTCCATCTTGGTCAAACAATTCGTCCATCTCGGACATCGTCATGCGATCGAAAATCTTTGTGTCAGTCAATTCCGAGGACCTCAACGAGTAGACACCCTGTTTCGCGAATTCCACAGCCTGCTTCGAAATGTCGACCGCATGTAAGATAAGCTTCAAGTCGGGCCGCGCAGACCGTATTCTCCATGCCACCGAATAAGACTCAGCGCCTGTGCTGCAGCCCAGGACAGCTACTCTCAAGGTCTCACCGTGCCTCTTGCTATCCAAAAGACGCCGAATCAGCTCCAGTTCAGGCCGATTGCGGAGAAAGTAGGTACTCAAGGCCTGCGCCCGCTCACCTTGCATCCGCGCCAAGACGTTCAAGAAGTTGCCGTATGAGCGCATGGGCCCAAGAGAGGTAAAGAATGAAGGAAGATGCCCCCACAGCCGCGCATTGAGCCGCAGATAGAGGCTTGCCGGCGATTTCCCGAATATTTTCGATCGTATCATCCGGGTCGGCCACGGTACATGACCAGCGCCGCAAGGCGAATCCCGGCGCACTACATCCGGATTCCATCGGGTATGTGTGTCGTTGCCGCTAAACCAGCGTGGTTGCGAAAGAGTAATAAGAGTCATTTTTCCTGAATAGGAATATTCAACTCTTGGAGGCACTTCGACAAGCACGCCCGGGCCGACGTCGTACTTACAATTCTCAATAATGAAATACCCGCTTCCTGAGAGAACGTAATAGGTGCGCACAATCTTCCTGCTCACCATGAAGGTATCGTGGCCCCTTTCAACCTCGACATAAGAGATCTCCAGATCCCTTTGACTCAGTGGTCCAAACGAATACCCCAAGAGCCCTTTTCCTGTGAATGAGACTGAGGTTGGAAGAGTATGTATGTAAGGCACAAGTTTTATCCTCGAAGCTCGTCGCATGACATATTCTCCTCCGGCTAATTTAACCCGCGCGCAATAGTGACCGACAAATCGCCAACTTCCATAGTTTGCCCCGCATCGAGAAAGATGCTTCGCCTGGCTAAACAACGCTTTCTTGTTCGATCGTCGCTGGTCTTCTGAGTCCGCGAAGGAGATCCAGGTAGAGTGATTTCTGTCCTATTACGAACAACAGGATCACAAAGTATGTAATGAAAAGCACGATACTTTCCAGTATTAGTTTGGGTAAAGGAGAGAAGAGCTGGCCGTAAACTAACCGTATCTCAAAGGCGCATCCCCCAGCCAATACGCCTGAAACCAGCGGCCGGCTTACCGCCAGCAGGATATCCCGCATTGTAATCGCCGTACCGTGTACACACCACGCGATGTGCGGAATGACCCAAAGCGCCATTACTGCCGAGTAGCAGAATGCCACGCCCGTCGGCCCGTATGGCACCCCAACCACATAACCCGCAATCATAATCGGCGCAAAGACAAGAGCAATCCTCAGGCCTCGCGTGACAAGTCCGAGCGAATTCAGCAACCATCCCAGGGGATTTATGATTGCGAAAATCGCAATCGTTGGGGCCAGCAGGCGAAAAATAGGGACTGCACTCTCCCATTTCGGCCCGAGAAGTATGAGTATCAAATCGCGAGCAAAAAGAGCGCAGAGGATCGTGATGGGCAGGGTCAACCCCAAAACCAAGGAGTAGCCCTTCAAGAAATAATTCTTAAAGCGGCCGGGATCGTCTTGAACTCGGGACAACGCCGAAAATGCTACCTCACCAACCGCCGAATTCAGGTTTTCTGTAGGAATATTGATGAGCTGATAAGCTCGCCCGTAAATTCCAATCGCATCCACTCCCCAGAAACGACCTATAAGCACTTTGTCGATATTATACGCAGCATAAGCCACAAGACCATTCAGGGTAAGAGTGCCGCCAAACCGCATCATGGATCGAATTCCGGAAAGACCGTGCGGCTTTCCTGGAATCCACGATGTAGATACCCAGAAACCGATAGTGGAAACCAGTGGAGCCGATACTGTCATCGCGACAAGTGACCAATATCTGAACCCGACCATTGCTCCGCCAATCCCGATAACAGTACCCGCAACCAACGACAGTACACCTATCACCGCCAAAGCAGTAAAGCGCATTTGGCGCTGTAGAAGGGCTGAGTGTTGCACTCCTGCCGCGTTGAAAACGAATCCGAGAGACAACGCGGCCGTCACTCCAAAAAGCCTGGGCTCCCGGTAAAAGGCTGCTATTGCTGGACCGGATGCTACTGCCAATAAACCGAGTAGAACCCCGACGAATACATTGATCCAGAAAAGCGTTGAACTCTGTGCTTCCGTAACAGTTGCATGTTGCACTGCGGCAGCTGAAAGACCGAAGTCTCGGAACAAAAGCAGGACTCCGGTGAAAGCTGTTACCATGCCCACTAGTCCAAAGTCCTTCGGTTCGAGCAGCCGGGCTAAGACGATGAGAGACCCCAAACGAAGGGAGAAATTCGCTCCTTGGGCGCAGAGTCTTGCCAATCCGCCCCGTATTGTTTTCTCTTTTAAGTTTCTCACTGGTCTCTCGCTGGCTGGAACAGCTACTGCAGTGTGCGCCGTCGAATTGCAATTTAGATTACGAGCTTTCGGCAGTAAAAAGCCTCGGCATAGCCGCTGGCCGCAGCGCACTCCATTCCCCGCAGCCTCAATAAGGAGAAGAATGTTTCAGGCTGGAACCAATGTTTTGTCTGTTGCGACTCAAACGTGTCCATGAGATAGTCTATCTTTTTCTCGCAGACACTCTTTTCTAGAGGAACGAAAACGCTGGGGCGTCCAAGGTCTCCGTCGTATTTTGGAATCTCATACTCCAAAATCAAATGATTGCGGAAGGTATTCCAAGTGAGCTCCGAAATCAAGCGGTGATCCTGGTGAGCGTCTTTGCGGTTGTGAGTGAAGACGAGGTCGGGAGATAGTTGCTTCAGTTCGGTTTCAAAAACGGCTTTGACTTCGCTGCCAACGAAAGGCATAAAACCGTCTTGAAATGTCTTCACGAATTGGGCTTTGAGCTGAGGACCGGCAAACAACTGCGCCGCGCGTCGGGCCTCGCTTTCACGTTGTCCAGTCGCACTGAACACAGCCCAGTTGAGCTGGCAATCCAGGTATTCGCTGGCCAAGCGTAAGATCGTACCGCCGCAACCAATTTCAATGTCATCCGAATGCGCTCCAAGGCACAGTATCTTAATGGGCGCATCTCCGTCTTTCCGCAGTTCCAGCGAAAGCATGAGTTCCTTCCTCAACTGTTACGGAGCTTGGATGCCGATTGACCGTTCGTCCTCTTCCACACTTCCCAAGGGGCGACCCCGGCTGCGCACAGACCCTCCAATTGTTGCCTGTCTTTAAAAGTATCCATGCTCGCCCAGAAACCATCATATGAATACCCGATTAACTGTTTCTCTGCCAACAGGCGATGAAACGGCTCAATCACGAGTTCCTCTTTGTCCTTCATATAGTCGAAGATTTGCTTTTTGAAGATGAAGAAACCGCCGTTAATGCGTATGCTCCCGTCATCGATCGAGTGAATATTCGAAACAAGGCATTCGTTTCCCTTTTCGAGAGAAACCAGGTGATAGCTAAGGTTCGGTCGAACGCAAAGAAAGCTCGCGATTTTCCCCTGCTCGCGAAAATGACTGAGTTGCTGAGACAGGGGAAGGTCCGTAAGTCCATCGCTGTAGTTCGCAAGGAAATCCTCTTCGCCCTCGAGGTGTTGCTGCACAGCCCTTAAACGCTGGCCGATATTTGAATGGATGCCGGTGTCGACAAAGGTTATGCGCCAGTCACCTGTATCGCTGCTGATTAGTTCGAGTTTCCTACCCCCGTCGGAGAGAACAAAGTCGTTCGACATGCACTCGTCGTAGTGGAGGAAATAGTTCTTGATCGCGTCTGGCCGATAGCCCAGGCAGAGGATGAAGTCCTTATGTCCGAAGTGGGCATAGTACTTCATGACATGCCACAAGATTGGACGAGGGCCGATATGTACCATCGGCTTGGGGATATCTTCAGCATCGCGAATACGTAATCCCAATCCGCCGCAGAACAAAACAACCTTCATTACCGACACCAGCCTTTCTCGATGTGCCTTCTGCTCATTTGCTAGACGTGGGCTGCTACCAGAGACTCCAGCCAGGTTTCTCCCCTGAAAACGCGGTACTGCTCGGCGCGCAGGCGATCGGACAGCCGTCCCTGTGGAATCTCGACATCATCGTAGGTGATTACTGCATCTTTAGCGACATCCCTCTTGAGAAGGCAGCCTTCAACCAAGCCTTCCGGCAGATAGCGCTGCTTGCACATCTCATCGGCATTCACTCCCTCGCCGTAGGTCATATACATCCCATAGTCGTCGAGAACCTCTCCTGCGTTGAGATCGCGTTTAGCCACTGCGCAGACTTCGACCACGGGTCCGCCGAGCGGCTTCGCCAGTGAGTCCCGGAACAAGACCACGCGGGCAATTCCCGCTGGAGTCTCGAAGTGTACCAAGTGGTAAGGCGTGAAGAAAGAGTAAAGGGGACCGTCACCCATCTTATAAAGGCTGAGATAATGCTGCTGCTTGGGATCAGGATGTTCGGCAAGCACATACAACTTTGTTTGAGGTGTGCCGACAACATAATCGATCACGCCACCCAGCTTGCGAACCTGATCGATATCATAGATTTGCCCGATTTTCATGATGTCGTCTTTATATTCTCTGCCGCGCGACATACCGCGCGACTGGACGACAAAACCGGTGGCGTTCGCGACGATGGCTTGCTCGAAACTGATCTTGGAGCCGTCGGCGAAGCTCGTCACCATTGCCGGATTTTGTCCCCACTTTTCTGCAAAGGCCTTTTGCGTTGTGGGGTTCCGGTAGGGATCCTGAAGGCCCTTCACGTTCCCAACGACTCGTGGGGTCATTCCCAGGCCCTTTACCCAGCGAAAGAGGTCGATCTGTAATCCGGGCTCGTCGCCATCGCAAGCGGAGAGAATGACGCCATGCTTCGCCGCGTAGGTTTGCAGGATCGGGCCAATCGTGGCATCGATCTCGGCATTCATCAGAACGACGTCTTTCTTGTGTCTGAATGCCTCAAACGCGACCTGCGCACCAAACTCCACGGAACCGGTTACATCCACCAGGACGTCGACTTCGGAGGATCGTGCGAGAAGAAAAGGATCTCCAGTTGCAATCACCTTGCCCCCGCGAATTGCCGAATCGACCTCCGTCTGTTTGGCGGGAGAGACTACGTCGGAAATGCCAGCGTATGTGCACAATTCGAACGCCCTCTCGGGCCGCCTGTTATAAACTCCAACCAAACGCATCCCGGGAGTCGTGTTCACAATATGATTCGCGAGTCCGTGAGACATGAACCCCGCGCCAATGAGCGCCACACGGATCGGCCGCTTCTCTTTCTCCCGCGCTTCTAATGCTGCATCAACAATAATCATGTTCTCCTCCTTCTATCCGAATGATCCCGTCAATTACACAACGGTGGCGAGACTCATCTTGTGTTTGATTTCAGACTCCTGCTCTTCCAGTGTCTTCCAACGTTCGTCCTTTTCCGAGATCACAGCAACAGAAAGGGGCCATTCGAGTTTCAAGCGGGGATCGCTATAGAGCAATCCGCTCTCCGAGCCAGGAGCATAGAACTCACCGACCTGATAACTCGTCTCAGTTTTGTCTCGCAAAACCTGATACCCGTGCGCAAACCGTTCGGGCACATAAAGCGCGCGGCCGTTGTCCTCAGTCAACTCGACGGCTACATGCTGCAAATAGGTCGCGCTCTCGGGTCGGAGATCGACGATGATGTCGAGAATTGCGCCACGCGTGCAGCGGACCAACTTGGTTTCCGCTGCAGGCGGAAACTGAAAATGCATGCCCCGCATTGTTCCTTTCTTGTGGTTGAAGGCAACATTTGCCTGCGCGATGATGGGCTTCAGCCCGTGGTCCTCAAATTCGTGTTGACAGAATGCCCGCGCAAAGAATCCCCGGGAATCCTCGCGCCGATCAAGATCAATGATGAATGCACCCTTCAGTCTTGTTTCAGTAAAAATCATTAAACGTCTCCTATTCCTTTCCTTCGCCTTTGACTTGAAGTACTCCCCTCGCTGTAGCTCTTCCGTCTCTTGTCCAATAGAGCAGGCAGTCGAGCCCCTTTCCTTTCATAAGTTGAATGTTCATATTAAGCCTAACATTTCGCCCGCCCTCCATATCGTCTTGCGTAAGATGTGCGGCGCGATAAGCATCATATAACTTTTCGGCGCCATTCCGCGCAGCCCGCTGTGGACAGAATGCCGGCAAAACTCGATTAGTCTCCTCGCGCGTTACACGATAGCAGCCCTTGTCTGGTCCACCGCGCGGTGGCCCCAGCGCAATGTTCCGTCGAGCTTGCCCGCTTGTTGGAGACGCAGGATTTCGCTGATGCGGACGTAACGTCCACCACTTACATCGTCGGCCGTAAGTCCGCCGGCGCAATAAAATTCATAAAGTTCCCGGGCGCCCTTGCGTGCCGTCCACTGAGGGCGAAATGTCGGGACAAGCCTATTGATCTTGTCGAAATTGACGCGGTAACAACGAAGGTCGGGTCCGCCGCCTGGAGCATACTCTACGGTGCAGCCGGGGACCACTTCGGCAACAAACTCAGCAACCTCGCGAACACGAAAGTTCTCGTCGTTGCGGCCTACGTTAAAGACTTGATTGTGGACAGTTTCACGAGGTGTCTCGAGAACAGCGATCACCGCACCGATAATGTCACGAATGTGAACGATCGGCCGCCAGGGAGTGCCGTCGCTCTTGATCAAAATACGGCCTGAGGCCAAAGCCGACGCGACGAAATCGTTCAGCACAATGTCAAGACGGAGTCTCGGTGAGGCGCCATAGGCTGTTGCGTTGCGCATAAAGGTTGGCGAGAACGTATCGTCAGCGAGTTCCGTGATGTCGCGCTCGGAAAGCACTTTTGATTTACCATATGGAGTGACTGGATTGAGCGGAGAGGTTTCGTCGAGGAAATCGTCGCCCGCGGCCCCATAGCTGCTGCACGAGGATGCAAACACAAACTGTTTAACGCCAGCCTGCTTAGCGAATCTCGCCAGCTGCACCGATGCAAGGTGATTAATGTCGTATGTAAGCTGGGGATCGAGATTACCTACCGGATCGTTTGACAGGGCGGCAAAATGCACCACCGCATCAAAGCCCGCAAGATCAGACCGTCTTAGGTCGCGTAGGTCCTTGCGGATCTCGGGAATCGCAGTCAGTTCATCGCCGAAATCGCAATTGCCGTAAAGATCGGTATCCAGTCCGACCACATCGTGCCCGGCAGCCTGAAGCATCGGGCCCGCCACAGATCCAATGTAACCTTTATGTCCGGTTAAAAGTATTTTCATGTGTCTCCTAGTATTACGACGTTAAGTGCTATGGGTCGTGAGAGTGGTCCACCGCGACCCCGCAGTAAGCGCACTTGCCTGTCCACGTAAAGAGCAAGTATCGGATTTCACGCCGAGTCCTTGGCAGGGTCCACCCAGAAGTTTTTTTACTGCGCAAAGTTTCCAGAGTCAGGAAGGAGTGCGCCAGCATCACCAAGGTCACGTGATGGTCCCAGCCGTTCGAACTCCTTCCTTCGTAATGATCCGGGCCAAGCTCTTCCTTCAACTGCTGGTAGTCTTGTTCGATCTTCCACCTGCACTTGGTGATGCGTTGATGCCAATCGATTCGCCGCCGCCGGATCGATGAAAATTACGCTCGCATAATTGCGGCTCGCAGCAAGGGTCCAAATAACGGTACTTACAGTTTTTTTCAAGGATGTGCACGATGCCGGCACCAACGCGAAGTGATCTTGCCAATTGCAGCGGATCAATAACGAGGTTATTGGCAGACGTGTGGTACTCCGGGAAAATTCCTGAAAGGACATTTCTTCTTCGCGTGTGCCTCGAGCGGTGAGCTGGCAGACCCGTTCTTTCTCAGTCTCCCTAGCCGGCCTCAGTTGGCCAATAAGTAATGTATCGACCGTTTAATCTTGGTTCTGTGCGTAAACAAACTCCCGCTCGGTCGCCAGGGAGCGGGCATACCGCTCCTCAGGCTCGTAAACAACAACGTCGCTTCCTGCGGTTGAGAAATTAAAGGGAACGCACAAAAGCTGTTTCAGGCGAGTCCGCAGATCTGCCTTGCGCTCCGGCGGAATAAAGAACAGCATGAAACCTCCGCCTCCCGCTCCTAGGAGTTTGCCACCAATGGCGCCGGCGCTGAGCCCCGCCTCGTAGATGTCGTCGATGGCAGGGGTCGAGATTTTCTGCGTGAGCGTTCTCTTAATCTTCCAGCCCTCATGCAAGAGGCGCCCAAATTCAACAAGCGGCCGGCCTGAGTCGGCAATAATTGCCTCGCCCTCATCAACCAGCTCCAGCATGGCCCGAAGTTCCTGCGCTCTATGCGGTGTCAGCCTAAGCTGCTCCTGCGCAATTTCGGAGGCCGTCCTGGAAAACCCTGTGAAGTAAAGCGCCAGATGGCGCTCGAGCTCGGCCAGCCGGTCGTGTGAGGTCAGCATTCGCTTCACCCGGATGGTGTCGTCCGGATGAAAATCAATGCGGTTGAAGCCTCCGTACGCAGCACTCACCTGATCCTGCGCACCGACTGCCTCGCCAAGAATGTCTTGTTCCACGTGTATTGCCTCGGCAGCGAGTGTCTGCTTGTCGCGCATCTGGTTCCGCAACCCATACAGGGCAAGGAGAAGCCCAACAGTGAACGCTGAACTTGTGCCGAGGCCGGTCCGGGCTGGCAAATCCGCAACGTGATGGATCTCCACTCCTTCGTCGATGCCTAGATATTTTAGGCAGCCGCGCACCGACGGGTGCTGGATGGCATCGTTCCGGTGAACGTTTTCGAGCTTCGAATAAGAAATTCGGCTGTGGTACTCGAAGAAGGGAGGCAACGCTCTGCAAGTGATGTAGCAGCACTTATCGATGGTCGTGGACAACACTGACCCTCCGTGCTCCCGATACCACACTGGATAGTCCGTACCACCGCCGAAAAACGAAATGCGAAGTGGAGTCTTAGTTATTACCATCTGTAGCCTCCCTATGCCACTGTTGTTGGTCGGAATTTCCGCGCAAGCAAAAAGAAAGTTTGCCTAAACATCACTATTGCAGATCTAGAGATTGATCGAACCTCGTGCCGTACTCTTAAGCTTAAACCTAGTCGCGTTGCTTCTCTGCTTCGCAGGAAGCACGGCTGGGGCTGTCGCCGCCACAGGAGTAGGGTTGTATCCTGTAGGACTTGCATGCGGGGCGCCGGCAGCTACTCCATGTTCCAACATCCTGTGGGATGATCGATTACCTGTTTTGCGCCAACAATTGCGCATATATTTCACAGGTCTTGTCGTCCACAAGCCCCCCAGGAATTGCGCATTCCGGCAAACGCCTTTATTTCGGCTCTCCGGCGTTCGAAAGTTTTAAACAGATCGCTCGCGAAGTATCTCGCTATGCTTTTCGCAAGGTCCTTTGCACCGCACGGCCGACACACATAGCCTGTCTGGCCTTCCACGATATCATCACGGAGCGACCCGACATCCGTGGCGATCACAGGCAAGCCAAAGCTTTAGTTTGGATTACCGGCAATGATCAAGCGATAACTCTTGTCCCGGAGTACGATCTGCTGGAATGCCTCTACTAGGTAATCCAGCCCTTTATGGGCCATTTCTGCGGTAAGCACTAATAGGGGATTGTTGCTTGATCGCATAAGTTCGGTTCACTCGCCACAGCGTAGCAATCTCATAGGTAGCCGCTGGGGTCGCAATGCGTGCAAGAGCTTGCAGGTAAGCTGGCGCTGGATCAACGCTCCAAACAAAATCAAAACTTGCAATACACCCCAACCATTCCGATTCCTGCGGGGATGGCCCATGGCACGCGATCTGCCGAAAGACCAGGGGCTGCTGACCTGGAAGAGCGGCGAGATTCGATACGTCCGCTCTTCGCGACAAGGTCCAAAATTGAGCCATGTAGAGAAAGCGGTCCCTAGGCAGCGCAGAGTGCGTCCCTGCAGTCGCTGATGCTAGTCCCCATGTTGGCAAGACAAAGACGCTCGCCCCTTCGGGCAACAATTCTCCCATCGCTATAACCTGCTTGGTTTCGCGATTGATCGAAAGCCAACCTACTGCAATGTTCCCGATGCTGGCCATCAAGGCAATCAAAGCGATCCCTAGCGCCATCTTCTGTGGCCGTCCCCAGTGCGGTTCAATTGACAGAAACAATATCAGGTAGCCGGGGATAACATAGCGTTCGGCAACGTCTGAGGCGGTAAAGAGGTCGTTTGGTGAAACGATAAACAGGAGGAAGAAAACAACGCCAACCACCCAAGTCCGGTGAACCGTGCTTCCTCTCAGCATTACAATGAAGCAGAGGAGCAAAGTTATCGCGACCGCAGCGATAAGCGATAGGTTGTAGGATCGAAACGGCGACAGAAGGTTAATCAGCTTTTCCTTCCAGTCGAGGAGCCACACTATTGATCCGAGTCTGCCGCTGCCGTGAAAAAAAGCACAAATGAGCAGGATTGGGAATCCCAACCAAGCCAACTCGGCGGTAAGCTTCAAAAGCCTGCGATGACAAACGAAATCAACAAAGGAAACGGTGGAACAGGCAACGCCGAGTAGCACATATGAGGACAGGTGCGACAGGTAGGCGACGGCGCTCAGCAGGGCACACAGCAAGAAAGACATTGCAGACATTCGATTGCGGACCCGCAACCAGAATGCGAAAACGCAGAGGAAAACAGATACGCCAAAGATGAAATTGGCAAGGCCCTTAATGAGCTCAGTGTTGTAGAAGGTTAAGGCACAAACAAGGGCCAACCAATTCGGCTTCCCAGCAATTACCCTTCCAAGTTCGCTGCATCCAAAGACATAAAGCGCTGCCGCAACCGACAAAAACAGCTTCCCGCAGACAAGGAGGGGTAGAAATCGCTGCAATGGCACGACAAATAGATCCATCGCCAAATTGGGAAGTGGAGTCAGGTCAAGAGAATACCGTTGCTGCCAAAGCGGGTTTCCATCGTAATGCGCAAGGATGTAATCTCTTACGAGGTGATTCAAATAATCCGTCATTCCGGGATAATCGACGATCCATATTGGAATCAAGCAGACGACTAGCACTAAAAGCAGCGCGATATAGTAGGTTCTAAACTCTAAGATACAGCCCGTCCAAGCGCGAGAGGGCGTAGAATCGTGTGGTGCCGATAATTCTTGCGCTTTCACTTAGCAACCTCTTTCCGGTAGCTTTCTGGATAGCACAGAAACACTATAACCTGGAATCTGCATTTTGTTTCCTGGCTACCGAAGAATATACCCCCGAGTGCCAAGCTCACCATCTTTATTTCGCATTTCGTCCAAGGCCAAAACCGGAGCGTGCCCGGCAGGTCCGTTACCGGAACCCAGAAGCCGTCATTTGCACCATTTCGTAGCGATTTCACGAACACCTTCCCCGTCAACTCCCCTCCGTCCAGATTGGTTTCGCCTGGCTACCGCGCCTACCCGACTGGCAGCGGCAATGCCTCCATCCGCCGCAGCATGCTTCCGAACAGGCGCCGCGTCAGATGGCTCTCTGCCAACAATAGCCAGTTGTAGCGGGCATGCTTGACCTGCCTGCCGCCGGTCTTCACCAGCCGTTGCTGCAAACTAGTCAGCGACCAGTTCTCGATCTTCTTCGGCAGCGCCAACCTCCGCCAGAGGGTGCCCAAGTTGTAGGCGATCACGCTCAGCCACAGCCGCACCTCGTTCGACCGGAATCGGTGACAGCCCAGCCGCGTCACCTTTACCGCCTGCTTGCCTTCCTTGATCCACTGCTCGGCCGTGCCGCGCCGGTTGTAAAACCGTACGGCCGCCCGGCTCGGCGTCTCCAGACTGGTCACGATGAAACCGATGCGCGGAAACAACTCCCTGGCATGATGCTCAACCTTTGATACGACTCGCCGTGCCGTCGTCCAACTGGCTGCCTTGTAGAGAAAGCTCTTGTACCACACGATCGGTTTGTGACTGGGACGACCCACCGGACGTGACAGCAGTTCCGCCACATCCCGCTCAAGGTTCTCGTTGGCCGGGATGCGGATCGTATACTTCACGCCTCGCTCCTCCAGCGCTTCATAAATCTCCGGCTTGGCGAAGGCGGCGTTGGCGCGAAACACAACTTCCTTGCCCAACTGCTGTTGCCGCTCAATCTCGGGAAGCAACAGCTCTTCCCAGTCTTCGGCACTATGCACGTTGCCAGGGCGCAGCTTTGCCGCCAACCAGTCGCCCTCCCGATTGAACAACAACAGCGGGTGATAGCAGGTGCACTCGAAGTGACCGTTGTACGCGCAATTCTCCTGCTGACCGTACACCGGGATCTCGGTCGAGTCCATATCCAGCACTATCCGCTGTTGCGCATCGATGGCTTCGACCTTGCCGATGAGTTCGCGGTTGATGCGGACCAAGTTACGGAAGTTCTCCTCCTCGGCCAGCATCTCGGTCTCGAACGTCTGCAAGCGCGAAGTCAGCGCCGCGCCGCGATCCCAAGTCTTCTCCGAACCGATCAACCGGAACGTCGGACCTTGCGCGAGCCGTTCGGCGTCGTTGACATCCTCATAGCCCGCGATGCGGCTGTAGACCGACTGGCGGAACAGATCGGCGAGCGGAAGTTGCGTATTCTTCCCGCGCCGTGAGTCAGTCAGGTGCTGGGTGATCAGTTCGCCGAAGCCCAGCCGTTCATCCAACTCACGAACAAGGATGAGGCCACCGTCGGAGGTGACCCGTGATCCCTGGAAATTCATCTTCAAGGAGGCGTTGAAAGAAAGCTGAAACGGCCCGTTTTGTTTCTCACCCATTGGGTGTTGACTTCCTGAGCGGCATCATCACGTTCAAACTCCTATGGATATTGATGAAGAAGCCCATCCGAAGATTCGCAAGTCGAGGTCAAAATGGAAATGTGGGCTCAGGACATTCAAGTTCTCTATTGCCGATCACGTCTAATTTCACGCCCTTCAACGCCAAGGCCAAGCTCAGCCCGCACGCATACGGTCTATCAATTCCTCCGGTAAGCAGCGCAACGGCGACGTTGCATGCCGGAGCGTTCATCTCTCTCTCTCCTGCGCATCGGAGTCGTTTGCAGGACCCGCGACAGATTGAAATGTAGTTGTCATCTTCTTTGCGTCTCAGCACCGACGCGGGGAGGGAGGCTTCTACCAGTGATTACAAACAACCACCATAAAACCTTCGGCACTTGACGAGAAAGTGAAAAAGTCATCGTTTTACGCGGCTTTCTGAAAAGCGGCGAGTTGGGTTCTTGTGGCGGCCAGCCGTTGCGTTTTCAGGAGCAGGTAGTTGAGGTTGCGGTAGCCGCGTCCGCGTCGCAATAGCGCTTTGATATTGCCGTTGACCGCTTCGACCACCCCCAGTGGAACCTTTGTTCTGCAGTAGTTCAGGATTCCCTCCAGATGGCGAAGCAGCAGGTCGGCCAGCTTTTCCATGGGTTTGAGCCGCTGCCAGCGCAGCTGATCGATCCAGTTCTTCAGATAGCGCACCATGGATCCCTCGTAGTGATAGCTCCACAGCCGGTCCAGGCTCTCTTTGAGCAGATAGGCCTTCATGATGCGCCGGTTCAACGCAAACAGTTCGTTGAGTTGCTGCTTTTTGCGCGCGGTCAGATGCACCCAGCGCGTCAGCAGCAGCCAGCGCTTGCCCTTGACCAGTTCCCGTGCCGGTCCGCTCTTGCGGAAGAACTCGGGCCTGCGGATCTCGTCGACCGCCGCACTGGCGTGCTTCATGATGTGAAATTTGTCATAGATGATGCGGCAGTTGGGCAGCCACTGGGTGATGCTCTGCTTGAACGGCTCCCACATACCAACACAGGCAGCCTGTACTGCGCCGCGTTGAAAGGGGCTCAGTTGCTTCGAGAAGAATTCGTCAAGCGTTTCCTTCTTCCGCTCGGCGCCGAACCAGACAGGCTCGGCGGTCTCCAGGTTGCTCACCACGGTGATGAACTTCTGCTTCTTGCCCACAAAGATCTCGTCCACGCCCATCTGCCGCAGCGCCGGTTTGCGCCGCGTCCTGGCCCAACGCCCCAGATAACGCTGATCGATGGCCCGCACCGTGCTCGCCGCCAGACCAAACTGCTTTGCCACCCGGTTGGCTGCCGTGCTCTCGCAGACCTGCCCGACCGCATCTTCAAAACGCTGGCTGAACGGCGCCTTGGAAGGCAGCAACGGAACCTTTTCCGCCTTCACTCCGCAATCCGGGCAGCGCACCCGGTACAACTCCACAACCACTGTGGTCAAATACTCGAAGCATGGCAAGTCGCGCACTTCCCGCTCATAGCTAGCCACAATCTCGCTTGTTGGCTTGCCGCAGCCAGAACAAACCAGCAACTTGTTGGCCCGCTTACGCCGAACCCAAAGCTTCAGTCTCTTGCCAGGCTCATCAATCTCATGCCGGTAGACCTTGTAGCCCGGCCACCCCAATACCCGCGTCCAATCGTTGTCCTGCATCGAGAGGAGAATAGCCGATTCTGGCTCGCAAGAAAAAGCCGCGAAAATCACGCCCTCTTACAGATTCCTGCGCAGAGCCAAACTTTCTATGCCAGCTTTATAGAATTCCATCCCAGTATTCGAGCATGGACGTCAAGGTCTGCTCCAACGTTCGCAACGGTTTCCAGCCGATAGCCTCGCGGATCTTTTGCGTATCCCCGAAAATAATCTTTTCGTCGGAAGGTCGGATCAGCCGGCTTGCTACTAGTATCTCAGCGTCCACGCCGGAGAGGCGCATCGCAATCTCCAGCAGTTCGCCAATTTCTCGCGTTTCGGTAGCGCAAAGGTTGTAAGCCTCACCCGGCTTTCCCTTGAGCGCCCCCAAATAGAACCCTCGGACCGTATCTTGAACATCCAAAAACGCGCGCCGCGGCTTCAAATTCCCCACTTCGATCACAGGCTTCTGCAGGCCCTTCTTGATCCGCACGAGCTGCCGCACAAAATCCGACGGCGCATCATTGGTCTTCCCGGGCCCCGTCGTATTGAAAAGGCGAATATTGACAGCCGGCACTTGATAATCCAGATAATATTCCCGTGCCAGCAGATCCAGACATACCTTACTGATACCGTACGGATGGAGCGGCAGCAGCGGCTGGTCCTCCTTCACCGGAATTGCGGAGGCGGGCACATTACCGTATTCAGCGCTCGAACATGCTGAAACCACTACCGGAGGTTTCTTCTGATTTCGGATTGCCTCAAACAGGTACAGGGATCCGATGATGTTCGATTGGAATGTTCCCGCAGCGTCCGCCCATGAAACCGTCGCCAGGCTCTGAGCCCCCAAATGAAATACGTGCGTCGGCTGATATTTCTGGAGAATCTGCTCGACCCGTTGTCCATTGCATAAATCGCACTGCTCAAAGCAGACATTTGAAAGTGTTGGGAGCGAATCCAAGCCATGTAAGCGATACCCTCCAATTACCTTCCAGCCTTCACTCTGAAGAAACTTTACAAGATGAGATCCGATAAAACCCTCTGCACCCGTCACTAGCGCGGTTCCTGCCATTAATGTCTCCAAAGAGTCCTAAGACACTGCCGTGAAAGATATGAGAAGTTCATTCGTGGACTGGGAAACCACGCTATACATTCATCCTCGGTATCGAGCCACTGAATGTAATCGCCGACATCTACGCGTGTCGGAGAACCACTCCTCCGCGTTGTGTGCCGGAATGAGGATTGATACAAGAGGCTTCATGGTTGTGGTCTCGCTATATCCGTTTGCAGCGCACGTTTACTGTTGCCTTTGAAAGCGCATTCATATGCGGCGAGTAAGTTGCCAGTCGAATATTCCCACGCCAGTTCCTTCTCGATCCGGCGGCGCCCGAATTCTCCCATCTTCTGCCGCTCTTCAGGATAATCAAGAAGCCAGAGAATCTTCTCGGCAAAATCGCCCGCTCGATCCTCGCCACTGCAGTAGAGTGAGGCTTCCTGCGCACTGAACCTTCCCTCTTTGAGATCAAACTGGACAATCGGCTTGCTCAGTGCCATGTATTCCATGATCTTGATCATCGTCGAGAGATCATTCATCTCGCAAGGTCGATCGGGATTGACGCAAACGTCCGCGGTCGAAAGAACCTCGAGCAAATTTGCGTCCGAAATCCGTCCGGTGAAATTGAACATTCCGTCAAGACGCCTGTCCGAGACCATTTTTCGCAAGCTGGCCAGTTCCGGACCTCCTCCAACACACGTGAAATGGACATCGTTGCGGCCCAATTTGCCGACGTGCTCTGCCGCATCAATAAGTATGTCCAAGCCCTCCTGAACACTCATCGTGCCGACGTAACCGACGAGATAGCGCTTGCCGTACTTCAAAGCGGGATTGGGGGAGACCGGAGTGAACGTCGCGAGGTCCGGCCCATTGCGGACCACAAACACAGCCTCCGGATCCTTGCCTCCCCGCCTTACCGCGATTTCCTTGTAGCTCTTGTTGGTCGCCATCACTACCGTGCTGCAGCGAAAGGTAAGCTTCTCAAGCCAAAGCTGCGCCTTGTAAAAGAAGTCCATTCTCCCGTATTTCGAAAAGTATAATTCGGGATTCACATCGTGATAGTCGAAGATATATCTCACCCCGAACAATCTGAATGGCAGCGCAACCATGAAAATGTCATCAGGCGGATTACATCCCTGAATAACGTGGAATCCCCTCCACACATAAATCCATGAGGCGTAAAGAAGCTCCCAGAAGAAAGCGCAACCATATTCCAGCACATAACCAGCTGGGGTGCGCCCCTCTTTCGGCATCGGATGCCGATAAATATGGATGCCATCGATCTCCTCGTAACCCTTTTGGTGGCCTTTACCCTTCGGACACAGGACCGTAACAACATAACCCGCGTTGCGAAGGCAGATTGCCTCCTTCCAGACGCGCCGGTCAAATGGGACCGGCAGGTTCTCGACAATAATGAGAACTTTTCTTTTCATGCCATGCACACATCCTGGGTAAATAATCTGCGAGGGCTGTCAACGCAAAAACACGCTTGCCTTCTCGCGCACGAGGTAAAAAGTCAACCAACGAAACATGAGCTTTACTGACAGTAAAAGTGGCCGGGAATCCTCAATGTTGTTCGATCGTCCGGTGCGCCACACTGGACGTCGGAGCGAGATCTTGCAGATTCCCAGTTTCTGAAGAGCGAGAGTCTTAATGGCACGTGAATTGCACTGAATATTACTCGACGGGACTTTCAGAGGTTCCTGAATGAACCCATTCCGACTTCCAACCATCTGCTCAAGCCCGGACGTTCGATTCAATGGTCTGGCCTTGGTTTTCAGCGGCTTGTACTAAGCTCTGGCGTCACTCCCACGTCGCGAGAACTCTGTACTCTCAGCCATTCCTCAAATACTGATAGGCTGAATAGTATCTTGTAGTGATCATTGCGTCCCGCCTCATGTTCTCGCAAGACCCGCTGAACGGCGGCCGGCCGTAGGAATTTATACATATAGGATTGCGGATCCATTAGATTGTCCCTCATGCGCGACGCTACTGCACTGCGGAACCAGTCATCAACTACGTTACCGGCAAATCCGCGCTTTTTCCTCTTTAACATCTCCGAATCTAGAAACTTCTTGCAGACTCGTCGATGTATCCATTTTTGGCGGCCGTAGCGCACCTTGAAATTCGCTGGCAACCTTTCTGCAAATTCCACAATCTCCTTATCAAGATACGGGACTCTCACTTCGAGACCATGAGCCATCGACAGCTTATCGCTATACATGAGAAGCTCATCCGGAAGCGACGATCGCATTTCGATGAACTGGAATCTTCCTAATTCATCACTTTCGCTCGAAAGCGTCAGAAGTTCCCTCCAGCACTCGAGCACCCCGTCATCTGCATCGCGGGCGACTACATCGTCCTGGAAAAGATCATAAATTTCGTTACCCGGCAGTAGTGATAGCACTTCTCGATATCTCTGAGCAGGGTCCCTCGCCTTCAGAGCGCGCAGCCCTCTTTTTAGCATCTCGTTCCTCGGCAATGCTGGAATCGTCGTTTCCACAGGTGCGCGCATCCACGTCGGAACTGATCTCCAATAGGAACCATACCGAACTCCGAGATGGCGGGGATAACCTGCGAATAGCTCATCCGGACCTTGTCCCACCAGCGCAACCTTGACATCCTCCCGAGCACGCTTGCAAACAAAATACATCGGAACGACTGACGAGGACGCTACGGGTTCCTCTAACTGAGAAACGATCCTGAGCAGATTATCCTCAAAAGTCGGGCGATCAATCATTAATGACGTATGCTCCGAGGAGAATCTCGACGCGGTTCTCTGCGCGTCCACTAATTCATCATCGCCGAAACTTTTCCCGTAACCTACGGTGTAGGTCTTCCACCGACCGCCATAAAGATTCATGAGGCCAAGGAGAAGCCCGGAATCGACTCCACCGCTTAGAAGAAGGCCAACCGGGACGTCACTAAGCAAATGTCGCTTGATGGACTGTTTGTAGAGTTCAAATAGCTCCTCACAAGCCTCATCTTGAGACTTGAGAGGCAGACATGCCCCTGGTCGAAAGTTATACCACCGCCGCACCTCAGCCTTGCCACTTTCACATACGAGCATCGTGCCAGGGGCAAGTTTGAGCACGCCTTTAAAGATTGTATGCGGCGAAGGTGTATAGCGGTAGCGCAGAAATAGACTAACCGATTGCGGGTCCACATCGATCCGCTCATTGAGTCCTGCTACTACCGCCCGAATCTCAGATCCGAAAAACAGTCTGCCATGTTCGAGTTTATAGTAAACCAGCTTAATACCGAACGGATCACGGGCAACAATAAGCCGCTGCTTGCGAACATCCCAAATCGCAAGACCAAACATACCGTTTAGATGATTCAGGACTTCGTCTCCCCATTGCTTATAACCGTGGATGATCACTTCCGTGTCTGAGTGCGTACGAAAGATATGACCAAATCCCTCTAGCTCTTTCCTCAATTCTGGGAAGTTATATATTTCCCCATTAAAAATGACATACACCGCTTCTTCGACATCAGACATTGGCTGGTGCCCGCCGGAGAGATCGATGATCGAGAGTCGCCGGAAGCCGAGACCCAGAGGTCCAGCAATGAAATATCCTTCGTCGTCGGGGCCGCGGTGGGCGATGCTCCTCGCCATCCGCTCGACAGTGTCACGCTGAACGGGAGCCCCGTCCCCAAAGTTATATTGTCCGCAAATCCCGCACATAGGTTCCCTTATCTACGCCGAGTGACTCAGTTTGTCATGCCTGTTTCCCGACAAAGCAAGAAACAAAGGCTCCGAAAAAGTTGAGATTGCGCCCATCGATGCATCGGCACGTTATCCCATCCCACCAAAAGCTGCCTGGACCGGAACGATCCATCCGGCCGCTGCCAGCGCGTCGTCAGATCTCCCACCACCCGGGTCAGAATCGCTCCAAGTTCGGGGAATCGATCACGCAGCAGAACGGTTAGGTTTACGCACTCGGCGTAGTCATAAAGCTCGCGGCGATAGGTGATCAGCCGCGGAGCCAGGGCAAAGGGCCGCGGCAGACCGGACTCGTCGAACAGATGGCTGCGGTAATAAACCACACCCAACTCGATGGCCCGTTCCGCCTCCGCTGAGACAATGTACCCCATCGCCTTGGCCAGCGACTTTATTACGAAGCAGGTGTGGAAGTGGTCGATAAATCCGCGCCGACCATCCGCCGCATAGGGCCACGCCCCATCTTCGTTCTGCGCACCAGCCACAAACCGGATGTTGCGCGCTGCCGCTTCCAGGTACGTCGGTTCCGAAAGTTCGACTCCGGCTCTTGCCAAAAGAGATGCGCGGTAGGCGCTTGCATTGACAACCAGGCACGGATCGTTCGGCGAGGGTGTGTATCCCGTGCTCTCAGCGCCTGGCCTGACAGCGAGTTGCCGGTATTCAGTGTAGGCGTGGCGCGCGATTGACTCCATGATCTCCAGCCAGCGTGAATCGTGATCGAGCGCATATACCTGTGAGAATGCCTCGTAAACGTAGGGCGTGGTAGTAATCAAGGCAGTACCCGTGGTGAGCGTGCCATCGATCGTCACCCAACTGAACGGATACCCCCACGCATACTCCTTCATGCCCGGGCAGCGGGTGTCCACGAGCACGGAAAGAAAATGCCGTGCACGATCCAGCCAATGCTCCTCCTTGCGGCTCTCCGCCAGAAACGCAAAGGCCATGGCATAGTGAGCGTCGGCAATCGGAAATCTCTGCGGCTTCCAAAACAGCCGGCGCGCGCTCGGAACGAACGCCTCGCAAAATACCATGGGAGCCACTGCTAGTGTTCCGAGCTTTTTGTTGCGATAGTACAGGGACTTCGCAGCGCGGCCAATCGGGCTCGCATACACGGTCTGAAAATCGTAGGAGGTTTCGCCATAACGCTCAAGCCACCCAGAAAATCGATCTACAGCAGAGGAAACTCTTGCCGACAAATCCAGATCAACGGCATTCTCTAAGCTCACTTCAGTCGGCATCCGAAGCCCTCTCCAGCGCTGAAGCCAGAATTAAGTTGCTTGACCAGCAATCGCTCTGCGTCTTTTTCGACACGCACCGGGTTGCCCACTCATCTTACCTACGATGCAAACCTGGCAGACCAGCACCGCAAATAAGACATACACAAGCGCCGCGCTCTAAAACGGCATCTTCAGCTCGCACTCGTCGCATCGTTCTTCCGCACTTCCAGATGCACGATCAGGTGCCAGCCCATCACACGCTGCATCGGCAGTGATTTGATGGGCAGTGGCGGCGCGTGCATAAACTGCTTGTAGGCGCGCGTCACTTTGAAGTCAGGAAAGTCTTGCCGCACCTCTCGTAACCCATAGACTTTGGCGTAGGGGTTGTCGGGGCCGTCGGTGCTGCGGTGAACGAATCTCTTCAGGCTCAAGTATCGGAAAAGCCCCTCTTCTCGCGCATTTTTCACATGGGCCGCGAATATGCCCTTTCCCTGGATTCCGAGCGCCACCATAGCCGCCAAACCTGCGCGGCGCAGAACCGCAATTGACAGCATATAGTTCAACGACCACTTGGCGTAGACCATCATCACCAGTTCGCCGCCCGGCCGAAGAACGCGCGCGATCTCCGCCTGGGCCTTGCGAATCTCGGGTACGTGGTGCAATACGCCGAAGCTGTACACGACGTCGAACGAGTTATCGGGGTAGGGGATCTCGAGCACGGACCCGACTTTCAGATCGTCATAGGGGAGACTGCGCAGTTGCATCCGCCGTCTGACTCGTGCCACTGACTCGGCGGTCAAATCCAGTCCCGACCAGCGGGCGCCGCGGCGAATGATCTGCTCGGAATCGGCTCCTTGGCCCAGCCCTATTTCGAGCACCTTCTTGCCGGCAAAATTCGCGCGATCAAGGCAGCCCAGAATATGCTTTTCGCGCCGATACCGAAAGTCGTCGTACTCGCTGAAGAAGCGGTTAAAGTCGCCTCCGAACCGCTCCTCTAGCCCGCCCACCTGGGAGTCCCCGCAGGGATTCGCCTCCCAGAAGGCCGAGATCTCCTGTTCGGCAACAGACGCCGCGTGATTTCGCTCAATGTTCATATTCGTTGCAGTGCCTGTGCCGCCACCAGTCTCCTTCAACTCCGGATGCACAATCCGGTTCCGTCCTTCTGTCTCTTGATCCATGTACAAATCGGAGCTGAGTTCCGAATCAGGCTAGGCTGCTATTTGGCTGGGAGCGAGGGCAAATAAGTCCGCACTCTTCTCAACCGGATCATCGAGCCGAGAATCATGCGAAGCTTTTTCATCTGCTCGCCGCGATGGAACCGCATGAGATCACGCGATACCGGCCGGTCGAGACGCCGTACGGCAGCCAGGCCATAGCCAAGCAGCAGAGCTACTCCGCCCAGCAAGACCGGCTTCTTGGTCATTCGATAAGCAACCCGAAACAATTCCCACAGAGGCGATCCGCCCAGAAAATAGTCCTTGGCGCCGTAATCGTATGCAGCCCGCAAAAGTCCCTTCTCGGCGGTACCCATAAGCCTCGGGTGGTGAAAGCGCCGGTCGGGGAAATTGCGCGTCTCCCAACCCTTCATGCGCGCGGTGGTGACTGCAATCCAGTCAATTCCGCCTAGCCGGTTTGCGCAGTAACCTCCGATATCCAGAAAGCATTTGTACCGGAAAAGTTGACATGCGCCGTGCACGGAGTTTTCGCCCTCAAAGCTATCCCGCGTGGAGTCCCAGCCCCCGTCCTGGGTATAGGCCGTTCCCGCTACGCCTAGCCCTGGATCGCTTATGAACTTGCCTATCAGGAACTCGAACTGGTCCGGACCAAAGGAAATATCCGCATCCAGGTTTCCGATCAGCTCGAATTGGAGATCCTGAACACGTTGCAGTCCCTCGTTAAAAGCGTGGACCTTTGCTGCAAAGTTTCGATCCTTGCGCGCCGGACGATTGACCAGTTCGATCCAACTGTGCTTCGCCGCATATCTCGCCACGATCTCCCCTGTGGCGTCAGTTGACCCATCGTTTACAATGACCCACTTCAGCGGAAGGACGGTTTGCGCCACTACGGACTTGATCGTCTCCTTGATCAGCCGCGCTTCATTACGGCACGGAGTGATCAAGACGTAAGCGAAATTGTTCACTGCGTTTTCCATGTGAGATCTATGCTTTCTACCTGTCTAGGCAGACTCAATGGCAGAGTCAATAAAGAGGCGGTGCGCCAATTCCAATGCCAGGAGTCTGTGGATCTCCTCCGTGTGGTTATGGTCTCCGCGCAGATGGCCGTTCACAACCCGCTCCAGGTTCACACGGTTGACATAAGGCCGCGCCAGCGCCCGATCGTCGAGAAGAATCTGGCGCACGTAATCCTTCAGCTGATCTCGATACCAGACACGAAAATGAAACGGCTTGTGGCGGCCGAGCCATATACGCTCCAGGTGGAGCGGAGCGAACATGTGATCGATACGCGCCATCCACTGACGCATCCCAACGTCATACGCGTATTCAGCTTTAAAGAAGAACTCGAGGTACATGTGCGTCAATGCGCTATTCAGCCCGCCTGAGCCGCGATCGGTACCTATCTTGGCCAGTGCGGGATTGCCCTCGCGGATGAGGCGAGCCCTTACTTTCTCATTCACTGCGAGAGTGTCCGGGCCGGGAGCACGGTACGCAGTCTTCACCACCTCATTGTCGAGGAACGGAGAGCGAATCCCCACCTGGGTCTGCTCAAGCCCCAGTACGCCATAGTGATGCCAAGGCGACTGGCAAAACGCTATAAACGTGATGGGATGAACCTGGCGATTAGCATTGTAAGTTTCAATCCCGGCGCCGACCTGCTCGCGCAGAGGTTCAAACACTCCAGCAGCCGGCGCAACTGCCTTGAACATCACCGCCTGCATGAGGATCTCACTGCCATAGGTGCCTACTACGCGCACAGGCGCGATCTCGCGGACCTTTTCCTGCACGTAAAGGTCGGGAGAGCGACTTAAATCAACAGATGCGTCGGTTAAGAGAATCGAGCGTTCGGCGTAATGCGCGAATCGGGATAGAAACTCCGGTCCCACGGTAATCACCTGGTAAGGCTGCTGACAAGTCCTGGCGACGCGGCGCGCGAGCTTAACGTCCTCATGGTCACGATACATGCTGCCCCATGTATAGCAAGGCAGGGAGTTAGGCTCCGCCTTGTGCCACGCCAGGATGATGCGCGTATCCAGGCCGCCCGTCACCGACATTCCAACCCGCTCGCCGCCGTTGAAATAACGCGAGAGATTGTCGACAAAGGCGGTCCGGAGACGGCGGTAATACTCTTCCGGATCCAAAGCTTCCTGCTGTTCCCATTCTTTCGGGTCGAAGTAGGAATTCTTTGCCGCGAGCGCGCCGTTGCGGAAGTTCCAGACCGAACCCGGGGGTAGCAGATAAACACCGCGAAACAGCGTCCGGTTTTCGAGTGCACATCCGCAAGCAATAAACTCTCCAAGTCCGCGCGGATCGATGGAACGCAATTCCGGCCGAACTTTCAAAATAGCCTTGGCCTCTGCAGCAAAATAGAAGGCGTCGTCGGCTTCATGGTAATAAAGTCGCTGCAGACCGTAACGATCGTTGAACAGGAGAGTGGTACTTCGCGCTTTGTCCGCTACCAGTCCGTGGAACCGGCCATTTAGCTCCTTCGGAAAGTTCGACTCTTCTTCGTAGCGATGGACTAAATAGGAAGGCCAGTTCCCTGCTATGACATGTCCATTAGCTCGGAGCATGTCAATCGTGCCGGGCTTGGGAAACTCTTCACCGGAAAAAACAAGAGTTGTATTTCCCTGCTCGTTCCTTACAGGCATTTCTGCCGCAAACGAACCGCGACGAGCTACCCAGCCGACGTAGACACCTAGTGATGAGTCGCTCCAGACACCAGAGATATAAAAAGACTCATGCAACATCGTCCCGAGCATCTGACGCAATTCATTTTCAGCCACGTCCTGCGGCCGCTTGGTCACTATGCCAACTATTCCGGGCAATTGGGTCTCCCTAAATCGATCTGAATATCATGTGAATTCGCCGATCACGGATTTCGAACTCAGGCGCCGCGATTGGCGTTCCGCTGCATTGGCCCGCTTAATCATCGAATCGCCAAAGATTCACGAGTCATGTGGCTTCGCGGCATCCGATTGGTTCCTGAGAGGAACTCGAGTAAAGCGCGCTGATGGAGCACGGTGCTCCGGCGGCAGATGTTGAGAGATTCGAGCATAAATGTCGCCAGTTATCCTTGCAACAACGCTCCACGAGTGGCCGGTCCGGACTGAACTTTGAATGCCGGCCCGACGCTCATTGAGGTTTCTATACAGGTCGCTCGAGAAAAACTCCTCGATCCTCTTCGCGAGATCTTCAGGATCATTCGGCCGACATAGGTATCCGTTTGTCCCTTCGATTATGTCGTCACGGAAGGTACCGACATCGGTGGCTATGACAGGCAAGCCGAAATTATGCGACATAAAGAGCACGCCGCTCTGAAAGATCTGCTTGTATGGCAAAACGAGTACGTCGGCAGCCTTAAGATAGGTCTCCATCTCCTCGTCTGCAATATAACGGATCTCCTGAACCACCTGTTCCCGCATCGGACTTGACTCAATTGTCTTGTGAACATCTCGCCAATGCTGTGACGATTCCTTTATTGGCTCACCGGCGATGATCAGCCGATAGTTCCGATCGTGAGGGGCGACGCGTCCAAATGCGTCGACCAGCAGATCGAGCCCCTTATACCCGACGATCCGTCCGAAGAAAAGAATGGTCCGATGGAAATCGCGAAGACCTAAACGCTGTTTGGCCTCTGCCGGAGTCAAACGCGTCTGTGGCACCATATCGCCAACCCCGAAAGGTATAACTGTCACTTTCTCCTGTCTTATACAAAAGCTGCGCGCGAGCTGATTTTTCATGTCTTCGGTGTGGACAAATACATGATCAACGAGGTGATACTGAATGCGTAGGGTTAGTCGGTTCAAGAGCGAATCGACGCCATCTCTCTCGGCCGCATTTATGTTGTGCGCGGTGAAAACAAGCTTCTTGCCCAGGAATTTGTAATAGAGGAGGAGGAGAGTCCTGTCGAAATAGGAAAACTTATAATGCCAGAGGATGTGAAAAGTGTGCGGGGATGAGGTAGCTGCATAGCAGATGAGTCGAAAATAGACGGCGACAAACGAAAGGAGTTTGAGAACTGGGCTCCGACCAGGTCGTGGCATTGCGTATAGCGCAAAAAGCCTCACGTTGCCGAGGCTCCGCATTCCACACAAGTCCATTTCAGTATTGCCAACGACGTCCAGCGCCAAACCGGAAGACGCGAGCGCCTTGGCGATGGCGCAAGCATAATGTCTGTCGATCCCACCTGTAAACAGGGCGACCATGGCCGGAGAGATTGGCTTGTTCATATTCTTAAGCTCACTGGGTCTCGAAGAATACAAAATTCGTAAGCTGCCTGAAGGGTGTGAAGTACGTCACTGGCGCAAAACGCTCATTCGATGGAGAAACTCGACCTGCTCAGGCCGCGAGCGAGTGCCCTGTGCTCGCGATACCCAGTTCCCCCTTGTTCACACATCTTGAGCCAAGGTCGGAAAGCTGTACCTGTACCAGGAAAGCCGGAGGTCTCGATTCTTGGCGAGCAACGCCCCGTCGCCGAGGGTATCGACCTCGCCCAACTTGTCCCCAAGGCTCGTACAACCGTCGGTCGTCCCAATTGAGCTGGAACATGGCCCGCTACCAGCAAATTCCTTGGTAGTTTCCATTTCCGCTCCTCCGAGAACACACGCGAACGAAGTCCACGACCGACTGATCTTCCCGTAATCGGCTGAGAACATCTTGAAATTCTGGGTCCTTGTTTCCGATCACGATGGTCTCCGCGTGCTCCAAGACTGAGTCGATGCTCTCTACCATCAAGCGTGAAATATGGGGAATTCTATTGAGAATGAAGTCTCTGTTGGCGCCGACTAAACGGCCAAAATTCACGTTTTTATCGTAAATGGCCAGGTCGTAACCTTTCCCAAGAAGCCGTTCGATTAGCTCAATTATTGGGCTCTCCCGCAAATCGTCTGTCCCAGCTTTAAAGCTGAAGCCGAGTATCCCCACTCGTTTATGTTCTTCTTGCATGATCATGTCCAGGCCGCGACTTATATGCATTTCATTGCTTGGTAGAATTGATGTGAGAATGGGAAGTTGCAGATCTTGGGTTTTGGCGGTGTATATCAATGCACGGAGGTCTTTAGGCAAGCATGATCCCCCAAAGGCGAAACCTGGTGAAAGGTAGGTAGGGGAAATATTAAGCTTTTGATCTCGACAAAAGATATTCATGACATCGTGAGCATCGATCGCAAGCTTCTTGCAGAGACTGCCAATTTCATTTGCAAATCCAATCTTCAATGCATGCCAACTGTTGTCAACATATTTGACCATTTCGGCAGTTTCTAAGGTCGTTCTGATTATCGGGGCGTCGAGTTTCGCATAAAGTTTACTCAGCAGGGATCCGCTTTCTTCATCCAGCTCGCCGATGACAGTCTTTGGAGGGGCGTAAAAGTCTCTTACCGCAGATCCCTCGCGTAGGAACTCAGGATTGTGACAAACACCGAAATCAATACCCGCTTTTTTTCCCGAGTATTCCTCAAGGACGGGGATAACAATGCCATGCATCGTTCCTGGCAGGATCGTACTGCGAATGACAACGGTCTGGCGATCGGTCTTTTTCTTAAGGGCGCTTCCTATCTCCTCACAAATGCGACGGATGTAACGCAGGTCCAGATTGCCATTAGCTTGGCTTGGCGTGCCGACGCAGACAAAGGACAGATCCGTTACTCCGAGAGCTTCGAAGGGGTCGGAAGTTGCGCGTAGCGCACCTTGCTTGACTGCCGCAGAGATGATTGCGCCAATTTCCGCTTCAATAATAGGAGACTCGCCCCTATTTATCAGCTCAACTTTCGTTTGTATAGGATCGACGCCCACCACCTCATGGCCGTCGTTGGCAAGACAACCTGCCGAGACCGTCCCCACGTACCCCAGTCCGAAGATGCTAACTCTCAATGTTCATCCTTTCGTTACTGGCCGTCACGATTGCGTCGGTTGCTGCTCATGATTTCGAGGACATACGCAATTGACTACCGGAAGGCGTAGCGCGGGCCAGTCTTAAGCGCTGTTACCTAGTACCGTGACTGCATGATTGAGTATCGAAGTTTCCGGCGGGCCTGTTGGCGTGTGAACTTCCATTCGATGGTAGTGCCGTCGCGGTTGAGACGCCGATTCCAGGCCCGGACCTCACGGCGCAAGGTGGCCAAATCGCCGATTCTGTGTTTTTCCAGGCATTTACGGCTGAGCAGGCTTACTGCGATTTCCGCCTGGTTGAGCCAACTGCCGTGCTTGGGCGTGTAATGAACGGTGAAGCGGTTCCAGAGCATGCCGCCCAGTTTCCTGCCGTACTGTTTTACCAGCGACTTGCGACCGTGCGTATTCAGGTTGTCCAGAACCAGATGAATAGCGTTCAGAATCACTGGACAACTACAGTTCCTGAGAGGCCCGTGGGGGGGGAGGGAATAGTACTACTACTGCTACTATAGCAGCTACTCTCGCTGAAATTCGAAAGCGCCGGCCCGGTCCCGTTGGGAAGTCCGCCAAGGCCCAAGTAGCAGTCCATGGCGGGAATGCTATTGACACGGCCGTTCGCCACTGTGGCACTCGTGCCGCCCGCACATTGCGAGGAGTTTGTGACCAGGGAATTGTTATATGTCCCGCTCGTGCAGGTCAAAACGTTCCCCGAGGTGACGTCCGGTCCAATGGGGGGCCATGGTTTGCCGCTAGGCCACCACGACGGCGTCGCAGAGGAATAGAAGGAAGGAGGAAGGGCGTCGCTCGAAGGGCACGGGTTGGAAAAGGGAGCCTGGACGCCCGTAAGGGACGTCGGCACTTCGCTGCAATTGAACCGGGGCGAGCCGAAACCCGTCACTGGATCGGCGTTGCCCCACAGCATGAGCGTAGTCGCTACGTTTGGATCGCTTGGGACGTTACTGTTGCCGTATCCGATTCCGATGACCGCCGTGGGCACACCATTGATGGCGGTAGAAGTTGTGTAAGTGGTATTGCTGCCTGTAGTTCCTAAGATATTCCCGACTAGATTGTAGAAACGATGGAATGCAGATACCGTTTCCGCATCGACATTGTTATTGCATGTCTCATAAGTCGCGGTCGAATAACTCGAACCGCTCGCCCAACAAACCGGCTGGATTCCCTGGAAGAAGTTGCGGAAATGCGTATTCAGGTTGGCCGTCCCATGCATGTTGTCGGCCGTAGCGCCGTCCGCAATGTTGCCCTCCACAAGAACCATCGAAACCCCTGAGCCGTGATCACCGTGGGCAGGGATGCTGTAGCCAGCGCTTCCCGTGTAATACCCGTTAATCGAATAGTTGTAGGCAAAAACACATCCGCTTGTAGTTCCGTTGCTAATTTGAGGCGTGGTCACGCCTTGCATAATGTTATTTGCGATGAGACAGTCTGTCGCCGAGAACGCTTCCGCGCCGTAAGAACCCGTGCCGCCCTCGGAAAGGGCCATGTAGTTGTTCACTATGCTGATGTGATTCCCGTACTCTATCCGAAGCTGTCCCTCGCCGCTGCTGTTCGCCATAGCGACGCCCTTGACCCAGGAGTTCTGCGCATTAAAAAAATCAAGACCATTGCATCCACTGCAGCCTGAAAGATTTACTCCTATATCCTCAACACCATCATTTAAAGCTGGTGAATCCGCCCACCATGCAGAAGGAGTTTGAGCCGACGTCCAATTCTGCATCTCCAGGCCCGATGAGATACCAACGACCACGTTACTGCCGGAGCACGCCGCCCCGATCGTCGTGACGCCGTTGCAGCTGGTTACCGTAACAATCTGTTCCTGCGACCAGCACGTTGCATTGCCCGCGCAAGCGCCATTGCTGGGACCGCGCATCGACTGACTACTTCCTTCGGTGCTATAGGGACCAGTGAGGCCAGGAGCAACTGCGCTCTGCGCTGTGGTGGCTTGCGAAACAATAATGCCGCCATTGTCGGTTGTGGGATCAAGCTGGTCTAAGATGATGGGATTGCCGACCTTTAGATTCGCCACTGTCTTCAGCGTGATTTGATTCGTGCCTTGAGGGTATGTTCCTGATGGATATGCTGGAACACTCCAAGTTGTAAGGTTCTCGGGATTGCCCCTCCAGTTACCGTCCGCCGAACCCACCATAATTCCGGCGCTAGTTGGTGCAAAGAGAGTCAGATTGGCTCCCGCGCCGCGCACCGTTACATTCGATGCACCGCTGAAGGAAAACATCCCTGTCGCGTTGCTATAGGTTCCCGCGCCGAGCGAAACCACGCCGCCACCGGCACTGCTGCAACTGGCAATGGCGGCATTGATTTGGGCCGTCGTCGCACTCGACGTGAGCGAAGTGCAAATGTTCGTACGGTCGGGAATACCCCCCACGACTCCTGCACCGCTCCAGTTAATCGCACGACTCGAGGCCAGCACGCCGGTCCATGGAGTAGGACCACTAGTGGACACTGAAGAGACGGTGAGGGTGAGGCTCGCGGTGCCGGTGCCAGCGCTGTTCGCCGCACTCAAAGTCACGGTCGAGGACCCTGCCGCAGTCGGCGTCCCCGAGATCAAGCCGGTCGAGGCGTTTACTGACAATCCGGCGGGCAACCCCGTCGCTCCGTAACTGGTGGGAGTGTTCGTGGCCGTGATCTGGTACGAGAACGCGGTTCCTACTGTCCCGTTCGCCGTCGTAGCGCTGGTAATCGCGGGCACCGCCACCGCCGGCTTAGCTATCGTCAACGTCAGCGTGGCAGTGCCAGTTCCTGCGCTGTTGATCGCACTCAAAGTCACGGTCGAGGACCCTGCCGCAGTCGGCGTCCCCGAGATCAAGCCAGTCGACGTGTTCAGCGACAATCCACCAGGCAAGCCAGTCGCTGAATAGCTGGTGGGAGTGTTCGTGGCCGTGATCTGGTATGAGAAGGCGGTTCCCACAGTTCCGTTGGCCGTCGTAGCGCTGGTGATCACAGGCGCTACTGGGACGGCTTCCGTGCCGGTCCAAAAGAACGGGTTGGGCGCCGTCGTCCAGTTCATCATGATGTTTTGGAAGTAGGTGATGGTTCCATTGTTGGAGCCAATCTCGTTGTTGCCGATTGTGATGTCGGCGAGTGGACTTCCTGCGTCGCCCATCGTAACGCTCGTACTGCCGTCGGCGTTGCAGGTGCCACTCCCGCCACCAATACCTGGAACACACGGAACCTGCTGTCCCGCCGACGTGTAAACGTACATTTGGGTAAAGCCCGTATTAAGATTCCAATACAACGAGACGTAATAGCTTCCCGGCGCGGTGAGCGGGATGCACGGCGTGTGGATCGTTGGCTTACCTTCTAACCTGACACCGATCTGACCGCTGGTTATGCCATCGCAGGCAGTGCCGCTATTCTGGGCGTTGAATTGCATGACGTCATATGTTCCGTCTTCCGCAAACATAATGAACATATCCAAGTCATTCGGATTCGTTTCCTGCCCCTCTCCGGGCATGGTCAGGGTAAAACCAACAAGCGCGGACACGGCGCTCGCTGAAGTCGCCGTGCCGCTGAAGTTCATCTGTGCGTTTGATCCCGCTCCCGGGTCACCGTCCTGGTGACCAATGCTGTTGCCGTTCAGTGAACCGGTTGCGTAAAGTGCCCCACCAGTGCCGTTGATCTGCACAGGACCCAGATTGGTAAATGCTCTCTGATTTGCGCCAACCAGAAAGGTTGGCGAGTAGCTTCCACCGCTGGTCACCGAAGACCAACTGCAAGTTGTGCCAGATGAGCAGACTGTCCCTGCGTTGCCAATTGCCGTCGTAAACGCCGTTCCTGGTGTGCTAGTGTTCATGGGCACAACCATGTCCACATTGAGCGTCTGGGCTCCAAGCGGGAAGGCAACTAGTAGCAAGAAGCCGAGGCTATGTTTCCGAATACAATAATGGACATTGAAAGTCCGCATAATCGAAAATAAAGTTTGAACCGTACTCATTTAGTTGAACCCCTGCTGACATTTCCTAGCGAAACCGGTCCATCCCAGCCAATTTAAAGCAACGCGTGAGAAGACACATATCACCCCTTCTTCTTTGAACGCTAAAAATGCTCGCGTACTTTTACAAGTCTACGAGCCTCAGTATAGCATCCGTGCCTCCACCGGTCTCTATTACCTTCGTTCGGTCTCTGTTACCTTCGTTCAGGTAATTCTTGTCTGCTGTATTCAGGAAGGACGGATCGTGAAATAAATAGAGCCGTATTTTCTTCGTACATGTTAGTGCGGACTAAATCTACGCATGTGTGAGCCATCGCGGTGGTCTTGCGAATGGTCCTGTATGGAAATCTTGCCCTTTAGTGTGCAATTTCGATGCCAAACAGACTGCTTTTATAGCTGACCTCTCTATCACTGTCATAGAAATCAACTTAAAATTCAGCCAGCAAAGCGGTGCGTGAATCCTCCTTGGCGTACATTCCACTGCATGCATGTAATTTCTTCACATCTGGGCATAAATTTCCCTTTCATACGGACAAGGCACCGGTCACCGCACTTGGCCTGAATAAGGTCAGCATAAGTCATTTAGGAACAATGGCTTATCGCTCACCGCCGAACCGGGCGGTCCTGGTCCTGGACGCCGGGGATAAGGTTGAACCTCCAGCCAATGGGTGCGGGTAGGTGTAGGGGGTGTAATAGGCGGTCCAGGTATTTGTCGCCGAACACACGTAGAAGACTCCATTTCCGAATCCATTCCCGCTGCCGTTCCAGGAACCTTGGTCAGTCGCCCTATATCCGACACCCGTGGTGCACGTAGAAGGCTTGGACGCCAGTGTGCCGCTCCCGACCCGTAGGCTCCGGTGAACGACGAGCAGGAAGAGTTGTTAGAGCCGCACGGGAAGTAGTAGTCACGGTTATTCGCCATGACCGGCTTGGCATCTGCCGAGCTTTGCCAGTAACTCGTCATAGATGAGTCGTAGGTGTTGGCCCACGCGTAGACAGGTTCGCTCGCCTGGTTCGGCCATTTCCCGGTGTAGTTCGGGCAGCCCGCCGTCTCGTCGCACACGGTTGAGAAGTTCCCCTCCAGCTGATCACCCTTGCCACGTCCCGGCTGATCCATGCACGGGTAGCGGCATCCGGATTCTGTTTCTGATTCTGTAGCCAATCTGCTTCCCTCTTAAGAGAATCGAATTCTTAGGAGTCTTTTGAGTCTGTTCAGCTTCAATTAGCATCTCTCCCCTCATAACTCTCCCGTCGATTCGGAACGCCTTGCCACATTGACTTTGTGTTTTTCCTTGATTCCCACGAATGACACCGCCGTGTCGCTATGGATCCATTCCTTTTCATTGGAGGTGAGCGCATTGAGACCGGCCCAATTTCTTCACGCGCGACACGGTGTGCACTAAATTGGAGACACGGCAATCGCTAAGGAGTCACGGGTTTTAGCTCCGCGTTTCTGACTCTGTCACTCTTAGTAAATTGAGCGGGTTTCAACATCGGCGCCTGAGGAACACTTAGCGCCGCAAATAAAAAGGCAAACCATACTGAACTTCCCGTACGGAATCCGGCCTCAGTGAAGTTATACGCGATCGCAGCCACAAAGAACGCCAGCTTCAACCTTCCAGCGTCAAAATCTCTTTGCAGCGCCACGATTACATTTCGATAACCAGCCACAATGAAGGCGACGAGCGAGGCTATTCCAATCCATCCTAAATTAAGATAGGTCTCAAGGTACCCGTTGTGAGCTTCGTTGACTCCCTGAAGCAGCGGCCCAATCGCCCATATTCTTTGCAAGCGATCGCCCAGGTAAAAGCTTTCGTAGCCAGCGCCGAATACGGGATTGCTGGCAACGCTGAGCAGTCCTGACCAGATTTCCGTTCGTCCTGTCAGTGTCGGATTTCTGCCCATTTTTTCAAGCGCCGCGGCTTCACCGACATGGAGGAACAAAATGCCGGCGGTAGCCCCCAGAATTCCCACTACTAGGAGGTGAATAATCGCTGGCTTTCGTGCCACTCGGAAGAAGCCACTAAAAACAATCAGAACGCTCGCAAAACAGAAGCACGACAGAGCGGTCATTGAGTCAGCAGAATGAAGAAGCCAAAACCCCATGGCTAGGACAAGGGCATTTGCAACTAAACGGCGGCTTTTCCCGGGAGCCTTTCGCTCACGCACCGATTGCAGAAAGGAAAAGAGTATCACCGATCCGTATACCAGACACATCATCCCAAGCATATTCTTGTCGGTCGCAACGCCCGACACGATTTGCATGCCGCTCCAGGCATCGTAATACGTCGCCAAGTCCGGATAATATTTAATAAGCAGGACAGACACGGGAATGAGGACGAATGCCACCCTGGTGAGAACGGATTTCATGGCTTCCGTTGGGTCTCGATCGGTCAAGACGATTAAAACAGTAATGAAGGTACCCAGTAATCGAATCCATCGCTTCGCTGCAATCTCTGGAAAATCAGACCAGGAGATGCTCAGCGCGCAATACGAAAGAAAGAATACGGCGACTAAATTCACCTTGACTAATCTGGCAACCTCGTGCTGTCTTCCAACCAGAACGACGAGCCCGACAATGATGAGCCCAAGAGCGACCGTCGCGTCAAGCGGGCTCCCTTCCATAAGATCAGCCGTCGTCAACCCTCTCTGATGTGGTGCCCATAAAGCTAGTGGGCGTGAGCCACTGATCAGCAAAGATATCACTGGAATCCATAGGGCCGCCGACAAGTCCCTTTTGGAATTGCGCTCGAGCCAGAAAAGAATGCATATTCCAAGGACGTAGCAAACGGTTGCGGTCAGTGGTGCCATTATTGTCTTCGCCTGGAAATGATAGAGAGCGCACCCGAATCGTCAGGCGCTCAAGGGCCGACCCAAGAGCTTCAATGTAAGCAGCTCATAAGCGGACTCAATATAGTTCTTGGCTTTGTTGAACCGGCATTTGACCACGTTTTCCATGATCCGCTTCTCAACGTAATGGCGGGACAAGGCGTAGTGAGACCGACAATTCCGGGCATCTATGAACTCACATTTGATCGGGATAGCGAACTCGCTCTGTACAGGGCGGCGCGACAACTCCGAAGTTTTGCGATGAGGAACTCTGGCAGGAAATCAACTATCTTACGATGCATCCCTGCCCGGAAAGCTAAATTTCCCAGCGGACTTAGAGGAACGTAATAGCGCGGTATATCGACACGCTGAAATCCGTTGCGTCCTTTGAAATCGCTCAAGCTATCCCGGCGCTTCTTTCCATATCCGAACTTGGCGTAGACAAGATACGGTATTCCGCGTGCCTCACAAGATCGCACAGCCTGCGCAATCAGTGCATTCGTTGGAGCCTTCTCACGGTGGGCAATCAGCGAAATAATATGCATAAGCCCCGCCTGCGTGCCAGATTCGTCGATTGTCAGCTTGGCGAAACCGATAAGCGATTCATCGAGGAACGCACCCAGGAAGACACTGCAGTCGAGGAAAGTCCCCGCGTATTCACGTATTTCCTCACGGGTCATTCCGTAGTGGGGAAAGCGCTTGCCTTGACGAATCGGACACTCATTATAGATCTGCCAGATCCCCTCGATAAGCTCCTCGTTTAAAGGAATCTCTCGAACTTGAACGCCCTTTTTCTCGGCTTGTTTTGCCTTGTTTCGCCCCTTGAAACCCAAAACCTCGTTCCACCAATTATCAAAGGTGCTTATCTGAAGAGCCGCAAAGTTATCCCATTCGAAAGGATGCTTGTACTTCGGAGTAGTTTCGGGCAGCCTTTGGACGAAGGTGAAGAGATCGATCCTTTTCGCGCTGGCGCGCAAGGTTGAGATTATTGGTTCGGGATTATCAAGGAAACGAAAACCGTCTCCATCGATCGACGCAATTCGAAGCAATCTTCCCCGGATTATGATTTGCCTTCCGCAAGCAACGAATGTCGATCCCATAGCTAAATCGTCTTCTGAACTCTATCGCAGAGTCTGGATTAAGAAGCCGGCTCGAATCGCGCGGCAGCAGCTCCCTGCCGTGGCAGCAAATATCTCAGGAAGATGCTGTGAAGATCTGCCCGCTTCAAATGTGTACATCTGCACCCAAAATTGGCGGAGAGGGAAGGGATTCGAACCCTCGGATGGTTACCCACCACGGCCAGCAAACTAGCCGCTGCCTTAGCCAACGGCGACCTCTCCGTTTTTTGATCCGCTCTAGATTGTCCGCTGGGCAGGACGGCATCGCAGCAGTCAGACGAAAATATTGGGGTTGATCCAAAATAAGAATACGCAGCCGCGAGCGGTGGCGAATTGCCTTATGCCGGACTCCCGCCCGGTGCGAGAACGGCTTCTTCGACAGGAGCCGGACTCGGGTTAGCGATAGCCGAAAATGCAAGAATCTCCTTCGCCACCCGCGCTTGCTGAGACTGTGTGAGTTGCGGAAACATCGGGAGAGAAATAATCTCAGTCGAAACACGTTCGGTCACAGGGAAGTCTCCGGGGCTATAGTTCAGCGAAGCATAGGCTTTTTGCATGTGCAAGGGTATCGGATAATGGATGCCAGTACCGATGCCTGCCCCTTTCAGATGCCGCATCATCCCGTCGCGGCGTTCGGTGCGAATCACATACAGGTGATACACCGCGCGCGACCAGGACGGTTCGTAAGGACAGATGACCGCGTCATTGCCCATAAGCAGGCGATTATATTCGGCCGCCCGCTCGCGGCGCTGCGCGTTCCAACCCGGCAAATGCGGCAGTTTCGTATGGAGCAGGCCAGCCTGAATCGCGTCCAGCCGCCCGTTATAGCCTTCCACGTCATGATGGTACTTGCACACCTGGCCGTGGTCACGAAGCATCCGCAACTTCGCGGCCACTTTGCAGTCGCTTGTCACGGCCGCTCCAGCTTCCCCACATGCTCCCAGGTTCTTGCCGGGATAGAAACTGAACGCCGCGGCGCGTCCCATCGAACCAGCCTTCATCCATCGGTTCAATCCTTGCGAAAAGTACTCGGCTCCGTGCGCCTGGCAAGCATCCTCGATCACCATCAGGCGGTACTCCTCGGCGAGACTCAGAATTCCATCCATATCCGCCATCTGGCCGTATAGGTGCACAGGCACCACCGCGGTTACAGGCCGATTGCTCCGTCGGCTGATGAGCGCTCCTGACTCATTCCACGCGCACTGTTCTTCCAAATACTCCCGTAGATTTTTCACAGACAGGTTGTAAGTCCGCTCATCGATATCAACGAATTCCGGCAGCGCGCCTGTCTGAGAAATGGCTTCCGTCGTAGCGATGAACGTGTGCGGTACGGTCACGACCACATCGCCGCGCAACACTCCGCATGCCATCAGTGCAAATCGCAGCGCGTCTGTCCCGCTGTTGACGGCAACGGCGTAGTCTGTGCGGCAATACTCCGCGAAAGATCTTTCGAATTCCTCCACCATCGGCCCGCCCACAAACCCGGCGGTATGCAACGCCTGATGAAAAACCTCTGTAAGTTCCTGTTCAAGTTCCAAGTGTGGAGTAACAAGATCCAAGAAAGGAATACTGTCAGCAGCCGACATTAGGACCCTCCAAACTCGTTTCAAGAAATCGCAAAACCCTGGCCGGATTTCCCGCCACGATCGCGTTGGGTGGGACATCCTTGGTGACCACGCTGCCAGCTCCCACCATCGCATTCTCACCTATGCTGAGATTGCACAGCAGAGTAGCACCGGACCCAATCGATGCGCCTCTGCGCACGACCGTAGGCTCAACTCTCCAATCAACCTCGGTTTGCAGGGCTCCGTTGGCAGCGGTGGCGCGCGGATACGTGTCATTGGTAAATGTCACGCCATGACCAATGAATACGTTATCCTCAACAATCACGCCCTCGCAGATGAACGTATGGCTGGAAATCTTGCAGCGACTGCCGACGCGAGCATTCTTTTGAATCTCTACAAAGGACCCGATCTTTGTCTCGTCTCCAATTTCGCATCCGTAAAGGTTCACGAACTTCGACAACTTCACATTCTCCCCGAGTTTGACGTCTGCAGCGACAGAGTTGTGCTGGTTCATACGCGCACTAGAGCTCCCTTCCTCTTCATTGATTCACTGGCAGCTTCAAGCATCCTGACTATCCTAAGGCCCGCGCAGCCATTGTTGAAAGGCTCCTTCCCTGTCGCGATGCACTCCACGAAGTAGTTAAGTTCTTTGCTCAAGGCTTCCACCGTCTCTAGCTGCGGTGACCACATATCTCCTGAACGATAACTTACCAAAAGATCGTAGACGCCCTCCCGGCTTGTAATCTTTACACCCTTGTCATAGACTTTTACCTTCTCGTCTGCCTCCAGATCGTTCCAAACGATCATTCGCTTTTCACCGCCGATGAGCGTTGTCCTGACCTTAACCGGGGATAGCCAATTGACGTTGATATGCGCAATTATCTTATCCGGGAAATACAACGTCATGAACGCCACATCCTCATGTCCGTTCAGATGCCCCTGTCCCGTGGCCACGACGGCTTCCGGGCTGGTCTTGATGAGATGATCCATGATCGAAAGGTCATGTGGCGCCAGGTCCCAAAGCACATTGATGTCGTGCTGAAATAGGCCGAGATTGACCCTCGTGGAGTCGTAGTAGTACAAACTCCCTAGCGCCCCTTCGTCGATCAACTGTGCAATTCGCTTCACCGCGCCGCTGAACAGAAATGTATGGTCAACCATAATCTTGAGATTCTTTTGTTGCGCAAGATTAACCAGTTCTTCGCCTTCAGCGGCCGTGCTGGTGAATGGCTTCTCGACAAATACGTGTTTTCCGTTCTGGAGTGCGGCCTTTGTCAGTTCATAATGTGTCCACACGGGCGAAACAATAGCGACCACATCGACGTCCGGTGAAGAGATTATTTCCTTCGCACTCGGAGTTACCCTCACACCGGGATAGGCCTTCCGTGCGCGAGCCTGCGCCGCGGAATTACTATCTGCAATTGCACGTACCTCCGCGCCCTCGAGATTCATCAGGTTTCGAACAATGTTCGGACCCCAGTAGCCGTATCCAATTACGCCGAAGTCCATACGCTCTTACCTCCTCTTTAGCCTTCTCTGCTTCTGCGCACTTATCTAGGAATGTGCAGGACAATCTTGAGAGCTACGCCCCAAAATCGCGCGGCGGATCGTTTCCGTTGCTTCGCTTAATTCAGGATGTTATCTCGTCCATTGTATTCCAGGCGACCGGCGCTCTATTTCTGCCAGATCGCCGAGGCGTCGCACGAAGAGGATGTGCTGAAATAACTCGCGAATCCTTAATTTAGTATGCACCCGTCCCTTTAATTACTGCCCCAGGAGTACGTAGCAGAATCCTAAGGTCCAGCCACGGAGTCCACGTAGAGGCGTACCTCAGATCCAGCCGCACCATTTCATCGAAGCGGATGGTGCTTCGGCCCATGACCTGCCATAACCCTGTAATTCCGGGCTTCACCCCGAGCAATCGACGTCTGTGCCATGTTTGGTAGGCGGCCAACTCATATGGTATGGGAGGACGCGGTCCGACAAGCGACATGTCGCCTATGAGAACGTTGAGGAATTGCGGGAGTTCGTCAAGGCTGGTGCGCCGGAGTATTTTTCCCACACGAGTGATTCTCTTATCGTTGGTGAGCTTGTAAACGCTGCTCTCGCTCTCGCCTTGCCCTTTTGAGGCTGGATGGCTTGCGATGAGTCGCATTACAAATTCCTTATGCACGCCGCAATCGTTGTCCACATACATTGAACGGAACTTGAGAAAAGTAAAGGTTTGGCCATAACGCCCGACCCTCATCTGACGATAGAACACGGGACCTTTCGATGAAAGTTTAATTACGAGAGCGATGACGGCGAACAACGGTGCACACAAGGCTAACATCGTTGCACTTCCCAAGATGTCGATTACACGTTTGACCACGAGCACCGTGCGCTTTCCCTTGTCACGGCTAATCAAGTCGGGATACAGAGCGGCATTACTTGGCCGACCCGGCTTTTCATGATCCCAGTCGTCGGGATAGACGTGAAAGGAGATTCGGATCTGATTGAACTGCTCCTCAGACAACTCCTCCCGCAGGTTCGCAGTCACCTTGGTCAAGAAAGTATCCAGTACAGCCCGTCTGTCATTCACGACGAGGCCTGTGAACATCGCGCCCACAATTACTCCTTCCTGGTACCAGCCGATCAAATCAGTATCTCTGCTGGACGAAAGCAACGCCGAAATCACTTTGCGAAGGGTTGTCCTGTTCCTGTTCGCACTTTCATCGTTGACAGCCTCCAGCAACATGAGCAGGAAAGGAGCCTTAGTACGCTCTGTGCGCTTTCGCTCAATGGCGATCATGCCTCTGAATGTCTCTTCGTCCAGAGGAGTGCGCTCTACTGTGGGTGTAGTTTCCAGCAGCGGGTCGGCGGAATTGAGTTCTTTATTTTGATTTGATAAGGTCACGAAATGCTCCTCTCGTTGCGATCGTCAATATTCGCATTGAGCTGCATTGCCAAATTGTTTGAATAGCAGATTGTCAGGAGGCAAGGGACGATCGGTAGTAGTATCCGCTGTACGCTGAAGCCATGGAACCGTTCATAAGTGCACCGAGCACCTTCGTCGAATCCAGCGCTAGAAGCCCCTTCTGCAACTGTTGTTTTTCGGTCGTTCCCTGGCGGGTAACCAGCAGGACCCCATCTGCGAGCCTCATCCAGACGCTGGTATCGGCCAGAGGTAGCACAGGAGGAGAATCGATAATGATCCAATCAAACCACATAGTAAGCTGCGCCATCATGGTCGTTAGTTTTTGCGATTGCAGGAGTTCGATGGGATTGTTTGTAGCATTGCCAGCAGGTAATAACCAGAGACCCGCTTCCTCAAGATGGTAGATATCGGCAGGTGGACTAGTTTCTGCCCGTAGCCAATCACAGATCCCGCGGGATTTTTGAATGCCGAACATCTGCGACAAAGATGGACGGCGCAGGTCTCCTTCCACCAACAACGTCTTTTCGTTAGGCGCATGGGCAAGAACACAAGCAAGGTTGGCAGAGATCGTACTCTTGCCTTCTTGTGGGATCGTACTCGTAATTAAGACCTTCTTCAGTGGCCGGATCCGACGCAAGTCTCTCAATCTTACGCCCAAAAGCCGAATGGCTTCGGCTGTCGGACTCTCCTTATCCGTAAGGCAGACTATCCGACTTTGTGAAGGTAGCGAAATTGGCAACGCCTGGAATCGGTATAATATTTCCGAGCGCCCACCTGCAGACAACCTTTCTGCATTCCCCGGCGCAGCCACGACTGCTTCAGCAAGAGGAATCGTGTCTCGTGCGACGACTTCCTTATTATCGGCTATGCTGATCGCTTCAGGCCCCAAATCGGAAACGTTGGCTTCCCAGTTCGACACCGCCCTGCGCTCGGCACGCTGCAGCAACTCAGTCACTTTTGCCGGTCGCGACGAATCACTCCCTCCTTGTTCCTTTTCGGATCTTTTCAACGCGTCAAATATATTGCTCATCTTTGTTCCTTCAGGGGTTCCTGACGCTTCCAGACCGAGTAGCTTGGAAGAATTCTTCACCGGGCGCGGTGCGATCCTGGGAAACCTCGTCAGGAAACATCCGGGTCGTATCGAAGCGAAATTCTCTAGCCACGTCTTCAATCATGTCTGCGGTCACACTTCGCAACTGCTTAGCATAGGCGGTGATTAAGGCGTTCTCACAGATGGTGTTGATCAAGCGGGGTAAGCCGCGAGAAAAGCTGAATACAGCTGCAATGGCCTGCTCAGTGAAAATATGATTATGGAAGGGGTCTGCTCCCGCGGTCTGCATCCTCTGTTCAATGTATTGCTTTGTCTCGCGGGCATCCAAGGGATCAAGGTGTGTTCGAACTGCAATTCTCTGCTTAAGCTGCCTCAACCCGACAGAATCGAGTTGCTGGTCAAGCTCGGGCTGCCCCGCGAGTATGATTTGCAACAGCTTGTCGTTGGTCGTTTCCAGGTTTGACAGAAGACGCACTTCTTCAAGTATGTCGGCGGAGAGGTGGTGTGCTTCATCCACGATGAGCACCGTGGTCATGTTTTTCTTGCATCGCGAAACGAGAAACTGTCCAAGGTCGAGCAAAAGGTCGCATTTGTTCTTGCCGGAAGCAGGAAGGCCGAAGTCTGCGAGAATATACTGCAGAAACTCCGTTGGTGAAAGGCGGCCATTGAAGATATACGCGTAGGCAATGTCTTTGCTTTCTTTCAACAGGTCGAGCAGGCAGCGAAGCAGCAAAGTCTTTCCGGTGCCCACCTCTCCAGTGACCACAACAAAGCCCTTGTGTCGCCGAACCCCATAATAGAGCGCCGCCAACGCCTCGGTGTGCCGTTTGCTCGCCACAAAGCAGGTGGGATCGGGCGTGAGGTCAAACGGGTTGCGGGTCAAATTGAAGAAAGTCTTGTACATCGGGAGCCAGGTCCTAATTGTGGAAATAGCTGAACGCAGAGCCGGCAGCGATCGTGACAACGACAAGTGCTGTCATGGTCCACCCCAAAGCCAATCTCCTCTTTGTCTTCTCTTCATCCAACGGGCTCGCTATCGCGGGAATCTCGGAAATAACCGCGATCTGCAAAAGTGCCTTAATCTCTTTTTCACTGTGCAAACGATCATCCATGAATTCAAATCCCCCTGCAACAAGGAGGCCCAAGGCCAAGCCCACTCCCAGACCGATACCGCAGAATTTGAGCCGATTGGGAAAATCCGGCTTTGACGGCAAACTCGGGGGATCAAGCATGGCGAACCGCTCACCCTGCTGCATCTCCTCCATGCTCGTGGCCATCACCGACTGGTCCTTCTTCTTCAACAGATCGTCATAGTTTGCCTTAGACTGGTCATAGCCGCGGGTCAAGTCTGCGAGTTCCTGCTCGGTCGCAGGCTCCATGTTGAGGCGTCCCTGGTACTCCGCGATTCGCTCTTTTAGATCCGCGATTGAGCTTTCCCGGTTCTTGATTTCCATCTGGTTGGCTTGCAATTGCCCCTGTAATTGCCGCCCGGCCGCGCTCAACGTTGGATCTGCTGCATTGCTCGAAGCTGTGCCGTCGCTCGGCTGTTTCGCGTCCGCACCCTTTGATTTCAAAGCGGCGATCAGTTTCTGTCTCTCCAATTCCGTCTTCGCTATCTGGTCCTTTAGCCTCACAACGTCCGGATAGCGATCAGTGTATTTGGAACTAAGCTCTGCGAGTTGGGCTCTCAACGTGTCGAGTTGCTGGTCAAGTGCGGCCAATTCCGTTGCCGCTGAAGAACCTGTCTTATCCGTACCGGGTCGAATTGTAGCCTGCGACGCCCGTTCCTGTTCCAGAAGTGCCTCCAGGTAGACCCGTTGTTGTTTTGCCGTGTTCAAGGCGTCCTGGTCGCCTTGGAGCTGTGACTGAAGGCCGGCCAGGATTTGAAGATTGCTTGCTCCTTGGGTAGGCAAGGCTCCTTCGTGCTGGCTTTCGAATTCCCGAACCTTCGCTTCCTGCTCTGACAGGCTCTGGCGCGCATCCTCCAGTTGCTTTTCAAGAAAATCTGTTGTTCCCTCAGACTCCTGTTGGCGGGTCTTAAGATTCTCACTGATAAAAAGCTCCGTAAGCTCCGCCGTCACCCGCTGAGCCAAATGTGGATCGCCTGCCGAGTACGAAATGGTGAATGACGAGATATCTTGTTTTCCCGGATCTCGAACCAAGTCGATACCGATGTCCTTTCGCATCTTTGCAACTTTCTGATCATCGCTGAGCCCTCCCTGAGCGGCGTTATAAAGGTGAAGCTTTTGGATGATTAAAAGAAGGCGAGTCCGGCTAAGTATCTGCTCGGTCATGCTCTGCAGTCGCGTCTGAAGATCGTCGCTAATATTGGGCACAACATAATTCTGCGGCATCGTCGGCTGCTCGACAAGGATCAGAGTGCTCGACTTATAGCTTGGAGGGATTACCCAGCTCGACCCCCATACTATGAGCCAGCCGAGAAACAAGGGGATGACGAATTGAAAATGCCGGCGGCGAGCGATCTCGACCAAGCGTTGGAAGTCGAAACTTTCCGACTGCTGCTCTTCGGACACATCAGGCATGTTTATCTCCCCAATGCCTTCCCAAAATGATAAGTAATCCGCCCGTACTCCTGGTTCGAGTCAGGATTCTCAGAAATGACTTTGATGCTGGGGTACTCCTGGTGAAGACGCTCATAGCCGAATCCGGCGGTAAAGCGATCGCCAAGCGAATGAGTCACTAAAGCCTGTCCTGCGATCGTTGTCCCGCCTGCCAATGCGTCAAGCTCCGGTGTTACATTGGCCGTGTTTGAGTAATTTGCCGACAATCCTACGATCCAGGAACGAGCGACTTTCCAGCCGCCGGAAGCGCCAAAGCCGTTGAGAGTGTAGGCGCCAATTAGGCCTTCCCCAGAACTTTTGGTGTGGATATAGTTCGCCGCAAGATTGGCGCGTTTGATTTGCCATCCCACGCTTACGATAGCTGAAGGTGACCATGAAATATACGTCAGTGACGGGGGAAGCGTTACGTCAACGTGCTGGACACCGGCCGAAACAGAGAAGGAAAACGTTCGAGTGAAATAGATCGTGTAAAACGGAAGCAGCGAATGCGTTTGCATTTCACTTTGTTTGTTTACCAAATCAGCTATCGTTCGCGAGTACTGATAGGCGAAACCTATATACTGCATGGAGGAAAGTCGTCGGTTGTAAAAGGCCGAGGCGCCGCTCCCGTTGGAATTTGCAATGCCCGCCGTGCCTGTAGAACCAGGGAAATCAAGGATCGAATATGATCCCCCGCCACCGACCATAGCATTCCTTCCGAATTGATAAGTAATGACGGCATTCGCTATGTTCCTGAGCTCCTCCGCGAAAGGATCGATCACAGTTGTTGTGGGCGTTTGCGTAGAACCGGTAATCCCCCCCCCAGAAAAGAGATAGGACTGGTCGAAGACATCGGATGTCCTGAAAAAGCTATCCTGCAAGGCAAGGGTCAGTCGCGGGCTCAGGCGATCCTGGAACGTCACTGTCGCGCCCTGATTGACGGTATCGAGGACACTTGTGGGCTGATAGAAAATGAAGCTCGGACTGTAGGTCACTGTCTCTTGCTGACGAGGCGTAGATCGGGAAATCGCCAAGGTAGAGATGATCGAAAAGGTGGCGTCATTGACAGGGGTTGCAGTCTCACTCGGTAGCACGTTCTCGACATATCCTCCGTTGACTGCCAAGGAGGTGGACAGGTAGTTCGTGCGGATCTCCGAGCCAATCGTATCGGGATAAGCCAGACCGCTCACTGGGGGCGGCGTCATCATTCGGGTGTCGTTGTCTGGGATCGCAGCGTCACCGGTCGCGCCCGGTTCCACCTGGGGCCACGATAGCTTTGCCGCGAGCAATAGAAAAACAAGGGTGACTCGTGCAAGCATAGACAATCTCTACGGCACTACGATTGTGTCATGAGGTTCAATCTTGATGTTTCGGCTGACGTTCTTTCCCTTGATAAATTCCTGGTAGTTAAAGGGGATCCTGGATTCCTCCCCTTGAGAATTCTGGCGGAGGACGTAGACGGATTTCTTCTTCGCGAAATCCCTAAACCCGCCGGCCAATGCAATCGCGTCAACTATAGTTGTGCCTGCAGCTAGTGGGTAAGAACCGGGCTTATTCACTTCCCCGAGAATGTTGAACTTTTGGCTGTGTACCTCTTGGACGATTACCGTCACTTGTGGCTCAGTGATGTAGCTCTGGAGTTTGTCTGCAATGTCTTGTTGGAGCTGTGCTGGTGTCCGTCCCGCTGCCTGCACCTCCCCTATCAACGGCAAAGAGATCTTTCCATCCGATCGAACCGGAATCAATCGCGTAAGGTCTGGTTCCTTCCACACATTGATCGACAAAACATCGTCCTCGCCGATGATATAGGTGTCGTCGGCATGTGCTTTTCTTGAAGGCGAATCAGGTTGCGCCGGTGAGGAAGTGGAAGCAGCAGGGGGCCCGCTGTCAGTTTGGTTCGAGTGGGCGGCTTGCTCCCAAAAGCTCCCGGAAAGAACCACACAGAGAAGAAGGCCGAATTTGATTGCCCAGGCGGGCCAGTTTTTCATAATGGTCTTCCTCATCCATTCTGGAGAGGTTGATTTTCAGCGATGAATCACAATTGCACATCCCACGTCCGACCAATACGCGGCTGGCAGTGCAAAGATGAGGCCAAATATATTTCCGGCCAATCCGGCGGTAGAGCACAAACCAAGGGGACAAGAGCTCAACTGTCTACGACGCTGTTGCCCGCGATGTATTTGTGTTTAAGAACCGGCTCGGGGCAGCACAAACCGACGATGAGCGCAGCTCCCAATCCTGGCTCCCGGAGCCACATGGCTCCACATCGGAGGAGTTGATCTCAACAGCCACGGACTTCGTAAGCATATCCACAGAGAGAATCAGTCGAAACAAATTCTTCTTGCGAATCAGAATGCCCTCAACGCCCGCGAGGGCGCCTCTTGTGACCCGAACGCGCATGCCGCATTTTAAGAAAGGATGCGGTTCGATGCAATAAGGCCCTTCAACCGCTCTTTGAAGCGCATCAATCTCCGCATCGGGGACAATCGCCACACGTTCACCTCGGTGGAGAATCATGTGGATTCCGGGAGTCGTCACGACCTGCAGTTTGCGATCGATGCCGCCGCGAATGAAAAGATAGCAGGGGAATAAAGGTAAAGAAAGCACCTTGCTCCTGTCTTTCCAGCGGCGGGTAGATTGATAGAGCGGAAGAAAAACATCAAAACCCTTAGCGGAGAGCATCTCTGCTACGACCTTCTCGTGCTGATGGCGGGTGTAAACCGCCCACCAGGCCGTGTCCACGCGGTTTCTCTCGCTGATGCTCAGTGAGGTCAGCATTGAGAGTCGCCTTTCTTTTGCTTCATCGGCATTGCACACAACCCGTGATGGACACATAGCTCCGCCCTGTGGGCCACATCGCCCTGCTCAACCCCTACCGCTCGGCCCTCGACCGTCGCGCTCACAACCCTGGGGTCAACTTTCTATCCGACCTCAGACTATCTCGCGGACTGCATCCGCTTGTGTGAATTCTCAGTCATACTCGGTTGCACAAGCCGCAACGACAGAAAAGGTAACTCGCGGGCCGGTTCCCCCGCGACGACTCGCCAGGTTACCTATGAAGTTCCCCTGAAGCTTGGAGTGAGGTGGTCGTCATCGAAATCGCCTCGAACGCCAAAGCTCATCACGTCTCCCTGGTCCACGACACGTGTCACTTTCCCAACACACTGAATTCGCATCTCCACACCGCCCCAAACCGGCGAGAGAATGAGAACCTCAATCCGAACATCCGATCCCACAGGCGGACACATGCTGCTGTTAATGAGAGCTCCGTCAAGCGCAACGTCGGATGTAAAGCCACCTCCGGTGCGCTCGCCGTTTTCGTTCCAGTGGAAGATGACCGGGAGTTGGAGCTTGTATCGCGCAGAAGACCGCCTGTTCCGATCAAACCGAACAACATTCGCGGGGTTGTGACGAACTTGCATAGGGATCCCTTGCATACAGTAGCCAAGATACGTCACACTTTAGCTCGCCACAAGCCGCCGAATGTTTGAAAATCCTAAGAGAATCGAGGCTGTGGGGCGGGATTCCAGTTTCCTCCTTTGCAGGGCAAATAGTCCTCAAACACAACGGCCTATGGGACAATGGACCCATCCAGTGCTAGAGAAGAAAGTATGATTGACCGAAGTAAGAAAACATATATTACGAAAGATTCAATACTGGTAACTAAAGTGCTATTGCCTTTGATCCAACGGGATATTATTGTCTACAGTATACCGGCTTCCCACCCACCTGCTGCCGGATGTCAGAAGTCGGACAAACGCGAATGTGGGCAAACGGCGGGCATTCATCCAAAGTGCAATCATCCGAAGTATACTGGTGCGATTGCGGGACTGCTGTAAGTTCTTCTTTTCACACAAAATCGGGGACTACGGGAAGTTCTTCCTTTCATACAAAATGGAATAGCTTGGGACACGTTTCTTGCAGGGCTTGTTAGGAGAAAGTCGATGCCTTCGAACGCTACTGGGCGCGAGAGAGTGGTGCATATTGCACCCCAGGAAAAGACCTCGCGCAAAGCCTTGGTTGTTGGCCGCGACGCCCTGACCGGGGGCTTGCTGGCCGATGCGCTTAATCATAATTTCGGCTTTGAAGCAGCCGTCATTAGCCCCTCTGATCTCTTGCGGGCAATGGGAAGAGGCGAGGTTGATCTCGTAACCATCAGCGCTGATGCCAATTCGGCTGCGGGGACGGGTTTCGACCTGGCGGATAGCGTCTTCCGCGATCACCCCAAGACTCCCATAATTATCCTGGTCGATGAGCTGTCGTACGACTCGGTTCTCCGGGCATTTCGCTGCGGTGCCCGCGGGGTGTTCGAACTGCGGGAGTCTATGACCGAGTTCACCCATTGCGTCGAGCACGTGACGCGGGGATACATCTGGGTGGGGAAAGCAGGCACGGGTTTTTTGATGGAAGCATTGAGGAGAATCCCTGCTCCCTCCGCAAGAGCAGGAGATGATTTGTCGGCTCTTACCGCGCGTGAACTCCAGGTTGTGCAATACGCCGCCAGAGGGAAAACAAACAAGGCCATTGCCAGCGAATTGTATTTGAGCGAGCACACGGTGAAGAATTACATGTTTCGGGCATTCGAAAAACTGCACGTGTCGAATCGCGTCGAGTTGCTTTTCTATTTAGCGACCCGAGGCCATCCGTTTGGCCCGCCGGAGATTGAGTTCGACCGGCCCGCCGCGGGAAAGTAAACGCAGAACCTGCCATAAGTATCCGCTCATCCCTTTATGAAAGGGAAAATGAGCTTGCGTCAGGAAAGAAGCCTAACGACGTGCTACGCGCCTTGCTGGAAATAGGCTATATGCGCCATAAACTGCTAAATTAAGTATTGCATGTGCCCTCGATCATGATCCCGTAACTTGTGAGCGTTTACGATGACCGCCATCATGAGCACTCAAACTCTTATTTCGAGCCGATTGGCTGACTTAAAGCACAAGATGGAGACCCGTGAGGCCCGTATCGGGATTATCGGGATGGGATACGTTGGATTGCCGCTGGCGCTGCTCTTCAGTAGCGAGCGATTCCGCGTGACGGGGTTCGATATCGCGCCGGAGAAGGTAAAAACGCTGAACGCCGGCGGATCGTACTTCGTGCGCATTCTCCCTGAGGCAATTCAAGAGGCGCAAAATGCGGGCTTCCGCGCCACGTCGGACTATGCGGAGATCGCCCGAATGGATGCGGTGATTATCTGCGTACCCACGCCTCTTGACAAGCATCACGAGCCGGACCTGAGCTACGTGACCGGCACGGTCCAGTCGATCGCGCCTCATATTCATGAGAACCAATTGATTGTGCTGGAAAGCACGACGTATCCCGGCACGACGGAAGAGGTCGTAGTCCCGATTCTCGAGGCCGGCAACCCGTGCGGCCTGAAGGTTGCACGGACGCCCGGCGAGCCGGGCGTGTTTGTCGCCTTTTCGCCTGAGCGTGAGGATCCGGGCAATGAAACAGTGGCTCGCCATGACATTCCCAAGATTGTGGGCGGCTGCGGCCCTGCGGCCACAGCGCTGGCCGCGGCCATGTACGGAACCATCTTCCGCCGCGTCGTGCAAGTGAGCAGTCCGTCGGTGGCAGAGATGGCAAAGCTGCTGGAAAACATCTACCGCAGTGTGAACATTGCGCTGATCAACGAACTGAAGCAGCTCTGCATGCGGATGGGCATTGATATCCACGAGGTCATCGATGCGGCTAAGACCAAACCGTTCGGTTTCCAGGCCTTCTATCCCGGCCCCGGGTTGGGCGGCCACTGCATCCCCATCGATCCCTTCTATCTTTCCTGGAAGGCGCGGGAATTCGACTTCCGCGCCCGCTTCATTGAGTTGGCCGGCGAGATCAACACATCCATGCCGTATTTTGTGCTTGCGCAGATTGGCGCCGGCCTCAACCGGCAGTCGAAGTCCATCAGGGGATCGAAGGTGCTCGTATTGGGGCTGGCCTATAAACGGGACATCGATGACCTGCGCGAATCGCCCTCGCTTACGATTATCGAACTGCTACAAAATGAGGGTGCCGTCGTGTCCTACAATGATCCCTACTTCCCGACCGTAGGCCAAGGCCGCCACTACAACTTGAATATGACCAGCACTCCGCTCGAGAATCTCGGCCAGTATGACGCGGTGGTGATTGTGACCGACCATTCCAAATACGATTATCGTGGTATTGTCGAACAGTCCCAGTTGGTAGTGGACACGCGGAATGCCACCAAAGGCATTGAATCTGCAAAAATCCTGCATTGCTAGACCTCTCCACTTGCCTTGATTTGCCCCATTATTTTGCACGAGGGTTGGGTTGAACCCGTGCTTCACTCAACGTGCATGGAACGTTTGTGTTGTTCGACGCACCGAGGGTTATCTGCTGTGTGGCTGCAATACGCTTGTCTAAGCCCAAGTTCTTTTTCCCTCAAGCCGAGAAGGTGTATCGATCCGGCAGGATGCGCACAAGGGAACTTGTCCGGCACTGGGTACAGGTTACAGAGCCGGTGCAACGCCGAGGAGTTCGAAGGCGCGGCGTTGAGGATGCGTGGGTGTGGCAATCATCAGGAACGAGCGGCCGGCGGCCTGAACCTGGCTGCGAGTGAGAGTGGCTAGGTCCTGCAGCAGAGTCTGGAAGCCGTGGACAGGTAGTCCGTCTTTGGTGAGCTTGGTGTGAACTTTCTCGAGCGCCGCCTCGACTCACTTCACCGCGCAGAGCGGTTGGTGGCCAGAGGCGGCATTGAAACTATCTGGCGCTTCACTCCAAGCAAATTGCCAGTGAGTGCTCAAAAGCGGTCACACATCAGTACAGGTCATTTTGTGTGACCTTCACCAGGGTCCCCCCGTTCTTTGTATCGTAATAAATGCTCGAAGCTTCCGGATAACCCGTAATTGGCGTAGTGTCGGCGTCGTTGTCCACAATGATGCCGGTCGAGCCTCCCGGAGCTGGAATTGCCGTGGTGATCGTGGGACCGACGGTCGGAAAGCCGCTGGTGATGTTAAGGCTCATCACACATCCCGCTTGTCCGCCGTCACCCGTGGCGATGCAGCTGTCGGTGACGCCCACGAAGAGATAATCCGTGCTTGTTGTAGTGTTGTAGAACTCTGTCACATCCGAGGCATCGGCTACGGTGGGGTTGCCGGTGTCCGGGTCAGTGCTGGTCGCCAATGGTGTCGAGGAATTGGCAGTCGTGTCCATCACCCCGGTGGTCGCATTGAACCCGATGCTGTAGAGTGTCGGAACCGTGCCTGTAGTAACGTCGGTGCCGGCGACATACAGCAGGGCTCCAGGCGAAGTGGGTCCGTCGGCGTAAAATGCATTGCTAAAGTCCACTCCATAAGGGCCCGTGAAAAGCTTGCTCCCGAGACCCACGGGCGCAGAGACGAAGCTGGCCAGGTTGGTCGGGGCTTGCACAACGACGGCGCCCGTCCCATTGAAATTGAACGTGGCGTAGACCATCTCATTGGAGCTGTCGACGGTCACCGGATTCTCAGACGTCGCGCCCGCAGCGACAGACAGTGGTGTATTCACCGTCGCCGTGCTACCGTTGTCCGTCACGGAATCGATGTTGCCGCTGCTGTCGGTAAAGAAGACGTTGCCTGAGACCGAATCCCATACAGGGCTCGAGGGAACAGCACCGATGGGGACGCTCCACGCAATGATTGGCGCGGTTCCACCTGAGGAAGCAAAAATGTTGCTGATTTTGTAGAGACAACCTGTCCCGGTACCTGCGCCAGTCCAGGCGTAGGTGGTTACGTACGCAGCGTTGTTCGCGAAATTGATGAAAGGCGACGTTGTGGAGCTTTGCGGGGCGCAGCTTCCGGACCCGCCCGAGAGTGGCCGGGTTGTATCCACGGCGTTATTGCCGCCCGTGGGCCCGGGGACGACCGGCGCGGTTGGGCTGGTGCCGTTTGTCCCCGTGGTACCGATCGTCAGAACGTGAAACACGGAACTGCCTGTAAGCTGATCCTCAACATAGGCAAGCTGCGTCCCGTCCGTTGAAAGCGATACCGATCCCGGCACTTCTCCTGTACCTGAGGCGTAGGCGAACATAACGTTCGGCCCCGTTCCCGTGCAAGTATCGGAGGTTCCGTCGGAAGGCGTGTAGAGATAGTTGTACCCCACAATATTTGCCTGGGCGCCAGTGACAGCATTGGCCGGAATCCCCATTGCCACGAAGTCGCTCGTGCAGCTTGGAGCTTCGGTCACGTCAAAGGTGTACTTGGCAGGCGAAGTCTGGCCTCCGCCGGGATCGTTGTTCAGGGCAAACGGACCACCAAGGAATTGGGGTATACCTGGGGCAGGTGGGTGGTAGTTCCAGTTGTCATAGACGTCGTCTCCGCCTGTGCTGTCGTACAAGAGGGTGATATACCAAGTGGAATCAGTAAACATAATTCCGCTGCCATCAAACGCGGGGGTCAGCGCGGGATAATCGGGGAACAGCACGTTGTCGTAACCGACTGCGCCGCCAAAAATTGTTACAAAGTCGGGTCCTCCCGGTAAAAGGGGGTAGGTTCCAGTGTCGCCGGGAGGGGCAGCACTTTTAGTCACCGTAAGCAAGCCGGCAGTGGCGAGGTACTGACCATTCAACAGATCCTGCGTGTTCAGCGTGCCGAAGCCGGCTTGGGACTGGATCCCGGGCGGTGGGTAGAACGAGCCGAGGGAATAGGCAAAGTCATACAGCGGCTGAAAAGGCGTCGCGCCAACGGCCGTCGCGCTCGTCAGCGTGCAATCACCGACGGCGATCGTCGCGGATTGCGAACTCGTGAACGTAAAGGCCTCGTAGCCCGTCGCCGTGATCGTCTGCTCTCCGTCGATCGCGGCGGCAGCGGCAGATGAACATCCGCCCCCACCTGCCGCAACGCCGGAAATTACAACCCCTTGGCCAGAAGCCAACGCACTTTTTTCCGTGGTCGTTACAGTGACCATCGTTCCGGATTGCGTGATCCCGCTAATCGAAGAGTAGGGTCCCGTGAACCCCAGAGGCACGCTCCAGTCCCTGTGGATATTTGCGACCCGATTGCGGGGCCGGCTAGGCCGTCCCCTCCACCACGCCTCACGATGGCGGAGATACCACTGTTGAGTCCAACGAGGATCCTTTTGGATTCGTGCCATCACGGCGGGATTCTTCGAAACAGTGTAGAGTGCGCGATGTTGCGTCCAGTCGGATGCAATTCCTACGCGTGAGTGCTGGGGCGCGGCTGACGATGGTTTTTGCGCCAGCAACAAAACTGATGTGAAAGCACACCCAATTGCTATAACAATGCCTCTCATATTTTCACCCTTAGAAGCTGTTTCATAACCTGATTCGGAATCGAAACAGGCACTTGGAAAGCGTGGTTGAACGGGTCCATAACGTGGCAGGAGGAAAGGCCGATGCCACGAGGCGGCCCGATGTTAACGGATCGGCAGTGGAAGAAGATCGAACCATTGTTGCCCAAGTTGCGCAAGGGGAAGCGCGGAGGCCGCCCATGGGCAGATAGCCGCCAGGTGCTGGAAGGCATTCTGTGGATTGCCCGTAGTGGCGCCCGGTGGCAGGATTTGCCCAGCGAGTATCCTTCTCCGCAAACGCTGGAAGATCGAGAGAACGAATGCGTGGTTGGGGAACTTCCGCCATCTCGTAGTCCGTTTTGATCGCGAGCTGAGCATCTACCAGGCTTTCTTCCACATCGCCTGCTTCATGATCGTCTTGCGGAGGTTATGAAACAGCTTCTTAGATCTTGAATCAAAAACCAGATTGACCTGGCAGACCTTCCCCACTTTGACCCCGCTGCCATTTCCGGTTTTTGACTCCCTGGTGCTGCGCCGCTTGCATTAGTATACCGCGCACTTTACGTCAATATATCAAGTCAAAATGTCTGTGGGGAAATCGAATTCCCAGTCGGGGCATGACTTCAGTCATGTGCATTGCCGCAAAATGAGACAGGCAAAGCGTTGCCAGAGGAATTGCCGGCACGAAACCCAACCGCTATGCCGGGCGTTTTGCAGCCATGGTGTGTTTCTTGATCGGCACGGAGGCATGCGTCCCACCTCCCGATTTGTGAGCAGAGAGGCCGCCAGGGACGGTCGTGCGGCGCAGCGCCAGCCTGGCGCTGCACAGCGCTTCTTCGAAGACGACATCCGTTTGCGAGTCCGGACCGGGCTTGCTCAATTCTGTGGCGTGCCTGGATCGGAAAATGTGACGGCTCAGCGGCGGCACTTCGTACCTGCAACTGAATATGCCCTATTCAGCTTTTTTGAATGTCGCCGCTCCTTGGGGTCGCGGCGACTTAAGTGCAGCGGCTTCGGGTTACAGCATCTCTGGTTTTGCTATAGTTCTCAGCTTGCGAACGGTTCGTAGCGGGACGCATGTTTAATGGTTGGTACTGGTACCTGTGGAAAATCCGCCCCTACCCCTCACCTCCTCTGGTTTTGCCGTAGGCCGCCCGGCTAAGAAATATTGAATATGCATGTGATTGCCATTGATCTGCGCTTGAGAAGAAGCGACAATCAGGTAGTAAGGTCCCGCCCCCTCAGGGACCGTGTGCCCAAATGTACGGGAATGTGAGGGTTTTCCAGGTTGACGCAGCCGCAAAACATGTCGGATTGCGAGTTATCGGACCACTACCGTAGAACGGCCGATTATTCGTTTCGCTTTGTTTCGCAGCTGATTCGCTGTAATGGGAGATTGCGTACTGTCGTCAGTCATCAGGGCGTTTGGAGAGCATTCTTGCTTTTTTCCTTGTGCTCCCTCCCTTTCGCTTTCACTAGCTGCGGGGGCGGCACGACGAATGGCACGGCCGCAAATACGGGTGCAGCGGGCTCTTATGAAGTCAATTTGACCTGGGATGCACCTACCAGTTCCTCCGATCCCGTCGCCGGATATAACGTCTATCGTTCACCCAGCGGCGGCACATCCTATCAGCAGTTGAATGCCTCGACCATTACACAGACCTCCTACGTGGACACCACGGTTTCTAACGGCCAGACCTATGACTATATCGTGGAGAGTGTCGATGCCTCGGGAAACCCGGGCGCACCCTCCAACATGGCCAGTGTCAACATTCCGTAGAGAGAATGCGTCCGGCCAAACTCGCGGTTGACGGTGGCGCGATGGGGGTGAGAGAAGTTTTCAGGCTTTTATCGTTGCCGCCCAGGCTGTGGGCGTGAGTTCGGCGGCGCGGCGGCTAGGCGCAGCGGCGCGTCCGGGCAGGATGTCGGCCAGATAGTGGCGCACCGGGATCCTGAGGCGGCGACAGATTTCCACCACGAAGAGAATGGCGGCGACGCGGGGGCCGGCTTGGGGCCTGCCGATGTGGATCCAGTTCTTGCGGCCGGTGGCAACGGGGCGCATGGAGTTTTCGGCCAGGTTGTTGGAGATCTCCAGGGTATCCGTCAGAGCAGCGCACCTGTTGTGCCGCTTCGTTTCGTGATGGACTTACGTGATGAGCGAAGTGGCCGTGGTGCGGAAGCGGCGGAGCCGGGCGGTAGAAGCGCGGGGACTAATCGTTCAAATCCCCAGCTTGCGCACTTCATCGTTGTAATACTTGCGGTACAGAATGTCCCACTCCTGCGAGCCTTCCAGGATGATCTTGCGCTGGTTTGCAATCTTCATCCGCGCTGAAGTGTCGATCCGCGCTTCCTCGGCGAGCAGAACCTCCAGCGCTTTGCGCGCCTCCTGGCGAATGGTGTTGCGGTCCTCAAGAAAACCCACCTGGTCGATTTCGGCCAGCGTATCCGCAACTGTGTGGGCCAGCTTGTTGAGCTTGTCGCGGTTGATCCTCATAGCACCGCCTTGTACTTCTTAGTCAGCTCGGTCTTCACCTTCTTAAACATCTCGGCGTACTGCGCGCCGCTCTTGCGCATCTCTTCGGAGTAGGCGTCCAGAATCACGCGCACCTCTTCGTTGATGCGGTCCTCCAGCGCAAGTTCATCGAGCAGCGCCGCATTCACGCGCTCCTCGGTCACCTTCAAGTCGCTGGTAGTAATCATCTTGGCGTCGATCAGGTGCTTCACCGTGCGGCGCGCAAGATAGCCAATGTAGTCGCGGGAGAAAATCATGGGCGAAATCTCAGAATACCGCACCGCACCGCATCCTGTACACCGCCGAGGCGTTGCGCCACGGCCTCGGCCAGCGAACCGCAGCGAGGCATGCCGATCTCTGATCTCTAGCCCCTATGTCCCCAGTCCCTGCCCTTTTCTGCTCCGGTGCGGGCAGCTCTTATTGTTCAGGCACCCCTCGGCAATGCGCAGCCGCTCTACCGGCCGCCCGCCCACCAGGTGTTCCTTCACGATCTCCGCGGCATCCTCGGGCTTCACATTGCCGTACCAGACGGCATCGGGGTACACCACCACCGTGGGGCCGTGCTCGCATTGATCCAGGCAGCCGGACTTGTTGATCCGCACCCTTTTGCCAAGACCAGCCTCATCGGCCAGTTTCTTCAGTTGGGTATGCAGATCGCTTTCGCCGTCGGCGGTGCAGGACTGGCGCGGCGCGTCGGCCGGGCGAGTGTTGAGGCAGACAAAGACGTGGTGTTCGAATGCGGGCAAGTGACGATCCTCCTCGGTGGATGCAATTCCAGAATAAAGCCTCAACGCCGCGGCCGGGATTCTCGGCGCCGGGTCAGCCTGAATCTTTTTCCAGGGGGTGGCGGAGTTCTTCCGGCAAAGCATAAAAGATTTCCTGAAGCCCACCCCGCCCCCATCTGCGAGAATGAGAGTTTGACGATGAGAACCGACAACCTGCTTTCGCTGAAAGACGACATGGTGGCTTTTATCGAGGGCCACGGCCTGCAACGTCTGCCCGGCTACATCACCGAGGACATCCCTTCCATTCTCTGGGAGGGCCGCGGCAATCCCGACGCATGGAAGGACTTTGTGGAGATGGCCAAGCGCGTGGGCGCTCCCTTTGTCACCTTCAGCGAGATGACGCTCGACCGAGAGGAACTGGACGCGCTCATCGAGGAAGCCGGCGAGATGAACTTCCCCGACGAAGAAGCCACGGAGTTGGTCGAGGCCAAGTGGCTGCGCAAGTACACGGGCATGCTGGGCTACATCCAGCTCGGATTCATCTATCAGGGGCTGGTTTTTTTGCACGAAAGCACTACCGAATGGTACGAGCGCTATCAGGATCTCCTGGAGAACCTCGAAAGCTTTCAGGACATCGTGATCGACGACGCTCATTCGCACGACGACGAGGACGAATAATCCGCGTGAGCTCCATCGGGGCCGAAAACAAAGCTACTGCCGCGCTCAGTTTGTCGCCGCCGCAGCGCTGGCTCCTCGCCGAGCCGCACCCTGAAGAAGCCGCTTCTCTGGCACGCGAGGCGCGCCTGCCGCCGGTGCTCACCGAACTGCTCGTGGCGCGCGGCATCACCACCGCCGCACAGGCCTACGCCTTCCTGAATCCCGAGCCGGCCCACCTGCACGATCCCTTCCTCATGCTGGGCATGAGCGAAGCCGTCGAGCGACTCGAGAGCGCCATCGGCGCGCGCGAAAGCGTGCTTCTCTACGGCGATTACGATGTGGACGGAACCGTCGCCGTCGTCCTGCTCAAGACCGCCATTGAAATGCTCGGCGGCATAGCGCGCTTCCATGTCCCTCATCGCCTGCGCGACGGCTACGGCATGCAGTCGAACGTGCTCGAAGCGGCCCACGCCGAAGGCGTCTGCCTCGTCATCACCGTCGACACCGGCATGCGCGCCTTTGCCGAAGCGGAAACCGCGCGCAAGCTTGGCCTTGATCTGATCATCACCGACCACCACTTGCCGGCCGCCCACGACGCGATCCCCGCCGCGCTCGCCATCCTGAACCCGAATCAATCGGGATGCTCGTACCCTGAAAAATCTCTCTGCGGCGCAGCCATCGCGCTCAAGCTCGCGCAGGCGGTGCTTGAGCGCCGCGATTCGACGCGCTGCCGCGAAAAAACGCTGCCCAGCTTTCTCAAGATGGCGGCCATCGCCACCATCGCCGATGCCGTTCCCCTCCGCGGTGAAAACCGCACCATCGCTTCTCTCGGCTTGCGCGAGCTGCGACGCCCCGCGGGCGCCGGCTTGCGCGCTCTCTTCGCTGCCGCGGCGCTCGATCCAGCCAGCAAACAACTCACCGGCTACGATGTCGCCTTCCGCCTTGCGCCGCGCATCAACGCCGCCGGCCGCATGGACGTCGCCTCCGACGTCATCGAGCTCTTTTCCACGCGCGACTCCCACCGCGCCACGGAGCTCGCCGCCAAGCTGGAGCGCCTGAATCGCGAGCGCCGCGACACTGAAGCGTCCGCGCTCGCAGCAATCGAATCGCGCTTGAAAGTGGACGCAGAGGCAGCCGGCGAGCTCGCCTCTGACCGGCTTCTCGTCGTCGACGGCGAAGGCTGGCATCGCGGCGTTATCGGCATCCTTGCCTCGCGCGTGGTCGAGCGCACCGCCAAGCCGGCCATCGTTGTCAGCGTGGAAGACGGCCCCAATGGCGGTATCGCCCACGGCTCCGGCCGCTCCGTTGACGGATTTCCTCTGCTCGCCGCCATCGAATCCTGCGCCGATCTCTTCACGCGTTTTGGCGGCCACGCCTTCGCTGTCGGTTTTGCTCTGCCCGCCACAGCCCTGCCCGAGCTCAAGCGCCGGCTGCGCCTCTACGCCAACGAGCATTTAGCCGCCCGCGAGCCCGAGCGCCTCCTGCACATTCACGCCGAGTTGCCGCTCGACCGCATCACGCCTGTGCTGGCCGGTTGGCTGCGCAAGCTTGAACCCCTCGGCCACGGCAACCCCGAACCCATCTTCATCGCCCACTCCGCGCGCCTGCTCAGGCCGCCACGCATCATGAAAGATCGTCACCTCTCCCTCGAACTTGCGCAGGCTCCTGGGCCGCCGTCAAATCAGTCCACTCGCAGCTTGCCGGCCAGCGCCGCTCCCATCGCTTCCATCCGCGCCGTCGGCTGGGGCCTTGCCGGGCGCGCCATCGAGCTTCGCCTCGAGCAAGGCAGCCTCATTGATATCGCCTACCGCATCCGCGAAAACGACCATCCCGACTTCGGCGGCTTGGAAGTTGAGGCCCTCGGCCTCCAACCGGCCGAATCGTAACGCCGGTTTCCAGTCCCGCATTTTCATGCAGCGCCGCGCCATTATCGCGGACTCCCGAACCCGCACTCCTTCCACAGTTTTTCCCAAACCCAGATCCCGGCTCCCGCTTTCACTGGCAACGGGAATCCGAGTTGATGGGCCAGCATGCACACCTGGCCGCGATGATGCGCTTCATGCGTAATCATGAAGGCCACCATTGCCGCGCCCGCGGGCCACGGTTTCGCCCAACCGTCGCGGCGAAAAGTCTTCGTCCGGCTCTTCGCCCCACTCAATGCCTGCGCAAGCATCTCCGAGCAGCGCGCGGCGCTTTCCTTCAGAGCGGCCCTCGCCTGACTCTGCGTGCAGCCGGAGCGGTCGAGCGCAGCCGGCTGTTTCAGATTTGGGGCAGATAGCCTGATCCATTTGCGGCGGATGTTGTGCACGTGCGCCACGATGGCTGCAATCGTCCGCCCCTTGCTGCCGGGCAGTTTGGCGCGCCATGCAGCAGGATCAAGGTGCTCAAGGACAATCTGATTCATCCGCTCGTTGACGGCCCAACTCTCCACCATCGCCTGGCGAAGTTCGCCGTCAACGTCAGCCTTTAACTGGCTCATAGAATCACCTCATGCGCCAAATGAAAAAGCCGGCGACAAGCACCGGCTTCTCCAGAGCGTTTCAGTTTTGCGGCTTACACCACTTCAATCCCCATCGACCGCGCCGTGCCCTTGATGCTCTTGATGGCCGACTCGACAGACGCCGCGTTCAAATCCGGCATCTTCTGCGTGGCGATCTCGCGCACCTGCTTCTCGGTCACCTTGCCCTTCTTTTCCTTATTGGGCGTGCCCGAGCCCTTCTCTATGCCCGCCGCCTTCTTCAGCAGAACCGCCGCCGGGGGCGTCTTGGTCACAAAGCTGAAAGTGCGGTCGGCGTAAACCGAAATGACGACCGGAATAATCAGCCCGGCCATCTCCTTGTTCTGCGTCTTCGCGTTGAACTGCTTGCAGAACTCCATGATGTTGACCTGCGCCTGCCCCAGCGCCGGACCAACCGGCGGCGCGGGCGTTGCTTTGCCGGCCTCGATCTGCAGCTTTACGTAGCCGGTAACCTTCTTCGGAGGTGCCATTGGTTCCTCTGGAACCAGCTACTAGCTCCTAGCTTCTAGCTACTAGCCGGTTTCTTCTCATGCAAATTTTGGTGCTGCCGCTTAAGCGTTCGCTATTAAACCGGCGGTCGCTAGGTGATCCGCAGGCTAGAAGCTAGTAGCTAATAGCTAGAAGCTGCAACTACTCAATCTTTTCCACCTTGCCGAACTCCAGTTCGACCGGCGTCGAGCGTCCGAAAATGGTCACCATCACCTTCAGCGTTTCGCGATCTTCGTTGATCTCGTCCACCACGCCATTGAAGTTGGCAAACGGCCCGTCGGTGATGCGTACCTGCTCGCTCTTCTCAAATTTGATCTTCATCCGCGGCTTGTCTTTGGCCGTTTCGCTGCGGAAGAGAATCGAACTCACCTCTTCTTCGCTCAGCGCCACCGGCTTGTCGCCGGTGCCCAGAAATCCCGTCACCTTGGGCGTGTCTTTCAACACGTGCCAAAGTTCGTTGTCCAGCTCCATCTCCACCAGCACGTAGCCGGGCAGAAATACCCGCTCTACGGTGCGCTTCTTGCCGTTGATGATCTCCGTCACCGGCTCGGTGGGAATCATCACCCGCCCTACGCGGTCCTTCAGTCCGAAGGCCTGCACGCGGCTCTCGATCGACTCACGCACCTTGCGCTCGAAGCCCGAGTAGGCGTGCAGAATGTACCACCGGAAGCGCTCGTTGCGCACCGGCTGCGGCTCCGCTTCAGCCGCCTGCGGCTCTGCGTCGGCTGCCGGCGCCACTGCCTCAGCCGCCTGCGCCTCTACGGGTTGTTCCAGCTCGTCTGCCATTTCCTTCTCGATTCCTTGCTTTCCCGGCTACTGCAATCCGCCCAGCCGGCCCAGCAACATATGCACGGCGATTCTGAAAACGCCGTCCACTACAAAGAAAAAGATGCCAAAAAGGAAGACTGCAACAATCACCACTGAGGTCGTCACCTGCACTTCCTTCCGCGAGGGCGCAACCACCTTGCGCATCTCCGCGCGCACATCGCTCAGAAAGCGGGTAAACTCATTCCATTTGCCCAGTACGCCGCCGCCAAACTCTTGCAAGGCGTTCGGCTCCTGCCGCTTCCTTGGTTGATCGTCCCTGTTCGCCATTGCTGCTTTCGTCGCCATACTTCATTCCTTCTCACAGATCAGTATCAGTGATCAGCTCTCTTCTTGCTTCGACCAGCCCTCTCGCGTTTCCCGCGGCCGCATCTTCTGATCTCTGTTCTCTGTCAACAATCTGGCAGGGGCGGAGGGATTCGAACCCCCAAGTCCGGTTTTGGAGACCGGCAGTTTAGCCGTTGAGCTTACGCCCCTAAGAACAGCCTTTAGCCGTTAGCTATTAGCCTTTAGCTCGTTCATGGGAAATTGAAAATGTCCATTGTCCCAACAAGTAGCTAAAAGCTAACGGCTAAAAGCGAATAGCTGCTCTACTTCGCTTCCTTATGTACCTGGTGCTTGCGGCAGCGCTTACAGAACTTCTTCAGCTCGAGACGGCCGGTAACCGTCTTCTTGTTCTTCGTCGTCGAGTAGTTGCGCTCCTTGCACTCGGTGCACTGCATGGTAATGATTTCCCGCATGTCCAATTCCCTTCCACTTGTCAGGTTCCAGAAACCATATCTTTCCTAGCCCCCAGTCCATGATCCCTGTTCCCTAGTCCCTTAGTCCCTTAGTCCCTCTTACTTGATAATCTCCGAGATCGTTCCTGCGCCCACCGTGCGGCCGCCTTCGCGAATCGCGAATCGCAGTCCCTTCTCCAGAGCCACCGGCGTAATCAGCTCCACCGTCAGCTCCACGTTGTCGCCCGGCATCACCATCTCCACGCCCTCCGGCAGCTCCGCCACTCCCGTCACGTCCGTTGTCCGGAAGTAGAACTGCGGCCGGTAGCCCTTGAAGAACGGCGTGTGACGCCCGCCCTCTTCCTTACTCAGCACATACACCGAACCCTTGAAGTTGGTGTGCGGCGTGATCGAGCCCGGCTTGGCCAGCACCATCCCCCGCTCCACGTCCTCCTTGGGAGTGCCGCGCAACAGAATCCCCGCGTTGTCGCCCGCCAGCCCCTCGTCCAACTGCTTCTTGAACATCTCCACGCCCGTGCACACCGTCTTGCGCGTCTCGCGGAAGCCCACAATCTCCACGTCCTCGCCCACCTTCACCTTGCCGCGCTCAATGCGGCCCGTTACCACCGTGCCGCGCCCGGAGATCGAAAAAATGTCCTCAATCGGCATCAGGAAAGGCAGATCCACCGCGCGATCCGGCCGCGGTACGTACTTGTCCACCGCCTCCATCAGCTCGTCGATCTTCGCTTCCCACTGCGGCTCGCCGTTCAAGGCGCCCAAAGCCGAGCCGCGAATCACCGGCGCGTCCTCCGGAAACTGATACTTGCCGAGAAGCTCGCGCACTTCCATCTCCACCAGCTCGATCAGCTCCTCATCCTCCACCGCGTCGCACTTGTTCAGGAACACCAGCACGCAGGGCACGCCCACCTGACGCGCCAAGAGCACGTGCTCCTTGGTCTGCGGCATCGGACCGTCGGTCGCCGCCACCACCAGAATCGCCCCATCCATCTGCGCCGCGCCCGTAATCATGTTCTTGATGTAATCGGCGTGGCCGGGGCAGTCCACGTGCGCGTAGTGCCGGTTCGCCGTCTCGTACTCCACGTGCGCCGTCGCGATCGTGATGCCGCGCTCCCGCTCTTCCGGCGCGTTGTCGATCGAGTCGAACGAGCGGAACACGATCTTCGGGTTGTGCTTCTGCAACACCTTGGTGATCGCCGCCGTCAACGTCGTCTTGCCGTGATCGATGTGACCGATGGTCCCAACATTAACGTGCGGCTTCGAACGGTCAAACTTTTCCTTCGCCATTGTCTTGCTTCTCCAGTATTACGAATTGTTGATGTCGGCTTTAAGCTTCTCCGCCATCTGTCGAATCCGGTGGTAAATGTCGTCGTCCCTTAGCAGAGCATGAATGAAATTACTCACCTCGTCACCCAGTAATCGTCCGAGCCCCTTACATTCAGGGCAAAGCCTCTTTTGAACACCATCTCCTGCAACTTCATTGCCTGAGCCCCCGCACCGGTGGCACCTCTGAGTGAGTTCAGTCATAGATAAAACCTCACTACTCACCGTCGCCGGGGTCTTACGTCTCCACTAACATGACGGTTACAACAAATTCCTATTCTTTGTCCGAAGAGCTTTCGCTAGTTCGACGCCCGGCTTTCCAAGACCTCGCAGAAAGTCCAAAACATGATTGAATGCATCGCCAATTTCGTCGGCTCGATGCGCCTTTCCCTGAAGAACAGCCTCAAAACCTTTGCCCTCATCTGCATATTCGCCACCAATGAAGCGGCAGACAACGCCTGCCTGACTACCCGGATGGTCCAACTCATCGCGTAGTTTTTCAACTACCACAACGTTGGCTCCCGTGCTTCTCCACCTATCGCAGGCAACGGCTGTAACTTCAAGCAGACTGGATGTATTCACGCTAATCATGCCTCACCTTCTAAATCACGTCCGCTTGGCCGCGCTGCGTCCCGCCGATAATCTCGTCGGCAATTATACGTGGAGCCTCACACTGACCACTGACAACTCGCTTCACTCAGTAATACGCATACACCCTCAAGTACGTCTGCCGCAGCCCCAGCGGCACTGCTTCCACAAGCCTCAAAAAGCGCTCGCGGGTCAGTGCCTGGTCCGAAACTGGCAACGCCCCATAAAGCCCGGCCGCTTCCTTGCCCAGCAGCCCGCGCTGCAAAATGCCCTCAAAATCGCGGATCCGCAGCTTGGCATTTTTCACGCGGTTCAGGAAGACCTCCACATCGCGCGCGTCAAACGCCGCGTCGATCAGCGCGTGAACCCGCGCGTATCCCTGCTTGTCCTCGACCGCAATCTCTGCCTGCTCAAACATCGTGAAAATAGCTCCTAGCCTTTAGATCTTAGCTTCTAGCTCCATTCTCACCAGCGCAAGCCCTCTCGACCATCCCGGCTTTCGCTTGCCCACAGCATCCGATCCAGCACTGCACAAACTAGAAGCTAATAGCTAATAGCTGCTTTTTGGAGCGGGAGACGGGGCTCGAACCCGCGACCAACAGCTTGGAAGGCTGTGACTCTACCACTGAGTTACTCCCGCCCGTAAAAAACAGCCTTTAGCTTTTAGCCATTAGCTTTTAGCTCCAACCTGTGAGAACCAACCGCATTATTCCGATCCATCACGAACAAGCTAAAAGCTAATAGCTAAATGCTAATAGCTGCATTTCTGGAGCTGATGACCAGGATTGAACTGGTGACCTCTCCCTTACCAAGGGAGTGCTCTACCAACTGAGCTACATCAGCTCTCTAAACCCAAACCTTTAGCTATTAGCCATTAGCCTTTAGCTCCATCCTGCCGGTGCCAGCCGCATAGGCTCAGTCCACCACTGAAGCTACGAGCTACAAGCCGCCAGCTACAAACTGCTTTTCCCCCTGCGAATCTTCTCCGCCTGCCGGGCTAAAACCGTTCGCAACGCCAACCCGCCGATGACGATAAGCGGAACCAGCCTCATCTCCACAGGCCTGCCAAAGACGAGCACCGCGCCCTCGCCCATGGTGAACCAAACCAGCGCCGCCAAAATCGCGAACAGCGCCAAAGCCACCCAAAATTTCCGGTCAAGATCCGAGCTGGAACGGGTTAACTTCCCCATCTTCAAACCGCTCGATCGTCCGCCCGCGATCTCTCGCGCATTCCAAACCCTCAAACAAAACTCGGTTCACAGTAATCAGCATCGTGCTCCACGAACCCAACTGATCCCTGAAACCTGATCCCTGCTTTTATGGTGCACAGGGGAGGATTCGAACCTCCGTAACTCGAATGAGTGGCAGATTTACAGTCTGCTGCCATTAACCGCTCGGCCACCTGTGCCCAATCACCCCACGAACAAAGACCTGTGGGAGACCATCGATCTACCCAATCTGCTCCCGGCTCAACCCGCTTCCGCGCACGCCGCAACCGCCGGAGAACTTCCCGGACCTTCGGAGCATGCAACTCAGTGGGATCGCCGCGGAGTTGAAGCCCGGCGCTCGCTAAAATCCGCCTCGCCGGTGAACTTTTGCCGCGGGTCTCCCGGTTTTTGCCCCCGTTTCGTGGAGCTGGCGAAGGGATTTGAACCCCCGACCCTCTGATTACAAATCAGATGCTCTACCAGCTGAGCTACGCCAGCTCTTTTCCCACCGGAAGGCGTTCCGGAGTCCCAAAGAACGCACGGACACACTCCCACTTCGTGCGTACTACGGCACAGTAGTTAAGGTTAGCACAGCCCGGCAGACGTAGCAAACGCTGCCGCCGGCAACCCTCGTTTCCTCCTGCCGGCCTTGCCCCAAGCCGCCCCACTGCGCTCCGCTCTCCATTCCAGCTGACAATAATTCTCGGCTCTATCTCCGTTTTTGCCTTGACAGAGGCGAGCCGAACAATCGACCCTTTTTTCGTCCCTTCATCTCTTCCTCGAGGCTGATTGATGAACCTGAAAAGACGCTTTCCTGCTCTCGCCGTTCTGCTCGCCTTCGCCGCTGCGCTGGCCGTATCGCCCGCTGGCGCCCAGACCGCTGCAACGCGCAAACCCCGCGTCGCCGTGATGGATTTCGACTATGCCACGGTACAAAGCGCCTCCTCCGCCCTGTTCGGCACCAATGTCGATGTGGGCAAAGGCATCACTGACCTCGTCATTACCGACCTCGTCAAGGACGGCACCTACTCCGTCATCGAGCGCCAAGCCCTGGATAAGCTTCTGACCGAGCAGAACTTCTCCAACTCCAATCGCGCCGACCCCTCTACCGCCGCGCGCCTGGGCAAGCTGGCCGGCGTTGACTACATCATCATCGGCGCCATCACCCAGTTCGGCAACGAGACGCAGAACAAAAACGTGGGCGGCGGAGGCGGCGGCTGGCATGGCTACGGCCTGGGCGGCATCGGCCACTCCAACTCCAAGGCCAGCGTCGCCATCAATGCCCGCATCATCAACGTCGACACCGGCGAAATTCTGGCCGTTGCCGAGGGCTCGGGTGAGTCAAGCCGCTCTTCCACTTCGTTGTTGGGCGGCGGCGGCAACTGGCACGGCGCAGGAAACGGCAATGTAGACTTCGGCTCCAGCAACTTCCAGGAAACCATCATCGGCGAAGCCACCAAGGCCGCCACCGATAAACTGTCT
>Ga0326728_10001925_pt1 | contig 71107 bp, 55 predicted proteins | sample MB3enrmetagenome_FD_207602 | JGI IMG/M metagenome (GOLD analysis project Ga0326728, IMG submission 207602) | Lab enriched peat soil microbial communities from McLean, Ithaca, NY, United States - MB31MN | ecosystem: Environmental > Terrestrial > Soil > Wetlands > Peat | place: USA: New York... | reverse complement strand
GAGAAGACTACTTCGACAAACGAGACGCCGAACGTGCCGCAACGCATCTCATCAAACGCTTAGAAAAACTTGGCTACGAAGTCGCGCTCAAACCCAAGGAGGCGTAGACTAGGGATTTTCGAGAGAGACGGAACGTTTCCGAATTTCGCGCGTTGTGGGGAATTGGATAACGTCCCGTCTCTCCCCGGTTTAAGGCGTGGCCGCAGTCCGTCGCGCACCGGACTCACGGCTTCGAGATCGCGTCCCACAGTTGCTCGACGTCCTGCCATTGGGTACGGATGTTTCCAATGGCCACGCGAATGGTGAAGTTGCCGGCTAGCACGGTGTGAGAGACGAAAAACACGCCCGCATCGTTGATCCGGTTCAGCAGCCCTTTCGTGGTTTCGTTTCCGTGCCGCGACCGGAAACACACCAGCCCCATATTCACAGGTGCGGCCAAGTCGAACCGCGCGTCGCCGGAAATCCGCTCGCCTAGCCAGGCTGCCATTGCCATACTCCGCCGAAGGATGACAACTAACCCTTCCCGGCCGAAATACCGCATCACGAACCAGAGTTTCAGCGCGCGAAACCGGCGCCCCAGAGCCAGGCCGTAGTCCATATAATCGATGGTCCCGTGCACATCCGTTTTGAGGTACTCGACCTCGAGTGCAAAGGCGGCCCGCACCATTTCGGGGGCCGCCGTGAAGAAGAGGCTGCAGTCCAGAGGGACCATCATCAGCTTGTGCGGGTTGACGACGAAAGAGTCGGCCCGTTCCACTCCTTCGAGGAAGTGACGGCACTCCGGGAGCACGCCAAAAGCCCCTCCGTAGGCGCCGTCGACATGCAGCCAGAGGCCGTTCGCGCGGCAGGTTTCCGCGATGTCGTTGACGGGATCGATCGCCGTGCTGGAGGTGGTGCCGACCGTCGCAGCCACGAAGAACGGCTTGAGGCCCGCGGTGATGTCCGAGCGGATCGCCTCCGCCAGGGCGTCGGCTCTCATGCTGTATCGCGCGCAGGCCGCAATGTGCCGAATGTTAGACCTTCCGATGCCCGCGGTTATAGCCGCCTTCTCCACCGAAGAGTGAGTATGTTCGGAGACGTAGGCGACTAATCGGCGAGATGGGCCCGCCGCACGGCTCTCCGGCTCGGCACGCTGGCGAGCCGCCACCACTGCCTGAAGCACCGCGTTCGACGCGGAGTCGACGATCATGCCGAACCATGCCGGCGGCAGCCCCAACCAGTCCAGTACCCATGCGACCGTAATCTGTTCGAGTTCGGTTGCCGCCGGACAGCTCTTCCAGAGCATCCCATTCACATCCAGCGCCGCAGTGAGCATTTCGGCGAGTATCCCTGGAGCGGAGGACGAAATCGAAAAGTAAGCAAAGAACCGTGGATGGTTCCAATGCGTCACCATGGGCATGATGACCTGATCGAAGTCTCGCAGTATCTGTTCCATCGGCTCGCCCTCGACCGGCGCCGCTGGGGGCAACCGACGCCGCAAGTCTCCCGGCTGGCCGCTGGCGCGGACGGGATACCTCCGGGGATCGTCAAGATAAGCCGCGATCCAGTCGATCAGTGTCTTGCCGATTTGGCGGAACTCTCCTTCCGGCATGTCGGAATTGGCCGGGCCGGCGTTGGATGCGAATGCGCTCGAAGGAACAACCATGCAAACGAGTCTACCGGGACGGGCAGGAACGCCGATTGCTTTTTGCGCTATCCTCGTTGACAAAAGTGGCATTCGATGCCACAAAATGTCTATTTTTCGGTGGTATATTGCTTACATGGAGATTGATGAGACAGACTGCCGCATCCTGGAAATACTCCAGGAGGACAGTCGGATCTCCAACCAGGATTTGGCGGATCGGGTCGGCCTATCGCCGTCTCCCTGCCTTCGGAGAACCAGACTTCTGGAAAGCTCCGGCGTCGTGCGGAAGTACGTCGCCCTGCTGAATTCATGTGACGTTGGGCGGGGACTGCAGGCAATCGTCCAGGTTCGCCTCGATCATCAAACCAGCGCATCCGTCGATCGGTTCGAGAAGGACATTCTGAAGTATCCGCAGGTTCTGGAGTGTGATTTGATTGCCGGTGATTGGGACTACGTACTCCGCGTCGCCGTTCGCGATCTTACGGAGTTCCGTGAATTCTGCGTGAACTCGTTGGCGAGGATAGCCGGAGTCGCCAACGTCAAATCCAGCATCAGCATGAAGCAAGTGAAATACTCGACGGCATTTCCTTTGAACGCAAAGTGCCTCCGGCCAAAGCCGTAGAAGACACGCTGAGGTCCGTCCACACCTGTTGCAGTTTCTGGAAGCCTTCGCGGCACCTCCAACTCGAAAATCGTCGCTACAAGCTGACGGCTGAATGCTGATCGCTGATCGCTCGCTAATACCAATACTTCGTCGCCTGCGCCCACTTCGAATTCGGGTACTTGGCGTGCAGCAGTTGAAACGCAGCCTTGGAAAAGGCGGTCGATTGTTTGTCGGTGATGCCAAAACGCGTGGACCGCACCACCAGGTGTAACGCTTCCGGCACCCGCGGATCCTCGGGATGTTGGCGCGCCCAATCGATGGCCTGAGCGGAAAGATAATTCGGCGCCACGGGCGCGGCGGCGAACAATTCTCCAGCTTCCTTCTCACCGGCGGCGATTTCTTCGGGCGCCAGAAAGCCTTTGGGGGGATGCGGCTTGTCGGTTTCTGCCCGCTCTGCGAGGTTCCACCAATTATCCCGATAATCGTCAATCGCGTTGATCTTGGTTTCGCGCGGAAATCCGCCGCGCACTTGCACGTCGAAGCCCGGGTCGCGGAGCATTAGAAAGATGGCCGCGAACTTCGTGGCGGCAGCGTCGGTTTCGGTGAGATACGGGTGCAAGCCTTGCGCCAGTTCCGGCTGAAGATCGGCCAGTCGCGCCGCCAGCGCGCGCCCATCCGCCGTGCGGTCCAACACGACAGCGCGGACCCAGCCGGCCTGCGCCACGTGCACCTGGAGGTTTTGCGGCAGCAGCGGATTCCGTGCCGCGTCCACCCAGCGGGCCAGCGGCACGTAATGATTCAGCGGCCATGCAGAATCGTCATCCAGCAACAGAGACCCGGTTGTCTTGGGGTCCAGTTCCTCATCCACCATGTCCAGGCCCACGGCCACCGGTTGGCGCGGGGCGTAGCGCAGGAACTCGTCCCAATCGCGCGCCAGCATTAGCCGCTCGGACAGGAAAGCATTGTGGGCGGCGTCGGGTAGTTTGGCCGCCAACACGCGATCGATCCATTGGCGGGCGGCATCGCCTTGCGCGCTTGCTGCCTGGAGTTGCACGGCAAGGTACGTGGCGGTGACATACGCGGGGTCTTGCGGCGTCAACTGGCGCGCCGCGGCAATTAGGTCCGCGGAAGCAGCGTCTTTAGCAGGCACTTGTTGGAGCGCGGCCAGGAGCCAGGCGGAGTTCCTAGTTTCCCTCCAGCGGCCCGCTGCCTTTTTCCCGGCGGGATTCTGGAACTCGGTGATCCAATTCGCCAATTCGCTTTGCGCCGCCGGCCCGTGCCCCAACTTGTCCCACAGCTTCGTATAGTCGGTGAGGTTTTGAGCAAACTTCGCCCCAGGACCCGGTTTCGCGAGCTCGCCGCCCAATTCGACCATGCGGCCCTCGGGATCGAGCCGCGCCTTCGCGTAATTCAATAGACCGCGCGCGCTCGCGTGCCACGCCTTTCGCGCTGGGTCATTCAGTATGGCTTGCAACTGTTTCTCTACGGCCGGCATGGCCGTCGGATCGCCTGCCAGCGTCGCCTTGCGGATCAGGGTTCGCGCCACGAGATACGCGTTGCCGAGCGCTTGAAAATCCCGCGCGGCGTCGTCGAACTTCTCGGCGTAGAATTCGGCGGCCGCGATCTGATAGCGGCGATCGGCCGCCAGCAGCGGATCGGAACCCGCCGCCACGGGAGAGGGGATGTGCACGCCCTCGCTGCAATTCTGAAAGACCTGGTCCTGGCCCAGAATCCACTGGTTTATTTCGGCGCTGCCGGCGTGCCACTTGGCCAGCCGCTCTTTCAGAGTTGCGGCCGCCGTAACAAATGCGTCATCCAGACAATTGAGATATTGCTCGAACTGGCTGCCGGTCACTTGCCGGTAAACCGGCAGCTTGAGGATCGGTTGCACGCCCGCGACGGCGTTGCGCGCCATCAGCCAGGTCTGCGCGCTGTCCGGGGTATCGTAGGAAAACGGTTGTTGCGCTGGCGACGACTGTTGCGGTGTGGCGTTTTCCGAACTCGGCCGAATCGCGCCGGCTTCCTCTTTCGTAAGCGGCACGCCGGAGAAATATCGATAGGCCACGATCAGATTTCGCCGGTAATACTTCGGGCTCACGATCCCCAGAGAACCCGCATCGTACGCCGCGGTATCCGGGGGGCCCAGGATGTAGTGGAATTCGGCTTCCGGCAGAAACGGCCCGCAACTTTCAGTGTGCGGCGGCGCCAAAATCAGCGCTCCCGCGATCAGGATCAGCAACGCACGCGCGATTCTCATCGCCACCTCCCGGCCCATACGACCGCACCGCGGTAGGCCTCCTCCGTCCATGCGCGAGGATGGAAAACATACAACCGCTTCCCAGCGGGAAGGCGGTCCGGCAACTCGTCAGTCGAAACCCCCAGGCTGGAACGGCACAGCCCGACGCGGAAATTGCGTATGGTTCGCGGCTCCCCCGCTCCCATGCGAAACAGCATGGGAACGGCATCGTTCACCGGCAGACCGCGAATCCAGGGGTCGTTCACACACCAGGATGCCAGCGCCGTCATAGTGAGCGGCATGGTCGAGGGCAGACCCGCCGCCCGCAGCCGCTTCAGCAGCCCAGCGTACCACAGGCGTTCGGAGCGGCGCGCGTCGAAATCGATTTCGAGGGCCGAGATTCCAGGCTGCGCCGCATCGCGCAGCACCAGGTCCGCCACACTCGCAGCGTCCGGCAACGGCCCGCTTCCTTGCAACCGGAAAACGGCGATCAGCCGCACGCCTGGCCGCACCTGTAATGGCTGCATTCGTGGGCGCGATTCCGTTCGGCCGTCGTACCAGGAGACGGTGCGCGCCAGGTAAGCCACGGCCGCGACTTGCGGGTCGACGAATTCCATGCGCTCCGGCCGTTCCCACGCCCATAACACCAGCCGCGGAAAGCCCGGCAAAGGATCGGGCCGGGAGCTGCACGCACCGAGCGCCAACACCAGGGCCGCGATCCGGCAAAATGCGCTACCCTTCATCGGCCGTGAAATACGCGCAATCGGGATGGTGGAATACCAGCGCGCTGACGCTCGCCTCCGGCTCCATCATCATCCCTTCCGTGAGCTGGACGCCGATCTCCTCCGGACCGAGCAGTTTCCACAATCCCTGCTGATCGTCCAGATTGGGACAGGCGGGGTAACCGAAGCTGTAGCGCTTGCCGTGGTACTTCGAGGTGAACCGGTCGTGCATTGTCAAAGCGGGCGGATCGGGGAAACCCCAATCCTCGCGGATACGCCGGTGCAGCCATTCGGCCGCGCCTTCGGCCGTTTCGATGGCCAGTGCTTGAATGGCATGCGCCTTGAAGAACGCGCCCGCCTTCTTCCATTCCTCGGACCGCTCGCGCACGCAAGCCCCCGCGGTAACCACGAACAGCGCCAGGTGATCGCGACGGCCTTCTTCGGCTTCCAGAATGTAATCGCTCAAGCACAGACCGTCCGCGCGCCTTTGCCGTCCGAAACGGAAGGTGTGGACGGGCGTCTCACCGGCGGGCGCAAACAGGTGGATGGCGTTACCGTCCCGTTCGGCCTCGAAGAACTGCCAGACCGCCTTCACCTTCATGAAGCGCGCCGCCTCCAGCTTCACTTCTTCCAGTCGGTGGTACAGTTCGAGAGCCTTGGGCTCGCGCGCGGCAAGTTCTTTTTCAAAATTGCCTTTGTAGCCCAGGTGCCGGCCGTACAACATGAACGGGTTGATGTAACTCCACACTTCCACCAGGTGCGGCACATCGCGCACTTTGCGATCGAGATACGGCGCCGCCGGAATGGGGAGGTCCGTTCGCACCTTGGCGCTGCGCCGGTCGGTGAGCGGTTCGGCCGGTTCCGCGGCCGCGGCCGGGGGCGGAGCCGCTTCCAGAGCGCGATGCTTCTCGACCAGTGCCGGCCGCTCGGCGGGGTCCATCAGGCGGTTCATCAGGCTGAGCCCGGTCATGGCATCCTTGGCGTAGCACACCAGGTTGCCGTAAGCGGGCGCGATCTTGCCGCGGGTGAACTTTTCCGAGAGGGCCGCGCCGCCCACCAATAGCGGCACGCGGATGCCGGCGGTCTCCAGGTCGCCGGCGGTGATCACCATCTGCTGCGTGCTCTTGACCAGCAGCCCGGAAAGGCCGATGGCATCCGGTTGGTGCTCTTTGTATGCCTGGATCAACTGCTCAGGCGGCACCTTGATCCCCAGGTTCACCACCGTGTACCCGTTGTTCGAAAGGATGATCTCGACCAGGTTCTTGCCGATATCGTGCACGTCTCCCTTGACGGTGGCCAGGATGACCTTGCCGCGCGCGGCGCTATCGGCCTTCTCCATGAACTGTTCCAGGTGGTTGACGGCGGTCTTCATGGCCTCGGCCGATTGCAACACTTCGGCCACAATCAGCTCGTTGTTGTTGAACAGGCGGCCCACTTCGGACATGCCGGCCATCAACGGCCCGTTGATGATATCGAGCGGCGCCGCGCCTGCGGCGCGCTTGCGGTCGAGATCGGCGATCAACCCGTCCTTGGTGCCTTCGATGATGTAATTGGCCAGGCGCTGGTCGAGCGGCAGATCCTCGGCGCGGGCTTTCTGGCGTTTTCCGGCTTTCCGAAAATGCTCGGTGACCGCGGCGATGTGGAACTGGTTGAGGGCGATCTTCTGCTCGGCAGTCTGTTCGCGCCAATCCTCCGGCGCCAGGCGCAGCGATTCGTCTTCGGCGTCCACGGCCGGAGCGTTAAACAGCAGGTTCTCGGCGAGGCGCCGCTCGTGCTCCGGAATCGATGCGAAGCGCTCGAGCTTCTCCGCGTTGACGATCGCCAGGTCGAGCCCCGCCTTGGTGCAGTAATACAGAAAGACCGAGTTCACCACTTCGCGCGCCGCCGCCGGGAGTCCGAAGGAGACATTGGAAATGCCCAGCACCGTCTTGGCGAACGGCAGCGCCTGCTTCACCAGCCGGATGCCTTCGATGGTCTCCACCGCGGCCCCGATATAATTGGCGTCGCCGGTGGCGCAAGGGAATACCAGCGGATCGATGACGATATCTTCCGGTGGAATTCCGTATTTTTCAGTCAGCAGCTTGTACGAGCGCTGGGCCACGGCCAGTTTGCGCTCGCGCGTGAAGGCCTGGGCCTGCACCTTGTCTTCGTCGATCGACCCCACCACCAGCGCGGCGCCATAGCGGCGGGCGATGGGACAGACGCGCTCGAATTTCTCTTCGCCATCCTCCAGGTTGATGGAGTTGATGATGCTCTTGCCCTGACAGTACGTCAGCGCCAGTTCCAGCGCCGCGGGATCGGTGGTATCGATCATCACCGGCGCCTTGATCTTACGGATCAGCTTTTCGTAGAAAGGCGGGATATCCTGCCGCTCATCGCGGTCGGCGCTCTGCAGGCAGACATCCACGATGTGAGCGCCGTTTTTCACCTGCCAGCGGGCGATCTCGGAGGCCTCTTCCCACTTCTCTTCCGCCACCATGTTCTTGAAGAGGCGCGACCCGATTACGTTGGTGCGCTCGCCCACGATCAGCGGCCGGTTGCTCTCCTCGGCCTCCACCAGGTCGATCCCGGAGTAGTAAGCCCGGTGCGACGGCACGGGAATCGTTCGCGGCCGTTTGCCCTCGGCCATTTGCGCGATGGCGCGGATGTGGGCATCGGTGGTGCCGCAGCAGCCGCCCACCATGTTGAGCCAGCCGTTTTCGATGAACCGCTCGAGTTGCGCCGCTACGGAATCCGGCGTTTCCAGGTATTTGCCTTCTTCGTTGGGCAGCCCGGCATTGGGATAGCAGGAAACCGCGATGGGCGCCATCTCGCTGATGGTGCGGATGTGATCGGTCATGAACTCAGGCCCGGTGCCGCAGTTGAGCCCGATAGAAAGCAAGCCGGCATGCTGCACGGAAACGCAGAATGCGTCGGCCGTCTGCCCCGCCAGCATGGTGCCCAGCGTCTCAATGGTTCCCGAGACCATGGCGGGAATCGCCCGGCCGAGATCGCGGCGCAAGCGCTCGATGGCCACCAGCGCCGCCTTCACGCCGCGCGTATCGTTGCACGTTTCCGCCAGCAGGATATCGGCGCCGCCTTCGATCAATCCTTTGGCGCGCTCGTAATAAACCTCGACCAACCGCGGAAAGGTGACGCCGCCCACTACCGTGATCGATTTATTGGTAGGTCCCATCGAACCCGCCACAAAGCGTGGCTTGCCGGGAGCCGAGAATTCGTCCGCGGCCTGGCGAGCGAGCTTGGCAGCGGCCACATTCAACTCATAGACCTCGTTCTCAAGGCCGTAATCGCTTAAGGAGATGCGGTCGCAGTTAAAGGTGTTCGTCTCGATCACGTCGGAGCCGGCCGCGAGATACGCTCGATGGATTGCCAGCACCACGTCCGGGCGCGTCTCGATCAGTCGCTCATTGCAGCCTTCGAACGCGGGACCGCCGAAATCCTGGGCGGTGAGGTTGCGCTGTTGCAGCATGGTGCCCATGGCGCCATCGAGCACCAGGACCCGTTCCGCTAGAATTTCTTGGAGTGCACGCACACGTGCCTCGGGGGTAATCACTGTCTATAAGTTTACCAAGGGCGTCCAATTCGCCGGTTGACGGAGGGTCAAGAAACCCGGTAGGGTGGGAGAAAGAAGGAGAGCCGAGAATGCAGGTGAACATTCCCCCCGATCTTGAGGCTATGGTGCAAAAGTGCCTCGTGACGGGCGCCTTCGCTAATGCGGAGGAGGTGATCCGACGTGCGCTGGAGACTCTGGCCGCCGAGGAGAGTTGGACAGAGGACGAACGCCGCGCGCTCGACGAAAAGATCGATCGCTCCTTGGAGCAGGCCGCTGCCGGTCAGATCTTCGGACCGGAGGAGGCGCGGCGTAAGCTGGCCGCCTTGAGAGAAGTACACTTGGCGAATGGCTGATCACCTGGACCCGTTCCAGCTTACCGAAGATACGATCTTCGACATTGACGCCATCTGGCTTTACCTGTTGGAAACGGAAGGCGTGGAGACGGCCGACCGGATCGTCACTGAGCTCTTTAACACTTTTTACAGACTGGCGGACATTCCCAGCCTCGGTCACCGGCGTGCCGATCTCACAACGAGGCACGTTCTTTTCTACAGAGTTTTCTCCTACCTCGTCATTTATGACCCCACTGGCAAGCCCCGACAGATTCTTGGGGTGCTTCACGGAAAACGGAATGTATCGCGCATTCTGAGACAGCGCTTATAAATGGCACCCCGGATGGCGAGAGAGAGCACCTGCCCCAAGTGGTGCTCAAAGACAGCTAAGTTGGCGGTGGAAAAGCACTTGCGCCACGCTGCGTGGGAAGTAATACTAGGTGATTAGAAGATCCGCAGATCCTAAATAAACACCAGAACTCCTCCAATCCAATGAGTATACGTTTATCCGACGGAACAGAGATTCCGATCGAAATGCACAAAGTTCGCATCGTGCAAAAGGTGCGGCTGGTCCCGGTTCGCGAGCGGCTCCGGGCGATCGAAGAAGCGGGCTACAACACATTCCTGCTGCGCTCGCGGGACATTTTCCTGGACATGCTGACCGACAGCGGCACCAACGCCATGTCGGACCAACAGCAAGCTGCCATGCTGACGTCCGACGACGCCTACGCCGGCTCGGAGAGTTTCTATAAACTCCTCGATTCGGTCCGCGACATCTTCGGCTATCAATATCTCCTGCCTGCTCACCAGGGCCGCGCCGCCGAGCACCTGCTGGCCAAGACTTTCGTCAAGCCGGGCCAGGTAGTGCCCATGAATTACCACTTCACCACCACCAAGGCGCACTTCAACCTGGCGGGCGGCACGGTGCTGGAGCTGTTTGCGCCGGAGGCGCTGAATACGCAGAGTTGCCATCCGTTCAAGGGCAATATGGATCTGGGCCGGTTGGAAGCCGCTATCCATCAAGCCGGGCCGGCAAACGTCTCGTTCGTGCGCATGGAAGCCACCACTAACCTGATTGGTGGGCAGCCTTTCTCGCTCGAAAACCTGCGCCAGGTCAAGGCGCTGATCGAACCGCTGGGCATCTTTCTGGTGGTGGATGGCAGCTTGATTTCCGAGAACGCCTATTTCATCCGCCAGCGCGAACCGGGATACCAGGATAAGAGCGTCGCTGAAATCGTTCGCGAAATCATGGAAGTGGCCGACCTCTGCTACCTCTCGGGACGTAAGAGTTGCAGCGTCCGCGGAGGCCTGATCGCCACCAACCGCAAAGACCTCTACGAAGCGATCCGTCCCTGGCTGCCGGTTTACGAAGGTTTCTTCACGTATGGCGGCATGTCGTCGAAGGAAATTGAAGCCATGGCGGTGGGCATCCGCGAGATGACCGAGCTCGAAGTGGCCGGGGCTTCCGCCGATGCCATTCAATACTTCGTGGGGCTGCTGCAAAAGAGAGGCATTCCCGTGGTAACTCCGGCGGGCGGCCTGGCTGCCCATGTGGACGCGATGCGCTTCATCGATCATGTGCCGCAATCGGAATACCCGGCGGGGGCTTTAGCGGCCGCCGTATACCTAACTTCCGGAATACGCGGCATGGAGCGCGGCAGCGTGTCCATGGACCGCGATGCGGAAGGCAACGACGTTCCCTCCGACCTGGAGCTCGTCCGCCTGGCCGTGCCGCGGCGGGTCTTCACTATGTCGCACTACCAATACGCTACCGACCGGCTGCGCTGGCTGTACCAACACCGTTCCATGATCGGCGGCCTGGAATTCTACGAAGAGCCTCCCGTGCTGCGCTTCTTCGCGGGTAGGATGCGGGCCAAGGGCGACTGGGCGGCACCGCTGGCCGAGGCGTTCGAGAAGGATTTCGGCCCGGATAGGTGACGCGCTTCACATCCGCGAGCTCCAAGACCGTTGTGGATTCGCTATTCGGCGCTATACTTAATCGAAAAATCTCGTTGATACTCATCGGGGTTATGTGAACTTCGTAACCGTGTCGTCGTATCTTCCGCTTCCACAGTTTGATAAGTCGGATTACTTCGGAGTGCGGTTCGCCGGCATTTCTGGGAGGGACTCGCTTGTCCCGCAATGGATTGGGCTCAAGGAGAGGAAATGTTTCTTGTTACACCCCGTCGAGAGGCTGCTCCGGCGATTCCATGGACATACCTGACGAACTGGGCTGCCTGCCTTATTTGTTTGCTTACCGCTCCGGCGTTATTGAGCGCGGCGACCTGGTATTGCTCGCCCACGGGCTCCGATAGTAATCCTGGAACTTCCAGCCAGCCTTTCCGTTCCGTCGCGGCGGGAGTCGCGGCCGCCAACCCGGGAGACACGATTGTCCTCCAGGACGGAACATATCCGCCGGATACAACTTTCGGAGACGGTACGCTTCGTGGATGGCTGCTCTGGATCAATAAATCCGGCGCGCCCGGCGCCCCCATCACCCTGACGGCCGAGCATAAGCAGAAAGCCATTCTGGACTGTGGGAACAGTTATAACGGCCCGCAGACCGGTTGTAAGGGCTATATCTATCTGGGTGACCCGGGGCCGGCTTACTGGGTGTTTCAGGATCTGGTTTTTGCTAACACTTATGACATTGCCTTATCTATGAACTCCTCCACCCCGGCTCATGACATTACGGTTCAGGGCTGCCTGTTCGAGAATATCGGTCAACATGTAACTTCGACGGATGTCGGGATGGATGCCATCTACGCCAACCAGGGACACTATAACCTGCTGTTCAACGGCAACGCATTTACCGGTATAGGAAGGCTGCCTGGAAGCACTTACATGGCTAACGACCACGCCTTGTATCTGCACTCCTTCAACACCACCGTGATTAACAACGTTTTTTATGGATATATCGGCGGCTGGGGTGTGCAGACGGCGATAGGTTTTTCCGGGATCATCGCCAACAACACGTTTGCCTTTACCTCGGCGAATACCGGCGGGCAGGTGATCCTGTGGGATGTGGCCAGCGGGAATGTCACCGTGGAGAACAATATTTTCTACAACCCACCCGTTGGATTGGCGGTGAACACCTGTTCCTTCAGCGCTCCGAGCTGCTCATTGAACAGCAACCTGGTGTACAACGGGATCATCGGTCCTATTGAGAGCTGCGACGGCAGCGCCACCTATTGCACGCCGTCCGACACCCTCTTCGCCAACCCGGAATTCGTGAACCCCGCAAGCAACTTCCACCTTGAGTTGGGCAGCCCGGCCATCGACGCCGGTGTAACGGTGCCCGGCGTGACCACCGATTACGATGGGGTCGCACGGCCGCAGGCCGGACCCTTCGATATCGGCGCGTACGCGCTGCCCCACAGCGTGCCGGTATTCCGGCGCTAGCGTTCCTGCCTCCGAAGAGTGGGCTGCTACTCCCAACGCAGCGAGCGCACCGGATCCACCGCGGCGACACGGCGGGCCGGAATCCATGCGGCACAAACTCCAACCAGCAACAGTAGGCCGCAGACCGCCAGCAAAGTCGGCGGATCGGTGGGTTTCACCTCATACAGCAACGATGCCAGCAGCCTGGTGAGGACTAGAGAGGCGGCCAGACCCGCGACCAGGCCGGCCAGCATAAGCCCGAACGCATCGCGAACGACACCTCTAACGAGTTGCGATCGATCGGCGCCCAAAGCCATGCGGATGCCGATTTCGCGCGTTCGCTGGGTGACCGAGTAGGCCAGCACGCCATACAGGCCAATCGCAGCCAATACCGTGGCCAGCACCGCAAAAATCGCGAGCAGAACGGATTCGAGGCGTGGCCGCGCGACCGATTGTGCCACCACTTGCTCCATGCTCTCGACGTCGGAAATTTCCTGCTCGGGATCGACCGTGCGGACAGCTTCCTGAACGGCGCGGGCCATCGCTAAAGGCGCCAGGCGCGTGCGCACCACCAGCGCGCCGATATACATCGGACCCTGGGCTTGCGCCAGAAAAAGGGTCGCTTGCGGGGCCACTACCAGGCTGGTCTGCCGCGCGTTGGCGCAAATACCCACGATCACACCATGGGTAACGTTCCAATTCAGGCCGAGCCGCTTGCCCATGGGGTTCTCGCCCGGGAAGAACTTATCGGCGAACGCGCGGTTTACAACCACGGCCGGCTCGGTGGCCATCGTGTCATGTTCGTCGAAATCGCGGCCGTGTTCCAGCGGAATTCCCATGACTTGGAAATATTGCGGACTCACAACCACGAAGTCGGCCGTGGGCTGCGTGCCCGGGGCGGGCTCCGGCCGATCCATGCGCCGGAAGCCGGAACCGGAGACGACACCGGTCATGGGCAACAGATTGACGGAGCTGGCCGCCTCGACTCCAGGCAGGCCACGTACGCGGTGCACGATCTCATCCACATACCGGCCGCGGCGGCGGTCGTCCCAGTAGCGGCCGGGCGAGAAGAACATTCGCATGGTCAGGATGCGATCGATGCGAAAGCCGCGGCTCACGCCGATCTGGTTGAGGAAACTGCGCGCCAGAAGGCCGGCACCGGCCAGCAACACCAGGGAGAGCGCCACTTCCACCACCACAAGCAGGGCACGGAAACGGCCGCCACGGCCGGTGGCTCGTTGATTGCCCAGTTTGAGCGCCGCATTCGGATCGGTGCGCGCGAACGTCAGCGCCGGCGCCAGACCGAAGACGAGCGTGGTGACCAGCGACAGCGCGAAGCTGAATAGCAGCATGCGCGCATCCACGTGCACGTTTTCCACCCGCGGCAATGCGAGCGTAGGAAGAGAGGCGGTGATAGCCCGCAGTCCGCCAACCGCGAGCCCCACCCCCAGCACTCCCCCGGCAAGCGAGAGCAGCAGGCTCTCCGACAGCAGTTGGCTCACGATGCGCCCGCGGCCGGCCCCCAGCGCCGCGCGGAGGGCGATTTCCCGTTGCCTTTGGGCGCCCCGCATCATCAGCAGGTTGGCCACGTTGCCGGCGGCGATCAGCAGTACGAAGGTGACGGCGCCAAAGAGCAGCCAAAGAGCGGGCGCGACTTCACCCGTCACCTGCTCATCGATGGGAACCATTCCGGCCCCCCAATCCCGGTTGGTCACGGGACGCTCGACTGCCATCCGCCGTGCCACGCCATCGAGTTCGGCTTGCGCCCGCGCGACGGATACGCCCGGCCGCAGCCTGGCGATCACGGTGAGGTAACGGCCCTCATCCTCGGCTGCCGCGCGGTCGATCGGCATCGGAATCCAGAAATCGGCGTGCGCAAACGGCAGATCGAATCCTTCCGGCATCACGCCGACAATGGTATGTGGAACGTCGAGTATCCGAATCGTGCGGCCCACGGCCGCGGGATCGCCACCGAACTGGCGGTGCCACAGATTGTATCCGAGCACGGCCACGGGCGGGCCGTTGGGGCCGCATTCGCTGGCTGCGAATGTGCGGCCGAGGAGCGGGCGAACCCCCAGTACGTGGAAGAACTCCGACGTCACGAGCGGTCCGTTCAGCGCGGCGATCCCTTCGAAAGAGCGCATCCGGTCGCGCCAATCCAGGAAATTCACGGGACTCACGGGGTTCTGGTGATGGCGTGTTCCGAGCGAAGCGGTGACCACACTTTTGGGCGGCCGCTCCCACACAACCATGATCCTGCGCGATTCCGGAAATGGCAGCGGCCGCAGCAGCACGGCATCGATCAGGCTGAACATAGCCGTATTGGCGCCGATTCCGAGCGCCAGCGTCGCCGCGGCGGCGGCGGTGAATAGCGGCGCGTGCCGCAGCGCGCGGGCGCCGATGCGCAGATCGCGGAGCAAGGTTTCGATGGCGGTGAAGCGCCACATTTCGCGGGAATTTTCCAGAATGGCCGTGCTGTTGCCGAATTGGGCGCGCGCCGCCAGCCGGGCTTCCGCGGGCTCCATGCCGGATTCGATCAGCTCTTCGGTTTTTTCTTCGAGATGCGCGGCGATTTCCCCGGCGATCTCCCGGTCGAGACGCGGGCGGTGGAACAGTTGCAAGAACCGTCTCATGACTCCACCATCCTCATAACGCGGCTGATGCCGGCGTGCATGTTTTCAAAGAGCTCCCGTTCGCGCTCCAGTTGCTTGCGCCCGGCAGGCGTGATGCGGTAAATCCGCACCTTCCGGTTGCGGGCGGAAATGCCCCACTCGGCCGCAACCCATCCTTCCCGCAACAACCGTTGCAAGGCCGGATAGAGCGTGCCTTCCTCGATTTGCAGCAGATCGCCGGATGTCTGGCGGATGTTCTGAGCGATGGCGTAGCCGTGCAGCGGGCCGCGGCCGCGTAGAGTTTGGAGCACCATCATTTCCAGGGCGCCGGGAAAGAGGTCTCGCCGAGCGTCTTCTTTTTCCATCTATGCCTTGAGCCTCTATGCATAGAGTGAACCATCAATGGAGCGCGTGTCAAGCAGAAATTTGTTAGGAAACTTCTGAAGTGGCGTCCTAAGTGAATCGGCTTCCGAACTCTGATACTACTGGAATAGACCACGGATGAACATGCCTGAGCAGGATCGCGCCCTGGTGGATCGCCGGCTCTTTTTGAAGCTTTCCGGGTCCGCCGGAGCGGGCGTGGCGGCTGCCGAGATATTCGCCCAGTGGCCGCCGGCCGGAGCGGCGGCCGCGAGCGGCACCCGGATTGTCGCGGTGGTCTGCAACCACAACTGCGGCGGACGGTGCTGTCTCAAGGCCCACATTCAGGATGGCGTCATCACGCGGATTACGACCGACGACGCGCCCGATACCGCCGCCCGGCCCCAGTTGCGCGCCTGCCTGAAAGGCCGCGCCCTGCGCAGCCGCCTGCGCAATCCGGCGCGGCTGCGCTATCCCATGCGGCGCGTGGGGCGGCGGGGCGAAGGCCAATTCCAGCGCATTTCCTGGGACGAAGCAGTCGCCTCCATCGCGGTGAATCTGCGGCGCGTCATCGAGCGCTACGGCCCAGCCTCCGTCTACATCCAATATGGCACGGGAGATTGCGGCGCCATCAGCGGGCACGCCGCGGCCCAGCGGTTGATGAACCTGATGGGCGGCTACCTGGCGCGGTACAACGACTACAGCTCCGCGTGCCTGGCTGCGACCGCGCCTTTTGTGACAGGCTATCGCGACACCAATTCGTACCAGACGCTGGCCCATTCGAAACTCATCGTCCTCAACGGATTCAATCCCGCGGAAACCATCTTCGAGACCAATTCCAATTACTACCTGGCGCGCGCCCGGGAGGCCGGGGCCCGGATCGTCGTCATCGATCCGCGGCTTACCGAAACCGCCGCCACCTTTGCCGAAGAGTGGCTGCCCATCAAGCCCTCCACCGACGCGGCCCTGTTCGTGGCCATGGCCCACGTGCTGATCTCGGAAGACCTCTGCCGCCGGGACTTTCTGGATACCTACTGCATCGGCTTCGACGAACGTCATATGCCCGCCGGTGTGCCGCCCGGTGAATCCTTCGAGAGTTACGTTTTAGGACGCTCCGATGGCGTGCCGAAAACTCCCGAGTGGGCCTCGCCGATTACCGGAATCGAAGCCGGCGCCATTCACCGCCTGGCGCGATTGTACGGCACCCTCCATCCGGCGCAGTTATTGCAAGGTCTGGGGCCGCAACGCCACGCGCACGGCGAGGAATCGGTGCGGGCCGGCATTGCGCTGGCCTCGATGACCGGAAATCTGGGCGTGCTCGGCGGCGGTTGGGGTGGCGGCGAAGGCGTGCGGCGGCTCGAGATCCCCATCGGCGGCCTGCCCACCGGAGTCAACCCCGTCAAGGCGGCGATTCCGGTGTTTCTGTGGACCGATGCCATCGTGCGCGGAACCGAAATGACCGGCGAGGATGGCGTAAAGAACGGGCCGCTCCCGAGCAACATCAAGTTCATTTTCAACCTCGGCAGCAATATCCTGGTGAATCAGCACGCCGACGTAAACCGCACCGTCGGGATTCTGCGCGACGAAACCCTGGTCGAGTTCATCGTGCTCTCCGACCACTTTCTGACCCCCAGCGCCAGGTTCGCCGATATCGTGCTGCCCGCCGACCATTCGCTCGAACGTTCCGATATCGGCGTGCCGTGGTCGGGCGAACGCTACATCGTTTTCGGCAACAAAGCGGTCGAGCCGCCGTTTGAGTGCAAGCACGATTACTGGTGGCTCAGCCGCGTGGCGGAGCAGTTGGGAATCGGCGAAGCGTTTACCGAGGGCAAAACCGAGGAGCAGTGGCTCGAGCAGATCGTCGGCGAGGCGCGCGCGCGGGATACCGAGTTTCCGTCCTACGAGGAACTGCGCCAACGCGGTATCTATCGAAAGGACCCCGAAGAATACGTGGCGTTTGCCAAGGAAATCCGCGACCCCGCGCGGCATCCCTTTCCGACCCCTTCCGGCAAGATCGAGATCTTCTCCAAAACGCTCTACGATATGCACCGCGCCGAGGTCCCCGGCGTGCCGCACTACATTCCGGCGTGGGAAGGACCGCAAGCTGCAACCGCCGCGCGCTACCCGCTGCAGTGCATCGGGCCCCACTCGAAGCGGCGCACGCACTCCACCTGGGACGAAGATCCCTGGATGGAAGAGGCCGATCCGCAGCAAATGTGGATCAGCCCGCCCGACGCCGCGGCGCGCGGCATCCAGAACGGCGACCGAGTGCGAGTGTTTAACGATCGCGGCGCGTTGCTTGCCCGCGCGCGGGTCACCCGCCGCATTCGCCCCGGCGTGGTGGCAGTTCCGCAAGGCGCATGGTACACGCCCGGCAAGGATGGCGTCTGCCGGCGCGGGTGCGTCAACGTGCTCACCAGCCAAAGGGCCACGCCGCTGGCCCACGGCAACGCGCAGCACACCGTTCTGGTGGAAGTGGTGAAAACTTAGAACCATGCTCCCAGGCGCGCAAATCGGTTTCTTCGTGGATGCCACCAAGTGCATCGACTGCAAGACCTGCGAGATCGCCTGCAAAGACTTCAACGACGCCGCCGTGGGGCGCAGGATGCGCAAAGTGCGCGGGTTCGAGGGTGGAGAATTTCCCGCGGTGTTTGCCTATAACCTCTCCATGTCCTGCAATCACTGCGCCGATCCCGCCTGCGTCCAAGGTTGTCCCGCCGGTGCGTACAGCAAACGGTCCACGGATGGCATCGTGGTTCACGATCCCGAAAAGTGCATCGGCTGCCGCTATTGCACCTGGCTGTGTCCGTATGGAGCGCCGCAATACGATGCGCGCGAGGGCCGCGTAAGGAAGTGCAACCTGTGCCTGGGCGAGCCGGAACCGGTGTGCGTGGCGGCTTGCCCCATGCGCGCCATCGAAGTGGGTCCGCTGGCAGAGATCGCGGCGCGGGCGGGCGTCACCATCGCGCTGCGGGACTTGCCTTCGCCCGAGCTGACCGGCCCATCCATCCGCTACCGCGTTCGAAAAGAGGCCCGCGCATGAAGGAGTGGCCGCTCATCCTCTTCACCCTGGCCACGCAGCTTTCCTGCGGCCTGGCGCTGGCCGCGGCCGTGTTCGAGTGGAGATCCAGCGCCGTGGACGTGGAGCCGATGCGTCCCTTGGCGATCGCCATCTTTCCCGTGGCCGCACTGGGAATCTTATTCTCCATGGCCCACCTGGGACGGCCGCGGCTTTCCTGGCGGGCCGTGCTGAACCTCGGTCAATCGCGGCTCAGCGCGGAGGTCGTGCTCACAACCGTGTTCGCGCTCCTGGCACTGGCGTATAGCGGCTTTTGGTGGTTGGGCAAAACCGAGGGCCGGTTGGTCTTGGGCGCGGCCCTGAGCGCGGTGGGCATCGCTGCCGTGCTCGCGGCCGCGGCGGTCTACATGGTTCCCACGCGGCCGGTGTGGAATTCGGGATGGGTTCCGCTGTCGTTTTTAGGCACGACGCTGCTGCTGGGCGCCCTGGCCCCCGCGCTGCTTCTTTCGTGGAAAGCAAACACCGGGTTGTTGCGGGTGTTCCTGGGCGCGGCGGCAGCCGGCAGCTTGCTACTGTTTATTGCGGCGTGCTGGATGGTGGCGAACCTGTCGCGGCGGGCGGACGATCCGTTCACCGCCATGCGATTGGCCGCTTTGTTCCGCTCCCTCACCTCTAAAAACTCCTTATGGCTGGGATGCCACCTGGTTTTCGCGATTCTCCTTCCGGCCGCGGTGGCCTTCCGGCTCTGGCCGCGGGAGAGTGTCGAAACCACGGCATTTGCACCTATGGTGCTGGCGCTGGTGATTTTCGGCACCGCCATTGGCCGAGCCCTGATGTTCTGGTTGGGCGCGTCTTACGAACCCTTCTAATCGGCGTCCGAAATCTTCGCCCGGGGGCTGTAGGATGGTTGGGAGAGGAAATCCCGATCTATGCAGATGCGCGGCAATACTATCTTCATTACCGGCGGAACCTCCGGCATCGGCCGGGGACTGGCCGAAGCGTTTCACCGGTGCGGCAACCAAGTGATCGTCGCGGGCCGCCGGCAACAATTGCTGGACGAAATGCGCCAGGCGAACCCCGGCATGCGTTCCTTCCTACTAGACGTGACGGATGCGGAGGCCGTCCGCGAGGTGGCTCGCAAGGCGATTGCGGAATTCCCCGCGCTCAACTGTGTCTTCAATAACGCGGGCGTGCAACGGGGAGCGGATTTCACGCCAGGCCAAACGCTCGACGAACGGGCCATCCTGGCCGAAATCAATACCAATATCCTCGGCGTCATCCGCGTGGCGTCCGCGTTCCTCCCCCACCTGGCCACCCGCCCCGCCGCTACCCTGGTCAACGTTTCCTCCGGACTCGCTTTCGTGCCCATGGCGCGCTATGCCGTGTATTGCGCCACCAAAGCCGCCGTGCACTCCTGGACCCTTTCCCTGCGGCACCAGTTGCGGAACTCGAATGTGAAGGTCCGCGAGCTGATTCCACCGTGGGTGGCTACCGAGCTCGGCGGAATGGGCAAGCCGGCCCAGACCCCCGCCGGCGGCAATCAGCCCATGCCGCTGGCGGCGTTCATCGCCGAGACTATGAAGGAGCTCGAGACCGATGCTGAAGAAATCGCCATCGCCGATGCGAAACGGCTCGCCGCAGCTGCGTCTCCCGACACGGTCAAGACTGTTTTTTCGCGCATGAATTCGTGAGGCGTATAGTAAGACACATGCGAATCATCTCCGTGCTGGCCATGGCCGCCGTCGCGGCTGCGCAACAGCCGCCTTTTACTCTTGACCAGGTGATGGGCGCCGCGTTTCCCTCGGAAATGTCCGCCGCGCCCGCGGGCGGAAAAGTCGCTTGGGTATCGAACGCCCGCGGCGTCCGCAACATCATGGTTGCCGAACCGCCCGCCTACCAGGCCCGCAAGGTCACTGCCTACACCGCCGACGATGGCTACGAACTGGCCGATCTCGCCTGGCTGCCCGACGCTTCGGCCATCCTCTACAGGCGCCTGGAAGGCACCAACCACGCCGGCGAATATCCCAATCCGGCGCTCGATCCCAAGGGCACCGAGCAGGATATCTGGGTGGTGGCGCTCGATGGCACGGCGCCGCGCAAGATCGGCGAGGGCGAATCGCCGGCGGTATCGCCGCGCGGCGATCGCGTGGCTTTCATCCATCGCGGGCAGCTCTGGTGGGCGCCGGTCAACGGCAGCGCGCCCGCCGCCGCCGCGGCCAAGACCAGGGGCACATGCGCCCGGCCGGTATGGTCGCCCGATGGCGCGCGAGTGGCTTTCGAGAGCGACCGCGGCGATCACGGTTTCATCGGCGTCTATGACTTTGCGGCTGAAACGCTCCGCTACTTCGATCCGTCCACCGACCGCGACCTTCAGCCCGAATGGTCGCCCGACGGGCGCGGCGTGGCGTTCCTCCGCATTCCTTCGAGCGGCGTGCACCACGCGCGCGGCCCCGAGCGCGCGGGCGAGCCGTGGTCGATCCGCATCGCGTCGCTCGAGACCGGCGCGGGCCGGCAGATATGGCGTGCTGGCGAAGGGCCTGGCAGCGTCTTCCGCGAAATCACCGCGCGCAACCAGGTGCTCTGGGCAAAAGACCGCTTGGTGTTCCCTTGGGAAGCCGACGGTTGGACCCACATGTACTCCGTTTCGCCCGATGGCGGCAATCCTACCCTGCTCACGTCGGGCGCTTTTGAAGTGGAAGAAGCCGCGCTCACACCCGATAGAACCGAGCTGATATTCAACTCCAACCAGGGCGATACAGATCGCCGCCATTTGTGGCGCGTCGCGGTGGCCGGCGGCACACCCGCCGCTATTACGCAAGGCGACGGCATCGAGTGGGCGCCCACTCCCGCCAGCGATGGCAACGCGCTGGCGTTTCTCCGTTCGGACGCCCGCCACCCGGCGCACCCCGCCATCCGCATCGGCGATCAATTCCGCGATCTCGACGCCGCCGCGATTCCGGCCGATTTCCCGCTCTCTCAGTTAGTCGCGCCGCAACAAGTGATTTTCTCGAGCGCGGACGGCCTGGCGATTCACGGCCAGCTCTTCCTGCCGCCGGCACGGCCAGCCAATGGAAAAGCCTCCGCCGTGGTTTTCTTTCACGGCGGATCGCGCCGCCAGATGCTGCTGGGCTGGCATTACATGTATTACTACTCGAACGCCTACGCCCTCAACCAATACCTGGCGGCCAACGGCTACGTGGTGCTTTCGGTGAACTATCGTTCCGGCATCGGCTACGGGCTGGACTTCCGCGAAGCTCTCAACTATGGCCCCGCGGGCGGCAGCGAGTATAACGACGTGCAGGGCGCCGGCGTGTATCTGCGGTCGCGGCCGGATGTCGATCCCAACCGCATCGCCGTCTGGGGCGGATCCTACGGCGGCTACCTGACCGCCATGGCCCTGGCGCGGGCTTCCGACCTATATAAGGCCGGGGCGGATTTCCACGGCGTGCACAACTGGGCCACCGAACTGAACATCCCCGTGACCGGACCCGATTATGACCTGGCGTTTCGTTCTTCGCCCATGGCATTCCTCGATACGTGGCGCTCGCCGGTGCTGCTGATCCAGGGAGACGACGATCGCAACGTGCAGTTCAATCAAACCGTGATGCTGGCCGACGCTCTCCGCAAACGGCACGTGGATATGGAAGAGTTAGTGTTCCCCGATGAGATCCACGATTTTCTGCTGTACAGGACATGGCGCGCGGCCTATGAGGCGACGGTGGAGTTCCTGGGAAGGAAATTGAAATAGAGCGAAAGCGCCGCGGCGTTGGGTGGGCGAAGCATAGTATCATCGTAAGGAAGATATGGAGAATGGGAGCCAGCCCGCCACCAAAGCCGATCTCGGCGAGTTGCGGGGCGAAGTTGAGCAGTTTCGCTCCGAGGTCAAGCAGGAGTTTGCGCAGTTTCGCTCCGAGGTCAAGCAGGAGTTCGAGCAGGTGCGCTCCGAATTCCACCACGAATTCGACGACCTAAGAGAGACAATCCGGGACTCCCAGACGGAAATCCTCAGAGCCTTTTACGGCTACGCGCAAACTACGGACGTCAAGCTCAAGGAGCGCGAGGCCGTGGACGTTGCACTCAGCCAGCGTCTCACCGCCGTCGAGTCGCGGCTCCTCGAAGTCGAAAAGCGCCTTAACCTTCCGCCGGCGGCGTAATCCCCTGTTGGAAGTCGCCTACCAGCCGGATCATGCTGATGGTCACCGTCAGCGTGCGTGCGTCCGGCGGCCGGCGCCACGCCGGCAATGCCTGCAAGTCGATCTTGTACTCGCTGCAATCCGGCAATTCCGCCTCGATGACGAATAGCCCCGGCCGCGCCAGCGGCCAGACGCCGAGCCGCGATCCATTGGCCCGAACCTCGAGCCGCACCGTCTGCCCGCGATCGAATGCCCCCTCGTCCGCGTGGCCGCGAATGCGCAGGCGGAGCGGGCCGGGATTCACGCGCGTCAGCCTGGCCGAAGCGGTTTCGCCCATCCAGCGGTATTTGTTTCCGAAGACGCCCTCGAGCGCGTACCACCCGTCCAGGAGCCGCTTTTCGTGGCCGGCGAGTGAGAAATCGATGGTGTCTTCGCGATCGCCCGGGTACAATTCGCGGCGCTCGCGCGAGGGCAACAAGTTGTAAACGCCGTCTTCGTAAGGCGCCGAGAACGGGCAACGGCCGCACCGGAGCGCGCCTTCGCCATCGCGCCCCAGCGGGCCGCCGCAATCCGGACATGCGAGGCGGTTTTCAAACGCGTCCGGATCGTACCGCGCGTCCACTCCCCCGCCCTCCTTCTTGCACATGGCGGTGAGCGTCCCGCCTAACAAGCTGGCGCCCTGCCATCGGCCGGAAAGGCCCACCAGTCGCCTCAGCACACGCTCGCCCCAGCCGCGCTCCATCAGAAACAGTTCGTGTTCGTAAGCGGCGAAATGTTTGTCGATGAGCCGGCGCCAGCGGCGGAACGTCATGGTGTGGTTCTGCCGGATGCCGAACGCCTCTTCCTGCCGGGCGCCGATCACGTCGCGCACCACGTAGCCCAGCAGGCCCCAGTCGAACAGTTTCCGTTCCCACGGCCGCATGGCTTCGGGATAGGGGCAGCGGTACACCCCGAGCGTAAGCAGACGTTTGAGCGGCTCTTCCCCGAAAAGGAAAACTCCGCCCGGCATCAGCACGCGCTTGACTTCCAAAAACACCTTCTCGATATCCATGAACTGGCTCAGCATCTGGTAAGCCAGCACCAACCGCAGCGTGCCGTCTCCAAACGGCAGGTGGGCCGCATCGCCGGCGATTCGCACCGGCGCGCGCGACCATTTCCAGCGGTCCAGCAGCAACGCACCATGCCGCAGCGCGTCCGCTGAAATATCCAACGCGAACCCGCCGGCGCCGAATTCGTTTTCGAGCATGTAGCTGGTATGGCCCGCCGCCGAACCGATCTCGAGGAACGGCGACAAGGGCTCCAGGAAAGGCTGATGTTTGCGGATGAGCGCGCCGCGCCGCCGGTTCTCTTCTTCGTACACCGCAATGGCCCGCTCCGGTTCCCCGAACGAGGCGAAATTGTGGAATTCGACTTCGGCGCGTTTGACGGAAAACGATTGGGCTTCCATGCGTGGATGGTCCCGGCTTCGAAAACCGGGAACCGCGTATCCGATTATAAATCGCCGCGCTTACTTGCTGGCCGGCGGCACAATCCCGTTCATCCGCGCGTACACCACCATCTGTCCGTAATGGTCCAAGCTATGCGAAATCGTCCCCGTGACCAGCAGCCCGCGGGCCATCGGCTGCTGCCACGGCGAGGCCACCATCTCCATGTGATTTTGCGCCGTCAGAGATCGCGCGGCCTTGTGACATTGCGCGAACGAACCTTTCAGGAACGCGACGATCTGCTCTTTCGTTTTGATGGAGTCCGGCCCGCTTTCCCCGCCCGTATCCACCGGAGGTTTGATCTGCTCGGCCGCGGCGGCCATCAGGTAGTTCACGGCGGCCAGATGTTTCACCTGTTGCGCGAATGTGCGCACGCCCTTGAATGCCCCCGCGGTGGGCGCGAAATCGTACTTATCGGCGGGCATCGCCTCGGCGAGCGAAACCACGTCGCGCTCGGCGGAGGTCACCTGCATATCGTAAAGTTGCGCCACGGTGGGCGCTTCGGCCGCGAACGCCAGGCACGCGCAAGCGGCAATCGGCAGAACTGAAATAATTCGCATATGGCATCGCAGTATACCATCGGAAAACGAGCGGCGCGCAAACCCTAGCCAGTCTTTAGTTGATGCTACAATTCGGTTTAACAGCACAAGGAGTGTCTCTGTGTCATCGTTCATTCAGAACCAGTTTGAACGCAACGTCGTCACCACTTCGGTGGACTATGTGTTCAACTGGGCGCGCAAGTCGGCGCTGTGGCCGCTCACCTTCGGCCTGGCTTGTTGCGCCATCGAAATGATCGCCTCCAGCACCTCAAGGTTCGATATCGCACGTTTCGGCGCTGAGGTCTTCCGGCCCAGCCCGCGCCAGTCCGACCTCATGATCGTGGCCGGCACCGTCACTCTCAAAATGGCGCCCGTGCTGAAGCGCATCTGGGACCAGATGCCCGATCCCAAATGGTGCATCTCGATGGGCGCCTGCTCCAGCGTCGGGGGCCCGTTCAATACCTACGCCGTGCTGCAAGGAGTGGATCGCATCGTCCCCGTGGATGTCTACGTGACGGGCTGCCCGCCGCGTCCTGAAAACCTGTTCTACGCGCTGATGAAACTGCAAGACAAGATCGACCAGATGACCACGCTGGTCAAGCGTCCTACCGAAGTGCGGCTGGACGAAAGCATGCTCGAGCAGTTTAAGCAACAGATCCGCATCGCCCAGGTTCAGAACCCCGCGTAACTGTGTTCTATAAAGATTCGCACCATGTCTACCGCGTTCCGGAGCTCGACTCCTTCGACTGGCTGGTGCATGGTTTCGGCACGCGCTTTGCCGATATTCCCGCGCGCTTCGCGCAGCTCGCTACCCTAAAGCAAATTCATTCCACAACCTGCATCGCCGCCGAAGGCCGCGCGGGCCAATTGACCGAAGGCGACGCCCTGCTCGAGAACACGCCCGGCTCGGTAGTCGCGGTGAAGACCGCCGATTGCATCCCCATCCTGCTGGTCGATCCGAAGCGGCGCGCCGTGGCGGCGGTGCATGCCGGATGGCGGGGCACGGTTGCGCGAATCGCGGCCCGGGCTGTGGAAACCATGCGCGCCCGGTTCGGAAGCGATCCCGCCGGCCTCCATGCCGCCATCGGACCGGGCATCGGCAAATGCTGTTATGCAGTGGGACCGGAAGTGGCGGAGCAATTTGGAGAACAGGGCCGGGCCCATATCGACCTGGCGGATCGGAATCGTCGCCAGTTGATCGAGGCCGGAGTCGCTCCCAGCCGCATCTACCTGGCCGGTTTGTGCACCATGTGCTTGCCCGGCGAGTTCCACTCTTTTCGCCGCGATAAGGAGGCGGCCGGCCGCCTCTATTCGTTCGTGGGAATTTGCGATCCGGTGTAACGCGGCGCGTCCGGCAGGCGTCGGAATGGGCGATACAGTAGAATTGAGACAAGTCATGTTCAGATGGATTTGCCCGCAATGCGGGCGTGAAGTTCCTCCCGCTTACACCGAATGCCCGGATTGCACCGGCAAGAACGCCCCGGCAGGCGCGCCGCCGCCCCCACTAGCGCCCGCCGCCGAGCCTCCGCAACAAGAGCCCCAGCCGGCCATGCTAGCGGCGCATGCCGCGCCGCCGCCGGCCGCACCGCCTCCGCCGCAGCAGTATTACGCACCCGTGCCACCGCCGCCGGCCGCGCCGCCGCAATATTATGCAGCGCCGCCCCCACCGCCCGCGCAAGGGATGCCCACATGGCTGCTCTCGGTGGTGTTCGCGCTGGCCTTCGTAGGATTGGTCGGCGGAATCTACTGGATCGTCGGCTGGGCGCGCAGCCGTCCGGTATCGAAGCCCACCACGGCCGTCGAGAGTCCGGCGGCGAAGCCCGGCATGGCGGTGAGTCCCTACCAGAAATACATTGAAGTGGCCGGAGTGCGCTTCGTGGAGGACCCCAATCATAAGGACAAGCCGCTGGTGAAAGCCCTGATCATCAATCACTCACCGGCGGATATCCTGGGCTTGAAAGGCAACGTCACCATTTGGGGCTCGACCGCCCGCTCGGAAGAAGATGCGCAGGGGACCTTCACATTCGACGCCGATTTGAAGCCCTTCGAATCGAAAGAGATCACCGCGCTGCTGATTACCAAGAAACAAATCTACGAGCTGGCGGACTGGCAGAACCTCACCACCGACGTGCAGATCACCGGGCCCGGCGGAGGTTCTCCCGGGCAGTAGCCAAGTCCGGATCGATCTCGAGCGCGCGGGTGAAGTCCTGCCGCGCGGCTTCGGTTTGGCCCAGTGCCGCGAGCGCGACGCCGCGGTTGTTGTAGTTGCGGGCATCGCGCGGATCGAGCGCGAGCGCCCGTCCGAATTCCGCCAGCGCCTCTGCCGCCCGTCCCTCGGAAAGCAACACCCGGCCGGCCTCGGCAGCCACGGCCGGGTCGTTGGGAGCCAATTGCCGGGCCTCGGCCAGCAACGCCAGTGCTTCGGCGGGAGGCACATTGCGCGCCAGTTGGATTTTGGGCCGAACTTTGCCCGGCGCGCGCGTCACCGCCTCGCGCCACAGCATCTCATCGGACATCCACACCCGCGTGCGCGCGAAGCTGAGGGACGTCAAAGCCACGACCACCATAACCGCGGCAATCGCCGGTTTGCGGACGCGGCCCAGCCACAACGCCGCCGCCGCGGCTATGGCGAGCAGCGGAAGATACATGCGGCGGTCGGCCGCCAGATCGGCCGCCGGGAATAACGAAGAGCTGGGCAGCAGAAGCACCAGCGCGGCCACGAGCCAAAGACCGGATTTCCGCTGGAAGCGCCACAGAAGAATCAGCGCGGCCGCCAGCGCCATCCAGGCCGCGATTCCCAACCAGAGCGCCGGAACGCGAATATCCGGATCCACCGTGAAGCCGTAAGGAACCGCGAATAGCCGGACATAGCGCCAGATCACCGGCCCCTGGGCCAGCAGGTAGTGCCACGGATCGATGCCCGCCCGGCCTCCCGCCGGCGCGCCGGGCGTGATGGCGAGCGCATAAATCACGCGCAGTCCGGCCGCCAGCGAGGCTGCCAGCATGGCGCCGATGGGGGCCAGGTGCTTGCGGTCGAACAGCAGGAGAACCAGCGGAAAGGCGGCGCATTCCTCTTTCGCCAGCAGAGCCAGCACAAATAGCAAAACCGCCAGCCAGCGGCGCTCCGCCAGCCAGGCCGCCAGCGCGCCGAAACAGAACACCGCCGCCAGCACAATGCTGCGCCCCCAAATGTAATCCACCGCTTCGGCCTGCAAGGGGTGCACCGCGAAAATGGCGGCGGCCATTAGCGCCGGGGCCGGCGCGAGCAGACGGCGCAGGCATTCGTACGCCAGGAGAACCGCGGCCACATGCAGCAGCAGGTTCACGGCGTGATACCCCACCGGGTCGCCGCCGCCCAACCGGCGATTCAGCCAGAACGTCAGGTAAGTCAGCGGCCGGGTCTGCGCGACGCGCCAGATCTCCCGCCAACCCGAAGAAGCGGCCAAAGCCGGATCGCCGAAAATGGCATAATCGTCAAAGTGAAAGCCCGAACCGAGCGAAGCGCCAAAGGCCGCCAGAGCCGCGGCAATCAGCAGAAGACGAGCCCGCATCACACACTACGAGCTTACGTGAAACGGCCCAAAAACGCAGCCGAGCGCGGGCGCCGGGTAACCGAAATTTTGGCGCGGCTGGACAAGATGTACCCCAACGCCACCTGTGCGCTGATCCACCGCACGCCCTGGGAGCTGCTGGTGGCCACAATTCTTTCGGCGCAATGCACCGATAGGCGCGTCAATGAAGTGACTCCGGGCCTGTTCGCGAAATATCCCACGCCCGCCGATTTCGCGGCGGTCAAACCCGAGGTGCTGGCCAACGATATCCGCAGCACCGGCTTTTTCAACAACAAAGCCAAGTCGATTGTGGGCGCGGCCAAGCGCGTGGTGAGCGAATTCGGCGGCGAAGTGCCGCGCACCATGGAAGAGATGCTGACCATCCCCGGCGCCGCGCGCAAGACGGCCAACGTGGTGCTGGGCACGGCGTACGGCATCACGTCGGGGATCGTGGTGGATACTCACGTCATCCGCGTGGCGAACCGGCTCGACCTCACCCGGAATATCGACCCGGGTAAGATCGAGCAGGACTTGATGAAGATCATTCCGCGCGAAAAGTGGATCTTGTTTTCCCACCAGGTGGTTTTGCATGGCCGCGCGCTGTGCGCGGCGCGCAAGCCGAAGTGCGCCGAGTGCGATTTGAACGAACTTTGTTACGCGCGCGATAAGACGGCGTAAGGCCGGTTCAGATCCGCTCCAGCAGGACCGTCAAAAACCTCCAAAACGGCTCGACGGAGGAAATCTTCAAACGCTCGCTGGGGCTGTGGACATCCACGATGTGCGGCCCGACCGAAAGCATCTGCATGCCGGGATGTTTTTCGCCGATCACGCCGCATTCGAGACCGGCGTGCACGGCGACCAACTCCGGCTTCGTCCCGAGGATCTCCTGGTGAACGGCCTGGGCCTTTTGCACAATGTCGCTTTCGGGCTCCGGCTTCCAGCCCGGATAATTACCGCTATGTTCCACTTGGAAGCCGGCCAGGCCGAACACGGTGGAGACCATGCGCGCGGCCGCCAGTTTGCCGCTCTCGACAGAACTGCGCTGGCTGGTTTCAATTTGCACTTCTTTTTCGCTGGTGGATACCACTGCCAAGTTGGTGGACGTTTGCACCAATCCAGCGACCGCGGGGCTCATGGCCAGAACGCCGTGCTGACAACTGGCCACGAGACCCACAACCACGACGGCATCGGCATTGGCCAGCACCCGCTCCGGCCGCGCGACGCTTTCGAGCGAGATCGCAAGGCCGGGATCGAAAGCGCCGAGTTCCGCGCGCGCGTCGCTTTCCACCTGCCTCGCCAGCGACCGCACTTCCGCTTCGCGAGCTTCTTCGCAAACGATGACGGCGAACGCTTCGCGCGGGATCGCATTGCGCTTGCTGCCGCCCTCGATTTGGGCGATTCCGACAGGCAGGCGATCCATCAAAGTCTGGAGCACGCGGCCGAGAATGCGCACGGCATTGCCGCGGCCTTTATCGATGTCGATGCCGGAGTGGCCGCCCTGCAATCCGGAAACCTTGATGCGCCACGCCGCGCCGGACCTTTGCAGCTGGCGGCGAATCTTGCGGCGCGCGATGGTATTGACCGCGCCCGCGCAACCGATGCAGAACGTACCTTCCACTTCGCTATCGAGGTTGAAAAAGTATTTCGAGTGCAGCACCCCGGGCGGAAAGTCCGAGGCGCCGGTCAGGCCGCTTTCCTCATCGATGGTGAAGACGAATTCGAGCGGCCCGTGGGCGATGGTTTCGCTCTCCATCACCGCCAGCGCGGTGGCCACGCCCACGCCATTATCGGCGCCGAGGGTGGTGCCGTCGGCTTTCAACCAATCGCCGTCGCGCACCAGCCGTAGGGGGTCGGTATCGAAGTTATGCTCGGTGGTTTCATTCTTCTCGCAGACCATGTCCAAGTGACCCTGCAAAACCGCCATGATGGCGCCTTCGCGGCCGGGGTGGGCCGGTTTGCGGACCACCACGTTTCCGGCTTTATCCTGGGTGGCCTCGAGACCGCGGGCGGCGGCTTGGGCCAGAACATAGTTGCGGGCGGCGGCTTCCTTGCCGGAAGCGCGTGGTATGGCCGAGAGAGCCTCGAAGTGCTTCCATAGCGCCTTAGGCTCCAGGTTTTCCAGTGCGTTGTGCATAAGAATCCAGTCTAACCTCTGGATGGGAGGTGCAGAAGGGGGAAGAGAGCTTCCGGTGCGACGGGCGTTGCTGGCATACTGGAAGAGGTTGCGGATAAGGAGCCCTCATGACGGTGAGCGCACATTTCGACGGCAAGGTCATTGTCCCCGACGAGCCGCTCGACCTGCCCCCGAACCAGGCCCTGGTAGTGCAGATCGAACGGGTGGGACCACGTGAGCCGGCGGATGGGTCGGCGTTGGCTTGGATCGCCGCCAATGCGGTTGACCGCGACGCGCTGCCCGCCGATCTGGCCGATCAACACGATCATTACCTCTATGGCTGCCCTAAGAAGGACACACGCGGGTAGTGGCCACCTACTTCGCGGATAGTTCCTTTTGGATGGCGCTTTCGCGCAAGCGAGATCAACATAATCGGCACGCGGTCGCGTGGAACCAGTTTGTCATCCGGAGCAGAAGCAGCATCGTGACGAGTGAGGCTGTGCTTTGGGAATGGCTGAACGGCCTTTCCGATGCAAGCACTCGCGGCATTGCAGCCGAGGGTTATGCGCGTGTCCACGCGGACGCCCACATCGAGGTGGTATCATTCGACCCCGGCCTGATCGATTCCGCTGTCCAACTTTATCGGACGAGGCCCGACAAGGACTGGAGCCTCACCGATTGCCTGTCTTTTGTGATCATGGAACGGCGTCATCTGACGGAGGCGCTAACTACGGACGGCCATTTTGAGCAGGCTGGCCGGAAAGCGATGATGCTCGCGCAACCGCCGCTCGGAGTTTGAGCGCGGTTGTGGGCGGCCTCCAGCTTTTTCGCGGTCACTGCGCCGGACGGATATTGGCGCTTTCGACTTTCCCACCCTCCCCGAGCACGATCCGGAACTCCAGCGCGGCGTTAGCGAATTTGACCAGGTAGATGTCCGCTCCCTCCTGGCCCACTCCCTGGAAGGTCACCGATTGGACGGTGCCCGCCTGGACCATCGACGCTTGGAGCGCCGGCAGTTGCTGGCGGGTCGCCTCGGCCAGACCGTCGCTCATCCGATCGTAGTCCGGTTTACCGGTCCGTAGTTCCTCGATCATTCGGCGCACCGCAGCCTCACCACCGGGAGCGGCGGCCTGATCTTTAAACCGCTTGGCGGACTCAGCCGCCTGATCGGCCGCCTGTTTTGCCGCCGCGTCATCCGTGCGCTTGGCCACGATGTTCTGGCCGTTCTGGTGCAAAGTCACCTGGCTGGCTTTTCCCGCGGCGGCGTCGGCCGCAAACTCGAGTTGCGCATCCACGACTTTCAGGAAGAAGCTGGTTTCCGATTCCGGGAAGATCGGAAACGCGGGCTGGCCATCCAGTTTGGCGGAGAGCTGATTGTTTTCGAGAGTGATGAGCAGGACGGGGCCCTGGTCCAAACGGTATGCGCCCACATACCGTTCGAGCACCTTGCGATCGAGCGTAATCTCCTTGCGCTCGCCCGGCATCTTCACCGTCTCGCCGTGGGCTACGGCGGCCAGTTTCGCGGCAATCTCCTCGGGGGCCTGGCCGTTTACGTTGGCCAGCACCACCACGGTCAGCTTGTCTTCGGGATAATACGCCAGGGCCGTGTTGAACCCTTCGATGCCGCCGTTGTGGTCGATCACCTTGTGCCCGCCGACGGTATGGACCCCCAAGCCGAAGGCATAATCCTGTTTGAATGGCGTGGTCATCTTCTCGAGCGATGCCGGTTTGAGCAGCTTGCCCCCGAAGAGCGCTTGTTCCCACTTGAACAAGTCTTCGGTGGTGGAGTAGAGACCGCCGGCGCCGCGCGGAATGCTCATGTGGACGAAGCCGGCGTTTTCGAAGGCATCCTTGGCGGGCACATAACCGGACGCGCGATGCGCGATGACGGCGGTGTTGGAATCGTAGCCCGACTCCCGCATGGCCAGGGGCGTGAAGATATTTTCCTGGACGAACTTCTCGTAACTGCCGCCGGTGATTTTTTCGATCAGATACGTGAGCAGCACATATCCCGAATTGCTATAGTTCCATTTCGCGCCGGGTTCGAATTCGAGCGGCTTATCGCGGAATCGCGCCACCAGTTCAGCGGTGGTCGCGGGAAACGGCTCGATCTTTCTGTAATCCGGAAAACCGGTGAAGCTGGGGATACCCGAGGTGTGGGTCAGGAGATGGAAGATAGTGACCTTGTCCCAGGCCGCGGGAGCATCGGGCAAATACTTTTTCACGGGATCTCGGGTGCTCAGCTTGCCGCGCTCTTCGAGCAGCAGAATGGAGGCCGCGGTGAACTGCTTGGTAACGGATCCCAGGCGAAACTTGGTGCTGGGCGCGTTGGGAATGTCCCATTCCAGGTTGGCAAACCCGTAGCCCTTGCTCAATAGCACTTGCGGGCCGCGCGCGACCAGCACCGAGCCCATAAACTGGTGGCCGGCCACGTAGGTTTGGACGATTTGATCCATCCGGCCGTCATCCTGCGCCAGGCAGGAGCCAGCCATTAAGAGGAAGAGAGGAATGCGGGAGAGCATGATTCGGTATACCGAATTCGGAGAGCGAGAACAAGGGAGAGTCAGGGCCAACAGGATCCGCCCCACCCGGAGGTGCAGCGGCTTACAATCAGCGTTAGGGGCAAACGAGGAAGGCAATGAACGAAGGAGAGAAGGAAAAGGTCGAACAGGCCGCGGTGGCAAGTGTCGGCGCGGGTGTCGGGGGCGCCGGCGGCGCGACAGTAGGCGTGCTGGAACTGGCCGCGACGCAAGGCACCGTGACGGGACTCACGGCCGGGGTGGCGATCGGACTCGGAGCCGCGGCCGGGGCCGTGACATTTTTCCTGGGGTATAAGTTATTCCGCTATTTGACGAAGCCCAAGAGGTAGCTACTTCGGTTCGATGGCAATCACCCAAAGGTCGGTCTTGCCGACGTTCTGCCCGATGTGGGTGACACCGGGACGCCAGGAGATTTCGCCGGTCTTCAACGTGGAAGGCTCCTTGTGCCCATCGGGCAGCGTGTGGATGAGCTCGGCACCCGAGAGACACACCACGACGCGGTCTTTGTGAGTGTGCTGCGGCTCGCTGCCTCCGGCCGGAATCTTGATCTCATAGACCCGCGCATACTGATTCTCGATGAGGATCCTGTAAGCGGGGGGAAGACCGGCGGGTCCCCACGTCTCGGCGCTGCCTTTACCCAGAAAAACCACTCGAACCAACTGTAACGGCGCGGTTCCGGTGTTCTTGATAGAGCGCGGTTGGGCGGGCTCAAAGCTGGCCTGGCCGGGCCGGATCAGCATATTGCGCGGATTCCCGGCGGCGGATGTTAGTTCCACCTTCCCGGTGCCCGGATAGACCACCACGCTGGGAGCATCGCCGTGCAGCGTGCGCACTTCGCCGGGTGCCAGGCGATCTTCGAAGACCATAACTTTTTCGTTGCGGATCTTGACGGTTTGGGCGTTCGAGGCCGCGGGGCCGATCAGAGCGGCCAGAAGCGGCGCGCATGGGAGGGCGACTATCCAGCGTTTCATATCAAAGCCTCGGTTTAGAAGATACTCTTAATCCTACAAGTGAATGATGCCACGCTGAATGGCGGCGGTGGCGGCCTGTGTCCGGTCCTGCACGCCGAGTTTGCTGAGAATGTTCTTGACGTGGTTCTTCACGGTGTGCTCGGCGATGCTCAACGCGTAGGCAATCTGTTTGTTGGCCAGGCCGCGGACGATGAGGTCGAGCACCTGCACCTCGCGCGCGCTCAAATCGGGACGCGGCATCTGGGCGGCCAGGGCGGCGGCCACGGCGGCAGGCAGGTACGTCTGGCCGGCGTGGACGGCGCGAATGGCCTTCAACAGCTCATCGTGCAGCACATCTTTGGTGAGGTAGGCTTGCACGCCGGCCGCCAGCGCGCGGCGGATGTCTTCATCGCCGCCGTAAGTGGTGAGGGCGATCATGTGCGCGTTGGGGAATTCGGCGCGAATGGCGCGGGCCGCTTCCACGCCGCCCATGCCGGGCATGCGCAGATCGAGCAGAGTCACATCCGGCAGATGCTTGCGGTAAAGCTCGACGGCCTGCTGGCCGTTGGAGGCTTCGGCGACCACTGTCATGTCGGGCTGCATGTTTACGATGGTGGTCACGCCGACGCGGGCCACCAGGTGGTCTTCAGCTACCAGGATGCGAATGGGATGGACTTTAGCGGGTTCGCTCACGGTAATGGCACCTCGACTTCCACTTGGGTTCCTTCGCCCGGGTGACTGGCCAAGCGCAGCTCGCCGCCCAGGCGTTCGGCCCGCTCGCGCATGCCGATCACTCCGAAATGGCCGGCCAGCGGAGAGAATGCATCCCCCTGCTCGAAGCCGCGGCCATTGTCAAAAATGCGGAGGTAGAGCTTATCGGCCTCCATGTGCAACTTGATCCAGATTTTGGAGGCGTTGGCGTGCTTCAGAATATTGGTGACGGCTTCCTGCGCGATGCGGAGCAGGTGCTGCTCCATCTGCTGCGGCAGCGGACGGCTGGCGCCGGTGACATCCACCGAGACTTCCACCGGCTGGCCGGCGGTCCACAATTGGGTGGACGATTGAAGAGCGGCGGCGAGGTCCTGCTCCTCGAGCATGGAAGCGCGCAGGTCCATCACGCTGCGGCGGGCTTCGGTGAGGCTGTGGCGGGCCATGCGCTGCGCCATGCTCAGATATTTGCGCGCGGGGGATTCGCCGGGCGGCATGGAAAGATCGACGGCGTCGAGCTGCGAAGAGATGCCGACGAACCCTTGCGCCAGCGTATCGTGGATCTCGCGCGCCAGCCGCGCGCGCTCTTCGAGCACCAGGGCGAACCGCGAGCCGATCTGCCGCAGCCGCACCTGATAGGCGGCCCACGCGATGGCCGCCAGAAGACCGGCCACCAGCAGCCGGAACCATATCGTCTCGTAGAAATGGGGCAGCAGCACGAACGCATAGGAATCTTCGGCCGAGGGACCGCCGGGAATATCGGCGCGCACATGGAAGAGGTAATGTCCGTTGCGCAGGCTGTTGTAATTGACGAGCCGGCGATGGCCGGCATCGACCCAGTCAGTATCGATTCCGTCCAGCTTGTAGGAATACTGGATGCGCTCGGGTTCGCTCAGGTTGATGGCGGTATAGCGGAACTGGAGCCGGCTGGAATCGGGAGGCAATTCCGCGGGCCGGCTCAAATCCACGGACCGGTTACCGGCGATGACCTCGGAGACATGCACGAGCGGGGGCAGCTTGGCCTGCGGGCGGGTCTCGGGATCGTAGACGGCGAGTCCGCGGCTGGTGGTGAACCAGATCCGGCCATCGGCCAGACGAATGCCGCCGCTGCCGGCGGGATAGGAAGGTCCGCATTGCGCGCTGCGGAGGCCGTCATCCACCCCATAATTACGAGGAGCGAGTTTGTGGCGCGCGCCGGAGGCAAAATCGGCGAGTTGTTTCTTGGGGACGCGGCAGATGCCTCGCGGAGTGCCGAGCCAGAGCGACTCCCCATCGTCGATCACCTGGCCGATGTTGTCGCTGAGCAGCCCGTCTTTTTGTGTGAAATGGCGAAAGCGGTTGTCGCGGAAAGCATCGAGGCCGCCGCCCAGAGTGCCGATCCAGAGGGTGCCGGAGGGGTCTGGATAGAGGGCGCGAATGGCTTCGTTGGCAAGGCCATCGGCGGAAGTGAACAGGCGGCGTTCGTTGCCGTGGATGCGCCAAAGCCCCTTGTTAAAAGTGCCGGCCCACAGGGTGCCATCGCGGGCCTCGGCCAGGACGACAATCGCGCTCGAGAGCGGGCCACCGCCGGTAACGTTGACGAAGCGATTGCCCACGAGCTCATTCAAACCGCCGGTAGTGCCGGCCCACACGCGGCCCGCGGAATCTTCGATAGCCGTAAACACGTTGAGGCGCGCCAGCGGGTCGCTGGGGGTCAGGCGGGTGATCTCTTCGCCGTGCAGCACCGCCATGCCGTCGCGCGCGGCGATCAACAGGTCGCCGTTGCGCCTCTGGTGAATCGAGTAAACCTCGTTGTTGGGCAGGCCGTCCTGGGTGGTGAAGATGCGGGTATCGTCGCCTTCGAACATCATGAGGCCGGCATCGTGAAAGGCCACCCAGATGCGGCCGCCGCGATCCTGGAAGATGGCGTTGGGCTGATCGCTGGGGAGACCTTCGCTGCGGCCATAGACCGTGAAGAGATCGTCGCGAAAACGGGTGAGCCCGGTGTTCTGCTGGCCGATCCAGAGGTTCCCCTCGCGATCGCCGAGCAGGCAGCGGACCGCGTCTTCGCTTTCCTCGGATTGCGCGGTATTGAAGCGATGGCCGTCGAAGCGGGCGACGCCGCCATTAGTTCCAGCCCACATCGTGCCGTTGCGGTCGCACCACAAAGCGCGGACGAACAAGGTAGGCAGTCCGTCGCCGGTATCGTACCGGCGGATGTGGCCGGAAGGGGAGCGGACCATGAGGCCCATGGTGCCGGCGATCCAGAGGTTGTTGTCGAGATCGGCGGCCATCACGCTGACCAATTGGCCGGCCAGCTCGGTCTCACCGATAACGGGGACGAAATTGCCATTGACCAGTTTGCCGATGGCGTTGAAGCCGGCCACCCAGAGTTGCTGGCGCTGATCTTCCACTACGGCGCGGACAAAAGTCACGGGGAAGCGCGGACCGGGCAGGTAATTGGTGAACCGGCCATTTTCGAAGCGGCTCAAGGCTTCGCCGGCAACGATCCAAAGCGCGCCCGCGTGGTCGGGATAGATGGCGGTGATGTTGTTGTCGGGCAGGCCGTCACGGAGGGTAAAGGTGCGAAATTTCCGGTTGCGGTACTCCACCAGGCCATTGGGCGTTCCGGCCCACAACAACCCGTCGGATGTGGCAGCCAATGCGGCGATGGAGTTAGCGGGTAACTGGCCGTTGGCTTTATCGAAGGTGGTGAAGTCGTATCCATCGAAGCGGGCCAACCCTTCGTCGGTGCCGATCCACAGATAGCCGTCGGTGGTTTGGGCGATGGCGCGGACGGTATCTTGAGGGAGACCATCGGCCTGGTTCCAGGCGGTGCGGGAATACTGGGTGATGCTCTTGTGAGGATCGAGGGCGCGGGCCTCCGGGATCAATGCGAAGAGCAGGACCGCCACAGCTTGGCAGCATGCCTCGATACGGCACAAGGGTCGCAGTGTCACCTTCTAGAGCCAGTATACGGCGGCGGCAAAGCGAATGGCGGAAACAACCGCCCCGCACCCGCTCCGCTCGTTCTAAAATGAGGGACACGATGCAGCGCGAATTAGTGATTCAATCTCCCGATGGCCAGACGCGGACCGTTCCCCTCACGGGCGAGCGTATCGCGGTGGGCCGCTCCAGCGCGGCCGAGTTGTGTTTCCCGGAGGACGCCGGCCTCTCGCGCCAGCACTTCGCTTTCGAGCCCGAAGCCGGCGATTGGACCATCCAGGATCTCGGCAGCAAGAACGGGACCTTCGTCAACAACATTCCGCTGAAGGCGCGCCTGGTGCTCAAGCCCGGCGATCGCATTACGGCGGGGCACCTGGTGATTCTGTATTCGCCGGGAGAGAAGACGCCGGCGCCCGGCGTAGTGGTGTTCGAGGGGGGAGAAACGCCCGCGCCTTCCACATCCACCTTGCTCACCACCCTCGAAAACGCCAACCAGACCATCATGGTGGAGCGCAGCGGACCGAAGGCCACCGCTCCCATGCAGGCGCTGATCCGGGCGGGCCTGGAGCTTTCCGAAAACCGGCCCATGGCGGAGTTGTTTCCGGTGATCCTCGATCTGGCGATCGAAGCGGTGAGCGCGCAACGCGGGGTGCTGGTGCTGCTCGAAGGCGGCGAACTGGTGCCCAAGGCGCACAAGGGGGAAGGCTTCCGCATCTCGACCGCGGTCCGGGACCGGGTCCTCAACGAAAAGAAATCGATCCTGGTGCGCGATGTGCAGCTCGACGATGCTTTCAAGGCGCGCATGAGCATCGTAGAGCAGAAGGTGCACACCATGATGGCGGTGCCGCTGCAGACTAAGGACCGCATCACCGGTTTGATCTACGTGGATTCGCCGTTCGTGCTGCGCGAGTTTACCAAGGAAGACCTGAGCCTGCTCACCGTGATGGCCAACGTGGCCGCTACGCGCATTGAGAACGCGCGACTGGCGGAGATTGAAGCGGCCGACCGCATCATGCAACGCGATCTGGCGCAGGCGGCGGAGATCCAGGGCCGCATGCTTCCCGCCGAGGCGCCCGCGGTGCCCGGGTTGGACCTGGCTGGATTCAACGCCGCGTGCCGCACGGTGGGCGGAGACTATTACGACTTTTTCAGCTATCCCAATGGCTCGGTGGCGCTGGCGCTGGGCGACGTTTCGGGAAAGGGCATGCCGGCCGCGCTGATGATGATGGCGCTGCACGCGCGCGTGCAAGTGCTGGCGGAAGACCCCGGCAACCTGGCGGCATTCATGACGCGGCTCAACAAGAACACCTGCGCCAGTTGTCCATCGAATCGCTTTATTACGTTTTTCTTCGCGGTGGTGGATTCGGCGTCGGGATGCGTATGGTACGCCAATGCGGGACATAACCCGCCGATTGTGGTGCGCGCCGCGGGCGAGGCGCGGATGATCGAGGGCGGCGGTCCGGTGTTGGGCATTCTGCCGATCGCGCCCTATAGCGAGCTGCGCGCGCAACTGGAGCCAGGCGATTTGCTGGTGCTGTACAGCGATGGCGTGACCGAGGCCACCGACGTCACCTACGACGAATTCGGGGAAGCACGGTTCATTGATGTGTTGCAGCGGCATCGCGAAGAGCCGGCGCAAGCGATCGTGGAAGCCGTGACGAAAGCGCTGGCGGAATTCGCGGGCACGGCGCCGCAGGCCGACGATATAACGCTGGTGGTTTGCAAGCGAGTGTAGGCGGCATGATCACAGACCTGGTCCAGATCCGGCTGTTGGGAGAAAAGAAACTCGACGAAAACTGGAAGTTTCGCCGGTTCATGAAATCGCGCAACCATTCGGACCGCATCCTGCGGCGCATTGCGGAGGGCATTCAGGAACAGATCGACTGCACCCAATGCGCTAATTGCTGCAAGACGTCCACCACCGAGCTCACAGAACGCGATATCGACCGGCTGGCGCGGCACCTGCATGTCACGCCCGAGAAGTTCATTGCCGAATATACGCAGCCGGACGACGAAGCAGGCTTGGGGGAGGACGAAGCAAGCGGCCTCAATCTCAAATTCAGCGCGGAGACGGGGTGCGTGTTTCTGGAAGGCAAGCTGTGTTCGGTTTACGAGGCGCGCCCGGATATCTGCCAGCGCTATCCGCACCTGGTGCGCGGGAACGGGTCGATTGCGAGCCGCATGTGGTCGATCGTGGAGCGGGCGCCGCTCTGCCCGATCGTCTACAACTCGCTCGAAGCGTTCAAAGAGGAGCTGCGGTTCCGAAGGTAGGGCGGTTTTTACGGTAGCACCCAGACGGAGACGTAAGGGCTCGAGACGCTGCCGGCCGATATCCTCAGGGGGTACTGGGCCGTGGTCTGGACCGGGAATGTCTGGGGCAATTGGAGATTGATCTGGAAAACGGAATCGATCTCGCCCGGCGCGGGACCCGCATACAGGATGGACCCGCCAGAACTCTCCAGTTGCAGGCCGGAGTTGACCGCGAGGTTGTCCGCGGTAGTCGCCACGTTACCTGGAATGCCGGGAGTCAGTGCCGAAATTCCGGTTCCCCACAGCGAGATCACACTTCCGGCCGGCGCCGGGTTCTGGGCGGTATTCAAAGTGCCATCCTGATTGACTGCGGCGAGCGTGCCATCGGCGTTCCGGAACAACCCTGGAACGTTCGCCACAACCGGCAGCGTGAGGCTGGCGACGGGTGTAGTGTTGTTGGTCACCTCAATCGAGTAGGTCGCCGGGTTCGTGAAGTCGACCGGCACCACCGCGTTGATCTGCGTCGCGGATACGTAGAGCAAGGGCGCCGGCGCTTGGTTGAACAGCACCTGAACACCGCCGAGCGTGTTGGGATAGACGCCGGAGACCGGCTGCGCAGTGACGGGCGTGGCCGGGCCAATGCCATTCCCATAAACGGAGACGATCTCGTTGGGCGAGACCGCGTTGTCCACCGTCCAATTCGCGGCGTTGCCGACGCCCTCGATGGGCGGTAGAGCGGCCGCATTCAGTGCGGTCAATCGCATCAGGTAGCCGGACGATCCCGCCACGAGCAAGTTGCCGTTAGCCGGATCGACGGCCGCGCCTCCATTGGCCAGACCGGCGGGAAATGTCAGACTGTTCAGAATCGTGGCGCCTGCATGGTCTGTCTCCACGGCCGTGCCGGAACCGCTCGCGGCATTCCCCACGAGCAGAATGTTTCCGGCCGGTTCGATGGCGATGCCGGCCGGGGTAGTCAGTGAAGAGGCGGAAAATGAGTAAATCGGCGATACCAGAGCGGAGCCGCTGGGATTGAGGATTTCCAGAAATGCGTGACTCGGCGAGTTTGCGGTGATGCCGGCGATGTACGCGTCGCCAGTGCCATCTACGGCCAGTACGATATTCTCGCCAACGTTGCTGCCGGCATAGGTGGAGTACAGAAGCGCGCTTCCCGCGGCGTTCAGTTTCGCCACGAACGGGCTGGTAAGCGCGGGAACCGCATCGCAATCGCAGGCAGCCTGATACGCGCCGCCGGTCGTAGGAAAGTTGTCTGCGTTGGTATAGCCCGCGACAAAGGCATTGCCGCCGGCATCGACCGCGATCGCGCTTCCCACGCCCTGTCCCACATCGTCCTCACAGGCCAGACCCTCGTTGCAGGCGGGCCAGCCACCGCCCAACCACGTGGAGTACACCAATGTCCCGGCAGGAGAGAACTTGGCGACAAAGGCCGCTCCATGGGGCTCTGGAAAAACTTCGCTCACGTACGCGACGGTCTGAAACGCGCCGGGTGTCACGATCATATCCGCCGAGGAGCTGAAGCCCGTTATGTAAGCATTGCCAGCGCTGTCCGCGGCGACGGCTTCGACGCTGCTGCCAAACATCTGGGACCAGGCTCCGCCGAAATAGGTAGACCAGCTCAAGTTGCCACCCGCATCCAATCGGAACACGAAGCCGGCTGGCGCGCTGCCCTTGGTGGCCTGCACGGCGTGCATGAGGGGAAAGTCTATGGAGGTGGTCACTCCCACGCCGTACACATTGCCGGCGGAATCGACCGCAATCCCGCGCGCCATGTCGGAACCTTTACCTCCCACATACGTTCTATAGACCATGTTGCCGTAAGGGTCGAACTTCGACACCACCACGTCGGTCAAGACCGCGCCGCTGGTCGAGTAGGCGACGTTCCAGTTGCCTATGGCGTAGGTGTTCCCCGCGCCATCCACGGCAATCTGAACCAGAGTAATCGGATACGGTCCACCCGCGTAGGCCAGGTTTCCGGCGGCGGCCGGCGCAGCTGCCAGAAGCGCCGCGAATACAACTTCTCCCCAGGTCATCGATTCTAAGACGCGCGAGCGGTGCGTTTCACCGACACCTTATAGCCTCGGCTGCGGCGGTTTGATGCTCTGCCAAGGGAAGAGGCCTTTACGGCGCAGGTGGCGGCGGAAGACCTTGTCGCGCGCGGTGGCGTAGAGCCAGTCCAGGTCCTTGCCGCCGAAGACGAGATTCGAAAGGTCGCTGGTGGAGGGATTGCGAACGATCGCGACGACGCGGCCGGGTTGATCGCAAATCTGGACGCCGAGCTTGGTGGCGAAATAGGCGAAGCCTTCGGTATCCACAGTGAGCCCATCGGCGCCGCTGCGGGGTGGGCCGGAGATGGGATCGTCGGGCATTTCCAGGTGATAGAAGGGCGCACCATCCGCCAGCGAACCATCGGGCGCGATGCGGAACGACCAACTAAACCGGTTGACGGTGTCGGCCACGATGGCGAGCGACCGATCGGGAGATAATCGTACGCCATTGGGCATCACCATGTTGCCGTCCTTGGCGGCGTCGAAAACCACGCGCGCGCGAGTTCCCGGCGCGACATACCAGATGCGGCGGCCGGGCGAATCGGTGAAGTAGACGCCGCCTTGGGGCGTGACCGCCAAATCGTTGGGCTCCATGCCTTCGGCCAGAACCGTGACCCTGCCATCGGGAGCATACATCACCACGCGCTTGCGCTGGCTTTCGGCGGCATAAAGGCGGCCATCGACGCCGAACATCAGACCGGTGGCGCCGCCCGTGTCCGATTTCCAAACTCGCGGTTGGCCATCGGCAGCGACGCGATAGATTCTTGACGCGCCGGCATCGCAGAAGTAGACCGTGCCCTCGCGATCGACGGCTGGCCCTTCGGTGAATTGGTATCCTTCGCCGACCGGTTCCCAATCGTGGCCGGGGTCGAGGATTTGCGCGATGACATGGCGATCGGCATCGAGCCCCGTGCCGGCTTGGATGGGCCCGGGGTAATCGCGCCACAACCAGCGCAGTGCATCGGGCAGGATGGAGCCGCCATGCTTGCTCGAATGCGTGCCGGTGCCGACTACGAATTTGGAATCGTAACCGGCGTATGCGAGCGACTGGGCCATGGCCTGATTGGCCAGGTACCACGAGCCGGAAAACGAGCTCTGATCGTTGGAGCCATCCTGTTGAAACACGCGCAGCGGCAAAGGCTCCATTTTGCGCACCAAGTTGGCGTAGATATCGCCGCCGCGCAGGTTGGTGTAGCTGCCGATGAAACTGAGCACGCGGCGGAACGAATCGGGCCGCTCCCAGGCCGCGGTGAAGGCCGCGATACCGCCCGAACTGGAGCCGGCGATGGCGCGGTCATTGGGATTCTCCGAGATCCGGTACTGCTTGCTGACTTCGGACAGGATTTCCTCGATCAGAAAGCGGGAGTAACGCGGGCCGAGCGCATCGTATTCATAGCTGCGGTTATAGCGGTTTTGTTGGTCCGGGGAAGCGGCGGGCAAGACGCCGGGATCGATCAGGACGGCGATAGTGACCGGCATGGCGCCCTGCTGGATGAGGTTGTCGAACACGATGGGGACGCGCCAGTTTCCGGTTTCGCTTACGAAGCTGGCGCCATCCTGGAAGACCATCAGGCAAGCGGGTTTCGCGGCGTCGTACTGCGCCGGCACGTAGACCCAGTAATCGCGCGTGGTGCCGGGGAAGACCCGCGAGGCGGCCCAGGTGAGTTTCGTGACCTTGCCTTCGGGGACACCGGGATGGCGCTGCGAATCCGGTCCGAGAGTGTAATCGCTGTCGGCGGCCGCGAGCAGCGTGGCGGCGGCGATGAGGGGAAGGATGGGCGCCCTGATCATAGGAACTACTATAGCGGGCGAACAAGTCTAAAGGCCCGCCAATTCAACTATCGCCACCGTTCGAAGCTCGCCAAGGCTGTGCCTCACCGTATGCCAGAGCAGTCTAGCGTCAACCCCTTCGTACTCATGCCTGTAAACATTGCCAGCCGCCGCGATGGCCACCCAATCGAGCTCAGCGTGCCTATCCTTGAGTTCAGCCGGCAGGCGCCTGGTCGCTTCGGAAATGATCTCCAATGCGCAGACGACCGCATACACGGTCTTCCGGTCGGCCGCGAAATCGTCGAAATCCATTCTCGCGATGAACTCCTGGATCGCATCGATGTTGTCCGCGATATCGCGCAGGCGTTGGGCCGGATTCTTAGAAGGCATGGACCGAATCGTGCAAAATGTTTTCTCGGAGCAACGGCTTGATGCTCCTGCGGTTCACCACGTCGCCCGCGCCGTTGAGGATCTCGTTAATGTAAAGCTTGAGGCGGGCGTATTCGAAGATCCCTATCTCTCGCTGGTCATCGAGTTCCACCAGCACATCGATATCGCTTCCGGTCGTGGCCTCGCCGCGCGCAACCGAACCGAACACCGCGGCATGGCACACGCCGAACCGACGAAGATCGCTCTCATGGCTGCGCAACGTTTCGAGAACCTGGTCCAGTGAGCCGGTCACGACCACGAGTTTACCAGAGGCGAGCCGGCTGGGGAGTGGCCTCCTCAATCCATCCGCAGCGCCGCCATTGGATCTATCCGCGATGCCCGGCGCGCGGGTAGATAGCCAGCCGCAAGGGCCACCGCCAGCAGGGTGAGAACCGTGGCCGCAAACGTCGCCGGGTCGGAAGGCTCCAGGCGATAGAGCAACGCCGCGAGCAGACGCGAAAGCCCCAGCGCGCATACCGTGCCGATAGCGATGCCGCTCGATACCAGCGCCAGGGTTTGCGCCATGACGCGGCGCCGCACCTGTCCGGGAGATGCGCCGAGAGCCATGCGGATGCCGATTTCCTGCGTGCGTTGTCCTACCGTGTAAGAGATGACGCCGTAAATGCCGATGGCGGCTAACAGCAGCGCCGCGGCGGCGAAGCCGGCGAGCAAGACCATGGTAAAGCGGCGAGGAGAAACGGCGCGGTCAATCAGCTCGGACAACTCCTCATAGTGGGCCGCCGGTAGGTTGGGATCGATGGCGTGCAGGGCGGTCCGTACGGATGGCGCCACGGCATCGAGGGGCGCTTTGGTCCGCACCACCAGTTCAACGGAAGACATGGTTGCCTGGGTGATCGGCAGATACACTTCCAGACCGCCCTCTTCTTCGAGCGCCTGATGGCGCACGTTGCCCACTACTCCAACCACGCGCCACTCCCCGCCGAATCCCAGGCTGGCCATTTGTCCGATGGCGTTCCCATTGGGCCACAACCGCTGGGCGGCGCGTTGGTTGATCATGACGACCTTGTCGCTCGTGGCGGTATCGTGCGCGTCGAACTCGCGGCCCGCGATCAGCGGGGTGCGCATGGTGGGAATGTAGCGCCAATCGACCAGGCGCGGATGGGCATCCGGCACCTCGCCCTTGGGATAGACCACACCGTGAGCCCAAATGCCCCAGCTTCGATCGCGGCTCAGCGGCAGGGCGTCGGTGATGCCGGCCGATGCCACGCCGGGAACGGTCTCGACGCCGCGCACCAGGCGGTCATAGAATGCCACCCGCGAGGCGTCGGTGCTGTATCTCTGCCCGGTGTCAATACGCCAGGCGGCGGCACGCTCCGGCTCGAAGCCGACGTTGACCTGGAGCACGCGCAGAAAGCTGCGCATCAACAATCCCGCGCCGGTGAGAAGGACGCAGGCCAGGGCGACTTCGGCGACCACCAGGATGCCGCGCGTCCACGCGGTGCGGCGGCCCTCGCTCGAGCCGCGGCCCGATTCCTTCAGCCACTCGGCGCTGTTTCCGCCGGAAGTTTGGAAAGCCGGCGCCACACCGAAGAGAATGCCGGTGGCGAGCGCGGCCAGCGCCGTGAACCATAACGCGGTGGCATCCAGCCGGACGGTGCGCAGCAGCGGAATGGCCACGGCCTGAATGGCGGCCAGATAACGGATAGCCACCCAGGCGAAGAGCAAACCGGCCAGCCCACCGAGCGACGCCAGCACCAGGCTCTCCGTCAGCATCTGGCGGATCAGGCGCACACGGCTGGCGCCCAGCGCGCAGCGGATGGCCATTTCCTTGCGCCTTGCGGTAGCCCGCGCCAGCATGAGATTCGATAAATTCGTGCAGGCAATCAGCAGCACGGCCGCGACGGCGCCCAGCAGAACCAGCAGGCCGCGCCGGAATCCGCCGGTGAGGTGATCGCGAAAGGGGGTGAGTTTCGCCCCGAACGTCCACCAATCGGGATGCGCGCGGCGGATCTGTTCGTCGATCACGTCGAGTTCGGCCTGCGCTTGGGAGACGCTCACACCAGGCTTCAAGCGGCCGATCACGGCCAGGGTATTGCCCCAGCGGTCGGTTTCCGGCGTGATGGGGAAGGGCACGAGCATGTCCACGCGCGAGCCGGGAGTGAACACGGCGCTGAAATCGAAGCTCTCCGGTAGGACCCCAACCACGGTTCGGGGCACATCGTTCAGCCGCAGGACGCGGCCGACAATGTGGGGATCGGAGCCGAAACGGCGCTGCCAGAGGCCATGGGTCAGGATCACGGCGGGAGCGCCATTCCACTTCGATTCCTCGTCGGTGAAGCCGCGGCCCAGTTCCGGTTTGACGCCGAGGAAACTCAGGAAATCCCGCGAGACATCCACGGCGACCAGTTGCTCCGGCTCGCCCAGGCCCGTCAGCGTGTAGGTGCCGTAATCGAAGAACGCAAAGTAGGCGGCGAGGTTCTCGAAAGACCGGCTCCGGCGGCGCCATTCCACATACGTTGCCACGCGCGAGGTGATGGATGACAGCCCGCCATCGCCGGTAGGGTCGTAATTGGCGATCCAAACGAGCCGATCGGGCGCGGTGAATGGCAAGGGACGGAACAGCACCGCGTGGACCACGCTAAAAATGGCGTTATTGGCGCCGATGCCCAGACCGATGATGAGGATGGCGGCGGCGAAGAATCCGGCATCGCGGCGGAGGGAACGGAGCGTGTGGCGGAGGTCCAGAAGAAAACTGTCCCATTGCGGCATCGAGCTATATACTGCGCGGCGGCTATTTGGTTACGCGGAATATCGAAATCAGCGGTAGAGCAGGTACGGCTCGCGTATTTTCACGAAGCCGGCCACGGCATCGGTGAAGCTCTGCTGGATGGTGCGCGGGTCCTCGCCGGCGGTCAGGCGGCGGATCGCGTCGTCGCTGCCGATCAGGAGTTTGCTGGCCGCGAAATCGATTTTGCCGGGGTAGAGTTTGGCGAGCGCCGCGGCCACTTCGAGGCCCAGGCGCGTGGAATCGAACAGCTCGCGGTTGGTGACCTGGAAGCGGACGCCTTCGATGCGTACGCCTTTGAAGTTCGATTCGGTGGGCGTGAAACTGGTGGGATACGCGCGCACGCCGGGGACCTGGCGCTGGTTGAGGTAATGCGCCAGGTCGCGGCTGTCGATGAAGCTGGCGCCGATCTGCTCGAAGGGCGCGGCGGTCCCGCGGCCGACCGAGTAGTTTTTCGAATACTCGAGCAAGGCGAGGCCGGGATAGAGCAGCGCGGCGTTGAGACTGCGCAGGTTGGGCGAGGGATCGATCCAGGGGAGGTTCGTGGAATCGAACCAGTCGCCGCGCAGCCAATCCTCGATGGGAATCACGGTGAGCGCGGCGCCGATTTTTTTCTCGCCGTTGAACAGGCGCGCCAGCTCGCCGATGGTCATGCCGTGGCGGACCGGCAGCCCAGGGAGGTAGCCCAGCCATCCGGCATTGGCCGCATCGATGAGCGGCCCCTCGACGTGCGTTCCGGTCACGGGGTTGGGGCGGTCCAGAACGTAGATGGGGATGCCGGCCTTAGCGGCGGCTTCCATGGCGTAGGCGAGGGTGGTTTCGTAGGTGTAGAAGCGGACGCCGGCGTCTTGAATGTCGTAGACCAGCGCATCCAGGCCGCGCAGCATTTCGGGTGTGGGACGCAAGGTGGCGCCGTACAGGCTGAAGACCTTCACGCCGGTGAGCGAATCGACCGTATCCGGAAGGCCGGGACGATCCTCGCGGCCGGCGAGGCCGTGCTCGGGCGAAAACAGGGCCACGACATCGATGCCCGCCTGCCGCATCGCATCGATGTTGCGGCGGCCCTGGCGATCGACGCCGGTTTGATTGGTGATGAGCCCGATATGCTTCCCGGCCAGCGGCTGGAATCTCTGCTCCTCGAGCACATCGAGACCGGTGCGAGTGGCGGCGTTGCGGCCGATATCGCGATGCACGCCGGCGGCGGCGAAGGTTTCGTTATAACCCGTGAGGATTACGGCGCGCGTCGAGAGCCCCACGCCGGCGGCCGCGATGGTGGCCACGCGGGCGCGCAACGGGGTGAGCGCGGGATGCGCGGTGGGATGCACACTGTTGGCCAGCAGAATCACGTAGGTCTGGCTGAGCGGATCGATCCAAATGGAGGTACCGGTGAAGCCGGTGTGGCCGAACGAGCCGATGGGAAACAGCTCGCCGCGATTGCCGGAATTCGGCGAATCGATGTCCCAGCCGAGGCCGCGGAGAATGGGCTGGTCGGGCGGGCTCTGCGGTTCGGTGAATTTGCGGATAGTGGCGGGGCTCAGGATGCGAACGCCATGGAGCGCGCCGCCGTTGAGCATCATCTGCGCGAAGCGCGCCAGGTCATCGGCCGTGGAGAACAGTCCGGCGTGTCCCGCCACGCCGCCCATGGAGCGGGCGGTGGGGTCGTGCACCACGCCGCGCAAGGGCGGCGAGTTGGGAGTGAGACGCTCGGTGGGCGCGATGCGCGGGACCAGCGTGGCAGGCGGCTGAAACATGGTTTCATTCATTCCCAGCGGCTTGAAGATGCGATCGCGCGCGTAATCGGAGACCATCTGGCCGCTCAGCCGGTGGACCAGTTCGCCGAGCAAAAGGAAATTGATGTCGCTATAGACGTAGCGCGCGCCGGGCGGCGTAGCGGGCGGGTCCGAGCATGCCAGGCGAATCCCGGTTTCGTAACCGCTCCAGGAGGGAACGAGCGGCACATCGGGCCGCAGGCCGGAAAAATGAGTGAACAGGTTGCGGATTGTAATCTCGCTCTTGCCGCCCTGAAATTCGGGAATGTACTCGGTGATGGGATCGTTGAGGCGGAACCGGCCTTCTTCAAACAGCTTCATCAGCGAGGGGGTAGTGGCGACAACTTTGGTAAGCGAAGCGAGGTCGAAGACCGTATCGAGTGTCATCGCCTCCGGCCCAGGTACCAGGGCTCGTTTGCCGTAGGCCCGGCGGTGAACCACTTCGCCGTTGTGGCCGATGATCAGCACGGCGCCCGGCAGCTTTCCCTTTTCGATGGCATCATTTATGACTCGATCGAGCGCGGGACCGCTGGAGAAGGTTTGGGCGGGGAGGGTGGCAGCCACTAAGGTACAGCAGAGAAAGCGCATATTCCTCCATAATAAAAGGTCTCTCCTAATTCCCGAAAATGCCGATATTAAGTATGTAGCGGGGATGGCGAAATGGATTCTAGTTCGTCGGCAAACCAAGAGTCGGGAGTTTCCAGGAGTGGCAGCGGGGAGAGCTGCTATTTAGGGCCGCCGGCATCGGCGGAAGAAGTCATGCGGGAACAGATGGAGTTTCTTTTCCAGCACACGGGTGAGGCATGTGCCCCGGGGTGCCCGGAGTGCGACCGGCTGGAGCAAGTCAAGCTCTGCCTCCTGAGGCCATTTGCGGCCTAGCTCATTCCTGGTCGGCAGTCATCGCGGATTCACCGGAGTTGCGAACTCGACAACTCCGCGCGGCGACGCCGGTAGTGAATAGAGGAGGGAACGGCCTCGTCCGGTAGGCAGGTAGGTTGATGGGGGAAGGGCCGATGTCAATGTTCTCCGGTGAGACCGAATAGAAAGTTGCCGGCGAGTTCTCATTGGCAAACTCGGTAGCTATCCAATCCGCCGAACGGACCGCATTCGAGATGCGGATTTCATCCAGCAAGCCGGCCGTATAAGTGCCCGCCGTGGCGCCCACCAAAAATCGGTCCGCCGTGGGCGCCAGTAGAGACTGGCTGTTCATAAGAGATCCGGCCGGCGCGCCATCCACATAGATCGTGATGGTGCCGGTGGTTGGGGCAACGACCGCGACGTGGTGCCAGTTGCCGTCGCTAATGGCTGTCATCGCACTCGCTTCCACGCTCGTGCCGCCAACGGAGTTCAATAAGCCGCCCGGCTGTCCATTTGCCTGATAAAAGAGCTCATACGACTGGTGCGCGCTGCCGGTGCCGTCGTTCGCCCACTTGCCAAGAACTCCCTTGGAAGCGCCATCGCTGGTCTTGATCCATGCTTCCATGGAAATGGCGCCGGTGGGATTGGGGCTTTCGCTCTGCGAGTAGGCGATGAATTGCTTCAAGCCGTCGAAAGACTGCCCGCCGCCGATCTTCCCCGCCGCCGCCGTGGGAGATATTCCCCCGGTGCTGCTGTAAGCGTTAACCGTCGAGTCTTTGTAGGGCGCCGCGGTTTCCGAGAGGTGCAGGACCATCTGGAAGTTGCTGTCCCAAACCGCCGTGGGGTTGGCCTGGCTGGTGGCGATATCGGCGTTGCCGTACAAGATATAGAACACGGTGTCGGTAGTGTGGGAAACGTTGGGCAGACTGACCCACACGTCGATCGCGCCGGTGGCGGGGTTATAGGATTCTATTTCGTAATTGAGCTTGTGCAGCCCCGCGCAATCGGAGGCGAACAGGATGTCGTATCCCTTCGAGTTTTGGACATGGCCGCCGTTAGCGGCGTTGGCCAAGTAGCTATAAGTGCCTGATATGAGGACGGGGAAGTTGGCCTGGTCCGTGTTGGGTACCTTGCTGTGGTTAATGACAATGGTGCGGCGGTACAGGTAATGGTTAACGCCCGCGGGCACGAGCGTGATAGAGGCGGTTCCCAGGTTACTAGTGCCCCCCATGCTTGCCTGGACCGTCACGATTTGAGGCTCGGCAACCCGGATGGGGGCCGTGTATAACCCCGAAGCATCGATGCTGCCCACGTTGGGGACGAGGGACCATGCGATGGCGCTGCTGCCCGCGCCGCCCGAGCCCGCCCCGCCACAAGCCCCGATCGACGTCGTGGTGAACTGCTGCGTATTGCCGGCGCCGACCACGCTCGTGCCGGGCGTGACAACCAGGCCGATCTCTTTATCCCCATACACTGTGTAAAAAGTGGCGGGCGAATTTTCATTGGCGTATTCAGCGGCCAGCCAATCGGCCGAGCGGGCTATATTCGACAACCGCAGTTCGTCAACAAGAAATGGCATTCCGACTTGGCCCCCGAGTATTACGGTCCCGGTGGTAGTGGAAGGCGCCGGCGACTGTCCGCCCGCATTCAAAGCCCCATCGACGAACAAACTGACATAGGAGCTGGAAGAGATAGTGACATCGATCTTGTGCCATGTGTTGTCGGCAACCGCGCCGGATGTCTGAGCCAGTGCCCCCACAATGCTGCCCTGCCGATCGAATGGCTCAACGCCCACTCCATTCACCAGCCCTTCGTTAAAAAAGAGCGCCCATTCATTGCTTCCCTTGGCAATCAGCGCCCCGATGGCGGTTGACGCCGTGGAATAAGGCTGCGCGTTTACCCAAAACGAGATACTCTGCGCCGTCCAGTTGTTCATGCTGGGGGTGTTGGGGAACTGGATATAGCTGTCACCCGTGGCGAAGCTCACAACCCCGCCGATGAGACCGGTTGCAAAACCATTTCCGGACATGAAAGACGCGTTGTTGCCGTTGTATGTGGAGTCATCCACCGAACCGCCGGTCGTGGGAACGAAGTGCCAGACACCTTCGTAACTGCTATCCCAGACGCCGGTCGGGTTTTCCTGGCTGGCCGCGATGGCGCTCGAGCCGTAATTGAGATAAATCACCGTGTCGGCGGTATGAGACAGAGTGGGAATGCGGACCCACGCGGTAATGGCTCCGGTGGTGGGGTCGTACGACTCGACCTCGTGGTCGAGTTTGTTCGTGCCCGCCATGTCCGACGTGAAGACGATATCGTAACCCTCCGGGCTCTGCACATATCCGCCGTTCGCCACGGTGGCCAGGTAGCTGTATGTTCCCGAGAACAGCACCGGGAAATTGACCTGGTCCGTATTGGGAACCTTGGTATGGTCGATAACGATTGCGCGCACGTGGCTGTACGGGCTCAAAGCACAGGGCGATAACTGGATTTGGGCGCTGGCGGATGCCGCCCCGCTGGCGGCGGTCACGGTAATGCTCTCGGCTGCCGCGATGGAAGCGGGCGCCGTATAGAGACCTGTCGCACTAATGGTGCCGAAGCCCGTGGGAGTGAGCGTCCAGGTCACGCCCTGGTTGGTGGCGTTGGCAACCGTCGCCGTGAACTGTTGGGATTGGCCCGCGGACAGCGTGGCAGTGGCCGGAGTCAGGGTCACGGCAATCGGCGGCATCAAGGTTACGGTGGCCGCACCGGTTGTGACTCCATCCACCTGGCTGGTCGCGGTAATGGTGACGGTCTTTTGGGCGGCGATGGTAAGCGGCGCGGTGTAGACGCCGCTCGCCGGGTTGATGGCGCCCGCGCCGGCGGGTGCGCTGCTCCATGTGACCGCTGGATTCGACGTGTTTGTCACCGTGGCCGTAAATGTCTGGGTTTGGCCGGCGGAGAGCGTGGCCGATGCCGGGGCAACCGTGACAGACAGGCGTAGCGCATAGGCCGCGGCGTTTACGGCGCTGTCGGCCAAGCCTGACTTGTAAGCGATGGCCTTGATGGTGGTGCTGGTATTGACCGTCACCGGCGCGCTATACAACGTGCCGACCGTTTCGCTGGGCGCGCTGCCATCCGTGGTGTAGCGAATTGAAGCTCCCGGCGTGGCCGTAGCGATGGTTACCGTTTGGGTACCACTGTAGGTGCCGGCCGGGGGAGTAAACGTGGGCGTCGCCACTGTCAGGTTAACGGTGTATACCGCCGTGGCCACCGTGCTGTCCGGCAGCCCGGTCTTATAGGCGATGGCCTTGAGAGTTGTGGTGGCGTTGATCGTTACCGGCGCGCTGTAGAGCGTTCCCGCGGTCTCGCTCGGCGTGCTGCCGTCGACGGTGTAGCGGATGGAAGCCCCCGCGGTGGCGCTGGCGATGGTGACGGTTTGGGCGGAAGTGTAGCTGCCGGCCGGCGGAGTGAACGTGGGCGCCGCCACCGGCTGGTTGATGGTGTACGCCGCCGTGGCAACCGTGCTGTCCGCCATTCCGCTCTCGTAAGCGATAGCATTGATGGTCACGTTGGCGCCGACCAGGACCGGCCCGCTGTACAGCGTGCCCGCCGTTTCGCTGGGCTTGCTGCCATCGGTGGTGTAGCGGATCGAGGCGCCCGCGGTCGTGGTGGCGATGGTCACGGTTTGGGTGGAGGTGTAAGTACCGGCCGCCGGACTGAACGTGGGCGGCGCCACCGACGGGATGATGGTGTATGCCGCCGTGACCACCGTGCTGTCCGCCATTCCGCTCTTATAGGCGATGGCTTTGATGGTGGTGGTGGCACTGACCGTCACCGGAGAACCGTACAACGTGCCCGCCGTCTCGCTGGGCGTGCTGCCATCGGTGGTGTAGCGGATGGACCCTCCCGCGGTGGCGGTGGCGATGGTGACCGTTTGGGTGGAATTGTATGTGCCGGCCGCGGGAGTGAACGTGGGCGCCGCCGTGGCCGGAGTGATGACGTACACCGCCGAAGCCACCGTGCTATCCGCCAACCCGGTCTTGTAAGCGATGGCCTTGATGGTGGCGGTGGAATTCACTGTCACGGGCCCGGTGTACAAGATGCCCGCCGTCTCGCTCGGGCTGCTGCCACCTTCGGTAAAGCGGATCGAAGCTCCTTGGGTGGCGGTCGCAATGGTCACTGTTTGGGTGGAGGTGTACGTGCCGGCGGCGGGACTGAATGAGGGTGTGGCAGCCGCCTGGATTATGGTGTACGCCGCCGTGGCGACGGTGCTGTCCGTCATCCCGGTCTTATAAGCGATGGCGTTGATCGTAGTGGTGGCGCTGACCGTCACCGGCGCGCTGTACAGCGTGCCCGCCGTCTCGCTGGGCGTGCTGCCGTCGGTCGTGTAGCGGATGGAAGCTCCCGCGGTGGCGGTGGCAATGGTAACCGTTTGGGTGGAAGTGTACGACCCGGCCGCGGGAGTCAACGTGGGCGCCGCCACCGGAGGCGCGATGATGTATGCCGCCGTGGCCACGGTGCTGTCCGTCATCCCGGTCTTGTAAGCGATGGCGTTGATGGTGGTGTTGGCGGCGACCGTTACCGGCGTGCTGTACAACGTGCCCGCCGTCTCGCTCGGCGTGCTGCCATCGGTGGTGTAGCGGATCGAGGCGCCCGCGCTTGCGGTGGCGATGGTCACAGTTTGGGTGGAAATGTAAGTGCCGGCCGCCGGGGTGAACGTGGGAGCCGCCACGACCGGCGCGATGGTGTATGCCGCCGTGGCCACCGCGCTATCCGGCATGCCGGTTTTGTAGGCGATGGCCTTGATCGTCGAGCTGGCGCTGACCGTCACCGGCGCGCTGTACAACGTACCCGCCGTCTCGCTGGGCGTGTTGCCATTGGTCGTGTAGCGGATGGATGCTCCCGTGGTAGCGGTAGCAATGGTTACCGTTTGGGTGGAATTGTATGTGCCGGCCGCGGGAGTGAACGTGGGCGCCGCCACGGCGGCCCCAATGGTGTATGCCGCCGTGGACACCGAGCTATCCGTCATCCCGCTCTTATAGGCGATGGCGTTGATGGTGGCGGTCGCGCTGACCGTCACCGGCGCGCTATACGACGTGCCCGCCGTCTCGCTGGGCGTGCTGCCATCGGTGGTGTAGCGGATCGAAGCTCCCGCGGTGGCGGTGGCAATCGTGACCGTTTGGGTGGAATTGTATGTGCCGGCCGCGGGAGTGAACGTGGGCGCCGCCACGGCCGGCCCAATGGTGTATGCCGCCGTGGACACCGTGCTGTCCGTCATCCCGCTCTTATAGGCGATGGCGTTGATGGTGGCGGTCGCGCTGACCGTCACCGGCGCGCTATACAAAGTACCCGCCGTTTCGCTGGGTGTGCTGCCATCGGTGGTGTAGCGGATCGAAGCGCCCGCAGTCGTCGTGGCGATGGTCACGGTTTGGGTGGAATTGTATGTGCCGGCCGCGGGAGTGAACGTGGGCGCTGCCACGGCCGGCCCAATGGCGTATGCCGCTGTGGACACCGGGCTATCGATCATGCCGGTTTTGTAGGCGATGGCATTGATCGTCGAGGTGGCGGCGACCGTCACCGGCGCGCTATACAACGTGCCCGCCGTCTCGCTGGGCGTGCTGCCATCGGTGGTGTAGCGGATCGAAGCTCCCGCCGTAGTAGTGGCAATCGTGACCGTTTGGGAGGAATTGTATGTGCCGGCCGCGGGAGTGAACGTGGGCGCCGCCACGGCCGGCCCAATGGTGTATGCCGCCGCGGCCACCGCGCTATCGGTCATCCCGCTTTTATAGGCGATGGCGTTGATGGTAGAGGTGGAACTGACCGTCACCGGCGCGCTATACAACGTGCCCGCCGTCTCGCTGGGCGTGCTGCCGTCGGTCGTATAGCGGATGGATGCTCCCGTGGTAGCGGTGGCGATGGCGACGGTTTGGGTGGAACTGTATTGGCCGGCGGCGGGAGTGAACGTGGGTGCGGCCACCGGCATCGCGATGGTGTATAGCGCAACGGCCACGGCGCTGTCCGCCATTCCGCTCATGTAGGCGATCGCCTTAATGGTGCCGGTGGCGGCGACTGTTACCGGCGTAGTGTACAACGTGCCCGCGGTCTCGCTGGGTATGCTGCCGTCCGTGGTGTAACGGATGGACGCTCCCGCGGTAGAGGTCGCGATGGCGACCGTTTGGGTGGAAAGATATGTGCCGGCGGCGGGAGTGAACGTAGGCATCGTCACGGGCGGTGCCATGGTGTATGCCGCCGTGGTCACGGCACTGTCCGTCATCGAGCTCATGTAGGCGATGGCGGTGATAGTGGTGGCGGCGGTGACCGTTATTGGCCCACTGTACAACATGCCCGCCGTCTCGCTGGGGGTGCTGCCGTCCGTGGTGTAGCGGATGGATGCTCCCGCGGTGGCGGTAGCAATGGTTACCGATTGGGTGGAACTGTATGTGCCGGCCGCGGGAGTGAACGTGGGCGCGGCCACCACCGGAGGTTGGAGTGGAGATCCGTTCGGGCACGTGTTCTTGAACGCGGCCGAACCGGTCAATTGGATGGTATCGGCGACCAGGATCAGGCAGCTTCCTTCCGCTGTCGATCCCGCATACGTCAGTGAAGTGGTCGGGAAGTAGAGCACACCTTGGAGGAGCGTGAAGTATAGCGTGCCATCCACAACCGAGACCGCCGTGCTCGTGGCTGTGCTCCCGGCCTGCCCCTGGCCAATAGCCGGATCCTGATAGAACAGTATGCCCGCGTATGGCCCGGTTGCCGGAGCGCTCAGCGCCAGCACCGAGGAGGAGTTGGTGGCCAACGGTCCGTAAGTGTAACCAAGTCCCTGGGTGAGGAAGAACGTTACGCCGTTGCCATTCAGAATGGCTGCCCCGGTTACGTTCAACCCTCCCCCCATCAGAATGTAGGTTCCCGGGTTGAACGTCACAATGGCGGCGCCGCCGATGGTGATGCCATTGCAATACGTTCCGGGATTCAGCGTGGCACTCGTACCATTCACGATGGTGTTGGTGTAGTTGCACGCGGTGCTCGCCGGCGGCGTCAGGAAGCTCAGCGGATCCAACTGCGGCGGCGCGTGCGTCTGCGGGACCGGAGAGAAACTCGCCCCCGCGCCAGCGGAGTAACCGCCCGCCACGTTGATGTATTTGGCCGTGAGACTCCCGCTGCCCGAGAAGTTCAGCGCCGCATTGGCGGAGGAGTCCACCAACACACCGCAACCGGAGGCAGTGAGAGAAGCGGATCCATAGATCGTAAGGGCGTAAGCGGCCGTGCGGTCGAGCGCATGAATGCACTGGTCGTTTTGAGCGGAAGCCTTGTGGGTCTGGAGGAAGAAGGCAAACCCGATCGCAAATGTTACTTTGGCGAGTCGGCAACCAGACACGTTCGCTCTCCTTGTCATGCCTATTCCCAGGGCCGGTGAGACGCCTGCACTCCAGATTCTTACGAAGAAGAAACCGGAGTAGTCCGGAATAGGGCGAAACCCGCCCTAATACTTGAATAAGTAACAGATATTTTGAGAGGTTTCCTTACTTCGGATCGAGATATGACTTTAGTTAATAGTAGTTATGCTGACGTTCGGCCATGGGGGAAGTTGAGAAGAACTCTTTGACGATACTCCGCAGCCTGTCTCCCCGGAGGGATCCGTCTTCCACCGCGTGGACAAACCACTTCGCGTATTCCTGGGGAGCCTGACCCAGCGCCCGCTTGTACTCAACATAGATGGCGCTGGCCAGGACATGCATGCCTCCGTCCTGCTGCCGCCAGTACTCTCGAGCGTCGCGCCCCACTCCGAACCGTTCGCTGACGAGTTGCTCCAGTGCCTGAACGGAGTCTTCCTCGATATATCCGGCTGGGGTGTTGTATCCAAAGGCAGGATCGTGTGTTTTCACCTTGTCCACAATCAACGGATCGCGGCTAAGCAGGTCAATGGCCTTTCGCATCGCGGGTTCGTCCGCGCGATAGGGTGGATGCATGGATTCGTGGATCGCATTGTGGAGCACGATCTGAAACGGGTAGGACACATGAGTCAGAAAGCGCAGGCCGGCGATCCGGATGCCATGGGGCTCGGAATACGCGAGCAGATAAATCGTTACAGTCTGCGATGGAAGTGGAAAACCAAGGTAGCTTTCGATGACCGGCACGATGTTGTATTTCGGCAGGTCGGGTGAAAGTTCCGCGATGCGTCTTTCAATCCTTGGCCGGGCTGTCTGCTTCCAGTACGCAGGAAGCCCGGTGCGGTTCAAGGCTTGTAGCGCCGTTTCCAGCGCCGGTCTTGCCCTCTCATAGTTCCTCCATCCCTCGTCGCTCCAGTAAGAGGTCTTTCTTAGGGCGGCTTCCATCGCCGAGCTGTCGCGCGCCGTGCGGATCATCTCAGGAAGGGTTTCGTCGTCCACTACGGAATAGTACAAGGCCAGCGTCGCCGAGACGATACCGCCGCCTTCGTCCTTAATGATGTGTTTCAACGTCTGAAAAGCCGCCAGCTCGTCGGGAGTGAAGAAAGGGTGAAAGTGGTCGTACTCAGCCTGGTAGTAACGGAGGTAGTATGGATCTCCGCTCATCGCGTTGAGCAGACACAGGGCGTCGTACTTCAGTGAAGGCCTGAGCCGCCAATCCGTGCTGGCGTGAGGCTCAACCGGCCCTGCCCCAAGGCTCGGCGGCGAGACCAAACAGGAACACCCCAGGCAGAGAAGGGAGAGTAACGGACCGAACCGGCGCATACTTGTTTTTTAGACCACATCGGTTGGCCGCGTCTTGAATCTATTTGCAGCATGGCGCCAGGCCTGCGGTCCCACGCCCGTCATCTGCCTCACGCTGCGGGTCATGTGAGATTGATCCGCGAAGCCCAGGTCCGCGGCGATCTTGGCTAGTGGCTCTTCTGTCGTCCGGATCGCCTTCCACGCTTGACGCGCACGAGTCCGCGCCCGGAAGGCCTCCGGCGTAATACCAAACACCCGAGCAAAACCCCGGGACACGGTCCAAGGCGCAAGCCCACTGTCCCGCGCCCAAAGATACAAGCTCAAGGACGGGTCCCGGATCAGGACGGCCGCCAACTCGTCGGGCCAGTCCGCGTATCCTGGCGGTCGCACGTGAACCTCTGAGAGGAGCAGATCCGCGGCTTCTGCCTCGCTAACCTCGGCCGTTCGGACAAGCAGGTCAATATCCGCGATCTTCGCGATGCCCGGCGTAAACGAATATTGCGCCAGCAGACGGAGATTCAGTACCACCGCGCCCGATGGGGAAAAGCGGTCCAAATGAGCTTCAAAGCGGTCGTGCAACACGACATCGCCAGCTTCGACTTGAAATCGCCCCTGATCCCCGGCCTCTTCGTAGGCACCGGCTAGAACCAGGGCCGCGTACGCCTCCTCGTGGCTGTGGCGGCTTAGTACAGAACTGCGGATTGTTTGCCACATTCGCATCCGCCTATCTTGATAGTAGTATGCTCCCGGCTTGCCCTGCTAACTGCGCGCTATCATGAAGCGTCATGATCGAAACTGGATCGGCCGAGGCCGTAGCTGTGACGGAGACCTAGCCAGGTGCCGGCCAAAACCGCTTGGTGGCGATGGGCCGTAGTGTTAGTCCCGGCGGCGCTGCTCTACTTCTTTCCGGCGCCGGGAATGACCGCGGCACAGAACCACCTCTTCCTGATATTTGTCGCTACCATCGTGGCGCTGGTGGCGCAACCGGTGCCCATGGGAGCGAGCGTGCTAATCGCCATGACGGTCCTGGCCCTTACCCGCACGCTGCCGCCGGCGCAGGTGCTCTCCGGGTTCGCGAATCTCACGGTATGGCTGATCTTCGCGGCATTTCTGTTTTCGCGCGCGGTGACAGCCACCGGGTTCGGCACGCGGGTGGGGTACCTGTTTATCCGCCGTTTCGCGCGCACGCCGCTGAGCTTGGGCTATTCCATCGCGGCGGCGGACCTGGTGCTCGCTCCGTTTATTCCTTCCGATACGGCGCGCGGCGGAGGCGTGATCTACCCGATTGTGCGCGGCGTGGCGGCAGATTTCGGGTCCGAGCCGGGACCCACGTCATCGCGCATCGGCGCCTACCTGGTGCTGGTGGGCTTCCACACCACCTACGTGGCCTCCGCCATGTTTCTGACCAGCATGGCTTCCAATGCCCTGGCGGCCGAATATGCTCTCAAGATCGCGCACGTCGATCTGAATTGGATGCGCTGGCTGGCGGGTTCGATCGTACCGGGTCTCGCCGCCCTGATCGTGGTGCCGCTGCTGTTGCTGCGCTGGTGCCGGCCGGAGATTCGCGACACGGCGCCGGCCCGCGAGCTGGCACGCGCCGAGCTCAAGCGCATGGGACCGCTGAGCCGGAACGAGAAGTGGCTGGTGACGATCCTGCTGGCGGTGATGGCCGGGTGGGTGACTTCGCCGTGGCACGGCATCCCCAACACATTTGTGGCGCTGGGCGGAGTTTCGGCCATCCTGCTCGCGGGCGTGCTCTCCTGGAACGACCTGCTAGGCGAGCGGAGGGCCTGGGACGCGCTGATCTGGTTCGCGCCGCTGATCATGATGTCGGACGCGCTCTCGGCGGGCGGCGTCATCGGGATTCTCTCGGCCCGCTTATTTCACGCCTTGGCGGGTCTGGCCTGGCCGGTGACCGCCGTGCTGCTGGTGGCGGCGTATCTGTACGTGCATTACGCGTTCGCCAGCATGACGGCGCAACTTATGGCGCTCTATCCGGCGTTTTTGGCGGCCATGCTAGCGGGCGGCGTACCGCCCATGGTGGCCGCGCTGCCGCTGGCGTACTTCTCCAGTTTGAATGCCGGCATCACGCATTACGGCACCGGTTCGGCGCCGGTTTTTTTCGGCGAAGGCTATGTGCGCCAGGGAACCTGGTGGCGGCTGGGCTTCCGGCTTTCGCTGGTCAACCTGGCGATCTGGTTGGGAATCGGCTTCGGCTGGTGGAAGCTTGTGGGCTTGTGGTAGGGTGCTCCGCTTTTTATGCGAAAATACAGCAAAAAGGAGATCTCCTTGCCACGATTGCATGTAGGGGCCATCGCTCTGTTCGCCGGCGCTCTCGCATTCTGCGCGACGCCGGCCTTCGCACAGCGCCCGCAGGCGGCCCAACCGCCCGCCGCCGAGCAGCCGGCGGTTCAGCCGGGCGAGGAAAAGCCCAGCACCGTTACCCCGGTTCCGCCGGAGACCAACTCCGCCACCGATCATGAATTGACGCTCGATGGCAAGACCCTGGGCTATACCGCCACGGCGGGAACCTTGCTGATCGATGGCGAAGACGAGAAGCCCTATGGCACCGTGTTCTATGTGGCGTACACGCTGCGTGGAGTGAGCGACCTTCGCACCCGGCCGGTGACGTTTCTATATAACGGCGGGCCGGGATCGGCCAGCTTGTGGCTGCACATGGGTTCGGTGGGCCCCGTGCGAGTGGTCACCTCCAGCCCCGAGGCCACGGGTGCCGCACCCTACCAATTGGTGCCCAATCAGTACAGCCTGCTCGATAAGACCGACCTGGTGTTCGTGGATGCGGTGGGCACGGGCTTCTCGCGGCCGGTGGGCAAGGCCACGATTAAGAATTTTGCCGGCACCGATCAGGACGCGCAGGCATTCGCCAAGTTCATCGAACGTTACGTGAGCGTGAATCACCGTTGGAATTCGCCGAAATTTCTGTTCGGCGAATCCTACGGCACCACGCGCTCGGCGGCGCTGGCCGATGTGCTCGAAAACGACGGCATCTCGCTCAACGGCATCGTGCTGATGTCCACCATCCTCAACTATTACGACCTGGCTCCCGGCAGCGACGCGATATTCATCGGCAATCTGCCGACCTTCGCGGCCATCGCCTGGCATTTCGACAAAACCACGCACAAGGCGAAGGATGAGAAGGCGTTTCTCGACGAGGTGCGCGCATTCGCCCGCGGTCCTTACGCCGAAGCGCTGGCGCAGGGGCACAACCTGCCGGCGGCGCAGGAGGACGCCATCGCCGCCAAACTCGCCGGCTATACGGGATTGAGCGTGCAGTTCTTGAAGGAAGCGAATCTGCGCGTGAGTCCCACGCGTTTCCGCAAGGAGCTGATGCGCGACCAGCGGCTAATCCTGGGGCGCTACGACGCGCGCTTCGAGGGCACCGACGTGGATGCCGCGGGCGAGACCCCGGGCTACGACCCTTCGAGCACGGGGATCACGGGCGCATTCGTGGCCGCGTTCCATGACTACCTGGATCGCGAGTTGAAATACTCATCGAAGGAAATGTATTTCCCGCGCGGTCCGAATATTAACCTGGTGTGGGACCGGTCGCACCGGCCACCGGGAGCCGGCGGCGGTTTCCCCGGAGCCCAAGTACAGCCGCTACGTGAACCCTATGTAGCCGGCGACCTGGCCGATGCCATGCGCAAGAATCCGCGCCTGAAAGTGTTTTCGGTGAATGGCCTGTTCGACTTGGCCACGCCATTTTTCATCACCGAATTCGACCTGGCGCACATGGAATTGGAGCCCAAGCTGCGCGGCAATATCGAATTCGCGTATTACCATTCCGGCCATATGATCTATCTGAATGTGGATGCGCTGAAACAGTTGAAAACGGATCTCGCGGCGTTTTACGCGCGCGCGGCTGAAGGAGGAGCGTAATGGAACTGAGCGGAAAGAAAATCGCGATTCTGGTGGACAATCTGTACCAGGAAATGGAAGTCTGGTACCCGCTGTATCGCTTGCGGGAAGCGGGGGCCAAAGTGGTTACGGTGGGCGCCAAGGCCGGCGCAACCTACACCAGCAAATTGGGATACCCGGTCGAGTGCGAACTCTCCTATGACGACGCTAGGGCCTCCGATTTCGACGGCGTGGTGGTGCCCGGAGGATTCGCGCCGGACAATATCCGCCGGCATCCCAAGGCCAACCAGTTGGTGCACGATATGAATGCGCAGGGCAAGCTGGTGGCGGCCATTTGCCACGGCCTGTGGGTCTTGTGCTCGGCGGGCGGGATGCTGAGAGGACGCAAGGTTACCAGCTTTTTCGCCATCAAGGACGATGTGATGAACGCGGGCGCTCAGTGGGTGGATGAAGAAGTGGTAGTGGACAACAACCTGGTCACCAGCCGCAAGCCGCAGGATTTGCCGGCATTCTGCAAGGCCTCGATCGAAGTGCTGGCCGGCGTGATGGTATAGCCGCGGATACACGCCTCATGCGATACAGAGATTTCGTGTGCCTGATTTTGGGCGCGGCCCTGCTGGCTTCTCGCGCCCCCGCCCAAACGCCCACGCCGGCGCCTAAACCGCAACCGGACGTGCTGATACTCAACGACGACGAGAAACTGCTGGGACATTTTGTCGGATCGAGCGGCTCGTCGCTCACCTTTAAAAGCAATGCTTTGGGATCGCTCACGATCGATTGGAGCAAAGTCAAGGAACTGCACGCCGGCGGCCGGTACGCGGTAGTAGGCAAGAACGTGGCGCTGGGGCGTCATACTAATTTCTCGGGGGCTTCGAAGGGCAAAATCGATGTGACCGGCAAGTCGCTCACCGTAACTCCCGGCGAAGGCGGACTGCCCACCACGTTGGCTGTGGTGGACACGGCGCATGTCGTCGAGGAGGCGGAATTCGACCGGGCGGTGATGCACGAACCGGGGCTGGTGGGAGCGTGGAAGGGAACTTTCACGGGCGGCGCGTCGCTGGTCGAGGCCACCCAACAGAGCCGTGTGTTCACCGGCGCGGTCAGCCTGGTGCGGGCGATCCCGGTGGAAAGCTGGATGTTCTCCCGCAACCGCACGATCCTCGATTTCAGCGTGTCCGACGGGTTCCAGTTGCAGCCGGGTGAACCGCGTATCAAAACGGAGATCATTCACGGCGATGCCGAGCGCGACGAATACTTCGACGCTTCGCGCGTGTATGGGTTTGCGCAGGCGGTCTTCGATCGCAACTTTTCGCAAGGCTTGAACCTGGCGCAACAGTATGGCGGCGGAATCGGCTGGACGGTGGTCAAGAACACAGCCAACGTTTTGGACCTGAAAGGCGGGTTGAGCTACCTGAACCAGCAGTTCCAGACCAGCGGCCAGAACCAGGAACTGGTGGCTTCCACTTTTTCCGAGGGCTACACGCACCGCTCCAAACGGGGGATTGTTTTCACGCAGCAGATTTCGGCGACTCCCACCTGGAACAACCAAAAGGCGTGGCAGGCGGCGGGCAGTTCTTCGCTGACCGTGCCGGTTTACAAACGTCTCAGTTTCACGCTGAGCGTGGTGGACAATTATCTGCACGATCCATCCGCAGGATTTAAGAAAAATTCATTTCAGGCGGCAACCGGACTGACCTACTCGCTGAAGTGAAGCGCGCCTCGCCGCGGAGCAAACCATTGGCGAGTTTCACCGTCTAACAAGGTTCGGCTGTGAGTGAGGACCTACCGGACCGAGGCGAAAACTGATGCGAACCTTCGTTCAAGACTTGCGGTATGCCGCCCGGAACCTGATGAAATCGCGCGGATTCACGGCGGTGGCCGGCCTGACCCTGGCGGCCGGCATCGGAGCCAACAGCGCCATTTTCAGCATCGTCGATGCCGTGCTGCTGCGGCCGCTCCCGTATCCCAACCCGGACCGCCTGGTACGGCTGCATGAAACCGAGACCGCGCCCGGGACTTATCCTTTCGCCGGACCGGATTTTGTCGATTGGAAAGCGCAAAACAGCACGTTTTCCGATATGACCTTGTACTTTTGGCCCACGGACATGAACCTCAGCGCCAACGGCCGGCCGGAGCATGTCATGTCCGTCCCGACCGCAGCCAACTTTTTCTCTCTGCTGGGAGTTCATCCGATTCTGGGCCGGGCATGGGCGCAAGGCGAAGATCAAGGCGGCAAGGATGACGTGGCGATCCTGGGCTACGCGCTCTGGCGCAGCCATTTCAGCGGAGATCCCAAAGCTGTGGGGCAAACTCTCCTATTGAACGCGCGGAAGTATACGATCATCGGCGTGATGCCACCCGGCTTCGACTATCCGTTTCGGGCGCAATTGTGGACGCCGCTGGACATGTCCGCCAAAGGCTTGGGCTCGCGCGGCAACCATTCCTATAACGCTATTGGCAGGCTGAAGCCGGGCGTCGCGATCGAGAAAGCGCGGGCCGATTTGAAACTGATCGCAGCGCGCCTGGAAAAGGCCTATCCCGGCAGCAACCGCAAAGTCAGCGCGGTAGTGGTCCCGCTGCAGGAAGACATGATCGGGAAATCGCGCAGCTCCCTGGTGATGATGTTCTCGGCCGTGGGGCTGGTGCTGTTGATTGCCTGCGCCAACATCGCCAACCTGCTGCTTTCCAAAGCCGTGGCGCGGCAGCGGGAGATGGCGGTGCGGAGCGCCCTGGGCGCATCCCGCCCGCGCCTGGTGCGGCAACTCCTCACTGAGAGTCTGCTGCTTTCGGTGGTGGGCGGGGTCCTCGGATTGCTGCTGGGCTGGGGTCTGATCTCGCTCTTGCCCAAGCTCAAGAGCCTCCCGTTGCCGGATTGCAATGCCATCCAATTGAACGCCTCCGTGCTGGCGTTTACCTGCGCGCTGGCGGTAGTGACGGGCGCGCTGTTCGGGCTCGCACCGGCCCTGCACACGGCGCGTCCCGATCTACACGAAGAACTCAAGGGCGGAGCGGGAAGCTCCGTGAGCCCCGGACGTGGGCGGCGGCTGGTGAGCAACGTGCTGGTGGCGGGCGAGATTGCGCTCTCCATGGTTCTTCTGATTTCCGCCGGCCTGCTGCTCAAAGACTTCATGCGCGTGCGGAGCGTGGATATTGGGGTGCGGCGCGAGGGGGTGTGGACCGGCGCGATTCAGCTCCCGGAGGACACGTACAAAACCGACGGGCAGCGTGCCGCTTTCTCCGAGCGCCTCTTGGACCAGGCGCGGCGGATCCCCGGAGTCGAGACCGCTTCGTTGAGCAATCGCTTGCCGCTCGAAGGCGGCAGCAATTACTACATCCAGGTCCGCGGGCGGGTTACGGAACCCATGAGCGGGGCGCTGGTGGAGAGCCACGCCGTGACGCCGGAGTACTTCCATGCCATGGGAATCCCGCTGCTCAGAGGGCGCCTGTTCGAGCCGGCGGACGCCGAGCACTCGATTGAGCTCGACGCGCGCAGGCAGGCGGCGGGGGAGAAGCAAGTCAAGATCCCCCCCGCGGAGCGCACCCTGATGGTGTACGCGACCGTGATCAACCAAACCATGGCGCGCACCTTCTGGCCCAACGAAGACCCGCTGGGCCGCATGTTCGCCGGCGGCGACGGAGATGAAAACGGCCCATGGCGCCAGGTGATCGGGGTGGTGGGCGACGTCCGGCAATGGGGCTGCACCGAGAAGCCGCAGCCCGAAGCCTACAATTCGCTCTATGCCCCGCGCGGCATGTTTCTCGCGCTGCACACGCTGGTGCCTCCCGCGGCCGTCGCACCGGCGGTGCGCAGCGCGCTGGCGCGGATCGATTCCGGCCTGGCGCTCTACCGCGAACGGACCATTGACGACGTGGTGGATGACGATGCCCGGGGGCAGCGTTTCCTAAGCTCGCTGGTGGGCTCTTTCGCGGCCCTGGCCGCGCTGCTGGCGGCGGTGGGAATTTACGGAGTTCTCTCCTACGTAGTGACGCAGCGGACGCGTGAGATCGGCATCCGCATTTCGCTCGGCGCCACCCAGGGCCGGGTGCTCGGCGGAGTTTTGGGCGAGGGAATGCTGTTAGCGGCGGCGGGCTTCGTGGCAGGTGCGGCCGGCGCATTGGCCGCCGGGAGAATCATGGAAAGCCTGCTGCACGAAGTCACCCCGCGCGATCCGGCGATCTTCGCGGCTGCCACCGCGCTGCTGGCGGCGGTTACGCTGCTGGCCTGTTACATCCCCGCCCGCCGCGCCGCGCGCCTGGACCCGATTCGCGCTCTGCGCTACGACTGACGCGCGCCGGCTGCTGCTTTCCGCGCGACAATAGTCTACGAATGCGACCCTTTACGCTGGCAGGATTCCTGCTCGCGTCCGCCTGCTTGCATGCGGCCGAGCCCGCTCCGGTGCGAGTGGTGGTGGCGCAAGACGGCAGCGGCGATTTTCCCACCGTACAGATGGCCGTGGATCACGGATTCGATCGCGTGCTGGCGCCCACTACGGCGCGGTTGATCATCGAAATCCGCCCCGGCACCTATCACGAGCGGGTCCGCGTGCCGGAGGACCGGCCGCGCGTGATGCTCGTCGGCAGCAATGCCGCCAATACCGTGATCACCTACGACATGAGCGCCAAGCAGGCCGGGGGCACGTTTTTCAGCGCCACGGTGGATATCAACTCCGCCGAGTTCGAAGCCGAAAACATAACTTTCGAAAACTCCTTCGGCACCGGTTCGCAAGCCGTGGCGGTATCGGTGCATTCCGACCGGGCGGTATTCCGCGACTGCCGGTTTCTGGGCATGCAGGACACCCTCTATGCTGCCAGCGGGCGGCAGTATTACGTCCATTGCTACATCGCCGGCCACGTGGATTTCATTTTCGGCGATGCGGCGGCGGTGTTCGATCATTGCGAGATCCACAGCCGCGGGCCGGGTTTTATCGCGGCGGTGAGCCGCACCCTGCCCGAGGGGACGGGCGGTTTCGTCTTCCATCGCTCGCGGCTGACCGGCGAGCCGGGGTTGAAAGGCGTGTTTTTGGGGCGTCCGTGGCGCTTATATGCGCGCGTCGTCTACCTCGATTGCTGGATGGGCGAACACATCCGGCCGGAAGGATGGGACAACTGGAATAAACCGGAAGCCGAAAAAACCGCGTGGTTCGCGGAATATGGGTCGGAGGGACCCGGCGCGAAAGAAGCGGAACGCGTCCCCTGGGCGAAGAAGCTCACGGCGGCCGAAGCCGCGGCTTTCCGGCCGGAAGTGTTCCTGCGCGCGAGCGACGGGTGGAACCCGGTGGGCGCCAAGCCCGAGTAAGCGGGACCTAACTTCAAACGAGCTCGCCGAGTTTTTGTAATTCCAGAACCATATCGCCGCCGTCATCCACAAAGAAAGCCGGGGCGAAGCGGGCTCCCCAGCGAAACTCGTCATGCCGGTAGGAGTGGCGCGCGATCACGGTTTGGCTGAAGGTGTCGTCATAAGCCTTGACGAGGATCAGAATCTCGGCCTGCAAAGCGGCCAGGTCCCGCGGAGACTTCTCGAACAGCGGGCTTTGGCCGTCGATGGGGTGCACGATGGTCCAGGTGAGCGGCAGAAAGAGCACCTGCGGGCGTTCTAGAGTTAAGACATCGTAACGCCGGGTGGGTTTGCCACTTTTGTTTTCGACGGTCATCAGCAGAACCCGCGCTTCGAGTTCCATTAGGTTGTTCGAGCGGCGGTTCACCACGCGGAATTGCAGGCTCTGGCCATCCTGGTAGGGCGTCACCAGGGCGTTGTTGCTGAAACCGAGGCGCGCCGAGGGGCGTGAGACCCGGCCGAAGAGGAGACCGGTGGCCACCGCGAAACCCAGCACGCCGGTCAGGGCTTCGATCGCCGAAACCGAGTTGGCGGCGATGGTGTGGGGCGCGATGTTGCCATAGCCAACGGTGCTGAGCGTGTGCGCGCTGAAGAAGAAACAATCCAGGAAACGGCCCCAGGCGGTGGTCGCTTCCGCGCCCTGAAGCTGGTTGGGGCCGAGCGCAAAATAGATGGCGGCGAAGACCAGGTTGGCGGCAAGGTAGCCGAGAAACAGATACAGAAAGAACGCCGGCCATCGCATGTTGATCAGGTGCAGGTAAGGATGAAAATCGCGCCAGGTCACGCCGCGGCGGCGCACGTTGAAGTTGCCCTTCTTGTTGATGACGCGGCTGTATGGGGCGGTGAATTGCTGAGTGAGGCCGGGATCGAAGCTGGGTTTCTCCATAGAGATCTGATTCCGCCGGCCGGAGAAAGGGTGCACTGCCGGGCGGTTCACTCCAGGGGAGGCGGTTCCGCGGCGGGCGCCGCCAGGCCGTTCAGCCATTGGCGGAGCAGGGCTTCGGGGCTGGTTTTGAGATCCACCGGCTGGCTGTGGATTTCGCGGGCGTTCTCGAGTTCGACGGCCACAATGCCGGCGGCGGTGGGCCGCAGCTCCAAACGGCGGTCGCGGGCTTCGAGGCGCAGATTGCTACCCAGCCAGGCAATGTGGATTTTGGTGCGCAGGCCGTGGCCTACGCGCGCGCACTGTCTCAAAAGCTCCGCCGTATAAGGACCTTTCTTCAGCTCCTCGGCGAAAGAGGCCGAGGCCACCGCGGCCGCCCGCTCCCTGGCACGGGACTGCTCGCGGCGCGGACCGTCCTGGGATTCCTCCTGGCGCGATTCCAGGCTTTTCAGATTATTTTCGAGGTTGTCGAGAAAACTCATGTTCTAACAGTTTGACGGATGAGAAGCGCTTTTAGACACAAAAACCCAGACACGCAACCACCGGTTTCGCCGCGCACGGGCCGCCGGGAGTACCATAGACCCCATGCCCGGTACCGCGCGCGAGCGCCTCACCACACTGCGCAATGGACTTCTGCGATTGCACAAACACCTGCTCGATTCCGAGCGGGCGGCCTATGAGCGGGACGTGGCGCGCATTTCGTCCACCGGCCAGTACTTGAACCTGGTCTTGAACGACCCCTGGTTCGACTGGCTAAGAGAGCTTTCGCAATTCATCGTTCTGGTGGACGAGACGCTGGACCTGGAAGAACCGGCCGATCTGGCCGAGGCTCTCCGGCTGGCCGATCAGGCACGAGAGCTGGTAGCGCCCGCGGAAAACGGCCAGGGATTCGGCCGCCGGTATTGGGAGGCGATGCAGCGGGACGCGGGCGTGGTGCTGGCGCATCGCGACATGATGCGGGTGTTCGGGCAATTGAGCGGCGAGTGATCCTGTTCCTTTAGCCGGGCACGCCAACCAACTCAGTCCCTTCAGCAACTGCCGCGGCCGCCAGTTGGGCATCCAAGGTCGCCACCGGTATCCGTTCCCGCTGCGCCAGCTCCAAGTACGAAGCATCGTAGACCGATAAGCGATGAGCGCGCGCAAGCTTTAAAACGGCGGCTTCCTCCGGCTCACGATCCACGCGGATCCGCAAGCGGGAAAGCTCGCGAAGAAAACTGTTTGTGCCCGACTCCGTGATCCGATTCCGGCGCTCGTTCACCACAAGAATATTGCGGACCTCAAACCACCAGAGGCTCGGGACCACGGCGTCTTCGATCCGTACTCTGGCTAATGCCGCGCACGCGCGAGGGTCTTGTTCATCTGGAAACGCCCAGCAGGCGGTAATCGATGCATCCAGCACAAACGGCATCAGTACTTACGCCCCTCCTCTCGCGCCGAAATCAACTCCTCGACCGTGACCTTGCCGTTTCGCTCCCGAAGAGCGCGGATGTTCGCAATAGCTTTGTCGACTTCTTCTTGCCGCCGATCCACCTCAGGCACGATCCTCGCGATGGCGCGCCCGTGGCGGGTGATCACCAGCGTTTCGCCTCGCTCCACATCGTCGAGCAGCTGAGGCAAATGGGCTTTAGCTTCGGAAGCCTGAATCTCACGCATATTCGTTTCTGACCATCCGTTTTGACTAGTCTAATATTAGCAAGGCGGAAGTTGTCCTGGCTACGACACTGATCTACTCGGCCGTTTCAGCGCCGGCACAGCCGGACAACTTCATCGGCGATGAGGTGAAGCGGCAGCACGCGTTCCACCCCGCCCAGGCGAATGGCTTCCGCCGGCATGCCGAAGACCACACAGCTGGCTTCGTCCTGGGCGAGGTTGGTCGCGCCGGCTTCCTTCATCTCCAGCATGCCGCGTGCGCCGTCGTCCCCCATGCCGGTCATGATTACCCCTACCGCGTTCCTGCCGGCATACCGCGCGGTGGAGCGGAACAGCACGTCCACCGAAGGGCGGTGCCGGCTTACCAGAGGCCCGTCCCGGACCTCCACAAAATAACGGGCACCGCTGCGCTTCAGCAACAGATGGCGGTTGCCGGGCGCGATCAGGGCCTGACCGCGGATCACGGAGTCGTTGTTGGCCGCTTCGCGGACGTTGATGCGGCAAATCTGGTCCAGGCGCGCGGCGAAGCTGGCGGTGAACTTCTCGGGCATATGCTGCACGATCACTACACCCGGCGCGTCGGCTGGCAGTGCCTCCAGAAATTTACGCAGCGCCTCGGTGCCGCCGGTCGAAGCGCCCACTGCGACAACCTTGTCCGCGGTCTCGATCAGGGCGTGGAACTTCGATTTGGCAAGAACCGCATCGGCCGTCAGCTTGGGCGCCACGGAACGCTGCTCGGGCGCTGGCGAACGGCGCTTGCGGGTCCCCGCGCGGGCGGCTGATTTCACCGTATCGCAAATCCGAATGCGCGATTCCCGCAGAAACTCCCGTGTGCCCAGCTTGGGCTTGGTGATGATTTCCACCGCGCCCCGCTCCAGGGCGGCCAGAGCCGTGTCGGAATTCTTGTCTGTCAGGCTCGAGCAAATCACCACCGGGATCGGATGCTGCGCCATGAGCTTCTCGAGAAAAGTAACGCCGTCCATGCGCGGCATTTCCACGTCCAGGGTGATGACGTCGGGCTCTTGTTGTTCGATGCGCGCCACAGCTATATATGGATTGGCGGCTGTTCCCGTCACCTCAATTTCCGGATCGCTCTCCAGCACCTCTTTGAGGCTCTGGCGGACGGAGGCCGAATCGTCCACGATGAGAACTCGAATTTTGCGGTCTTTCTCCATCTGGCGCGTTCCCTAGTGCAGTTTGCGATAGATGGACAGCCCTTCCTGGCGCAGAGGCACGCTCAGTCCCATCAGCGACTCGGAGCGGCCCACAAACAAATATCCGCCGGGCTGAAGATTCCGGCAGAGCTTGTTCACAACGGTTTCCTGCGTGGGTTTGTCGAAATATATCATCACGTTGCGGAAGAAAATCACGTCGGACATCGCTTTGAGAGCGTACGTCCGGTCCATGAAGTTCAAAC
>Ga0326728_10001924_pt1 | contig 71121 bp, 60 predicted proteins | sample MB3enrmetagenome_FD_207602 | JGI IMG/M metagenome (GOLD analysis project Ga0326728, IMG submission 207602) | Lab enriched peat soil microbial communities from McLean, Ithaca, NY, United States - MB31MN | ecosystem: Environmental > Terrestrial > Soil > Wetlands > Peat | place: USA: New York... | reverse complement strand
CAACGTCCCAGGGAGGAGGCGGAGCCTACTGACTACACGGGCCTAAAAATTGGGGCCATTTTGGCTCCAGTACTTCTTGTCCTTATTTACTTGGGGAAAGCAGACATGGGCCTTACTGCTTTCATCGTCTTAGGAATGATGGTGTTTGCCATTAAGCTCCGATGGAGATTGCGGAAGCACGCCTGGTTCTGGGCGACTATCGTTTTGATACTTGCTCTCCATGTCCCATTGTTTTATTTCGTTCGATGGCCCGATAGCAAAGTTCCAACGATTGCTTATTCGCTGCCAATAGGAATTGCGGACTTTCTGATCATAATGGGCGCTCTAGGACTCGCAGAGAAATTCTTCTTAAAAGATTCGACTTCTAAGAGTGAAGAAGAATAACCCAGCCGGAGGCCGATCTTTGGGGCGGCCTTGGCGGGTTGTCCGGGTCTCAGAGAAGCTTTTTCGCCGTGATCGAGGGTGCCTCATAGACCGCCCTGAGGAAGATCGAAAGATCTGTATCCTGAGACCCGGAAAATCGGGGGACAGACGGGACGGTCCCGTCGCGCCAGGAATTTCGCTGAAGGTGGGTCCGATTTGACGCAGGTTACCGAGGCGTCTCGTAGGGCTCGGCGCGCAACAGGTTCGCGAGGATTCCGCGCTCATCTGGACTGAATTGGCTCTGGTAGCGTGCCGAGTTGAGCACCGTGTCGCGCTGATCGAGGGGCACGGATCGCAAATCCTGGAAGGCGCGCTTTACCACGGCCTGCCGATCGGGCGGGAGCGCCATAAAGCTGCGGCCCGCTTCCCGAACCTGCATCTGCTCCTGTGGCGACATGCGTTCCAGCATTTCGCTGCGCGCAAGGCGGCGCTCGCGCTGGTCTTCCGGCAGCTGATTCAGTTGGTGCAACTGCTGCACCAGGCGTTGCTGGGTTGCCGCGGGCAGGCGGTTGAAGCTGGGATCGTTGCGCAGCAAACGTTCCTGTTCCTGTACGGGAAGACCCTGATGCCGGTTGAGCCAGTCGCCTAAATGTCCGGGAGGTGCGGCGCCGGGGTACGTATTTCGATACGTGTTTTGATACGTGTTTCCCTGGCGATTCTCATTGGGGTAGGCCGGGCGAGCATCGTTCGGCGCCGGAGTGCCGGGCCGCCCGCCATAGACCGGGCCTGCGGGCACTTGCCGTTGTGCCCCGTTGTATTGCGGAGCTGGCTGATACGGCCTTTGCTGATTCTGGTAGGGTCGCTGCTGTTGGCTCGGCCTAGGTTGATTCTGATTGCGGCGTTGTTGGTTCTGAAACCGCTGCTGATTCTGGTACTGCCGCTGATTCTGTTGTCGGTTCCGGCGGCCTTGCAACTGGGCATAACGGAACTGCCCCTGCGGAGCGCGACGGTCAAGTCCGCGCTGGCCAGGAGCCGTGACAACGCTCAGGCAGAGGAACAGGACTGCCCCGGCTATTGCCGCCGGACGCATTCTTTCCGCGTTGGAAGTCCAGTTCACGAGTCTTTCTCCCGGCAAGCGGCCGAAATGTAAATCCTTCAATCTCCGTTCTGGTTGTTGGTGAGCGCTTCCATCTGATCCAGCACCTGCGCATTGCTATCCAGCGTTTGCAGATCGTGAACCACGGCAGCATTCTGGGCAGCCGGTTGTGGAGGCTGCATAATGTCGGTGACGCTAAGATAAGTGCCACCGCCCACAAGCAACATGACAGTCAGCGCGACGGCCGCCAGCGGACGCGCATGCAATCCCGGCCCATAGGCTAGAGTGGCGCGCAGCCGCGCGATAGTCCCAGCCAACCATCCAGCCGCAGGGGCCTCGCGCTCTTCACGCATCCTGGCCCCAAGCCGGGTAAGGAAATAGGGGCTCGGCACGGGAGCCTTCCAGGCATCCAGCATCTGCATGGTCGCCTTCAGCTCTTCGAGCTCGCCCTGGCAACGCTCACACTCCGCAACATGCGCTTCAACCTTGGCAGAAGCCGGGCCAGGATCGAGCAGCATTCCAGCCAGCTCAGCATCCATTCCCGCGCAATTTGTTTTCATCCGTTTCATCATCGCCACCCCATGTTTCCGCCGGTCGATTTCCCGTTTTGAGGCTCCGGCCTCTTTTCACTCATGCCTTCAAACAAAATCCTTCAGTTTGTCCCGCAGAGTCTGGTAAGCGCGAAAGAGCAGCGATTTGGTCGCCGATTCGCTCAACTTGAGCACTTCCCCGATCTCTCGGTAACCCATCCCCTGGTACTTGTGCATCAACACAGCCGTCCGCTGTCTCTCGGGCAGCGCCATCACGTGACGCCGAATCGCGGCCATGCGCTCATCGCTCAGCAACTGCTGCTCCGCCGTCGGCTCATCGTCAGCCACATCGGGAGTCGTGCCCGTCTCCTCGTCCGGCTGATCCAAATACACTGTTTGCGCCGCCCGTTCATGCCGGGTGTCGCGCGCGTGGTTAACCGCCAGGTTGGTCGCGATCCGGTAAAGCCACGTCGTAAATCTGGCTTCGGCCCGATAGCTGCTTCTCGCCCGGTAGACGCGAAGAAACACTTCCTGGGCTAACTCTTCGGCAACGGCCTGGTTCCCGACCATCCGGTACAGGAAATGAATCATCGGCCGGTGGTACTTTTGCGCCAGGTAATTAAACCCGGCTTCGTCGCCCTCGGCCACGCGCAGCATAATGGCAGCGTCGCTTTTGGGGTCCAGTTCGTCCCTCAAACCCGTACGTGGCTCGCCCGGCCGAAGAGCCGCGCCCGCACCCAACGCCGGACCGTTAAGGACCATCGTTGCCATATCTTCTGAAACCCCATCCGGGCCGGAAGGTTGCGCCTCGTAACCGGTTTCCTCGCCTGAATTTCCGTCCTGGGAGCCCTCATCCCCGGCCCCTGGCTGCGAACCCTGTGACAGGGCGTCGGCCCGGGCTAGGCCGGAGGGCAATCGGGAGCCGTCTGCGCCGAAAAAAAGCCCTAAAACAGGCCGCAGCACCGCTTCCCCTTCTGACGGGAGCTCGCTCTCCGTGCGAATTGAACGCGCTCTCCTGAGCATGTTTCCGAGCATGGGCTGCTGGGCTCCTGGCACCTCGCGCTGCCCGTGGCGAAACTGCAGCCGGCAGCTCGGTGCGGTTTGGCCGTAAAGCCCTGCTGGTGTTACTCTACCCCATGGGATGGCCTTTTTTTGCGCAGGTCCTGTCGACGCGAACCTGAAACGGTTCTCCGGATGGAATAAAGCGCGAAAATGACCTCCCGCTGTGGCTGCTTTCCTCAGATTTCAAGGGGAGAAGCGCTTGGCGAACTCCTTCCGATGCCTTTTCTGGGCGCTTAACTCAGCGGTAGAGTGTCACCTTCACACGGTGGAAGTCGTAGGTTCGAATCCTACAGCGCCCACCATCCTTCGCGAAGCGAAGGATGTCGCGCCGGCTCGGCTCGCCGCAGCCCTGGCGCAGGCTGTAGCGATCGCCAAGGCGGATTGCTCTCCACCCTAGTTCGCCTGCTTGTAGAACGCCTCTCCATCGAGCGTGAAATATCCACTTGACAGGTACAGAAAATCCACTACCATATGGTTGTGGATAGATTGGGTACAACATTTGCGGCTTTGTCCGATCCAACCCGGCGGGCGATGATCGAGCGCCTCTCACATGGGCCTGCCTCTGTGCATGGATTGACGGAACCGTTTGCACTCTCGCAGCAGATGATTTCAAAACATATTGCCTACCTGGTGCGGGCACGGATTGTGATCAAGACGAAGCGTGGACGAGAGAGTCTGTGCACGCTTAGGCCAGATGCGATAAAGACAGTCAGCGACTGGGCTGCTTATTATCGCCGATTCTGGGAAGAGAGTTTCGACAAGCTGGATGTGGTGGTGAAACAAATGAAAAAAAAGGAGGTCAGAGATGACAAGAACAGTTAACGAGACGGACCGGATGGTGGTCACAAGAGTTTTTGATGCCCCACGCGAACTGGTTTGGAAGGCGTGGACAGAGCCGAAATATGTGATGCAGTGGTGGGGGCCGAAGGGCTTTACTGCGCCTGTTTGCAGGATGGACTTTCGCGTTGGAGGAAAATCTCTCTGCTGCATGAAGGCGCCGGATGGGCAGGAGTTCTGGAATGCGATTGAATACCACGAGATTGTTCCGTACGAGAAGATCGTCTCCTCCATGTACTTTGCCGACTCCAAGGGAAACAAGGTTGAGCCTGAGGCATATGGAATAGAACATGAGGCCATAGACGGTGCGTACGACGTGACCATCTTTGAGGATCTCGGGAACGGCCAGACGAAACTCACCCACATTGGAAATGAACCCATGGAGAGCGCAAGGAATAGCGGGCAATTGGAGGGCTGGAACCAGATACTCGATAAAGTTGCCGCAGTTGTTGCGGGGCTGGCGCAGGCGAAATAAGAGGTTGGCGGGTGGCCCATTCTAGTGTCTTTGGGCTCTCGACCTTGCACGGCACGGGGTGCCCCGTCCTAACTTGTTAGGGCGGGAACCGAAGGCTCAACCGTCACAGACCGTGGGCGGGTGGTGCAGGTCTCGGGAAGCAAACTCTCCACCGCCGCGAGGGGTGCCCCAGGTCCAGAGCCCCACGGACAGCTCTTGGTCCGTGGGGTGGAGATCTCGCTCTTGAGACCTGGGACACCGCTCACATCCACCAGGGCGGGTGGCCCTTCCCATCTCAGCGACATGTGTTCTCCCTGAAATGAGGGTGCCCCGCCCTGACTTTACTAAAGGTTTCGCGGCTGCGGCGACGTAGTCCCCGGGCAAACGCAAGATGCGGATACAAGCCGATGTTCACTGAGCAAGCGTGGCGGACTCGCGCCTTGAGTTCGATTCGGTTAACGTATTAACCAATGAAACTCTTCTTCTGCGCTATTCTCCTGCCATTCACCATGAGTGCTGCCGCGCAAAATACCGTTCAATTCGATGTCAACGCGGCGCAGCGGTTTGCGAATCTCGCCCTCGCCTGCGTACACAAGGAGTATCCAAACCACATCAGCCACACGCTGAACAGCGATGCGGATGTGGCGCCGCCCCGAAAACTGACGCCTGCATTTTATGGCTGCTACGACTGGCATTCCTCTGTGCACGGGCATTGGCTCCTCGTTCGGTTGGTCAGGACTTTTCCGAACGCCCCGTTCGTTCAGAGTGCGCGCGACGCGCTGCAGCAAAGCCTCACCGCGGAAAACATCACGCAGGAAGCCGCATATCTCCGGGGAGAGGGACGCGCCAGTTTTGAGCGTCCGTATGGGTTGGCATGGCTTCTTCAACTGGCCACGGAACTGCGGGAGTGGAATGATCCGCAGGCCAAGGACATGGCCGCCAATTTGCGTCCCCTTGAGGAAGTCGTATTGGAACGTCTGAACAACTGGCTTCCGAAGCTCTCCAATCCTGTACGAATCGGCGAGCATGACCAGACCGCTTTCGCGCTGGGTTTGATGTTCGATTATGCGCGCAGCAGTGGCGATCAGAAATTTGCCGAATTGATCGTGTCCAAAGCGAAGCAGTTCTACCTCGGCGACAAGAACTGCCCTCTGAACTACGAGCCATCCGGCGAAGATTTCTTGTCACCCTGCCTCGGCGAAGCGGACCTCATGCGGCGTGTCTTGCCGAGCCACGAGTTTGCACGCTGGCTTCGCACCTTCATGCCCCAAATTCCCACGTCGGGCAATCTTGTGTGGTTGCAGCCCGTTGTGTCGCCCGATCCAGGCGATCCCAAGCTTGCTCATCTAGATGGGCTCAATCTCAGCCGGGCATGGATGCTGGAGGGTATCGCTCACGCTCTGCCGAGGACCGACACTCGGCTGCCATCAATCATGGCAACTGCCGAGGCGCACCGCCGGGCTGGTTTGGCGGCTGTGACGGGGAAGCATTACGAGGGTGGACACTGGCTGGGAAGCTTTGCAGTCTATCTGGTTACCAAGCGAGGCATTTCAACCGAGCCCTAAAAAGCTTTCAATGCAGCACGAGATGGGGTGCCCCGTCCTAACTTGTTAGGGCGGGAACCGCGGGCCTCAGCCGTCACAAGAACCCCGGGCCAGACGGCACGTTCCCCAAGGTCCCGCCGGAACTCGCCCCCTCATTTCGCTTGTCAAGAGTCCGCACTCCCCTTTAACCCTTCCGCGCCCCACCTAACTCTTTCCCCCTCCATCTCCTACGCCCTCACAAATAAATCCCCCAAGTTTGCCGATTAAATCGCCTAATTCGCTAGCCTTGATGATGAAAGGAAGATCCTCAGTGACATCCAAAACCATCGCCGCGTGCACCGTCTGCCAGAAGCCAAAACACGCCGGAGAGGGCCGTCCCGGCGCCCCAAAAAACGCCTGCTCGAAACGGGGAAAAATAATTAAATAAAAAAATAAGCACATTTCGCCTAATTTTCGCTATATAACCCATTTAGAATCAACAAAGCGTTCCAAAAACAATCGCAAAAATGCGTCAAATTCCGTCGTATTTACGCCAAGCAACTCCTTTGGAATCAACACGCAATCGGCTCTTTCGCAAACCGCGCATTTTCACTCCCTAACTGCCTCATTCCTTTACTCTTGTTTCACTTCTTTCACTTCTTTACCCATTCACTCCTTCACTCTTTCACTCACGCGCTTTGCCGCGCAGCCCCAAGTCCACGATCCACCGTCCTCGATCCGCCGTATTTGGGTTACCTCGCCGTTTCAGATATATTTGGCACGCTGCGTTCTTGCGCCGCGATTGCAATCTGAATCGGGCAAGCGCATATCCGCCCCGGGGCAGATACGACTTCGCTCCGGCGTCGGAATTCGAAGCAAAGAGGAACCTTGTGAAACGATTCGTTCATGTTGTTGCATTCATCATTGCTGTAGCGGTAGCCGTTCCGGCTATTGCAAAGGGAGAAACGAAGATGGCGGTTTTTGGAACGATGCCGGACGGAACCAGCGTCCCGATCTACACGCTGACCAGCGGGCAGATTGAAGTAAAAGTCACGGCGTACGGAGCGCACCTTGTGAGCGTGAGGGCTCCGGATCGCTCGGGAAAGATGGCGGATGTTGTTCTTGGGTACGATTCGCTTGCAGGTTACCTGGCCGATAACAAGACCTACCTGGGCGGTATTGTCGGGCGCTACGGAAACCGGATCGCCGGCGGAAAGTTCACCCTCGATGGCAAGACCTATCAGATTCCGACTAATGATGGCCCGAATGCGCTGCATGGCGGACCCAAGGGATTCAATCAATACGTCTGGAAGTCCGAGGAGATACCCGGCGGTGTCGAGTTCACGCTCGTCAGTCCCGACGGTGATATGGGATTTCCTGGAACTCTGACTGCGAAGGTACGCTATACGCTCAAGGGCGATACCCTGCGCATCGATTACACCGCGACCACCGACAAGCCCACGGTGGTGAACCTGACCAACCATGCGTACTACAACCTGCACGGCGACGACCAGGGCAACATCCTCGACCTGAAGATGGAGCTCAACGCCGACCGGTTCACCCCGGTCGACAAGACGTTGATCCCGACGGGCGAATTGGCTCCGGTGGCCGGCACGCCGCTCGACTTCCGCAAACCGGAAGTGATTGGCGCGCGCATCGGCGATGACTACCCGCAACTGAAGATCGCCGGCGGCTATGACCATAACTGGGTGGTGAACGGCAAGCCCGGCACACTGCGGCTGGCGGCGATCGTCACCGATCCCGTGAGCGGACGGAAGCTGACCGTGGAAACGACGGAACCCGGTGTGCAGTTCTATTCAGGCAACTTCATGGATGGATCGTTCACCGGCCGCCACGGCGTGAAGTACACCAAGCACGCCGGCCTCTGCCTCGAGACGCAGCATTTTCCCGATTCGCCGAACCATCCTGATTTTCCGACGACGACTTTGAACCCGGGCCAGACGATGCACTCGACGACGACGATCACGTTTGGTGTTGTGAAGTAGAACGGCTTCTTTTGTCCTGAGGAATTGGGGTGCCCCGTCCAAGCTTCGCTTGGGCGGGATTGCACGGGTTCAAACTTTACACGAAAGAGCTAGAAGCTAGAAGCTGAAAGCTAAGAGCTGAGATCTTTGAACCAACCAAGCCCCGCCGATGTGTTGCCTGCGGGGGTATACTCGCAGCCAATCCACCCGTTGTAGCCGAGCTCATCGATCAGCTTGAAGAGGTACTCATAGCGCACTTCGCCGGTGTCGGGCTCGTGGCGCTCAGGCACTCCAGCAATCTGGAAGTGGCCCACGCGCGTTTGCTTCGCGTCCGCGAGGTACCTGCGAATCCTGATTGCCAGGTCGCCTTCTTCCACCTGGCAATGAAACAGGTCCATGAGGATTTTGAGATTGGGAGCGCCGACTTCCGCAGCGATGGCGTGTGCCTCTTCCTGGCGATTGAGAAAAAAGCCGGGTATGTTTCGTAACGCGATCGGCTCGATCAGCAAATCGACGCCTGCGGCTCGCGCCCGCTCCGCGGCCCACGCCAGATTCGCCGTGTACACGCCGAGCAGATGCGCGCGATCGGCTCCTTTGGGCGCAATGCCAGCCATCGCGTGGATCCTGGGGCTTTCCAAGGCGAGGCCGTACTCCAAGGCTAAGAGAAAACCGTCGCGGAATTCCTGCTCGCGGCCTGGCAATGCCGCGATGCCGCGCTCGCCGGCCTTCCAGTCGCCGGGAGGAGAGTTGAAGAGCACTTGGTGCAGGCCGTGCTCCTTGAGCTGTGCGGCAAGTGTTGCGGCCGGGTAATCGTAAGGAAAGAGATACTCGACAGCCTTGAATCCATCGCGCGCGGCGGCTGCAAAGCGATCGACAAAACTGTGTTCCGTGTACATCATCGTCAGGTTGGCGGCAAAACGAGGCATAACTTTCGCTCCGATTCTCAGGCGCTGTAAAGCGCCGCTACTTCGTAGTCATTCACCGAAGGGATCGTGAACTCCACTGAGTCGCCCTCCGCATGGAATGGAATGTCGCGTTCGGCGCGGAGCAGTTCGACGCGCGAGACGCGCCGGCCTGCGGGAAGCTTGAAGCGAACCTTCTGCGCCCCGATCGGATAGAAATCGCTGAACCAACCGTGATGCGCGTTGGGATTGGTGTAATTCAGAACGTGAATGGCGAAACCCGGTTCCGTCTCCCATGCGAAAACTTCGACCAGTCCTTTGCCCTCCACTGTAACTGGAGCCGCCTCGCCGGCAACCCAGCGAATCGAGTTCACAAGCAGACGGCTCAGATCGCGTTGGCCCGATAGCCACATGGTTGGCTCAATGTCGCCGGGGAAGTAGGCGAGACGACTCGCGCCGCGCTCGCGCAGCACCACAGCCGGTTCATTCGTCTGCGGAATCGGCGGATAGGAAAGCTCCGGCGGATAGGCTGTGTAACCGGGTACGATGGTCAGCACAGGATTCTCGACGGGCTTCAGTGGCAAACGAAACTCCGCGCCCGCAATCCAGTGCGTATCCGTGAAGCCATCGAGAACCGGGTGTGGCCGCTCGATGCGCGCCATGTAAGGATTCGCGTTTCCCAACCGGCCGATGACGGGACCCGCCGCGTGAATTCCGAAAACATCGGCCAATCCGAAATCAGCGCGACGCTCATTCCGCTCGGTGTACATGCTGGTTTCAAAAGTAGCCAGCAGCGAACCGCCATGGTTCACATAGTCACGCAGTTGCTGGCATTGCTCATCGCTCAGCAGGGCAATGTTGGGAAGAACGATCGCGGCATACTTCCTGATTCGCTCCAGTTGTAGCCGGTCTTCGTGAATGAAGTCGAAGAGGAATCTGCCTTCGAGTAGCGCGGAATAAATCGCATCCGTATACAGTTGCATCGATACGTCTCGCGGCGGCTCGTAGAAGAGCTGCGTCCGCTGTCCCATCACCACGCCGATATTGGCGATGGTGTTCTTGTTCACCCAGTGCGCGTCGTGTCGCGCCGTCCACAGGAAGTAGTCGCGGCCGATCTTCTTCCACCGCAGATCTTCGCCAAGGCCATTCTCTCCGCCCACGACGTGATAGTACGGAACCATGCCGCTGGCCAGAGTTTGGCTGGTCCAGATCACCGCTTCAGCAGCCGACTTGGTCACTTCGCGCCAGCGAATCGGCCCTGTCGTGTACGCGCCTGTCAGGTTAGTGGCCATCTTGCCGTCGAGCACAGCGTTGCACACGCGTCCCTGCTGAGCCGCGCCCCACACCGGCGCGTCCCCCCTGTTGCGGCCCTGATTGTCGCCTTGGAACCACTGGCTGAATTCGCCCAGTCGCGCGAGGTTCGGAGTCGAGTGCACGCCGCCACCCATATTGGTGATGTAAAAACTCGATGCCTTCTTTTCCTTCGCAATCGAATCGTAGAGCTTCCACAGATACGTGAATCGCTCGTTGAACTTATCCCAGTAGGCGGGCGTCTTGGGCGGGGGCAGGGTTCGGCACACATCGCAATAGCAGACCGGCAGCGTGAACGACGGCCAGCCGTTCGTGTAGTGCGCATCCATGTCATAACGGGAGTTGACCTCGCGCATGACAGCCGGAAAATAGTCGGTCATGTATGTCGAAAACATGCAGGTTTGGAAAAGCTCGGGTGCTTCTGCTGAAGCAAGCGGCTGGCCCTTTTCGTCGCGCATAAACCATTCAGGATTGGCAGCCAGCGCATCGCCCCAATTCAGATCGGGGCTGTAGCGCGCCACCGCGCGCAGTCCGCGCTTCTTCGCCGCTTCAAGCAGTTCACCAGTGAAATCGCGGCCATTCAGATATTTCCCGTGTCGATGGAAAGGAACTTTGCTGGGATAAAACGCAAGGATCCCTGTGATGCTGATAAAGACCGCGCCCACCTTCGCGCTCGACCAGTAGTCAGCCCATCCTTCGATGTCGAACACCGCCGGATCATGCTCGGTGAAGTTCGTCTGCCCAATGCGGCGCAGAGTCTTCTGCCAGGGCAGGTCCGCATCGGCCGAATGCGATGGGGATGATTCCGTGCCCGCGGCCTCTGCGGGCTGGGCCAAAGCAAATGAATCTCCCGCGCGAACCAGCGGCACAGTTGCCGCAGCAGTTTTCAGGAATCTGCGCCGATCCATGGTAACCATGACCTCCGTTGCAATCGATTTCGGTGAATGACGTTGGAAAGAACGGGCGCTACTTTCCGTGCGCGCTCAACTCATCCAGCACTTTCTTCAAATCGTCGAGTTTCTGCCCGGCCTCGGCCAGTTTGCCCTCCGAGGTCAGGCGCTGATAGTCGGCGAAGTCTTGGCTCGCCTGGCTAATGAGCGCGCTCTGGCTCGCGGTGGGCTGCGCCGTGCCGCCAGGCACAGTCGCCCCTGTCCCATTCCCTGTCCCGGTCGAGGTCTGCGGCGCCTCGCCGCCTGAGAGCGTCGGCGCTTCGGCTCCAAAGAGCGATCCAAGTGCCGCTTCGAAAGTGGGACCGTAGGCCAGACGATCCTGCAGCGCCAGCACCACCAACCGCAGCTCCGGCATGGGGCTCTGCGCTGCTTGAAGATAGATTGGCTCGGCGTAAAGCAGCGCCTGGCCACACGGGATCACCAGAAGATTGCCGCGGATCACGTGTGAGCCCTGCTGATTCCACAGTGTGAGCTGGCCGGAAAGTTGGGCGTTCTGGTCGATGCGTGCCTCAATCTGCTGCGGGCCATCGACGAGCCGCGTTTTGGGGAAATCGAAGACCACCGCTTTGCCGTAATTGGCGCCGTCGCTGCGCGCGGCGATCCAGCCGATCAGATTGTTGCGATTGATGGGAGTGAAAGGCAGAATCTCAACGAACTCGAGGCCGCTGGATTCCCCTGGCAGAGTCATCAGCACGAAGTTCGGTTGCATCTCCTGTGAGGATTGGTCGCCCTGGCTTGAACTGATTTGCGAGGCCACGCTCCACTGGTCTTCGCGGTTGTAGAACACTTCGGGGTCGGTCATGTGGTAAAGGCCGTACATCTCGGCTTGTTTGCTCAGGAGCGTTTCCGGATAGCGAACGTGCGCGCGCAGCCACGCAGGCATGGTGGACGCATCCTTGAACAATCCCGGGAAGATGCCTCGCCACGCAGCCAGAATGGGATCTTTGTTGTCGAACACGTAGAAGGTGACTGTGCCGTCGTACGTGTCCACCACAGCCTTCACGCTGTTGCGAATGTAGTTGACGGGTTGGTTTTCCAGATTGACCGGCGCGGAGTATGGATAGGTTGCGGAAGAAGTGAACGCGTCAACGACCCAGGAAAGACGTCCGTCTGCGCCCACCACAATATAGGGATCGTGATCGAAGGTCAGGAACGGCGCCAAGGTGGAGACTCGCAACAGCACGTTGCGCCGCATCAGCAGGCGGCTTTGCGGCGTGATGTCGTCGCTGAAAGGAACCTTCGTCAGGTCGCCACGGTCGAAGGCGAGTAGCGCGCGGCGCAGGAAGCCGCCCATCTCAATGCCGCCGGTGCCGTCATAAAAGGAAAGATTGTTGCTCTGACCCTGCGGATAATTGAATTCCTGCTGGTGCGTCTTCACGTACACGTCAGTGTTGGTCAGTTCGCCGAAGTAGATCTCTGGGCGCGTCACCTGGATTCCCGGCACAGTGCTTTGCACGGGCATATTACTAAGGTAGAGAACCGGCAGGCCCTCCGACGAGAAGCCGTTCACCGGATTCATCGTGATGCCGTAACCGTGGGTGTAAATGAGCTTGTCGTTGATCCAGTTGCGGCTGCTCTCAGGCAGCTTGTCAACGTTCAGCTCGCGCACCGCGAGCATCACCTGGCGCAACGAGCCGTTGATCTGATAGCGGTCAATGTCGATGTCGGGGAAATCGTAGTATGTGCGGATCTCCTGCACCTGGCGCAGCGTGTCCTGGAGCGCGCTCACATCCCAAAGGCGGATATTGTCGAGCGTGGCCTGATTGTGTTCGGGATCAACAGCGGCGACCGTCGTTTCGGCGGGAAACTCGCGCTGCGCAAAACTATCGAGGCCATATGCCTGCCTCGTCATGGCGATGTTGTAGGCGATGTAAGGCTTCTCGCGGTCGAGCTGGTTTGGCTTGACGATGAACGTACTCACATACCACCCGGCGAGCCCGGCTACAACGTAGCAGAAGATCGCGGGAGCGATCCCCGCGAGGAGCCAGCGTGCCCGTGGCTGCATGACGCCGCCGGCGATCGCAATCACTGCGCCCAGCACCAATGCAACGCTGATAAACAACATCCCGATGAGGGTGATATGCGCATCGGTGTACGTCACGCCGTCGAAGATCGTGTGCTCTTCGAAGAGCAGATCGAAGCGGCCAACATACTCACGGATGGCCAGCGCAAAAAGCAGAAAACCGCCGGCGATCGAGACTCCGCGCAAGGGCAGGGAAGCGGCCCCGCCAAAGCGCCCACCAAATGCGCGCCCACCACCCGCGGCGATGAGGAAGAGCACGGCAAGAACGCAAACGATTACCGCCAGTGTCAGCAGCCATCCCGCGATCATTTCCCACGCCGGAAGCGTGAAGAGATAAAAGTTGAGCGGCCGACCAAAAATGGGATCGGTGACAGTAGCCACACGTGGCGCGTACCGGTAAAGGGCCAGCGTTGGCCACTGGGCCTCCATCGCGAAGCCGGTTACGAGCGAAATCACGAGCGCGGCAACGACGGCGATGGTGCGCAGAAATTTCTTGATCGGCAGCTCGATCGGCCGGCCGCCAAAAAAGATGGTGTGCGTGTCAGGCAGATCGGCGGCATGGCTGTGTCGCAGCGCGAAAAACGCAGCGAGCAAAATGAAGAAGGTCAGCGCCGCGAATACCGCGAAGGTTCCCCATTCGAGGCCGAAGCTCTTCCAAAAAACGCTTGCGTAGCCGAGCGAGCCGAACCAAAGCAGATCAACCCAGTAAGAAACGGCGGTTCTGCCGCCGACGAAGATCAGGATGACGATGGCGAGGAGGAGATAAATCGCAAGGCGCGGGCTCTGCCGTTTTCCGCGCATCGGCCAATCAATCGTTTCGGGCATTTTTCACCCCACTCAGGCGATTTGTCCGCCCTGAGTTACCCAAGAATTGTACGCGGTCGAGTAGGGAGGCTGCTGCGAGCCGCAGCACGCGTGTCGGAATTAGATCAACTCATTGCGCCCGGTGATGCTCAGCTCTTTCACGATCTTACCCACATCCTGCGAGTGGTCGCGGTGAGCGATCAGCAGTGCGTCTTCAGTATCCACGATCACCAGGTTCTCCACGCCGACGAGTGCGACAAATTTTTTGGGGCTGAAGATGTAGTTGTCGCTGGCCTCGATGGAGATGTGCCCAGTGGTATCCGCCACGTTGCCTTCGGCGTCGCCGCGCAGCCGCGTTTCCACCTGATACTCGTAGAGTGAAGCCCATGAGCCGAGGTCGTTCCAGTTAAACTCCGCGGGAATGCAATACAGGTGGGAGAGATGTTCACCTTTCGCGGATCGCGGCTCCAGCACGGCATAGTCGACTGAAATGTTTTCGCATTTGGGATACGCGGCGCGGAAGACCTCATCGAACTCAGGCGTGCCCCAGGCGGCGGCAATGGCCTCAAGCAGCGGAGCCGTCTCCGGCACATGCTCGCGCACGGCGTTAGCAAGCGTCCTCGCCGACCACAGAAACATGCCTGAGTTCCAGTAGTAATTTCCCGCAGCTACAAACTCCTCGGCGCGATTCTGGTTGGGCTTTTCAATAAAGCGCCGCACATGCAGCGCCTGGTCGTCCTTGGTCAGGTCGCCGGTTTCAATGTAGCCATAACCGGTTTCGGCGCGGAACGGCTCAATGCCGAGCACCACGATATTCTCGCCTGCCGCGGCCACTGCGATTCCCTTTTGCAGCGCCTTCAAAAAGCGCGGCTCGTCGGAAATGACGTGGTCGGAAGGGAATACTCCGAGCACCGCGTCGGGGTTTTCGCGCTCGATGAGAAAGGCTGCCAATCCGCATGCCGGCGCCGTGTTCCGCGCCACCGGCTCCTGCACAATCTGTGCCGCGGGCAGTCCGGGCAACTGGTCCGCGATCTCGTGAGACAGATACTCGTTGGTGATGATCCAGGTCTTGTCTAATCCCGCCAACGGCTTCAGCCGCTCGACAGTCTGCTGGATCATGGAACGCTCCCCGTCCAGGGCCAGAACCTGCTTGGCGTGGGCTCGCCGCGAACGCGGCCAGAACCGCGTACCGCTCCCCCCGGCCAGAATCACGGGTCGAAAATCGATTTGGTCTTTCATTCGAACAACCATCGTACTCGACAAAGACAACGTTTGCACAGAGAGGAACGAATAAATTTCCCGTTTTAGCGCCCCGTGCGCGGCACACTTGCCACATTAAGGGAAACGCGCGGCCGGCGCGGATCGTTCCGTCTTTTTGGGGGGGCCGTTCGCTTGACAAGAGGCGTTCCCTGCATGCAAGGCATCCGACCGCGGCCGCCGATCACGCAACTGGCGTAATCTATCTGGAATGCCCTTCCTGCGTCAGGGTTCCATCCATCTCGGCCGCGTTGCAGGGATCGATCTCTACCTGCACTGGTCCTGGTTTGTTATCGCTGTCATCGAGATCGGCAGCCGCGAGGGCCGGTACAGCTCTCTCATTTGGAGCGCCCTCGAATACTTGGCTCTCTTCGCGATTGTCCTTCTGCACGAGTTCGGCCACGCCCTGGCTTGCCGCCAGGTGGGTGGAACGGTCGACCGCATCATGCTTTGGCCGCTGGGCGGCGTTGCATTCGTCAATCCGCCGCAGCGGCCCGCCACCACATTATGGAGCCTTGCCGCCGGTCCGCTGGTCAACGTGGCTCTTTTGCCGGTTTTTGGGGGCGCCTATCTTGCCGCCGGCATGCTGGGATGGCCGGCTTCCTTCCCCGACGCCTATCACTTGATCCAGTGGATTCTGTTGATCGACGTCATCCTCTTCGTCTTCAACATTCTGCCCATCTACCCGCTCGATGGCGGCCAGATCGTTCGGTCCCTCCTTTGGTTCTTCATGGGGCGCGCGCGCAGCCTTTACGTGGCCACCATTCTGGGATTTGTGGGCGCTGCGGGATTGATCGGTCTCGCCTTGTGGATGCACTCCTCCTGGTCATTGCTCATTGCCGCCTACATCCTGCTCAACTGTTGGGGCGGATTCAAGAGCGCGCGAGCGATGATCCTGCTGGAGAAACTGCCGCGCCGCGAGGGTTTCGCCTGCCCAAGTTGCGGCGCCAGCCCTCCGGTCGGACCACTTTGGAAATGCGCGCAATGCGGCCGGAACTTCGACACGTTCGAGTTTTCGGCGGTTTGTCCCTATTGTGGAGCTCAGTTTCCGAACACGATGTGCGGCGAGTGCCAGAAGATGAGTCCCGTCACCGAGTGGGCCGCCGCCGCAAATGCAAGGCAGAGCGCGGCCCTCAGCGGCTCTCTCGCGAATCGCTAATTCATCTACCGTAGCCCCGTCAGGAATTCGCCCATCCGCCGCGTGCCTTCGTCGATATTCTCCCGAGTGACCGGGTAGGAGATGCGGATGTGCTCGAATGTCCCGAAAGCCTCGCCCGGCACGGTCACCACGTGCGCCTCGTGGAGCATGCGCGTAGCCAACTCCGTCGCGGTACGAATGCCGCCTTTGCCCAGGTACGCCCCAATGTTCGGGTACACGTAAAACGCGCCCTCCGGCTTGGTGCAGGTGATGCCGGGAATTCTGGCGAGCGCGGCCAGCATATAGTCGCGCAGCTCGATGAACTCGGCGCGAAACTCCGCCACGCACTCCTGCGAGCCGGTCAGCGCCGCAATCGCCGCCTTCTGCACAAAGCTCGTCGCGTTCGAAGTCGACTGCGACTGCAGCTTGCTCAGGTTGGCTGCTACCTTCTTTTCGGCCAGCGCGAATCCCGCGCGCCAGCCTGTCATCGAGTAGGTCTTCGACAGTGAGCCCAAAATCACCAGGTGGTCCTTGGCCCACGTGAATGAGCCGCCCGAAACCGGCTTGCCTGCATAATTCAGATAGACGTAGCACTCATCGAGAAGCAGAAAAATACCGCGATCGTGCGCCAGGTGGACGATCCGCTCCAAATCCTCCGCCGAGACCACCGAGCCCGCAGGATTTGACGGCGAATTGAGGATGATCGCCTTTGTCCGCGGCGTAATCGCCCGCTCAATCGCATCCGCCGTGATGCGGAAGCTTTCCGCCTCGCTGGTTTCGAGAAAGACGACTTTCCCGCCCGCGTACTGAATGATGTCTTTGAAGCTCACCCAATATGGAACCGGCAGAATCACTTCGTCGCCGTGGTCGATGAGTACTTGAATGGTGTTAAACAGCGCCAGCTTGCCGCCAGCGGTAAATACGGCCTCGTCAATCGAGTAATCCGACCCAAAGTCGCGCGCGTGCCGATCTACAATCGCCTTGCGCAAGTCGGGAATCCCCGGCACCACGGTGTAGCGTGTGAAGTTGGCCTCAATCGCCGCAATAGCGGCGTCCTTGATATGCCGCGGCGTGGCAAAATGAGGCTCGCCGGCCCCAAAATCCACTAGGTTGGCGCCTTGTGCGCGCAGTTTAGCTGCCTCGGCGGCCACGGCCATCGTCGCGGAAACCTCGATCCGGCCAATGCGGTCGGCAAATACTTTTTCAGACGCTGTAACGGTCATATCTCTTCCATCTTGACAGATATCTCGATGTGGGGAAAGTTCAAGCTGTGGATGCCGCGGGCTCAGCCGCCGTTCTTGATCCGCGCGTGCAGCTTCTTCACTACGTTCGGCGGCACCAGCCCGCTGATGTCGCCGCCGAAGCTGAAGACTTCCTTCACCATGCGCGAGCTCACAAAGGAGTAGCGTCCGGCCGGCTGAAGGAAAACCGTCTCGACATCCGGCGCGAGGCGGCGATTCATTAGAGCCATCTGGAACTCATGCTCGTAGTCAGAGATGGCGCGAATGCCGCGCAGCACTGCCGACGCGCCAACCTTGCGTGCGAACTCCACCATCAGCCCGTCAAATGTGGCGACCGAGACATTGCCCAGGGGCCCGGTTGCCTCCTCTAGCATCTCCACGCGCTCTTCAACGGTGAACAGCGGATTCTTCACCGGGTTGACGAGGATGGCGACCGTGAGGTGATCAAACAGCTTCGATCCGCGCTCGATCAGGTCCACATGACCGTTCGTCGGCGGGTCGAACGTGCCGGGATAGAGAGCTTTGACTGGCATTGTGGCTCCAAATGGATTCTACGGCAGAGGGCGCTAAGGACAGCGAACAGTGAACAGCGGACAGTGTGCAGTGAAAGTGAAGGGCTCGCAGTACGCCTTGGGTCGGGGGCTGTGAATCTTGAGTGAAAGAGTGAAGAAGCGAAGGAGCGAATGTGTACAGGTTGCATTTGAGTGGACTGCGCGTTGATTCCAGGGAAGTTATGGGGTGCAAATTCGACGCAATTGGAGGCCGACCGGAAGGCGCGTTCACCGAATTGCAATTTCCGAGTTGGCGACCACATGCCTGGAACTCAAACACCAGCCGGCAAAGTCGGTTTTAAGGGCACCTCTCTTTCACGTGCCGGGCGGAGTGCTTCAATCCAGCCCCACCAGCTTGCGGAACTCCGGATCATCGTGCAGGCAATCCAGGTCCGGGTCTTTCGACATCCAGTCCAGATTGCCGTACCCCGCAGCCAGCGCTTTCCTCACCGTGTCCATCGCCTCCGCCTTCCGCTTCATGACCCCGAAGGCGCAGGCTGCGTTATACATGGTGTTGGTATCTTTTGGCCGCAGGGCGACCGCCGTCTGCAGATGCCGCACCGCCTCATCCGCCCCATCGTGCTGCGAAGCCAGATGCACCGCCAGCAGCACGCGGGCGCGAACGTCTTCCGGCTCTCGTTCCAGCTGTTGTCGCAGCACCACCGCCATGCGCGAGTTGAGTTGCTCGGCTTCCTTCTTCCGCCCCAGCCGCTCCAGTGAATTGATGAAAGGCGAATAGACGTTGTAGTCGTCGCCGTTTCCCTCGATGGCTTTATCCACCACCGCCGCTGCTTCTTTATATCGGCCCGCGGCGAAGTAGGCGCGGCCCAGAATGCTCCATGCGCCGTCGCAGTCTGGTTTGCGTTCGATCGCCTGCGTGACCAGCACGATCGCGTCCTCATACTTCTTCTGCGCGTAAAACAGCCGCGCCCGCGCCACCAGGACTTCCGGCTGGTCCGGCGCCAACGCCACCGCCTGGTCGCAGGCCGCCATGCCCCGCTCGATCAGCTGCGGATTCCGTTCGCGCAACTCGTAGGTCAGCCCGCAAACCTGCGCGATCCCGGCATGAGCCAGTGCGAACTTCGGATCCAGCTGAATCGCCTGCTCGAACATCTGCAGCGCGTAGTCGGTGTAATACCGCCGCGTGTAGTTCTTGCCGCGCAGATAAAAATCGTACGCCAGCGGATTCTCTGTCGGCCGCCGCGCAATGATCTTTTCTTCCTGCGGAGTTAGCGTAATCCGCAGCGCCTGCGCGATGCTCCGGGCAATCTCCTCCTGGATCGTAAACACGTCTTCCATTTGCCGGTCGTACCGCTCCGCCCACACCGAGTGCCGCGTTGAGGCCTCCACAAGCTGCGCGGTAATACGCACCCGGTTGCCCGATCGCCGGATCGATCCCTCCAGCACGTATTGCGCTCCCAGTTGCTGGGCCACCTGCTGCGCCGTCACTACCTTGTCGCGAAATGCCATCATCTCCGATCGCGGAAAGATGTCCAGCTGTCCGATCTTCGAGATTTCCGTCACGATGTCTTCCGTGATCCCGTCCCGGAAATACTCGTCTTCCTTCGATCCGCTCTGGTTTTCGAAATACAGCACCGCGACCGACTTCTGCTTCACTGAGGTCGCCTGCGGACTCGCGCCTGATGCGTTCGACTCCCCCGCCGCGCGCCTTCCCGAGCCCAAATCGCGGCTCAGCCGCTTCAGGTCCGAGCGCAATTCCGCCGCAGTCTGGTAGCGCAGATCCGGGTCTTTCTCCAGCAGTTTCTCCAGGATGCTTTCGAGTGTCGGCGGCATCCGCGGATTCACCTCCGTTACCGGCTCCGGATCCCGATTCAAGATCGCCTCCAAAATCACCGCCGGCGACGATCCGCCGAATGCCTTCCTCGCCGTCGCCATCTCGTACAGAACCATCCCCAGCGAGAACAGGTCGCTTCGCGCGTCCACGCCTTCGCCCCGCGCCTGCTCCGGAGACATATACGCGATTGTGCCTACCGTCAGCCCCGGACTGGTGAAGTTCGCCGCCGTCTCCGCCCCATCAATGCTTGTCGCGCCCAACGCACCCAGGCTCTTCGCCAAGCCGAAGTCCAGAATCTTGATGTGCTCATCCTGGGTGATGAACAGGTTCGCCGGCTTCAGATCGCGATGCACCAGCCCGCCCCGATGCGCCTTGTCCAGCCCCTCGGCAATTTCCAGCGCCATCTTCACCAGCGACTCCGGCGGCAATGGTCCGTGGCTTAGCCGGTCCGCAACTGTTTCCCCTTGCAGATACTCCATCACCAGATAGCTCGTGCCGTCCTGCGTGCCCACGTCGTAGAGACTGCAGATATTCGGATGGCTTACCGACGAGATAGCTCGCGCCTCGCGATCGAAGCGATCTTGCGCCTCGCGCGTTCCGCACAAATGCGCCGGCAGAATCTTAATCGCGACTGTGCGTCCCAGCCGCGTGTCGCGCGCCAGGTACACCTCGCCCATGCCGCCGACGCCCAGCGGCGTCTCGATCTCGTACGGCCCGAATTTTGTTCCGGAGCTGACAGGCATCAGTGCGGCTAATTATAGTGCCCGAGTCTCTTTTTTCGTCCTGGTTCGCTCGAATTTTAGCGTGCTTTAGTTGCACGGGGAGATCGCTTGCGGCCAGCCGAATTTATTTTGGATGCCTAATTCCGGGGTGGCGACAAACCAGGAGTAAATTGACAACTAGAGCGTTAGGCGGGATTCGCACATTTTTAAAGACAATGCATGATTCATTGCCTAAACTGATCCCACTATGGCTATCGATTCCCCGTTAACCATCGAGTCCCTCCCAGGCGATGCTCCGGGAACGGTGATTCTGCGGCTCACTGGTCCACTCACCCTGACCACCGTTCTTGCACTTCGAGCCCGGTTTCGCGGTTCTGAACTGCCGCGCCGCACCATCCTCGACCTGTCCGGCGTTCCCTACATGGATTCTGCGGGGATGAGCGAGATCATCAACCACGAAGTCTACTGCCGCGACAACCAGGCCCTGCTCATTCTCGCGGGAGTCATCCCCCGTGTTCTGGCGATGCTCCAGATCACCCGGCTCGACAAAGTTCTGACCCTAAAAACCACTGTCGAGGAGGCACTGCGTAGACCCGATTATGAGTCGCGATCGCGGCCGTATTGACGTCGAGCCGGCGAGAAACGTCAGAGCATAAAAAAGCGGCCCCAGCGCAATCGAAGTCGCTCTCAACTCGTGATTCTTGCATCCACGAGGGTCTACGGTTTGGTTTTCTTTTCGCCAAGAGCGGGTTTCGTCGGATGACGCCAACCCCGAAGGGACGCCGAAATCGAGTTACTCCCGGCTCGGCGACCGACCCCGACAAGAATGTTCAAAACCGAGACGAGCGATCCAACGGGAATCGCCGATTCGATGATGACCGCTTTGCGACGCAAACCAGAACACTTCACACGCGAAGATTGCGCATATATTCGGCGTCGATGCGCAGCGCCTGCATCGGATCGATGTCAAACTCTTCCTGTTCGATGAAGTACTGCTTGAGCCCGGTGGCAGCGCGCATGATGGGCGCGTAGTCAATCTTGCCGCGCCCCATTTCAATGGAGTGCATTTGTCCGTTGGCGCCCGCGGTCATATCTTTCACATGCATCAGCGGGAAGCGCTCAGGAGTCTTGCTCAGGTAGTCGACCGGATTGTGCCCTGACGCGTAGACCCAGCCGCAATCCATTTCGAAGACGACGAATTTGGGATCGGTGAGCCGCAGCAGTTCGTCATAGACCAGCACGCCATCGATCACGGCAAACTCCGGCACATGATTGTGCACGCCGAAAGTGATTCCCGCCGACTTGATTTTTTCGCCGATGCGGTTAAACTCGCCGGCAATCCAGCGCCAGTCGTCGAGCGTCGGCGGCCCTTTCATTGCTGGATCGCGATGCATGCCTCCCGATGACGAGCAGACCATGTACTCGAGCCCAATGGTATGTCCGTAGTCAAGCCATTGGTCGAGCTGTGTCTCGAGTATGTTGAGGGGATGGTGAGTGCTGATGCAGCGCAAGCCGGCCGCGTCCATAGCATGGCGAAAATCTGCAGCTGTCCGATCGAAGTAGCCCGCTGCTTCAACCACCGTGTAGCCTGCAGAGCGCACTTGTGCCAGCGTGCCGTCGAAGTCCTTGGGCAGCAGGTTGCGAACGCTATAGAGTTGCAGGCCGATGGGCAGTCGCAGTCGCTTGGCCTCGAGGCGCGAGGCTGCGGCACATGCCGCAACCGCTCCAGTTGCTTTCAGGAAATTTCTGCGTGACGTGCTCATGTGCATCTCCCCGTGAGAATCGAGTCTCAGCCTTTGATGGTTTTGGTGTCAGCGTCCCAGGATGCCGCGCTGCGATGGAAATAAGAGTAGTTGGCCATGTGGCAAGCGATGGCCGCATGGTTCCCGAAGATTTCGTCTTCCACCACGGGCTGGCGCGTGTCCACGGCGCTGAAGAAGTTTGCAAGATGGTCAGCGGTATCGTCATAGCCCGGCGTAGCCGAATAGGTTTCCACCTCGGCGAGAGCGGGCGGCGGCGCTGGGTGCGTGTTATTCCAGTCATCCAGATACTGTTTCTTCGCAGCAGCGGTCCATCCGTTCAACGAATAGCCCTCAGGCTGCGGGCGCGTATCCTGCGGCGCGACGGTGAGCGTGTTGCCGTTGATGGTCATTGTGGCTTCTTTGCCGTAGAAGATGATCGGCTCCCCCTGCGCGCTGTTCTGGTTGCAGTGCAGATTCAGGGTTACGCCGTCGTATTCGTAGAGTGTCGCCAGCAGGTCGGGAAAGTCGCGCCCATCCTTGAAATAGGTGAGGCTGCCGATTGACTGCGCACGCGCGGGCGCCGCATCGATCCCGCTTACGCACTGGATTCCCGACAGCAAATGCACATAAAGATCACCGGCCACGCCTTCGCCGTAATCCGCGAAACATCGCCAGCGGAAGAACCGCACCGCGTCGAATGGGCGCTCCGGGGCATCTCGCAGAAACGCCTTCCAATCGATGTTTTGCTCGCTCGCGTCAGGAGGGATGGGATAGACCCATGCGCCTGAAGGCGAATTGCGGTCGGAATGACCTTCAATGTAGCTGACCGGACCTAGCCGGCCCGACGCGTAAATCTCCTGCGCCTTCTTGTAGACGATGTTGCTCACGCGCTGGCTTCCCGCCTGAAAGATGCGCTTGTTTGCCTTCACGGCTTCTACCATGGCATACCCGTCGGCCACGTTGTGCGACATCGGTTTCTCGCAATAGACATCCTTGCCCGCCGCGAGGCAGTCGACAACGATGGCCCTGTGCAGATGATCTGAGACCGCGATGATCACTGCGTCAACATCTTTGCGGTCGAGGAGCGGTCGGTAGTCGCCGGTAGTAGGCACGTCTGCGCCGTAAGCCTCAAGACCGGCTCTGCGGTGCATTTCATACAGGTCGGCCGTTGCCACCAGTTCGCAAGTGGGCACTTTGCGCGCGGAGCGCAGCAGGTCGCATCCGCGAATCCCGGTCCCGATGGAGGCAAAACGGATCTTGCGCCCGCTCCGGCTCGCCTGGGCTTCGAGCGCTGGAGGTTGAAGAATGGTCGCCTTTGCTGCCACGCCTGCGACAGCCGCGCCCGCGCCGAGCCGCACAAATTCCCGCCTCGTAAATGCTGGAGTTTTCACTGGAATATCCTCTTCGAAAACGGTTTCACGCAATTGTAGCGCTCTAACGCAGCGCGGATTGGATGGCCAGGTTCAAGCCCACCATCAAGACAGCTGAGCCGGGGATCACCAACAGGGCCTTTTTCAGCCGCAGCGGGTCGCCGCCGGCGATGGCGCCGATGACGCGCGAGCTGACTGCGAGGCCAACCCAGCCGCAGGTGATGACGAAGCCGAGCGCAGTGCTGGTCATGCGCGGGAATGCGTCGCCGACGATGGCCAGCGTTGTGGGAAAAACGGGCGCCATGGAAAGTCCGGCGAGGAAGACAAGCGCAAATGCAGCTGCCGGTCGAATCGTTCGCAGCATCAGGAAAGTCGTAACAGCCATCGCGCCAGATGCGACGAGAGTAACGGTGATTGGCTGTACGCGGATAAGAATGGGCGTGACGCCGACGCGGCCGATGAGCAGGCCGAGCGCAAATCCAAGCGAGAGGATATTGAGAGCGCGCGATTCTGGAACGCCCTGGGCGATCAGATGTCGAGGAAGCCAATTCCATATTCCGACTTCGCAGGACACATAGAGGAAAAGAAAGAGACCGAGCATGAAAAGGAGCGGCCGGTCGAGGACAGGGGCCGCATCCGCAAGTGTGAAGCGGCTGGCGCTGGTGGGTGATGGCATCTTCGTAACAGCCTGGATCACCAGCGTGACGACAGTCAGGGATGCGACGGTGTAGCAAAGGCGGACCCAGTTTCGCCCAAAGAGATTGGCCGAGAGGAAGGGGGTGGCCAATCCGCCGAGGCCGAAGAAGAGGTTGACCAGGTTCAGCGCGATTCCGCGGTGCGCTTCGCTTACATCGCTGACCAGTGCATTTGCGCCGGTCACCACGATTCCTCCGCCGACGCCGAGCAGGAACAAGAGGACCAGGATGCTGCGGTAACCTTGCGAGCGTGGAAGCGCGTAAAGTGCAATGGCGATGAACGCAAGGCCGAGAATGAGACCGATCTTCTTGCCTTCGCTATCCAGCAGCGGACCCACGCCGACCGAGGCAATGATCAATCCCAGCGCCTGCGCAAAAGCTATGGTGCCATTCTGGGTCGGCGTGAGATGGAAACGGTCGGACAGGTCGGGCAGAATGGTGCCCAGCATGGCGGCAATCATTCCATAGACAAAAATGGCGACGATGGCAGCGAAGATCAACACAGGCGCCTCGAGAGCCAACGCGGAGTTGGCCGCGTTCGCTTTGGTGTGCGGGCGAAGACGACGCTAGCCCTTTTTTCCGCGAACAACTTCTTTGGCTTCGGCAGCGCCGCCGGCCGGGGCCTCGGGAACATCACCCTTTGCCGCGCCGATGCCCAACTGCTTGCGCAGTGCTGCGTCGATTTTGGCGTAAATGTCCTTGTTCTCTTTGAGGAAGCTGCGGGTGTTCTCGCGGCCCTGGCCGATGCGTTCGCCGCCAAAGCTGTACCAGGCGCCGCTCTTTTCAACGATGTTGTGGGTTACGGCCAGGTCGAGCACATCGCCCTCGCGGCTGATGCCCTCGCCGTAGAGAATGTCGAATTCGGCTTCGCGGAAGGGTGCGGCCACCTTGTTCTTCACGATCTTCACTTTGGTGCGCGAACCGACCACGGTGTCGCCTTCCTTGACGGCCGCGATGCGGCGGATATCGATGCGAACAGAGGAATAGAACTTGAGCGCGCGGCCACCGGTCGTGGTCTCAGGGTTGCCGAACATGACGCCGATTTTCTCGCGAATTTGATTAATGAAAATGAGAGCGGTGCGGGATTTCGAAACTGTGCCAGTAAGTTTACGCAGCGCTTGCGACATGAGGCGCGCCTGAAGGCCCATGTGCGAGTCGCCCATTTCGCCGTCAAGCTCGGCCTTGGGCACGAGCGCGGCCACCGAGTCGACAACCAGCACGTCGATGGCGCCGGAACGAACCAGCGCTTCGGTGATTTCCAGTGCCTGTTCGCCGCTGTCGGGCTGCGAAACAAGCAGGTTGTCGACGTCGACACCCAGCTTTTTCGCGTAGCCGGGATCCAGCGCATGTTCGGCGTCAACAAAAGCCGCCAAGCCGCCGGCGCGCTGGGCCTCGGCGATGATCTGCAAAGTGATGGTGGTTTTGCCGGAAGACTCGGGCCCGAAGACCTCCGTAACCCGGCCGCGCGGAACGCCGCCCACACCGAGCGCCGCATCAAAGCTGATCGAGCCCGTCGAAATGACGGCAATCGGCAGCAGCGCCTCACGGGAGCCGAGCCGCACAATCGACCCCTTCCCGAACTGTTTTTCGATCTGTGCAAGGGCAAGTTCTACCGCTTTGGCGCGGTCGTCGACGTTGGCCATTGGGAGGGCTCCTCAAAAAAGTGCTCGCCCGCCAAATCTCATGCTTTCTGGCAGGAAACGGCGAGGGGCTTAACTGGATTTCCAAGGGATTGTAGCAGGATGAGACATTGAAGAAAAGGAGAAAATAGCGAAGAAAGAGAGAAAATCCAACATCTGACATGGGTGATCTATCGAAGGGCACGAAGAATCAGTCTGGAGCCACCTCCCGCTCTGCCCGGCTCCGCATACAGGCCGGGATTTGCCCCGATCAAGCCCGCAACAGGAATATTGTCATCTTTATATTGACTTCACATATTCTTTATGATCCGCTCATCTCACGGGCTTCTTCGATGGCCGTAGCCCCGAATGCAGGTCGCTTTCAAGTGGTAGCGAGGGCACAGAAGGAAGGCAGGCGAACCATGAACAACCTTGATCGGCTCCTTGAGTACCTGGTTGTTGCCGTTTTCGTGTGCGTCGGATGCGCGCGCATCGTGAGCTACCGGCGCAGACCAAAACCGCTCGGGGCCCAGCGGGCACGTCTCCCGTTCGGACTGCCGTATGAGTGGACAATCGCAGTCGGCGTGCTTGAGATTGCGGCCTCGCTCAGCCTGTTGATGCCGTTCAGCTTCCTGCGTGCGCTTGTGCCGATAGCGGTTGCTTTCCTCGCGCTCCTGACGATGAGCGCTGCTATTTACCACGCGCGCCGCCACGAACCGGCCATACCGAACTTAGCACTATTTCTTCTCGTTTTATTGGTGAGTGTCGGCCGCTGGATGTAGCTAGGGCGAGCCTCCGGCAGCTGGGGTTATCTCAAAAAGTCTAGCTCAAGCCGCATACGCGCCCACACGTGTCTCTCTGCTGGTGAGTGCATCGCACTGGCGATCCAGCACCTCGTATTCGCTATCGTGATCCTTGCGAAATGAGCGAAAAGCCTGTTCGCTGCTCCAGCGGTCAATGGTCAGGTAGTTTCCCGGAACGTAGGCGTCGCGGAGCAATTCAGTTCCCAGATACTCGGGCGAAGTGCGAAACAGTTGCGCCCAGGCTCCGTCAGCTCCATAAGCAGCCTCAAAGCCGGCCACCTTGTCCTCAGAAATCTCAAACTGCCAGACCACAACAAACATGGGAACCTCAATCCTGTCTTTATGGTAGCGCAGGGGGTCAGAGTGGAAGACACTGCCCTCCGGCTTCAGTTCCAGCCGGCCGCAGGTTCCTCTCATATTGTGATACATCGTCTCTTTATCGGGCGCATACTGATGATGGCCCGTTCTATGAAGGAGTAACCTTCCCCTTAGGCCTCCTTTTACCGCTCTGGCCGCTCGAATTGCTCGACAATTGATAAGGGTTTTCGACGAGGCTTCCTGACGCATGGTCTACGACTCGCGCGCCGCAACGAATGGCGCGACTAAACAGGCCACGGACGCTCCAGGATCGTTCACTGCGCACTTCAGCGCCGGCGACGCAAAATGAAAAGACTGAACGGAAAAGATTGAACCAGGATTCAAAACCAGGCTTCAATGTGAGGGAACTATGAAAGCTCGCTATCCAGGCATTCGCGTTACCGCCAACGGGAATCAGCTCGTCAGCTACCACACTGAGACGCGCATCGCCGACGCCGGCGTGTTCTACCCCATCACTCCCTCGACAGAGGGTGGCGAGCTCTTCCAGCAGGCCTATGCCGAAGGCAAGCTGAATGTGTTTGGCAGCAACACCATCGCCATTGAGACCGAAGGCGAGCACGCGGCCCAGGGCGGAGCCATTGCACATTCGGTCTGCGGCAAGCGCGTGGTCAACTTTACATCCGGCCAGGGAGTGGTCTACGGCGTGGAGCAGTATTACCACGCGCCGGGCAAAGCTTCGACCATGGTGCTGGAGGTGGGCGCGCGCGCGCTGACCAAGCACGCCCTCAATGTCCACTGCGGTCACGACGACATTTATGGAGCGCTCGACACCGGATGGATCATGCTCTTCGGCAAAGACGCGCAGCAGGCTGCCGATCAGGCGCTGATTCTGCGCCGCGTGACCGAGCTTTCGCTCACGCCGGGCATGAACATCATGGACGGCTTCCTCACCACGCACCTGGAGCGCACGTTTTACAAGCATGAATCGGAGCTGATCCGCGAATATCTCGGCGCGCCCGACGACATCATCGACTGCCCCACCGAGGCGCAGCGCGTTCTGTTTGGACCCACCCGCCGCCGCGTCCCCAAGATGATGGATCTCACCAACCCCATACTCCTCGGGCCGGTGCAGAACCAGGAACACTACATGCAGGGCGTCGTCGCGCGGCGCAATAACTTTGCCGAGCCGATTCTTGCGTTCCTTGAAGCTGCATATAAGGATTTTGCCGAGCTCACCGGCCGGCGCTATGGCCTGGTCACCGAATACAAAACCAACGATGCAGACACGGTTTTCGTTTCGCTCGGCTCTGCGGCGGAGAACATTGAGGCTGCGGTGGATTACCTGCGGCAGACGCGGAATTCCAGCGTGGGCTCCGTCCATGTCAACGTGATCCGCCCCTTCCCTGAGGCCGCTCTTGTTGCGGCGCTCAAGGGAAAGAAGAACGTGATCATCCTGGAGCGGACCGACGAGGCTCTTTCCGGAGACAATCCGCTGGGCCGCGACATTCGCACCGCGTTCTCGAAGGCATTGCAGGGAACAGAAGGCTTGCCGTCGATCACGCTCGCCGATGTTCCGCGCTTCATTGGCGGCAGCTACGGCCTGGGTTCGCGCGACTTCCGCCCCGAGCACATTATTGGCGCCTACGAATTCGCCACTGCAGGCCGCGCGCGCAAAGACGGCAAAACCGCAGCCGACGGCGTCAACTTCATCGTTCTCGGTATCGATCACCCTTACTCGGTCATCGCCGATGAGACACCGTCGCTGTTGCCCGAGGGCGCAGTCGCCGTGCGCTTCCACTCCATAGGCGGATGGGGCGCCATCACGACAGGCAAGAATCTGGGCGCTATCCTCGGCGACCTGAACGACTTGCTTTTTGAGCGCGACGGCCTGAAGGACGATCTTGGCAATCCCAAGGAAGTCATTCACGTCAGCGCCAATCCCAAGTATGGTTCGGAGAAGAAGGGCGCGCCCACCAGCTACTTCATGGTCGCGGCCAAAGATCGCATTCGCGTCAACTGCGATCTGCGCCACGTGACCGTTGTTCTCTGTTGCGATCCCAAGGCTTTCACGCACACTAATCCGCTCGACGGAATGCAGGAGGGCGGAAGCCTGGTGTGGGAATCGGACGTAGACGGCGAGCGCGCTTGGCAGAACCTGCCGATCTGGGCGCGCCAGCAAATCATCAAGAAGAAGATTCGCGTGTTCACGCTACCTGGTTTTGAAATCGCGCGCAAAGCAACGGACCGCGCCGATTTGCAACTGCGCATGCAGGGCAATGCCTTCCTCGGCGCATTCTTCGCCGTCAGCCCCATGCTGCAGGAGTTTGGCATCACACAGGAGCAGTACCGCGACGTAGTTTACAAGCAGTACGTCAAGAAGTTCGGCAAGCTTGGCGACGCAGTCGTCCAGTCGAACATGGAAGTCATGATTCAGGGCTTCGAGCGCGTGAAAGAAATCGCCATCGGCGACGTTGCAGCAGCCGATCACTCCAGCCTGCGCGGCCAGGCATTGCTGCCAATTCTGGCGCAGGCGCCGGCTTTTGTTGAAGTCGGGGCAGGCGCTGTGCCCGGAATGCGCCGCAGCACACCGCCACCGGCGGGACAGGTGCCTCGCACGCCGGTTTCTTCAATCAACGTTTTCGATGCGGAGTTCCGCTCGCACTTCGGTTACAACCAGCCGGCTACACCGCTCTCCGCGATGGGAGTAATTGCCGCGGGCACGGGCGACACGGCCTCAAAATACGTTGCCCGCCGCGAGACGCCGCTTTACATTCCCGAGAACTGCACCCAGTGCATGGAGTGCATCTCGGTTTGCCCGGATACGGCCCTCCCCAACTGCTCGCAGGACCTCAGCACGCTTCTCGGCACAGCCGTCACGCGCTACGTCGCCGATCCGGTCGAGCGCAGAAAAATGCTCGACAAGCTGCCCGAGATCGACAAGCTGACGCGTCAGCGTATGGTAGCCGAGATCAAGACCGGCACGCCGCTACCGACCATCATTCGCGAGGTAACCGAGTCAGTTGACGGATTCTCGGCCGAAGCGAAGGCGCAATTCTTTTCGATCGTCGACAAGGTTCCCATGGCTTACCAGAAGGTGAACGCCATCTTCTCGTCTCCGGAGCGTAAGACGCCCGGTTCTGGTGGCATCTTCTCGATCTTTGTGAGCGACCTGTGCAAGGGTTGCGCGGCATGCGTTACGGCCTGCGGCGACCACATGGCGCTGAAAATGGTGCAGGAGACTGAAGAGGTGAACGCCGAGCACGAAACCGGCACAGCCTTCCTCAATCTGCTGCCTGACACCGCGCAGAAATATCTGGGCCTTTACAACGGCGCCAATCCGGCGGACTCAAAGACCGCCACGCTGCGCAACATGCTGATGGTGCGGACCAACTACGACGCGCTGGTTGCCGGCGACGGCGCTTGCGCCGGCTGCGGTGAAAAGAGCGTGCTGCGCTCCATTGCCGCCGTCACTGAGGCGTATATGCGCCCCGCATTCCACGCCAAGAGCGACCGCTTCATCGCGAAGGCCGGCGAACTCGAAAAAACAGGCGCGGCAAAGCTTGCAGCCATCAAAGAGAGCTGCCCGGAGGATTACGACCGCCTGCGCCAGGCCATCGCGCACCTGGTGATGGGCCTGGGCGGCGAAGACACGAAGGACACCAAGGCGCGCATCGCGGCGTACGAAGCCGAGCACGGCGCAATCACTGATGCGCAGTTGGTCGAAGCCATCGCCGCGGTGCTCTTGACCGAGGCTTTCAACCACAAGAATCTGCAGCCGGTCGACGGACGCCTGGCCAACGGCATGAGCGTGATGGCCATGGCCGCGCACACCGGTTGCAATACGGTCTACGGTTCCACCGCGCCCAACAATCCGCATCCTTATCCCTGGATGAACTCGCTCTTTCAGGACGGCGTGACCGTTGGCTGGCTCATGGGCGAGAGCTTCATCGTCGATCACTCGCGCCGGTCCGTGCTTCCCGAGCGGCTGGCGGACATTCTGCTCACGCGTGACACGAATGTTTTGAGCGCCGAAGAGTACTACCACTTCACGCACTTTACTGACGCGCTCATGACCGACCAGGAGATCGTCGAGCTGCCCAAGGTCTGGGTAGTCGGCGGTGACGGCGGCATCGGCGACATCGGCTACCAGAACACTTCAAAGGTGATGCTGCAAAACCGGCCCAACGTCAAGGTGCTGATGCTCGACACGCAGGTCTACTCGAACACTGGCGGACAGAATTCCGACTCGACTCCGATGCTCGGCGGCAACGATATGAACGTCTTCGGATCCGCCACGCAGGGCAAGAACACCGAGAAGAAAACGGTGGCCGAGACCTTCCTTGCAGGCCACGGTTCTCCGTTCGTCGCTCAGGTGTCGATGGCCAACGCGCCCAAGCTTTACCGCGCGATTCTCGACGGCCTTGAGTACCGTGGCACCATGTTCCTGCAATGCTTCACTACCTGCCAGCCGGAACACGGCGTGGCCGACGACATGGCGCTCTTCCAGGCGCAGCGCGTGCGCGACTCGCGCGGCGCTCCGGAGTTCGTCTTCAACCCGCGGATGGGCGAAACGTATCAGGAGGCGCTCGACATCAAGGGCAATCCGTCGATCGATCTCGATTGGTACGAAACCAAGTCCAAGGTGACCAACGAGCCGTATCGCTACACGGTTGCTCACTGGTGCGCCACTGAGGCGCGCTTCAGGAATCACTTGAAGAAGATCAAGCCCGATCAAGCGGCAACGATGGTGCCTCTCGACAATATGCTGGTCCGCATCACGCAGCAGGACGTGGTCTATCGCTACTACCTGCTGCCGGAGCATCGCAGCTTTATTCCCGACTTCGGTGTCTATATTTCGTTCGACCAGGACGGCAAAACGGTCTACTACGCGCTCTCGCGCCAACTGGTCATGTTCTGCGTGGAGCGGCGCAAGGCGTGGCGGATGCTGCAATCGAAGGCCGGCGTTGTCAATCGCGAATACCAAGCGCAGAAGGCCATCCTCGCCGACCTCGAAGCGAGCAAGATCTCAAAGGACGAGTTCTTCGCACACGCCCACGAAATCATGGCCGAGAAGCTGGGAAAACCGGTGCTGGCGAAAGCGTAACGCGCGCAAGGGATGTCGCTTTACCACTCGCAATCCGGGGGCGGGCACGAAGTGTCAGGGCACGACCTCAGTCGTGCCAATTAGCGGCCAGTAAATGAAGGGTCCGGGCTTCAGCCCGGACACTCCAACTAAGAATCCCTCCCCCAAAGAACGGACCTCCGAGTCCGCGCCTCGTTTTCCTCTGCGCCGCTACCCCAGAGATTGTCATCCCGAGCGAAGCCCGCACCCCAAAAACTGTCGTCCTGAGCGAAGGTCGCCGCAGCGACCGAAGTCGAAGGACCTGCGGTTGCTTTTTTGTTGGATCAGCAAATTGCTGGTTGCCCCATGTCCCGCTCCTGGGACATGGGATACCGCGATCCCATCCGCCCCAACAGACCCCATCGACCGTTCCTGTCAAGAGGCGCGATCCCTAAGTCCTTGACTTCTCGTTACTTCCATTTGCCGATTATTTCCCCAATAAGCGCACAATAGAATCATTGACTACCCTGAGGTGCGCTTTGCAGATGTCCGCCAAATTCCGAGCGGTTTTTCGTCATCCCTCCCGCCCCGCGCGACACTCAGTTTTTCCGATCATCGCAGACCGTTCTCGGTTCACCACCGACTTGCTTTTGTTCGCTGTCGCACGGATCAAGCTGATAGCTGAAAGCTGGAAACTAAGAGCTGCATTACCCCCACCCCCCATGCCTTCGTACCCCCACCCCCATGCAGTTTTGCGTGACTGTGAAACTGTGAAACTGTGGAGCCCGCCGAATCAACAACTTGCAGCCACAGTTTCACAGTCTCACAGTTCTGTTTTCCTGTTTTGATTTTCCGCTGGTTCCGATTTGCGCATTTCAGAGAAAACAATGAAGCGCGTTGTTTTCCATCAATCTTGCGGCACGTACAAATCGACATACTCGTTCACGGCCATATTTTCCAGCCGATCACGATCGAGCGAGACGTCGAGAATCCGTTGCTGCTGCGCCTCGCTAAATCGCCGCCGCAGATTCGTCTTGAACTTTTCAACGAGCAGGGGCATTCCTTCTTCTCGGCGTCTGCGATGGCCGATGGGATACTCGACCGTTTCTTCGAGAACCGCGCCATCTTCTAACTCAACGCGAAGGCTGTTTGCGATGGAGCGTTTTTCCGGATCGTAATAATCGGCGGTGAAGCGTGGCTCTTCAACGCACTCGATCCTGGCGCGGAGCGCATCGATTCTTGGGTCGGCCGCAACGTCGTCTTCGTAGTCGGCAGCCGTCAACCGGCCAAAAAGCAGGGGAATCGCAACCATATACTGCACGCAGTGGTCGCGATCGGCCGGATTCGAGAGCGGCCCCTTTTTATCGATGATGCGCAGGCATGCCTCGTGTGTGCGAATCGTGATTTTCTTAATGGTCTCGCACGAGAGCCCTCGCTGATCGAGCAACGTCCGCAGCTTCATCGCCGCTTCCACAGCGGTTTGCGCGTGAAACTCCGCTGGGTAGCTGATTTTGAAGAGCACGTTCTCCATCACGTATGAGCCGTAAGGCCGCTGGAATCTGAACTCGCGCCCGCCAAATGAAACATCGTAGAAGCCCCAGGTTTTCGCCGTGAGTGCGGAAGGATAGCCCATCTCGCCCGCTCGCGCCATCAGCGCCAATCGCACCGCGCGGCTTGTCGCGTCGCCGGCGGCCCAGCTCTTGCGCGAGCCGGTGTTGGGTGCATGGCGATAGGTGCGAAGGCTCTGACCGTCGACCCACGCAAGCGACAACGCGTTAATTGTTTGCTCGCGGGTAAGGCCGAGCAATTGGCTCACGACAGCCGTTGACGCGACTTTGACCAGCACGACATGATCCAGGCCGACTTTGTTGAACGAATTCTCTAGCGCGATGCAGCCCTGAATCTCGTGCGCCTTGATCATGGCCGTCAACACATCACGGATCTTAACCAAAGGTCCGCCCGCGGCAGGCGCCCGCGCGAGCCAGTCTGCCGTGGCCAGAATGCCGCCGAGATTATCGGATGGATGGCCCCACTCAGCGGCCAGCCATGTGTCGTTGAAGTCGAGCCAGCGGATCATCGTGCCGATATTGAATGCTGCTTGCACGGGATCGAGCTGAAAGTTGGTGCCCAGGACACGCGCGCCGTTGGGGACGATCGTCCCCGGCACAATCGGTCCTAACAGCTTTGTGCAGGCCGGATATTCGAGCGCTTCTAAGCCACAGCCCAACGTGTCCATGAGGCAAAAACGCGCAGTCGTGTAGGCAAGATCGCTCTCGATCTTGAAGTTCAACGCATAATCGGCGATGTCGGTGAGGACTTTGTCGGGCTCTGGGCGATCATTGCTCGTGTGCGACGACACGCGGGCTCCTTCGTTCTATTCCCGTGCCGCAATCGGCACAAATTCTAGCTTCTCCGGCCCAGTATAGATGGCCGACGGTCGGATGATCTTTCCGTCCTGGCGCTGCTCGATGACGTGCGCGCACCAGCCGGCGGTTCGCGCCATCACAAAAAGCGGCGTAAACAAATCGACCGGAATGCCCATCAGATGATAGGCGACCGCCGAGTACCAATCGAGATTGGGAAACATGCGCTTGGCGTCGTGCATGGTGCTTTCAATCCGCTCGGCAACCGAGAATAGACGCCGGCCATTGGCGTTGACAGCCAGTTTTCGCGCTTGTGCTTTGACGATTTGACTGCGGGGGTCGCTGACTGTGTACACAGGATGGCCGAAGCCGATAATGACTTCGCGTTGATCGACGAGGCGGCGAATGTCTGCCTCGGCCTCGCCAGGCGTGGCGTAGCGCTGTTGAATTTCGAGGGCGACTTCGTTGGCGCCGCCGTGCTTTGGTCCCTTGAGCGCGCCAATGGCGCCAACGATGCAAGAGTAAATGTCGGAACCAGTGCCCGCGATGACACGGGCGGTGAATGTGGACGCGTTGAACTCGTGTTCCGCATAGAGGATCAGCGAGACCTGCATGGCGTGAACCCATTCTTTGCTGGGCTCGCGGCCGTGCAGTAAGTGGAGAAAATGCGCCGCCAGCGGCTCGCTGTCCGCGTCGACCGCAATGCGCCTGCTGTTTCGCGCAAAGTGGTGCCAATAAAGAAGCATCGACCCGAGCGAGGCCAGCAGGGCATCGGCGATGTTGCGTGCTCCGGCGACGTTGTGGTCATCGGCCTCGGGCCGCAAACAACCCAGCACGGAGACGCCGGTACGCAACACATCCATCGGATGCGAGTGTGCGGGCACGAGCTCGAGCGCCTGCTTCACTTCAGCAGGCAAGCTGCGCAGGCCGAGGAGGCGCGTTTTGTATGCGGCGAGTTCTGAAGCATTGGGAAGTTTGCCGTGGATCAGCAGATGCGCGACTTCGGCGAATTCGCATTGCTCGGCCAGGTCGGCAATGTCGTATCCGCGGTAGTGCAGATCGTTGCCGGTGTGGCCGACGGTGCAGATGGCGGTTTCGCCGGCGGCTGTGCCGGAAAGCGCGACGGATTTTTTGGGTTTGAAGGCGGGCGCGCTGCTCACCTCTTGAACGCTCATGGTTCGACCCCCGGAGAGCATTAACCTAACGAATCAATGCGGGAAATGTCTACTCTGTCTTCTTGCCCTTGGCGAAAAGCTCATCCAGCTTGCGCTCGTACGCATGGTAATCGAGATAGCGGTAGAGCTCGTCGCGGGTTTGCATCATCGGGAGCACGCTCTTCTGGGTCCCTTCCGCCCGAATCGTCTCGTAGACCTTGAGCGCGGCGGCATTCATCGCGCGGTACGCGGCGCAGCAATAAAGGATGATGTCAACGCCCGCCGCTGCGAGCTCCTCGCGCGTGAAGAGCGGAGTTTTGCCGAATTCGGTAATGTTGGCGAGGATGGGGACGCCCACAGCCTTGCGAAACGCGGTGTACATTGAGGCCTCCGTTACAGCCTCGGCAAAGATCATGTCGGCGCCGGCGGCGACATAGGCTTGCGCGCGCTCAATCGCCCGCGCCAACCCTTCGCTCGCGAGCGCATCCGTACGCGCCATGATGACGAAGTGCGGATCGGTGCGGGCGTCTACGGCGGCCTTGATACGATCGGCCATCTCTTCTGTTTGGACCAGCTCTTTGCCCGGGCGGTGGCCGCAGCGCTTCGCGCTCACCTGGTCCTCGATGTGCACGGCCGCCGCGCCAGCCTTGATCATCCCGCGAATGGTCCGCGCGATGTTGAATGCTCCGCCCCAGCCCGTGTCAATGTCGACCAGCAGCGGCAGCGAGCAAGCATCGGTGATGCGCCGAACGTCGGTCAGCACATCCTCCATGGTGCTGATGCCGAGATCCGGAATGCCGAGCGAATTGGCGGCCACGCCGCCGCCGGAGAGATAAATCGCGCGGAAACCCGTGGCCTCGGCGAGTTTTGCCGCGTAGGCGTTGATGGTGCCCGCCACCTGCAACGGCTTCTCTGCCGCCAGTGCGGCGCTGAAGCGCGCTCCCGCCGAATTGCCGCTCAATCCGCCCGCCATTCCTCTTCCTTTGGCGCATGATAACAGGGTTTTCACAGAGGCCGCTTTCGCAACATACCCGAGCGGTGCGACAATCAATCGCGTCAGGAAAGTGCGTCGGAGCCGTCCCTCAGAAAGTAAGGCTCTGCCCGGAGGAGAGATACACCCATGAAACACACATTGATCTGTGCTTGTTTACTGTTTGCCGCAACCACACTCATTGCCCAACAGAAGGCGCCGCCATTGAGCCCGCCCGCGACAGCGACCGGGACGATCGGAGGCAAGACGATTACGATCACCTACAGCTCGCCGCGCGTACGAGGCCGCGAGGGCAAGATCTACACCAAGGACGGCCTGATTGCCACGAGTCGGGGCTCGCAGTATCCAATTTGGCGCGGGGGCGCCAATGCTGCCACCACCCTGAAAACCGATGGCGACCTGACCATCGGTGACCTGAATGTTCCAGCGGGCACGTACACGCTCTTTATCAATATCAGCGATCCGGCGCACTGGATACTGATCGTGAACAAGAAGACCGGCGAGTGGGGACTTGCCTACGACGCCACCCAGGATCTGGGTAAGACGGCGATGACGATGGGAGCTCCGCCTTCGATGGTCGAGGACCTGGTCTACACCATTACCGACAACGGTGGCGGCAAGGGCACGCTGACGCTTGCCTGGGAGAATGTCAGCGCGTCGGTCCCCATCGCGGTGCATTAAGGACAGGTGCATTAAGAGTTGGGTGACCCTTTACTTCCGGCATTCGTCAGGGCGGCGAGTTCGCATCGGATTTGCCGCCCTGCCGATACAATAGACAAAGTAGAGCATTTCCTGCCGAGGGGTTGGATCACCTTGCCGTTGTATCCCTATCGCTGCACCCAGTGTGGCCATCGATTTGAAAAAATCCAGCACTTCAACTCCGAGCGGGAGAAAGTCTGTCCCGAGTGTGGCGGGGTTTTGGAGCGGATCCTCACCGCGCCGGGGCTGAGCTTCAAGGGCGCTGGATGGTATGTGAACGACTACAGGGCAAAGGGGAGTTCGTCCAGCAGCGATTCCGAATCAAAGGCTGAAAGCAAGCCAGACGGGAAGCCGGATTCAAAACCAGGGACAAAATCGGACACAAAATCCGGGACAAAGGCTCCCGCCGCCGACAAGAGCAGCGCTACTGCCACGTCGTCCACACCCGCTGCGGCGCCAAAGTCGACTAAGGGCTCGTAGTCGGCTGCGTCGGCGCACGCTACCATAATTCCTGAAGATGCCGCTGCTCGATCCCATTCCGTCACCGGTGGAGCACGCCGATCTGATCGCGCTTGAGTGGCAGCCGCTGCTGGCGCTGGTAGCAGGGTTTGCCGCGTCGTCAGTGGGTCGCGAGGCAATTCTGGCTTTGCATCCCTCAACCGACGAGGAATGGATCGCTCGCCAGCACCTGCTCGCTTCGGAAGTGCGCCTTCTCCTCGAAGAGCAAATCTCCATTCCGCTGGGCGGCCTCTTCGATCCGACGCAGCTGGCCGCGAAGGCGCAGATCGCCGGCGCAGCGCTTGAAGCGGCGGAATTGCAGAGCATCGCACGGTTGGCCAACGACGTGGCATCGTGGCAGGCTCTCCTGAAAGAGCCACCGGCGCGGCTTGCCGGCAAATTGCCAGGGCTGTCTGGGATTTCGTCGGCGCTCACAACAAGCTTGAGGCCGCTCGCTGAATCGATCGAGCGCAAAATTCAACCTGACGGCTCTCTTGCCGACGATGCTTCGCCGGAATTGAGCCGCATCCGGCGCGAGCAGGAGCGGCAGCAGAGAGTCATTGAGGAAAGCCTGCGCGCGGCACTGCGCAAACTGTCCGCGGAAAACGCGACGCAGGACGACGTTATTACGATTCGGGGCGAGCGTTTTGTGATTCCCGTGCGAGCCGAGCTCAAGCGGCGCGTCAGCGGCGTCATTCACGGCGCGAGTTCTTCGGGGCAGACGGTCTATGTTGAGCCGCTTGAGACCATCGAGCAGAACAACGAGCTCGTCCGGCTCATCGAGGAAGAACAGGCGGAGATTCACCGCATCTTTGTAGCGCTCACCCGCCAGGTTGCCGGCTACGCGCTCAGTCTGGTTGAGGGCGCGCGGGTGCTGGCCATGGTCGACAGCCTTTTGGCGAGGGCGCGCTTTGCCCGCGACTTTGACGACTCCGTGGTTCCGACTTTTGGACGAGACCTTTTGGATGTTCAGAGCGGTCGCCATCCGCTGCTTGAGAAGCGCCTGCGGGCGAATGGCGGAAAGACTGTCCCGCTGAATCTGGAGCTGACGGCGGATGAGCGCCAGCTGATTATCAGCGGTCCGAATACCGGCGGCAAGACCGTGGCGCTGAAGGCGACGGCACTTTTGGCGATGATGGCGCAGGCTGGAATCCCGGTCCCCGCCGCAAGCGCTAGTTTTCCGGTGTTTACGGCCTTCCTGGCCGACATCGGCGACGCGCAGTCGATCGAAGCTGCGCTTTCTACTTTTTCTGCGCACATTACCAATCTTGACCGAATCTCGCGGCTCGCCGATACGCATTCACTCGTGCTGCTCGACGAGCTTGGCTCGTCGACTGATCCTGAAGAGGGCGCGGCGCTTGCTGTCGCCCTGGCGCACCATTTTCTCAAAGCCGGCGCATGGTCGCTGATCTCGACGCATCACACATCGCTCAAGGTCTATGCAGCCAATACTCCGGGCGTGCGCAATGCCGCGGCCGGCGTGGATGAGCGGACGCTGGTTCCCAATTATCAGTTTCACCTCGGCGTGCCTGGCGCGTCGGCTGGAATTCAGACGGCTGAGCGACTGGGATTAAACGCTGAGATCATCGCTGCGGCGCGGGAGCGGCTGGGTTCACAGCAGGCCGACATCGCGCGATTCCTGGATAAACTGCACAGCGAGCTTGCCGAACTCGAAGTGGAACGCAAAGCGGCTCGCGAGCAGCAATACGGGCTCAACCAGGAACGAAAACGCCTCGAGCGCGAGGGCGATATCGAAGTGCGCAATCGCGTGCGTGAGCTGGAGGCGAAATTAGCCTCATTGCTCAAGGAATTCGAGTTCCAGATGCGGGAGAATGTGCGCGCTGTCGAGGACCGTGCATCTCAGCAAAAACTATCGAAAGAAGCTGAACGGCGCATTACGCGCCTGCGACGCGAGTTTCAGGAAAGCTTCAACCAGGCTGTTGTGGCTCACCGTACCGGCGCGGACCAGGGTGACGCAAATGCGCAACCGCACCTGCTGCGCCACATCTCGCCGGGCGACAGTGTGTTCCTGAAATCGCTGGGTAAAGTTGCCGTGGTGCAGCGTGAGGTTGAGAAAGACCTATTCGAGGTTGCACTCGGCCCCATCAAGATGCGCGTCAAGCGGGACGAGCTCTCCGAGCCCTCAGGCCTTGGAGCTGATTCCGGAAAGGGAAGGGCCGACCCGCTTGCCGCCGCCAGGAAGCAAAAGGGCGTGCACGTGACGGTGACGAGCGCGAATACCGACGCCCTGCGCGCGGAGATCAATTTGATCGGCCGCACGGTGGATGAAGCGACCGACGAGCTCGAAAAGTATCTCGACCACGCCTTTCTCGCCGGGCTGCCGCGAGTGCGCGTGATCCATGGCCATGGCGCCGGAATTCTACGACGCGGCGTGCGCGAGTTTCTTAAGTCGCATCCTCATGTGGCGGGAATCGAGGAAGCTCCGCAGAACGAGGGCGGGCAAGGAGCAACGTTGGTGGAACTGAGGCAGTAGGGCGGCTAGCGCGGCACGTCTGACGGCTTTCAGCTATTAGCCTTCGGCTGAAAACTCATTCACAGATCCTGGCGACGGATCGTCAGAGGTGGAAGTTCGCACAGGTCACGACAAAAGCCGTTGTGGCCGTTTTCCATGGACCCCAGAAGTAAAGGAGCGAGCCAACGAACTCGATCGCCAGCAGCGCTGTCGCGCCGATGACGAAGGAGCGCACCAGGCGTCCGCGCCACCAATCCCACGCCGCCATGAGAGCGATGAGCAGCAGATTCCCATAGAAGACGTAGAAGAACCACGGACTCGCCGAGTGCGGCGCGTTGGGCCAGAGCCACTCGGTGAATCGCGCAAAACCCGGGTCGGCGAGCGCGACCGTCGACAGAATCATCATTCTGCGGTGCGCGGCGGGGTTTTTGCGCAGGTTGATGCCCCACGCGAGCAGAGGCAGAAAACCACCGATATCGACAAGATTCACCACGAGGAATGACGGGTCGAAGAACTGGGTCCCGAGAGTTGAAATTTGCGCAGCGATCGCGGCCCATGGTCCCAGGACGGCCATCAGCAATGCCCAGGAGGCGACGAACCAGCCGAATTTGCGGTGCCAAGAGACGCGATCACGCAGCACGAGAAGTACCTGTGCGGTGAGCAAAACCAGCCACATGGTGAACACGAAGGCGTGCACCCAAATCACTTTGGGCGGCGGGGGCATCTGTTTGAGGAAGCCGGAAAAGTCGACGCCGAATCCGGCGATCATTCCGACCCAGAGGATTGCGAACCAGACTGCTGAAGGGATGCGATCTTCGCGGGCGCTCCAGGTGCCGCGGACATGCAACACGTTTCTTGAGGGCTGCACTGCGGACGCAGTTGCCATGCGGACCTCCTGGGGAATGTCTTAAGCTCAGACTGCCAGACGGATGCGGCTGCGTCAACGGAAATTTGGGAGCGGCTGTGCCGCAATGGGGAAGGAAGGATTGTGTGAGTGCGATCCCACCCTAAACGCGAAAAGCGCGTTTAGGATGGGGCACCCAGTTAGTGGATCGGCAAGCATTACGCCATCGCTTCGCGGCCCATCGGTTCGAAGACCAGCTGGTTTGATTTGCGGTCCACGTCGATGCGCACGTGCGCTCCGTGCAGGACCTCGCCGTCGAGTATCTTGATGGCCAGCGGATCTTGAACCATCCGCTGCAGCGCGCGCTTGAGAGGCCGCGCACCGTAAGCCGCATCGGAGCCCGAAGCGAGAATCAACTGCCGGGCTGGTTCCGTAAGCTCAAACGAAATAGCCCTGTCTTCGAGCAGTTTGCGAACTTCGTTCAGGCGAAGATCGAGAATCTGGCTCAACTGCGCGTTGCCGAGCGGGCGGTAGATCACGATATCGTCCACGCGGTTCAGGAACTCCGGCCGGAAGTGCTCGCGCAGCACGCGCATCACGCTCTCGCGCGCCATGTCGAAATCGTGCTCAGTCTTCAGCTTTTCGCCCGCGAGCATCGCCGCACCAAGGTTCGACGTCATGATAAGCACCGTGTTCTTGAAATCCACGGTGCGGCCCTTGGCGTCCGTCAGGCGGCCATCGTCCATCACCTGCAGCAGAATGTTGAAGACATCCGGGTGTGCCTTCTCGATTTCGTCGAACAGAATCACCGCGTAGGGCCGGCGATGAATGGCCTCGGTCAACTGGCCGCCCTCGTCGTAACCCACGTAGCCCGGAGGCGCGCCGATCAGACGAGCCACGGCGTGTTTCTCCATGTACTCGCTCATGTCGATGCGGACCAGGGCCTGCTCGTCATCAAACAGGAACTCGGCCAGCGCACGCGCCGTTTCTGTCTTGCCCACGCCTGTTGGTCCGAGGAAAATGAATGAGCCAATCGGTCGCTTGGGATCGCTGAGGCCGGCGCGCGAACGGCGAATGGCGTTGGCCACGACGCTCAAGGCATCATCCTGTCCAACCACGCGTTCACGCAGCCGGTCTTCCATCTGGACCAGCTTCTTCACCTCGCCCTCCAGCATGCGCGAGACAGGAATACCCGTCCATTTGCTAACGATCTTGGCGATGTCTTCCTCGTCAACCTCTTCCTTGAGCATTCGCGCAACGCCTGCCTTGCCACCCTGCGCGGCATCAAGCTTCTTCAGTTCCGCTTCGAGTTTTGGCAGTTCGCCATATTGAATCTGCGCGGCACGATCGAGCTGACCTTTGCGGGTCTGTTCCTCGGCTTCGAAACGCAGCGCCTCGATTTTCTTCTTGGTTTCTGAAATGCGGTTGATCGCCTCGCGCTCTTTTGTCCAGCGTGCCCGAAGGGCCGTAATCTTTTCCTTGGATTCTGACAAGGACCGTTCGACTTCGGACAAGCGCTCCTTGCTTGCCGCGTCGGTTTCACGTTTCAGTGCGGCGCGCTCAATCTCAAGCGACGTAGCCTGGCGCTCCAACTGGTCAATCTCGGTCGGCACAGAGCCAATCTGGATGGCCAGTGAAGCCGCCGCCTCGTCCACAAGGTCAATGGCCTTATCGGGCAAAAAACGGTCGCTGATGTAGCGGTGCGAAAGCGTGGCGGCCGCCACAATCGCCGCGTCCTTGATGCGCACGTTGTGATGCGACTCATAGCGTTCCTTCAGGCCGCGGAGAATGGCAATCGTGTCCTCGACGTTTGGCTCGCCGACGTAGACGATCTGGAAACGGCGCTCGAGCGCCTTGTCTTTTTCGATGTACTTGCGGTACTCGTTCAGCGTGGTTGCGCCGATAGCTCGCAGCTCACCGCGCGCCAGCGCCGGCTTGAGCATGTTGCTAGCATCAATAGCGCCCTCGGCAGCGCCTGCACCGACGAGCGTGTGCAGTTCGTCGATGAAGAGCACAATCTGGCCGTTCGATTCTTCGATTTCCTTCAGCACCGCCTTCAGCCGGTCCTCAAACTCGCCGCGATACTTTGCGCCCGCGAGCATCGAGCCCAGGTCGAGCGCGATGACGCGCTTGTCGCGCAAGCCTTCGGGCACGTCGCCAGAAACGATGCGGCGTGCAAGCCCCTCGACGATGGCGGTCTTCCCCACGCCGGGCTCGCCAATCAGAACCGGATTGTTCTTGGTGCGGCGGCTCAACACCTGGACAACGCGGCGAATCTCTTCGTCGCGCCCAATCACCGGATCGAGCTTGCCGCGGCGCGCGAGCTCCGTCAGGTCCTTAGCATATTTTTCCAGCGCCTGAAATTTTTCTTCTGGATTCTGGTCGGTCACGCGCTGCGAACCGCGCACAGCGGTGAGCGCCTGCAGAATGGCCTCGTGTGTGGCGCCGGCTTGGACTAGGACGTCGCGTGCTGGATCGCTTTTCAAATGCGCGATGCCAAGCAAAAGGTGCTCCGTGGATACATACTCGTCCTTGAAGTTCTGGGCCTCGCGAAAGGCCTGTTCGAGCACCTTGTTCATCGCCTGGCTAAGACCGGGCTGTGAGGCAACTCCGGCCACGCGGGGCAGCTTCTGCTCGATGCTGCGGAGGTCGCTCTCTAGATGCTCCGTGGGGACACCGATCTTCTCGAGCACGGCAGGCACCACGCCCTCGCGGTCCTCAATCAGCGCCAGCAACAGGTGCACAGGTTGCAGCTCATGGTTAGTGAGCTCTGCGGCGCGCGACTGCGCCTCCTGAATCGCCTGCTGCGTCTTGACTGTCAACTTGTCCCAACGAATCGCCATTGCTTGATGCCTCAGTGAAAGATTTTGTAGTGCAAGGGGTCAGGTGTCAGGGTTCAGAAAAACGGGATCAGCCGATGCCCTCGTCGAGCTCTGCCGCACTAAACCCGCTCTTTGGCAAGCATAGTACGTGGCCCGGCGAGGGGGCGACTGATCCCTGAAAACCTGATCCCTGAACTCCGGTTTTTATGCCGCCAGCGTATGGTTCGAACTCACGTTCACCTTGATCTGCTTCGGCTGCGCTTCGGGCTTCTTCTTGAGCTCGAGCTTCAGCACCCCAGCTTTGTAGCTGGCCGCAACATTCTCGGTGTCGACGGTTGAGGGCAGCGTGAATGCGCGGTAGAAACTGCCATAGCGCCGCTCAATGCGGTGGAAATTCTCTTCCTTCTCTTCCTTTTCGAACTTGCGCTCGCCCTTGACGGTCAGCGTGTTGTTTTCCACGCTCACGTCAAGGTCTTTCTCTTCAATGCCCGGCACTTCGAGTTTCAGGACGACCTTCTTTTCGTCCTCGTAGACGTCAACGGCCGGCACAAAGCTGGCCGTGGTCATTGGACCTTCGCCCTCGTTCATATCGCGGAACAGCGAGTTCATTCGATTCTGCAGAGCCACAACTTCACGGAACGGATCCCAACGAGTGATTGCCATGATGAATTCCTCCAGATGGAATGGAAATTTGTAGATGGGGCCAGAGCCCATCGAGCCCAGCCACCCAACCTATCTGATGAGACTATAGCACAAATGATTCATAAAACATGAGTGTGATACGCTAATATTTAAAAATTCTACTAAGTTATTATTTGTCAGTTTGTTAAGTAGGAGCCAAAGATTGGATTGGCTTAGTTTGGAGTAGAAATCGGCCGTAGTTCCCCCTTTTGGAGCCCCGTCCAAGGTGGTTGAAACCTGCTTCAAGGCGGGAACGGTGATGTCGCCTTCCTAGCCGTGGCCCGTGGGCGGCTTGGGCGATGTCGTCAGCGGATTGGGTTCTGATGGCGCAGATGCGGTCAAAGCCGGGGGCGCGGCCCATGCGGGATCGTCGCCCGCGCGCCAGACGCATTGCCGCGGCGCGACTTTGAAGATGGTTTGCGCAGAGAGCGCGCCGGGCAGCGCAACGGTGAGAATCAAGGGCGCGGCAACAAGCAAACCCGCTGCCAGAGTCTGGCGAGAGGGAAGAGCGGGGATGAGGAGAGGATACGATGGCGCAATCGGGCGTGAAAGTGATTTCTTTGGCGCGTTTAGCAGACTGGAATGCGGGGATCTGAATTGTGCAGCGGATTCGGAGCCCAGCCTGCTCGAATACAATCCGCTTCATGCACTTTCTGGGATGGGCAGCCACGATCAACTGGCGATGGGTGTGGCTGGTCGTCGCCACTTTCCTTGCCGGCGTGCTGAACGCCGTGGCAGGCGGCGGCTCATTCCTGTCGTTTCCGGCACTGCTGAGCATGAAGATCCTGCCGGTGCAGGCCAATACCACGAACACGGTGGCCATCTGGCCTGGGCAATTGACGTCGGTTGCCGCGTACTGGCCCGATGTGCGCAAAAACGCGCGTACTGCTGCGTTGATGGGGCTGGCGGGATTGATCGGTGGCACAGCCGGGGCGATCGTCCTGCTGAACACGCCGCAGATGACTTTCCTTCATTTGGTCCCATGGCTGCTCCTGGTTGCTGCGTCGATCTTCGCCGTGAGCGGGCCAGTTTCGCGCCAGCTCGAACGTTTGAAGCGTGCGCGACACGAACGCGCTGCTGCCGGACCGGCGCGCGAGGCTCGTCCACGACACATGGCCCTGTTTCTCTCCGCCGTCGTGGTCAGCTTTTACGTCGGTTACTTCGGCGCCGGCGCGGGCTTTGTTTTTATGACGCTTCTTGGGCTCTACGGCTATGAAGACATTCACGCGATCAACGCGCTGAAGGTTGTGGCCAATCTTCTGGCCAACGGCATCGCGTTTGTCATCTTTATCGCCGACGGCCAAGTGGTGTGGCGTTATTGCCTGCCGGCGCTGGTGGCCGCAGCAATCGGCGGATACGTCTCAGCGAGCATGGCCAAGCGAGTTCCGCAGCCGGCGCTGCGCGCGCTCGTGGTTGTGATTGGGCTGGGGATGGCGGCTTGGTTTTTCTGGAAAAACTACTGATTGTCGGGAGTAAGCGAGCAATAGCACGAGCGACGGAGACGCCGGAAGCGCCAGCAAACTACAAAGGCAGAAGTGAGCGCGGGCACATCGAGGATGCTGCGAGAAATGTATGTTGAGGATGGCGCGGGACTGGAATTCCTGCGCCAGAAAGAACCGTACCGAAATGCCTGCACGCTGGGAGACGGAACTGATCGGATTGCTGGCCGGATTCTGCACCACGCTGTCTCTGGTGCCGCAGCTTCACCGGATGTGGCGCTCCAAGAGCGCGCACGATCTCTCGCTTACGATGTTTTTTGTTTTCGGACTCGGCGTCGTGCTCTGGCTGCTCTATGGCATCAGCATCCGATCGCTGGCCGTGGTCTCCACCAACAGCGTGAGTCTTGTGCTGGTCATCGTCATCTATTCTCTGGCGCTGCACTATGAGCACACGCGCTCGGCCCGCCGCTAACGGCACAGGCTGATCCCTGAAACCTGACCCCTGTAAACTGTAGCTATGAGCCACGAAGGCATCCGCTTCGCCTCAAAAGACGAGCAAGCGCGCGAGAATCAGGCGAACCGGCCGTTGCCGCGCATCGCCATCACGCCGGAAAAGGTGCGCGTGCTGATGACCGAGGGCAAGGGCCTCGAGATTGACTGGGCCGACGGTCACAAAAGCGCGTGGGGTTTTGCCTGGCTGCGCGATGCTTGCCCCTGCGCCACCTGCGTGGACGAGCGATTGCAGGAAGGCCGCAAGGCTGGCCAGCCTAAGCCCAAGCCTGCAGCTCTGCTGCCGATGTACGCGCCTCCGCCAAAGCCGGCGAGCGCGCATGCCGTGGGCCGCTACGCCATCCAGTTCAACTGGCAAGACGGACACTCAGGCGGAATCTACTCTTGGGAATATCTGCGCCGGGTTTGCCAGTGCCAGGAGTGCATGTTCGCGGAGGCGGAGACAACCGGCACGCCGAATTAACATCTCGAGCATTTTCTTTGTATTTATGGGGGATGCTGGAAGGCTGTTCGGAGGTTCAGTGACCACGCGAAGGAAACGTCTGAATCGGGCCATCATCGCAAGTAATCTGACCGAAGCAATAGAAGAACTTCAGAAACTTCACCGGCGAGCGACGACAAAAGAATTGAAAGAGGCGCAGCTCCAGGTAGGGCTGTGTCACGCGTATCATCATCTTAATTTCGCCTGGAATATTCGATTCATTCCATCGTCGCAATACAGAACTCTGACACAAAAACAGTTCGATCGATGGGGCACCTATCCAACCGGCATCGAAAATCTATAGCGACAAGCCATCATCTCGCACCACTGGCAATCTACGAATGAGAAATTTGAACTGTGAACGGTTTGCTGTTCACGGTCTTCTACAATCTCCCCATGAGAATTGGATTTCTTGGCTTGGGCAAGATGGGCACACCAATGGCTCGGCACCTGCTCGCTGGGGGCCATGAATTGCGCGTGTGGAACCGGACGGAAAGCAAGACAGAACCGCTGCTCCGCGAAGGAGCAATTGCGGCAGCAACTCCGGCTGAAGCCGAGCTGGGCGCTGACGCCGTCATTACCATGCTCTTTGACGATGCCGCCAATGAAGAAGTGATTTTTGGGGCCAACGGCCTCATGGATGCGCTCTCCCCGGGCGCGCTTCACATCTCATGCAGTACCATCAGTGTCGCGTTGAGCGAGCGGCTCACAATAGACCACGCGCGCCGCAGGCATGAATTCGTCGCAGCGCCAGTCTTTGGCCGGCCCAGCGTGGCCGAACAGGGCAAGCTATGGGTGGTGATGGCCGGGGCCGAACGTGCAGTCGTTAAAGCTCGTCCGCTGCTCGAGACGTTCTCGCGCGGCATCTCCGTTGTGGGCACTGAACCGCGCCAGGCGCACGCCGTGAAGCTAGGCGGCAATTTCCTCATCAGCGCGATGCTCTATTCGCTGAGCGAAGCGTTTGTTTACGCCGACGGGCAGGGAATCGAGCCGGCGGTTTTCTTTGAGGCAATTAACAGCGCGCTATTTCAATCGCCGTTTTATGCGGCATACAGCAAGATCATGCTGAATCCTCCCGCGGAGGCAGGTGCTTCAATCTCGCTCGGCGCGAAGGATACAAGGTTGCTCCGTGAAGCCGCCGCAAGCCGTGGAACCCGAGTGAAGCTTGCCGACAGCTTGGCAGAGATTTTCGCGCAGGCCAAGGCCGCCGGGTTGTCCAATCAGGATTGGGCCGTGGGCATGTACCGTATGTCACAGCAGGGGAGTAAAACGCACTCATAAGATATGGATCAGATGAAACTGAACGGAAGGATCGTTTTCATCACCGGGGCCAGTGGTGGCATTGGCGCGGCAACCGCCTTGGCCTTCGCAGCCGAGGGTGCGCGCCTGCTGCTCGCGGCTCGTCGCGCTGGCAAACTCGCCGAAGTGGCGTCGAAAGCACTCGCCCGGGGCGCAGAGGCTGTGCACTCCATAGACCTCGATGTGCGAAATCGCCACGCCGTGCAGCGTACCATCGACGATCTCCCCCCGGAATGGGCTGAAATCGATGTCCTGGTAAACAACGCCGGCCTGAGCCGCGGAATGGAAAAACTCTACACCGGCAAAATTGAAGACTGGGAAGAAATGATCGACACCAACATCAAGGGAATGCTCTACGTCGCGCGCGCCATAGTCCCTGGAATGGTGGTGCGCAACCGCGGCCACGTAGTTACGCTCGGCTCCATGGCCGGAGAGATCGTGTATCCCAATGGAGCTGTCTATTGCGGCTCCAAGGCCGCCGCACGCGCCATCAACGACGGATTGCGCGAGGACCTGCTGGGCACGCCGGTGAGGGTGACCAGTGTTGATCCTGGCCTGGTGGAGACCGACTTCAGCCTGGTCCGATTCCATGGCGACGAAGGGCGCGCCGCCAAGGTTTACAAAGGCATCGAGCCGCTTACCGCGGAAGATATTGCGGATGTGATTCTGTGGGCCGTCACCCGGCCTGCGCATGTAAACATCGCGCGTGTTTCGCTTACCTCAGTGCATCAGGCTAATACGCTGCTCATCCACCGTGAGCAATAGGCGTGAGACCTAGCGGAATCGAGCGTTCCGCCGCATTCAATTCAGGCTGCGGGATCGCTTACCCGATGGACTGGATTTGCGATTCGATATGGGCCAATGCGGCCTCAAGAGCCGCGCGGCGTCCGGCATTCGATGTCTTCTGCGAGAGGATATTCTCCCGTTGCAAATTGAGACCCTGTAGTTGCCGGTCTCGCGCAGCGCGTACCACTTCTGCCGCGCGCCGGGCCTCTTCGCTCACGTGGCCGTCACCGGCTTTCGCAACTGGACTCTCTAAGGCGTTTGCCATCTGCTCCTCCACCGATTTACTTTCCCATCCACGGGCCATATCTTCATTCTACGGGCGCTCGGGTTGATTGCGTCCCGCAGAATGACGAAGGTGGAACCAGAAAGACAGAGAGGCTTCTCATGCGCGCCTGGCAAGTTTCCGCGTTTGGCATTGATTCTTTGGAGTTTGTGGAGCGCCCCACTCCCGCACCGGGACCCGGCGAGGTCCTGGTAGGTATTCGCGCCGTATCCATTAACTATCGCGACCTGATGGTCGTGAAGGGCCACTATAACCCCAAAATGCAGCTGCCTCGGATTCCATGTTCAGACGGCGCGGGCGAAGTTGTGGCTGTTGGCGCCGCCGTCACGGCGTGGAAGCCAGGCGATCGTGTGGCCGGAATCTTCATGCAGAACTGGCTGGACGGCCCACTAACCGCGGGGAAGGGCCGCGGTGCATTGGGCGGCGACGTCGACGGCATGCTGACCGACTTTGTCGTGCTCAAGGAGCCGGGACTGGTTGCGATTCCGGATCATCTCAGCTTTCAGGAAGCCGCCACGCTGCCTTGCGCTGCTGTGACGGCATGGAATGCCCTGGCAACCGGAGAGCTCAAGCCGGGATCGACTGTGCTGATCCAGGGCACGGGCGGCGTGTCGATATTCGCGCTGCAGTTTGCCCGGCTAAGAGGCGCACGCGTCCTCGGCATCAGTTCCAGCTACGAAAAACTCGAGCGCGCCAGCGCCATGGGGCTGGACGCGGGACTGAACTATCGTGACAATCCTGATTGGGACCGCTGGGCGCTTGACCAGACTGGGGGCGAAGGCGTGGACCTGTTGGTAGAGGTGGGCGGCGGGGGTACGCTCGTCCGTTCGCTCAGAGCGATTCGGCCGGGCGGAACGATCGCCCAGGTTGGCGTGCTGACTCAGTCAGCGGACCCATTCCCGATCCCACTCGTTCTCCACAGAACAGCGCGCATTCACGGCATCTACGTGGGTTCGCGCAGAGATTTTGTGGAAATGAACCGCGCCATTGCGCTGGCCGAATTGCGGCCTGTCGGCGAGGAGTTCGATTGGCGCCAGGCGCGCGAAGCTCTTGAGCGGATGGAAGAAGCCAGCCACTTCGGCAAGCTGGTGCTCTCCGTCAACTAAGGCGCTGGCCCGAACCCGTTGCGTTAGATTGGACTTGTGACCTTGTACGAAAAGATGCTGGCGGTAGCCATTGAAGAGGCGCGTTCGGGCCTTGAAGAAGGCGGCGTTCCCGTGGGCGCGGCAATGTTTACGCAAGCGGGCGAGCTGCTCAGCCGGGGCCGCAATCGCCGCGTGCAGCTGGGCGATCCCAGCATTCACGGCGAGACCGACGCCTTTCGCCGCGCCGGCCGCCAACGCAGCTACCGCAACCTGGTGATGGTTACCACGCTTTCGCCGTGCTGGTACTGCAGCGGCCTCGTTCGTCAGTTCCGTATCGGCACGCTGGTGGTAGGTGAGAACCGCACCTTCGCCGGAGGGCTGGACTGGCTGCGCGAGAACGGCGTGAATGTGATCGATCTGGATAATCGCGAGTGCCGCGAGTTGATGGAAACCTTCATCGCACGGCATCCTGACATTTGGAACGAAGACATCGGCGAAGAATGAGAAAGATGGCGATGAGCCGTTAGCTTTTAGCTTCCTCTGGCGAAGCGAAGCATCTCAAGATTGTGTTCTGGACTTCGGAGCAAGAGGCCTGAAGCTCGCGGCTGGAAGCTTAGAAAAAAGGTGAATCATGTTGACTCAAGACACAAAGCTGAATCTGCGCGGCTACTCGATCATCGATGGCCTGAGCTCAGAAACCGTCGGAGCTGCTTTTAAAGGTGTCGATCCTGCCACGGGCGCGAGCCTGGAGCCCGTGTACCATTGCGCCTCGCTGGCCGATGTGGATCGCGCCGCGAATCTGGCGGAGGAAGCATTTGTCGCCTACCGCAAGCTTTCAGGCTGCGAGAAAGCTCGCTTTCTGCGAAACATCGCCGACGGCATCGAGGCCATCGTGCCCGAGCTCGTGGAGCGCGCCAACCGCGAGACCGCTCTGCCTGAAGCGCGCCTCAAGGGCGAGTCCGCGCGCACCATCAACCAACTCCGCCTGTTCGCGCAGGTGATTGATGAAGGCTCGTGGGTCAATGCGCGCATCGATCCTGCGCAGCCCGATCGCAAGCCATTGCCGCGCTCCGACATTCGCTCGATGATGAAGCCGCTCGGGCCTGTGGTAGTCTTCGGTGCCAGCAATTTTCCCCTCGCATTTTCCGTTGCTGGCGGGGACACGGCTGCCGCCTTTGCTGCCGGCAATCCAGTGATTGTGAAAGCGCATCACGCGCATCCAGGCACCAGTGAGATGGTCGGCCAAGTCATCGCCCGCAGCGTACGCGAGTGCGGCCTGCCATCCGGTGTTTTCGCGCTTCTCTTCGGCGCAGGTTCTGAGATTGGCGCAGCGCTCGTCGACCACCCCAAAGTGAAAGCCGTTGGATTCACCGGCTCGCTTTCTGCCGGTAAGGCGCTCATGCAGCGTGCAGCGGCGCGGCCGGAGCCCATCCCCTGCTTTATGGAGATGAGCAGCGTCAATCCGCTCTTTGTGCTGCCTGAAGCGCTCCACAAGCGCGGAGCGCAGATTGCCGCCGGCCTCTTCGGCTCGTTCACGCTTGGTGTGGGTCAATTCTGCACCAAGCCGGGGCTCGTCTATTTGCCGCGCAACGCTGACGCCGATGCGCTTGTTGCCGAAGTCAGAGCGCTCGTCGAAAAGGCGTCCCCATCGCCCATGCTGACGGAGGGAATCTCAAAGAGCTATCGTGCGGGCATCGCGAGTCGTCAGGCGCAGGCCCAGGTGAGTACAGTCGCCCAAGCCTCATCCAATGGCACGGGTAGCGGCTATGCCGCGCCGGTCCTGATGCAGATCGACGCCGAGGATCTGCTCGGCAATCCAGAACTTGCGACCGAAGTCTTTGGCCCCAGCGCGCTCGTGATCCGCTACGACGGCCGCGAGCAGCTTATGGAGGTAGCCTCCTCCATTGAAGGCCAACTGACCGCGACGCTCCACGGCACCGAGGCCGATCTGGCCGCCTTTGCCGACCTCATCGCGATTCTCGAGCGCAAAGCCGGCAGGCTTATCGTCAACGGCTTTCCGACAGGTGTCGAAGTCTGCCACGCGATGGTGCACGGCGGTCCGTATCCGGCAACGAGCGACAGCCGCGCCACTTCCGTCGGCACGTATTCGATCTATCGCTTCGTTCGCCCGGTCTGCTACCAGGATTTCCCTCAGGTGGCGCTGCCCGAGGAGTTGAAAGACGCGAATCCGCTCGGGATCATGCGCCTCATCGACGGTCAACTCACGCGGGACGCGGTTCCGCAGCGGCCTTAGGAGCTCGCAGGAAGAAGATCATCACTCCGGACACGATCAACAGGATCGACATGGCCAGGTAGCCGGCGCGGGCGCTTCCCGTTACAGCCTGGAGCCATCCGACCAGCCATGACCCGGCAAATCCGCCCAGCGCCCCGCAGCTGTTCACCAGCGCGGTAACTTCGCCCGCAACGTTGCGCGGAAGCATCTCCGGCATGATGGCCCAGAACGGCCCGTAAGGCGCGTACATTGTGCCACCCGCAACGACCAGACAGAAATACGCCAGCCAAAAATTATGCCCTGCTGTTGCGAAGCTGCAAAACAGCGCGCCGCCCGAAAGGATGAGGAACGGCCACACGAACAACGTCCGGCGGAGTACGCGATCGGAAAAAGTGGCGACGATGAGCATCAGCACCACGGCCAAAAGAAAAGGCGCGGCGCTGAGAAGGCCAATCTGTTCGATACCGCGTGCCGATCCCGAGCGAATCATCGCTGGAATCCAGATGACGAGGCCGTACACGCCGAAACTCCAGCAGAAGTACTGGAAGCAGAGGACCAACACACCCGGCACGCGCAGCGCCTCACGAAGATTTGCGTGCTGGGGCAGGGAAGACTGTTCCAGCGCGAGCGTTTCGGCCAGGTGCTTGCTACTTTCTTCTGGAAGCCACGGTACCTCCAGCGGCCGATCCCGCGCTACAACAATCCAGACAAAAGCCCACAGCACAGATGGGATGCCTTCGATGATAAACGTCATCTGCCAGCCGACGGCCCGGATTAAGTAACCAGTTGCAGCGGCCATCCAGGTCACCGTTACTGGGTTTCCCAGAATCAGGACCGCATTGGCGCGCGAGCGCTCCGAGCGCGTGAACCAGTTGGTCAAGAGGATGAGCATCGACGGAAAGATGAGGCTCTCCGCAACGCCCAGCAACAGCCGGTCCACCACCAGCAGCCAGTAATTGTGGATGACCCCTGTCAATGCGGAGAAGATTCCCCAACTGATCAGCGCGAAAAAGACGAGCCGCGTCGCGCTTTTGCGAATGGCGTAGGCTGCCGCCGGTACTTGAAAAAGAAAATAGCCGAGAAAGAAGACCGATCCGAGAAATGCCGCGCGGGATTCGGTGATGTTGAGCGATTTTGCGAGGCCGGCCGCTGCGCCGAATCCGAAATTCGACCGGCCCAGATATGCAAGGCTGTAGGTCACGAAGACCACCGGCATCAGGTACAGCCAGCGCCGGCGCAAGCCCGCCTGGATTTTCTCAGCTTGGGCTTGCACCGCATTATGCGATTCGTCTTCGGGCACATCACTTTATAGCATTCTGCTCCTGCAGCGCTCCATCCAGACGGATGCCGCGCAAACTATACTGGTCTGCGGAAAGAGGCTTCCCATCGCAACCATTCAACTCAGCTCCGTACTGGAAACAGACGACAAAACCCTCCTTCGCGTGAACACGCGCGCGCCCGGTCCATCGGGAGCGTTGCCGCTTTCGCCCGAGATGCTTCTCAGCGAGCCCTCCGGCAATCTTTTCGGCCTTACGCAAAACGCCGGAATGGGCTGGGAGCCGAATCGCCTGCTCGATCCTGAGTTCCTGATCCTGAGTACGCACGGAGGCCTGCGTGCAGAGAATGGCGAAGCTATCGCGCTCGGCTTTCACACCGGCCATTGGGAAGTCGGCTTGCTGGTTGCCGAGGCGGCCCGCGAGCTCAAAACTCTGCGTGCCACTCCGTTTGCGGGAGCCTGTACGGATCCGTGCGATGGCCGCACGCAAGGCACCTCGGGCATGATGGATTCCTTGCCCTACCGCAACGACGCCGCCATCGTGTTGCGCAGGCTGATGCGCTCGCTGCCCACGGGCAAAGGCGTGATGGGCATTGCAACATGCGATAAGGGTTTGCCCGCGATGATGATGGCGCTTGCGTCTTCGGGGAAAAAGCCCGCCGTGCTGGTTCCCGGCGGCGTTACGCTTCTGCCGGAATCGGGTGAGGACGCCGGCAAAGTGCAGACCATCGGCGCGCGCTTCGCCCAGAACCAAATCACGCTTGAATACGCCGCCGAAGTAGGCTGCCGCGCCTGCGCATCGCCCGGCGGAGGATGTCAATTCCTGGGCACCGCTGCGACATCGCAGGTAGTGGGCGAAGCGCTCGGTCTCTCACTGCCGCATACGGCGCTCGCACCTTCCGGCCAGCCAGTGTGGCTCGATGCTGCCCGCCGCTCTGCCCGCGCCCTTCTGCGGCTGCATCAGCTCGGCCTGGGCGCACGCGATCTTCTCACGCCCGCGGCAATTCGAAATGCAATGGTGCTGCACGCCGCATTCGGCGGTTCCACGAATCTGCTCATCCACGTGCCCGCCATCGCGCACGCCGCAGGCTTGCCGCGCCCCACGGTCGCCGACTGGGTTGAGGTCAATCGCCAGGTTCCGCGCCTCGTGGATGCGCTGCCCAATGGCCCGCGTGGTTTTGCCACTGTGCAGGTTTTTCTCGCTGGCGGCGTGCCCGAAGTCATGCTCGAGTTACGGGCGGCCGGGCTGCTCGACACGAGTGTCAAAACCGTCTCCGGCGAAACACTCGACGAATCTCTCAACTGGTGGTTGCACAGCCCTCGCCGCGCGGCTCTGCGCCAGCGCCTTCAGGAGCTGGACGGCATCGATCCCGACGACGTGATCATGTCTCGTGATCGCGCGCGATCGCACGGCCTCACCTCCACCGTCTGTTTTCCCCTGGGCAATCTCGCGCCCGAGGGGTCGGTCATCAAATGCACCGCCATTGACGCTTCTCTTGTCGGCAAGGACAACGTCTATCGCCACACCGGCCCCGCGCGCGTCTTCGTGACGGAAGCCGCGGCCATCCAGGCCATCAAGGCCGGACAAGTTTCGCAGGGCGACGTAATGGTGCTCATCTGCAGCGGGCCTGCGGGCGCCGGCATGCAGGAGATTTACCAGATCACCTCTGCGCTAAAGCAACTGCCTAACTGCAAGAACGTAGCCGTGTTGACCGATGCGCGCTTCAGCGGCGTTTCGACGGGAGCTTGCATCGGCCACATTTCCCCCGAGGCGCTTGCCGGCGGACCCATCGGCAAGGTTCGCGACGGAGACCGGATTGAAATCGTCATCGATCGCTCGCGGCTCGAAGGATCGGTGCACCTTGTCGGCGAAGCCGGCGAGAGAATTTCATCCGAAGAAGGCGCACGGCGGCTAAGCTCTCGCAGGCCGCGTCCCGATCTCGCCCCGCACCCCGAGATGCCGGCTGACACTCGCCTCTGGGCTGCGCTCGTTACGGCGAGTGGCGGCGTTTGGGGCGGCTGTGTCTACGATGTCGACCAGATTGTCTCTCGATTGGAGAAAAAAGCGTGAAGCTTTACCGGACTAGCAACGGAAATTACGTAGAAGACGGCGGCAAACACTTTTTCGTCCCCGTGTCGACCTGGGACGCGCTAGTCGCCAACGAAAATCTCGGCGCCTACCTGCGCGCCGTTGTCAATGGCGAGAGGCCAGGGGCGGATTTCGCATTAGCTCAGCTTGAAGCGCCCATCGGCAACCAGGAAGTCTGGGCCGCCGGCGTCACCTACTTTCGCAGCCGCAGCGCGCGCATGGCCGAGTCGAAAGACGCAGGCGGCGGCGACTTTTACGACCGCGTTTACACTGCCGAGCGTCCCGAGCTGTTTTTCAAGGCAACCGCGAGCCGCGTCGCCGGCCCCGGCAGCAATGTACGCATTCGCGCCGACGCCAAGTGGTCGGTTCCGGAGCCGGAACTCACGCTGCTCATCAACCCACGCGGCCAGATCATCGGCTACACAGTTGGCAACGACATGAGCTCGCGCGACATCGAGGGCGAAAATCCACTCTATCTTCCCCAGGCCAAGGTCTACGATCGCAGCTGCGCGTTGGGCCCGTGCATTCTGGTAAGCAGCGAACCGCTTCCGAGTACAACGCCTATTCGGATCGAAATTCTGCGCGGCGGCAGTGCGGTTTTTTCCGGCGCCACCACGCTCGCGGAACTCAAACGCAAACCTGCCGATCTGGCCGCCTACCTTTTCCGCGAAAACACATTCCCGTATGGCGCATTCCTCATGACCGGAACCGGCATCGTGCCTCCCGATGACTTCACCCTCGCGCCCGGAGACAAGATTCGCATCACCATCGACCCCATCGGCACGCTCGAGAATGACGTGGTGCAGGGAAGACTTGCCCCGGCAGTCTGATCCCTAACAGATAGCGGCAAGGAGACGATTGAACGATCAGGGTCGCGCTTTACACCGAAATTCACCGCGCCACGCTCCCATTCCGCGCCGCCGCTGGCGCATCGCCTGGCTGCTCGGCATCGGCGTCCTCGTAAACTTTTTCGACCGTGTCAACCTCTCTGTCTCCCACGATTCGTTGATCGCCGCATTCGGCATCTCCGACGTCGTCTTCGGCTATCTTTCCAGCGCCTACAACTGGACCTACGCTCTCTGCCAGTTGCCCATCGGTGTGGTGCTCGACAAACTCGGCGTTCGCCGCGTCGGGTGCATCGGGACGTTTATCTGGAGCGCCGCTTCATTCGCAGCGGCTGCCGCGCCCAATCTCAACGCATTCTTTGGCGCGCGCCTTCTGCTCGGCGTGGGCGAATCGCCTACCTTTCCCTCCAATGGCAAAGCAATTGGCCTCTGGTTCCCCGAACGCGAACGCAGCCTGGCCACCTCGCTCAACGACGCTGCCGCCAAATTTGCCTCGGCCATCGGAGTTCCCGTCATCGGCATCGTTCTCATCCACGCCGGTTGGCGCTGGAGCTTCGCCTTTACCGGCGCAATCAGCTTCGCCTACTTTCTTCTGTTCTGGCGCGTCTACCGCGACCCAAGCGAAGATCCTGATTTGACCGAAATCGAGCGCCTGCACATTGAAGACCAGCAGATCGAGAATCGGCACGCCTCGTCTGTCGTGGCCGATCTCAGCGAGGAACACTCAACTCCGCTCCTCGGTTTGCTCGCCCAGCGCAAGGTTCTCGGCCTCGCCATCGGCTTTGGCTCCTATAACTACGTCTTCTTCCTGCTTCTTTATTGGCTGCCGGCGTATTTGTCCTCGGCCCTTCATGTCGATCTGCTGCACTCGTTTCTCTACACCAGCCTGCCATGGCTCCTCGCCACCGCAACCGACCTTGTACTCGGCGGATTTCTCGTCGACTTCCTCGTCAAGCGTGGCTGGAATCAGAGCGCCGTCCGCCGCACCGTCCTCATCGGCGGGACGGCGTTCGGCGTGGGCATTCTGGGCGCAGCCCACGCGCACAGCGCTTCGCAGGCCCTTATTTGGATCACAATCTCGCTCAGCGGCCTGGCCGCCGCCGCTCCCGTGGCCTGGTCGCTCCCGTCCTTCATTGCCCGCCCGCCGAACGTTGGCAAAGTAGGCGGGATCATCAATTTCGCGGGTCAGGTTTCGGGGATTGCGGCTTCTATCCTCACCGGTTATCTGGTCTCGGCGCTCCACTCCTACGCCGTGGCGTTTGCCGTAGCGGCAGCATATCTGGCCATCGGCATCGCGGCGTACCTCTTCCTGCTGGGCTCCATCGAGCCTCCGCCGCTCGAGTCCAAAGCCTAGCTGTGTGGCCCGGTCAGCACAGCCTCATCCAGGCATCCTTCGCCCCGGCCACCGTGCCTTTCCAGTTGCTGGTCGTCCAACCATTCAGCCATCGGCCCTTTTGGGGAACATTACCAATGTGTGTATCAGTTCAGGTGCATTCGCGGAAATTTGTTCTCCTGTAACGTAGTTTGGTGCAAAATAACCGGATGGGAGAACGAACCTAGTGCCCCGTATTCACTTTCATCAGCAACTCGCAGAGCTCAAGGACAAGCTTCTCGCTATGGCCGCGCTGGCGCAGCAGGCGGTTGAGTCGGCCGTCGAGGCCTACACCCGACGCGACAAGGGCCTCTGCAAGTTCGTCAAGCAGAACGAGCGGGCCATTGACACCGCGCAGCGCGAGCTGGACGAGATGGCTTATGACCTGCTGGCCAAGCAGCAGCCCATGGCCATCGATCTGCGCTTCATCCTCGCCGTTATCAAAATCAACGGCGACCTCGAGCGCATCGGCGACCAGTCCATGAGCATTTCGCGCCGGACCAAGGAGATTCTCGCCATCGACGACGTGGAACTTCCGGTGGACTTTTCCGCAATGGGCGATTTCGCCGGGCAAATGATTCGCAACGCCCTTCAAGCGCTGCTCGATGGCGATGCGCGCCTTGCCGATTCGGTGCGCGAGATGGATGACGAGATCGACCGCATGAACCGCCGCGCACACAACGACCTGCTCAAGCTGATCGAAGAGAAGCCTCAGTTCACGCAGCAGGCCATGAACGGCATCCTCGTCGCCAAGAATCTCGAGCGGATCGCCGACCACTCTTCCAACATCGCCACCGACGTCATCTTCTGGATTCGCGGCGCCGATGTGCGCCACCAACTCAGCATGGCGATGGATTGATCGCGGGCCGGATTCTCGCAAGACAAACGAAAGCCCCGGGTTCACCCCGGGGCTTTTGATTTGGGCGAGATTGTGCGCGCCGGACCTACACCCCGATCACCGCGCAAAGCTCCTTCACCGCTTCGGCACTCTTCTTAAGCGCCGCGTCCTCCTCGGCCGTCAACTTGATTTCGATGATCTGCTCGAGGCCTGCCGCGCCCAGCTTGCACGGCACGCCAATGTAGTAGCCCTTGATGCTGTACTCGCCATCGAGGTACGCTGCGCACGGCAGAATCTTCTTCTTGTCCTTCAGAATCGCTTCCACCATTTCGGTTGCAGCCGCCGACGGCGCATAGTAGGCGCTGCCCGTCTTCAGGTGCTTTACGATTTCGGCCCCGCCGTTGCGTGTGCGCTGCACAAGTTGCTCCAGCCGGTCTGGCGCAATCAGCTCGGTGATGGGAATGCCGGCGACCGTCGAGTACCGCGCCAGCGGCACCATGGTGTCGCCGTGGCCGCCCAACACAAAGGCCGTCACGTTCTCCACGCTTACGTTCAACTCGGCGGCAATAAAGCTGCGGAAGCGCGCCGAGTCCAGCACGCCGGCCATGCCGATCACGCGCTCGCGATTGAACCCTGCCTGCCGATACGCTGCCTGGGCCATCGCGTCTAGCGGATTCGAAACGATGATCAAAATGCACTCCGGTGACTGCGCCACTACCTTCTGGACGACGTCCGACATGATTTTGAAGTTGGTGTTCAGCAGATCGTCGCGGCTCATGCCCGGCTTGCGCGGAATGCCCGCTGTGATGACCACAATGTCGGAGTTGGCGGTGGCCGCGTAGTCGTTGGATCCCACGATGGCCACATCGCGCTTTTCAATGGGCATGGCTTCGAGCAAATCAAGCGCCTTGCCTTGCGGAACGCCTTCCACGACGTCAATCAGTGCCACATCGGCCAATTCCTTGGCCGCAATCCAGTGCGCGGTCGTCGCACCCACGTTCCCCGCGCCTACAATGCTGACTTTTTTACGCATTTCGTCTCCTGTCAACTGTCCTACATATTGCCAATAATGCGCGTGGCGAACTCGCTGGTTCCCACTTTCGTGGCGCCGCTGAGCTGCCGCTCGAAATCGTATGTCACGGATTTCTGCTGAATTGTCTTCTCCATGGCGTTTTCGATCATCTTCGCCGCTTCCTTCCAGCCGATGAATTCGAGCATCATCACACCGGAAAGAATCACCGAGCCAGGATTGATCATGTCCTTATCGGCGTACTTGGGCGCTGTTCCGTGCGTGGCCTCGAAGACTGCGTAGCCGTCGCCGATATTCGCTCCCGGCGCGATTCCAAGGCCGCCTACCTGCGCCGCCGCCGCGTCGGAGATGTAGTCGCCATTCAAATTCGATGTGGCCAGGATGCTGTAGTCCGCCGGCCGGATAATAATTTGCTGGAAGATCGAGTCGGCGATGCGGTCATTGACCAGCACCTTGTTTTTCCATGCGCCGCTGCCGTGCGATTTACCGATGGAGTCAAGAACCAACCTGACCTCGGCGTAAAGCGACTCGCGAAAAGCCGGAGAGCCAAACTCGATTCCAGGCTCAATCAGCGCGGCGTTCTCCTCAATCGAAATTCCGGGCTTGTTCTCTACGTTGCCCAGGATCCAACTCTCGCGCTCTGTTACAGTCTGTTCCCGGAACTCCTCGGTGGCTACCTCGTATCCCCACTCGCGGAACGCGCCCTCGGTAAACTTCTGAATATTTCCCTTGTGGACGAGCGTCACCGTCTTGCGTCCCGATTCGATTGCATGACGGATGGCGTAGCGCACCAGCCTCTTGGTGCCGAAGATCGAGATCGGCTTGATTCCCACGCCCGAATCGGCGCGCACCTTTTTCTTGGTGCCTTTCAGCAGATCGTCGTTCAAGAAGGAAATCAGTCGCGTCGCATCGTCGGTGCCCTGCTTGAACTCAACCCCGGCGTACACGTCCTCGGTGTTTTCGCGAAAAATTACGATGTCAAGCTTTTCCGGGTGCTTCACCGGGCTGGGCACGCCCTGGTAATACTTCACCGGCCGCACACACGCGTAGAGATCGAGAATCTGGCGCAGGGCCACGTTGAGCGAGCGAATGCCTCCGCCGACGGGCGTAGTCAGCGGTCCCTTGATGGAGACGCGCAGATCGCGCGCTGCGGCTACGGAGTCATCGGGCAGCCAGTTGTTGAACTGGCGGAAGGCCTTCTCGCCGGCGAAAATCTCAAACCACCGGATCGCTCGCTTGCCGCCGTAGGCTTTTTCCACGGCCGCATCAAAAACACGTTGCGAGGCCTTCCAGATGTCGCGTCCCGTGCCATCGCCCTCGATAAAGGGAATGATGGGGTGGTCAGGCACGGCAAATTGCCCGTCCTTGTACTCGATCGGCTCGCCCGTCTTGGGCAACGCCAGCCCGTTATACGTGCTTTGCATGATTGTGTGGGATGTCCCTTCCAGAAGAAATTCAAAACCGACAAGTGCAGAGTCGCTCAGTCCAGACTTGAGGCTACCATCCGCAATTCAGCAGTGGCAATGGCGGCCGGACCGAGATCGCTCACCCAACCGCTTCGCAGGTTCCGCTCAGTGTGTGAGCGGCGGCTTGGTCTCTCCAAACATCACTCTCAGCACGTCAATATTTTTCGCGTAGTCGTCGTGCGCTTTGCGTGGCGACTCGAGAAGCCCGAGCCAGTGCGCTCCATTCTTGACGTAAAGATTTACAACCTCCACATCGCCGATCTTCGGCACGCGGTAGGTCATCACGTCGCTGGGGTCGCTCCACGCCACAACTTGAACCTTTTCCCGGCTCGCCTCGTCGCCCGGGTGCAGAACCATCTGAAAGCTTGTTTGATAGCTTTTCCATCTATTGACAAGCGATCTGAAATTTGCGGCCGGCGACGTCGGAATCATTGGCGCAGGCGCCAATCCACGCGACTTCACCGCGGTCTCCGAAGGTTGCGGCGCGGTCTCAAGATTTGTAATCTCCAGCATCTCAAGCTGATTGGCAAAAAAATACATCAGCGATGTTCGCTCGAAGATGTAGCGGATCGCATTTCCCTCAGCCGTTTTTCTGGCGGCATCCGCCGGTGACAGATTCTCGTCAGACGTGGAGGAAAACTCAGGGTTGAGCGTGTTGAAGAACAGATAGCTGCCCAGGCTGTGCGTGACGCCAATGAATTCCTGGTCCAGCACATTGTCCCGGGTGAGCTGTGTCTTCCAATCGTACTTTCCAATTCCATTGCTTCCGCTCGGATCGACCGCCGCCGCATTGGGATCGAAGGCCGCCGATTTGGCCATCAATTGCCGAATTCCGTCGCGCAGAACGCCACCCAGCGGCCCCACCGCCATCAACACGTCCGCAAGCCCCCAGTCGACGAGTTCGGCTTTCAACTCTCGATTTACCAGAACGCCACGCGGCTTGATCTTCTCGAGTTGTGCCGCCTCGCCAGCCGATATCCAGGGATAAAAACGTCCAGTCCCGTCGGGGTCCTGGGCAGATGCATCCGAGCAGACCCTCAGCAAATCCGGGTCCGGCCCGGAAAGATACGCTTCCGGGGCAATCACGTGCCGGCATTTGAGCGAAAGCAAGAGCGGCCACCAGTTGATCTCATCCAGCACGAGAACTGCGGAATGTCCCCTGAGGTGCGCGACCCAGTGCACGACGAATGGCGCTGCCGCGTGCCACTCTTCCGGGCTGCTCCAAACCGGATTGCCCAGGTACTCAAGCGTCGGGGGTTCAACGGCGCTTGAGAATTCACCTTTGTCCGCATACTCCGTGCCTGCATTCTTCCAGTCACTCACCTGGCAGAGCTTCAATTCGATGCAAATCGAGTCGCGCAACATCTTCGAATCGCCGGCTCCCACCTCATCGATCCCGTGCACGTAGAGAACGTGCACGGGATGTTTGTCGGCGGAGTCGAGAGCGTTGGCGATGCTGTTGAGGGTTTTGAGAGATCCGCTTGTATCCTCTACCACTTTGGCGCGAGCGGATGCTCCGCCTCCCGCGGCTGCCAGGACGAGAATAAAAAGCGTCAACTTGCGGTTTTGCATGGATTGGTCATTCCGGGGGAGACGCTAGGGACGACTATAGCATTTTCTTTCCGGCAAATCCGAGAACCCGGCGAGGCGCATTGAGAGCGGATGCGCGACAAAAATGATTCGTGTCTGGCTGCGTTTCAGCCCAGAACTATCGGCTCGCGCCGTCGCTGTCGAACCGCGGAATGCCGAAGTGGCCGCGCAGGTGGAGGATGTCGACCGGACTCAGATTCCCGGCCATCGTCGCCAACGTCAGGCTCTTCGGGCTCTCAACCAGCACGACGCCGCCGCGCACGTTCGTGCCGTCCATCACCAGCCACACATCCGTGATGTCGCTGCGACCTGCGCCGCCCAAATTGGTTGAGCTCAAGACGTGCTTCCAGCCGCGAAGGTGGTAGGCCTGGCGAATCGCCTCAACCTGCGAGGGGTCGGCCTGGCCGTTAGCGGCGAAACGCAATATGTGTACGCTTACTCCGTCGAGTTTGTCGACGGTCTGCCTCAGGTCGGCATCGGAATCCGGCATGAGCCCTGCTGCCGCAGCCAGCATCGTCCGATCCAGCGTGAAGCTCTCCTTCGCCACGGCCTGGCCGCCCAATTGCGACAGAGCCGGCGGTGTCCACTCCAGAATCGCCTGATTGAGGTCGTTGCCGGCCGGCGAAGGCCCGTTGGCCGAATCTGGGGCCGCCGACACCCCCGGAGTTTGCGCAAGCGCGACTGCGCCGCAAAGCGCCACACTCAAAACAGGGATTCCCAACCAAACCAACCGTTGCTTCATGCCTATTAAACGCACCACCCGCGGGAAAGTTGCTGTCTCGCCGGTTCTGCTCGCAGGCTCCTCGCATATCCGGTGCTCCACTGCCAGTCCCGTTCAAAGGCGGATTCGTGGCCTGCCGGAAGCCCCGCACGATGAACCTCCAATGAAAATGCTCGAAACTATGTTCGTACCCGCCAGGATGCGATAAACTCATGCGGGAACGTTAAAAACGGTCCCACTTTTTTCACTCACGGAGGGCACATAGAAATTGGGAAAAAGAATGGTCCCAAAGAAGCTTTTCTTCACCAAAGGCGTCGGCAAACACAAGGAACGGCTGACCTCCTTCGAGCTTGCCCTTCGCGATGCGGGTATCGCTTCGCAGAATCTGGTGCGCGTCTCCTCCATCTTTCCTCCGCAGTGCAAAATGATTCCACGCAAGGAAGGCCTCAAGTATTTGGATGACGGCGAAGTGGTCTTCGCGGTCATCGCGGAAAACTCCACGCGTGAGCCGCACCGCCTCGTTGCCTGCAGCATTGGCGTCGCCATCCCCGCCGACCGCAACACCTACGGATACCTCAGCGAGCACCACAGCTTTGGAGAGACTGACGATCAGGCCGGGGAATATGCCGAAGAACTGGCCGCCGAGATGCTCGCCACGACGCTCGATGTCGAGTTCGATCCCGACAAAAGCTGGGACGAAAAAAAGGAGATCTACCGCATCTCCAACAAGATTGTCCGCACCAGCAACATCACGCAGTCGGCTGTGGGCGATAAGCGCGGCAAATGGACAACCACCATCGCCGCCGCGGTTCTGATCCTGGAAGAATAGGCACTGTGTGCGGCAGACGTTTGCATAGGATCCGGCGCGGGCGAAGAGCGATCGAGTTGACGATTCAGAGGACACGAGGCCAATTCCGCATGCCGGGGTTGGCCTTGTTGTATCGGCCACAATCATCCGCAACGGAGGCTCGCCCAACGGAGGCTCATTAAGACCACGAATGACTACGCCGCACAAATTCACGGTTGCCCTTGTGCAGATGCGCATGGGCCCCGACCCCGAGGCGAATTTCTCCGCCGCGCTCAAGCACATCCGCGAAGCCGCGAAACTCGGTGCGCAAGTCGTCTGCTTGCCTGAACTCTTCCGCACGCAATATTTCTGCCAGCGCGAGGAGCTCGCGCTCTTTGACCTCTCGGAGCAGATTCCAGGATCGGCCACTGCCAAACTGGCCGAGGTTGCTCGCGAGTCTAAAGTTGCCGTCGTAGCCTCGCTCTTTGAGTGCCGCGCGCCCGGCCTCTACCACAACACCGCCGTCACGTTCGATGCAGACGGCCGGATCGCCGGCGTCTACCGCAAGATGCACATCCCCGACGATCCGCTTTACTACGAAAAGTATTACTTCGCGCCCGGCGACCTCGGCTTTCAGGCCGTCGACACTGCTGCCGGCCGCGTTGGCACGCTGGTTTGCTGGGATCAGTGGTATCCCGAGGGCGCGCGGATTACGGCTCTGCAGGGCGCCGAAGTGCTTTTTTATCCCACGGCCATCGGCTGGCACCCGGCGGAGAAGGATGAGTTCGGCGCAGCGCAATTCGATGCATGGCAAACTATCCAGCGCTCGCATGCGATAGCCAACGGCGTTTATGTAGCAGCCGTGAACCGCGTGGGTCAGGAACAAGGCGACATACTTGGTAATTGCGCCCCCGGTCCGGGCCTCGAATTCTGGGGCGGCAGCTTTTTAGCAGATCCATTTGGCCGCATCATCGCCAAGGCCGGCCACGATGCCGAAGAAATCATCCTCGGCGAAATCGATCGGTCGCTGATCGAAGAAACACGCCGCAACTGGCCCTTTCTCCGTGACCGTCGCGTTGACGCCTACGCGCCCATTACGCAGCGCTTTATCGATCCCGCGCAACCGGGTCCGAAACTCACGCACGACGCGCACAAAGAGCACAAGTAGCCATGCCCGCTCGACCTCCTGAGAAGACTCCCCACGCCCTCGGCTACCACATGCCTGCAGAATGGGAGCCGCACGACGCCACGTGGCTGGCCTGGCCGCACAATCCCGAAGACTGGCCCGGCAAATTTCAATCCATCCCCTGGCTTTACGCGGAGATTGTCCGCCTGCTCACGGCCCATGAACGCGTGCATTTGATCGTCGAAAACGCATCGGCCGAGCGGAAAGTAAGCAGTATTTTGGCGCACGCCGGCGCGAATCTTGACCGCGTGCGCTTTCACTTATGGCGAACTGATCGCGGCTGGACGCGCGACTCCGGCCCGATCTTTATCAAGAAAGAGGGGGGCCGCGACTCCGAAGGCGGCGTTGCACTCACCGATTGGCGATTCAATGGCTGGGCCAAATACTCTGACTGGCATCTCGACGACAAGCTCCCAGGCCGGGTCGCCAAATTGCTCAGCGTTCCCTCTTGGCAACCTCTCGTCCAAAACCAGAACGGCACGAAGTGCGTCCTCGAAGGCGGCTCCATCGATGTGAACGGCGCAGGGTCATTGCTCACCACCGAGGAATGCCAACTGAGCGAGGTGCAACAGCGCAACCCCGGCGTGAGCCGTGCGCAACTGGAGCGCGTCTTCCACGACTATCTCGGCATCGACCAAACAATCTGGCTCGGCCGCGGCATTGTCGGTGACGATACTCACGGCCACATCGACGACATCGCCCGCTTCGTCGCGCCTGCCACCGTCGTCGCGGCTATCGAGCCGGACACGCGCGACCCCAACCACGCCCCGCTCGCTGAAAATCTTTCGCGCCTTAAGTCCGCGCGCACTCCGCAGGGCAAGCAATTCACCGTCGTCGAGCTGCCCATGCCGCGCCCCGTCATTTTTCGTGGCCAGCGCCTGCCCGCTAGCTACGCCAACTTCTACGTCGCCAACGGCATCGTTCTCGTGCCCACCTTTCACGATCCCAATGACCGCGTTGCGCTCAACACGCTCGCCGAACTCTTTCCAGGCCGCGAAGTTATCGGCGTCCACAGTGTGGACCTGATCTGGGGTCTCGGCGCGCTACATTGCATGACGCAACAGCAACCGGCAGCCGTACCATCGAAAGCATGATCGTCGATCGCCAAGCCATGGAGGCCGCTTTGGTTGAGGCGCATCTGGCAGCCAATGCCGGCGAAGTTCCCATCGGCGCCGTCATCGTCCGCGAAGATGGGATCATCGCTCGCGGCCAGAATCGCGTCTTGCGCGACGTTGATCCAACAGCCCACGCTGAAATTGTCGTTCTCCGAGCTGCCGCCGGAGCTCTCGGTAACTACCGGCTCTCCGGCTGCACGCTCTATGTCACGCTCGAACCCTGCGCCATGTGCGCTGGCGCCATGACTCACGCGCGCATCGACCGCCTCATCTTTGCGGCCCCAGATCCCAAGGCCGGCGCCTGCGGCTCGGTGCTCTCCGTGCTCAATCACCCCAAGCTCAATCATCAGATTCAGGTGGAGCAGGGAATCCTGGCAGATGAATCCGCCGAACTACTCCGCAACTTCTTCCGCGAGCGGCGGTAAGGCTACATTCTCGTGAGGGCACGAATCCGTTCAGCCTCCGCCGGCCACTTCGCCGCCAGTTCCGCGTAGCTTCCGCTCCGGTAATCCGCAAAATCGAACCCGGGCGTCACCGTGCAGCCGAGCAGCGCCACTTTGCCGCCGTTAACTAGCCGCGTCCCCTGCCATACTCCAGCCGGAACCATCAGCTGCACATGTTGCCCAGCCGCCAAATCCGGCCCAAGAGTAAAAACGGCGGCGCGCCCGTCAGGGAACAGCTGCAGCATCTCGACAGGATCGCCGAGATAAAAGTGGAAAACCTCGTCGGAAGCCAGCACGTGCATCTCCGAGAACGTTCCGGCCTCAAGCAGGTAGTAAATGGCCGTGCCCTGCGCTCGCCGTCCGCGCAGCAGCTCCACACTTCCCGCAGAGGTGTAGGTGCGGCGGAACGATCCCCCTTCCACCGGGTGGGGTTCGAGATGTAAGAGCGACTTAATCTCGTCCACGGTCATCTAATCTCCCGAGTGCTTCTGATCACAGATCGTAGCATCGCAACATGAGTAGAATTCCGTTATGACAGTGCAGGTTTACACCACCGCCTGGTGCCGTGACTGCCGAGCCGCCAAGCAGTTTCTCGATGAGCATGGCGTCGTCTACACCGAGGTCAACGTCGACGTGGACCCTGCCGCCTCCGCCGAAGTCTTGAACCGCGTCGGCAAGCGCGCCGTCCCGCAACTGGTCATCGATGGCGAGTGGTTTCAGCCCTACAAGCCCGGCCGCGGCCTACTCGTCGATGAACTCTGCATTCGCCTCGGAATTCCTCGCGGATAATCGCCGTCCCTCGTACAATTGAAGGTGAGGCCAGGGCCGCAACTCTCGGCTGCGCAAGGAGTTCTCCGTTGATCGAACGCTACACGCGCCCCGCAATGGGCGCCCTCTGGACGGACGAGAACAAGTACCGCTGCTGGCTGCAAGTGGAAGCGGCGGCCAGCACCGTTCTGGCAGAAGACGGCGTCATTCCCGCGGCGGCCGCCAAAGCCATCGCCACAAAAGCCACCGTCTCGGCTGCGCGCGTCGCCGAAATCGAAGCCGCAGTCAAGCACGACGTGATCGCTTTCACTACAGCAGTGGCAGAGTCGCTCAAGGCACAGGGCCTCGATGCCGAGTCACGCTGGCTGCACTACGGCCTCACGTCAAATGACATTGTTGATACCGCCCAGGCCCTCCAGATCAAAGAAGCATCGGGGCTCATTCGCGAGGGTATTGCCGTGCTGCTTGCCGTCCTCAAGCGCCGCGCCATCGAGTTCAAGCACACGCCCACTATCGGCCGCACCCACGGCATCCACGCCGAACCCACTACCTTCGGCCTCAAGCTGCTCAACTGGTACGCCGAAATGGAGCGCAATGCCGTCCGTTTTGCCGCCGCCGCCGAGGACATGCGCGTGGGCAAGCTTTCCGGAGCTGTGGGTACATTCGGACATCTCGGTCCGGAACAGGAAGAAAAAGTCTGCACGCGCCTGGGCCTCAAGCCGGCCCCCGTCGCCACGCAGGTCATCCAGCGCGACCGCCACGCCGCCTACATCGCGACGCTCGCCATCATCGGCAGCACGCTCGACAAGATTGCCGTCGAAATCCGCCATCTGCAGCGCACTGAGGTCCGCGAGGCACAGGAGTACTTCAGCGAAAAACAAAAAGGCTCCTCGGCCATGCCGCACAAGAAGAACCCCATCACCAGCGAACAAATTAGCGGCCTTGCGCGGGTCCTTCGCGGCAACGCACAGGCTGCCATGGAGAACATCCCGCTCTGGCACGAGCGCGATATCTCTCATTCATCAGTGGAGCGCGTCATCTTTCCCGACTCCACCATCCTCGTCGACTATCTGTTGGCCAAAACCACCGATCTCATCGACCGTCTGCTGGTCTACCCCGCGCGGATGAAGAAGAATCTCGAATCGACCGGCGGCCTCATTTTTTCAGGGCAATTGCTGCTCGATCTGGCCGAGGCCGGCATGTTGCGCGAAGACGCCTACAAGCTCGTCCAGTCCCACGCCATGCGTGCGTGGAAGGAAGACTTGAACTTCCGCGATGAAGTCTCCCGCGACCCGGCGATTACTAAGCTGCTCAGCTCAGAAAAGCTGGCGGCGACGTTTGACTATTCGCGACAGCTCGGCAACGTCGACGCCATTTTCAAGCGCGTGCTAGGGAGCTGACATGGAAGGCGTACACCTCACCTTCGCTGTCACCGGGGCATCAGGTGCAATTCTCGCCCGCGAGGCACTCCGCGCCCTTGAAGCAGACGCCCGCGTCGCTCGTGTCCACTTTGTCGCCTCGGAAAACTCGCTCCGCGTCCTAGCCGAAGAACTCGGCATCTCGGGCCGGACGAATCTGCTCAAGAAGCTCCTCAGTGCGGCGCCGAAAAAAATCGTTCAGCTGTCTGATTCAGACATCGGCGCTCCTATTGCCAGCGGCAGCCATCCTTCAGACGGCATGATCGTTCTGCCCTGTTCCATGGGCACGCTGGCCGCTATCGCCCTTGGCCTCGCCAACTCGCTCATCGCCCGCGCGGCCGACGTCACGCTGAAGGAGCGACGCCCGCTCCTGCTCTGCGTGCGCGAAACGCCTTTCAATCGCATTCATCTTCGCAACATGTCTCTGGCCGCCGAGGCGGGTGCGACCATTTTCCCTTGCATCCCTGCGTTCTACAACCACCCCGCCGGCTCTGAAGAAATGGCCCGCCAATTCGCATTCCGAGTCCTTGCCCACATCGGCCTCGCCCAGCCCGGCGCCTATGTCTGGAAGCCGGACGAGTGAACAGCGGTCAGTGATCGGTCGCCAGCGTGACAAACCGCGACCCACGAACCACGAACCCCGAGCCACGAAAGTGTGCTTGACACCCCCGCCTTCGCCCCTTGATACTGCCAGCATGTCGATTTCATGGGCTTACGGAATTTGGGTCATGGCCATGTGCATGTGTATGGTCAGCGGACCCCTCCGTCCGGCTCTTGAACGGCGCATGCGCTAAGCGCAACCGATTCTGAGGTCGAGCGGCCCGGTCCCAAACAGGATGCGGGCCCTTTTCATTGGTGCTTCCTTTTAAGATGGATCGGTCCGCGGCCGTCCCCGCTTTCCCGAATCGTCGAATCCACGAACCTGAAGGAGATCATCATGCCGGAACCAAAACCGCAACAACTCGCCACGCAGGCCGTTCACGCCGGCCAGTCGCCCGATCCCGCCACGGGTGCGCGCGCCGTGCCCATCTACCAGACCACCTCCTATCTCTTCCAGGACGCGGACCATGCGGGCCGTCTCTTTGCGCTCCAGGAGTTCGGTAATATCTACACCCGCATCATGAATCCCACTACCGACGTCTTTGAGAAGCGCGTTGCCGCTCTCGAAGGTGGTGCTGCGGCCCTCGCCACGGCCTCGGGACAGGCGGCTGAAACGCTCACCATCCTCACCGTCGCCGCGGCCGGCGACGAGATCGTCTCCACCACGTCGCTCTACGGCGGCACGTACAATCTCTTCCACTACACGCTTCCGAGGTTGGGTATCAAGGTCAAGTTTGTTGACGCCGACGACTTCGCCGGACTGCGAGCCCTCATCAATGACAA